>Ga0101943_1000819_pt1 | contig 37009 bp, 20 predicted proteins | sample DewCreD2012metaG_5_FD_75244 | JGI IMG/M metagenome (GOLD analysis project Ga0101943, IMG submission 75244) | Hot spring sediment bacterial and archeal communities from British Columbia, Canada, to study Microbial Dark Matter (Phase II) - Dewar... ... | reverse complement strand
CTCAGTTTCAATTTTTGGCCGGATGAGTTATTACCGTGGCAGGGGCAGTTATCGGGTGTTGTTGGTAGGGTGGGGGAGGAGCGGGGTTCGGTGCGGTCTGGGGTGCGTCCGCGCCCTTCACCTGGCGACGGCAGCGGTGGCGATGGTGACGACGGTGGTGGCGGTGATGGTGACGGTGGCGGCGATGGCGGTGGCGATGGCGGTGGTGACGGTGGCGATGGTGATGGCGGTGACGGTGGTGGCATCTCCGGCAAAGTTCCCTCAGCCGAGGGGGCGCCAAAAAACAATGACGCTACCCAGTCAGCAACCGGGAATGAAGCGGGAGAAGCAACGGGGATTCAAGGGCAGGCTGATGACGGCAGTGCGGGTCAGAGTGCGGTGGATCACGGGGGAACGGCGGGGAGGGGTGCTGAGGAAGGGGTGGAGGCCGGTTCATGGACGGAGGGGGAGGCGGAACTCGGTGTGTGGCGCTTCCTTCATCATCGTGCAGATTGCATGATCGGTCTTTCGTATGAATCAGTTATCATTAAATCTCTGGTTCCTGATCGATCAACGTATACTCAGATAAATCAGGTTGTCTTGAGTTTTTTGGAAAAAGATCGGAGAAATGCTTCAGCATATCCTGGTGGGAGGAGATATACTGTCATTGTTATGTCACCATTGCTCCTGGCATGTCGTAGTCGGGGTCCGCCGAGGGGGACGAGGCGGGATGGCCAGGGCGTGTCATCGGGGATTGCGGCCGCTGGATAGGGCAAAGTCCAGGAGTTTTGCCGGGGAGGTGCAGAGATGAGCGGGCCAGGCCGGTGTTTTGTCCGGGAAATTTCGGGAAAACGGGCTGTGCTGGGCTTGCCGTTACAATCGGCGCCAACGGCGGAGCTGGCAGTGTTGTTTGGGGGATTGAGGGAGTGGCCGGGGTCTTGGGGCGAAAGGCCTTCCAGGTGGGACTTTCGGCGTGCTAGGATAGCTGGAGCGGCGTCTCCGAGAGTTGAGGAAGCCGGAAAAAGGAGTGAGGCGGCGCAAGTTTGCGAATCCGGGACGTTCCTCATGGGGGTGTGTGGTATGGCGGTCCTTTTCGCCCTGGACCTGGCAGGGTCCGCAGGGCAGAGGCGGCAGGGAAGGGTAAGGACCGCGGAAACAGGAGGGTATAACTAGAAAGCGAGGGGTCATCATTTCATTTGTGGAGGAAGAGCCATGTTTCGTACCCTGCATCGCGTATTGGCGGTGTCCGCCTTCGTATTGACTCTGTGTGCATTGTTGCCGCTGGCCGGGGTGGTGAAGGCCCAACCGGGGAAGGCGCCGTTCCGTCCGGGGTTTTTGCCGTATGTGCCGCCTGGGGAGTGGCGGCCGGCGGGGAACCTGGGGGTGCAGGGGAACCAGGGCGTGCAGGGGAATCAGGGCGTGCAGGGGAATCGCGGGATTCAAGGGAATCAGGGAGGCGTTCAGGGGTTCCAGAACTTTGGGAACCGCGGGGGATTCAACGCTTTCGGGGGTAATTTCAACGCCTTTGGCGGCGGGTTTGGCAGCTTCAATGCGTTCGGCGGGTTTGGCAGCTTCAACGCCTTTGGCGGCGGCTTCAATATGATGGGGATCGGTGGCGGATTTGGTGGCATGATGGGGATCGGTGGCGGATTTGGTGGCATGATGGGGATCGGTGGCGGATTTGGTGGCATGATGGGGATCGGTGGCGGTTTCGGCGGGAACAGCGGCATTCAATTCCTGCCTACGATTCCCGGCGGCTACTTGGGCGGCATGGGCGGCATGATGATGGGCATGATGGGCATGGGCGGCATGATGATGGGCATGATGGGCATGGGCGGCATGATGATGGGCATGATGGGCATGTGGGGTATGGGCGGCATGATGATGGGTATGGGCGGTTTCAACATGATGGGATTCGGCGGATTCAGCATGATGGGCATGGGCGGCTTCAACATGATGGGGATGATGGGGATGTGGGGTATGGGCGGCATGATGGGTATGATGGGCATGGGCGGTATGATGGGGAGGTGGGGTATGGGCGGTTTCAACATGATGGGGATGAGCATGATGGGCTTTGGCGGGTTCAATTTCGGGGGGTTCAACTTTGGCGGATTCAACTTTGACGGGTTCAATTTCGGGGGGTTCAACTTTGGCGGCGGATTCAATGTGTGGGGCGGGATTGGAGGATTTGGCAAAATTGGATTTGCAGGTGAGTTGGCGCAATAGCGTCTGACGGACTCTACCGTGGCTCCGGGTGGGGAGCGGTGGGGTCGAGAGGTGAAGGTCTGAGGGCAGCGCGGCTTTCTCCTTGTGAGGGCCGCGTTGTCGTTTGAGGGAAATGCAAGCGGCGGCCGCGGGGTGGCGTTGCTCTGGAGCGGGGCGGGGGTTTTTCCCTATAATTTTCCCACACATCGATCCCCGGAACGGAGAGGCGCGGAGATGCACGAGCGAATCGTTTACCAAGGGATCACATTCGATGACGTACTGCTGGAGCCGGCGTACAGCGAGGTGGTGCCGCGGGATGTGGACGTGCGCACGTGGCTGACGCGGAATGTGCGGCTGAACATCCCGATCGTGTCGAGTCCGATGGACACGGTGACGGAAAGCGAATTGGCAATTGCTTTGGCACAGGAGGGAGGCATTGGCATCATCCACAAGAACATGAGCATCGCCCGGCAGACACGGGAAGTGGACAAGGTCAAGCGGAGCGAGAATGGGATCATCACCGATCCGATCACGCTGTCGCCGGATGAAACGGTGGGCCAAGCTCGGCGGATCATGGAGGAGCACAACATTTCCGGGGTTCCGATCACGGTCAACGGCTATCTCAAAGGGATCCTGACGCGGCGGGACTTGAAGTTCCTGGATGACAACAGCCAGCGGATCAGCGAGGTGATGACCAAGGACAATCTGGTCACCGCCCCTGAGAACACCACCCTGGAGGAAGCGGAACGGATCCTGACGCGGAACAAGGTGGAGAAGCTGCTTTTGGTGGACAAGGAATACCGGCTCAAGGGGCTGATCACGATCAAGGACATCGACAAGACGCAGAAGTTTCCCAATGCTTGCAAGGATGCACGGGGGCGGCTGCGGGTGGGAGCGGCGATCGGGGTGTACGAATTCGAGCGGGCGGAATCGCTGATTCAGGCCGGGGTGGATGTGCTGGTGGTGGATTCCGCCCACGGCCACAGCAAGAATGTGATCGAGACGGTGCGGGAATTGAAGCGGCAGTTTTCTATTGACGTTATCGCGGGGAATGTCGCCACAGCGGAAGGGGCGCGCGCTCTGGTGGAAGCCGGTGCGGATGGAGTCAAAGTCGGGATTGGTCCCGGTTCGATCTGCACGACGCGGGTGGTCACGGGAGTGGGTGTGCCGCAGATTTCGGCGATTGCCAATGCGGCGAAGGGTTTGGAAGGCAGTGGAGTGCCCCTGATCGCTGACGGCGGCATTCGTTACAGCGGGGACATCACCAAGGCCCTGGCAGCGGGGGCGCATTGTACCATGATCGGCGGCCTGTTTGCCGGTTTGGCGGAAAGCCCTGGGCAGTTGATTCTCTACCGTGGCCGATCCTTCAAACAATATCGGGGGATGGGGTCACTTGGAGCAATGATGGCGGGTAGCGCTGACCGATACCAACAAGGGGACGCCCGGAGCGATTCCTCCCGGCCCGATAATGGCAAATTGGTGCCCGAAGGGGTGGAAGGGCGCGTTCCCTACAAAGGCCATTTGGCTCCCTTTGTTTACCAATTGGTCGGGGGGCTGAAGGCGGGGATGGGATATTGCGGCTGCCGGAATCTGGAAGAGCTGCGGACCAAGACCCGCTTTATCCAGGTGACGGCCGCGGCGGTGCAGGAGAGCCATCCGCATGACATTACCATTACGCAGGAAGCGCCGAATTACAGCGTGGCTCACACGGTGGTGGACGACGGTCCGTGATCCGGTTCTAGCGGGGGGAATGGTGGCGATCGCCATGACCGTCTGTCCCCTGCTCGCCCAAGGACCGCCTCCATCGCCCCCTTCTCCGCCGCCTTTCCCGCCTCCAATCATGTACTATCACAAACCTGCCGAGTCTTCGGTGCCTCGGCTGGGTCCGGCTCCAGACAAGCCGCAGCAGCCGGCTGCCTCCCCCTTCGTTCCCCAGCCGGCCGCCTCCCCTTTTGCTCCCTCCGATGGACCGAAGGAGCGCAGTCAGCCCCTTGGTCGGCCCAGAGAAGGAGCACCGCCGCCAACACCAGTTCCCTGGACGACGCCTGTCACTGCACAACCTCCTGCCTCTCCGTTTTCTGCCCAGAAGACGGAACCACCTCTGGGAGATAAGCGTTCTTTCGAGGAAAAAGAGCGGGACGATCGGGCCAAGCTGGTGTATAGTCCCCGCCCCGAAGATGTGTTCGCCTTGGCCAATGATGGGACTTTGGAACGGCGGATCATCGAGCGTCTGCGGGAGGAGGAACGCAAGGCGGGCCGAGACCCGTTTGCCAAGTATCCGAAGGGGATCACATTTCCGCCAGCGACGCCGGCGGGTGCAGGTCTGTCGTATATGGCCAAGACAGCCGATTATCCCCCACGGCAGGTGGAATACGTCAGCGGCTATGTTGTGCACCGCCGCTTGCATTTCGAGGAGAAAAATGCCGAGCGCTACGGGTGGGACCTGGGCATTCTCCAGCCGCTGGTGTCCGCCGCGTATTTCTACAAGGATGTTCTCCTCTGGCCCAATAGCCTGGCTTCCGGCGTCGCCTACGGCTTCTGGGACACCAACATGGGCAAATGCCTGCCCGGCAGCCCCACACCCTACTATCTCTATCCTCCGGGGTTGACGATCACCGGCAGCGCGGTGGAAGGGCTGGTCATCACCGGTGCAGCGTTCGCCATCCCCTGAGCGCATCAAGCGGAGGACGGCGCGGCTTTTCGCAGGGGAGATGTGTTTTTTCTTCCCGTGGGGCCGGAGCTGGGGGAGTTACGATCATGAGGCGCAACCGGGTCAAGCAGCGGCTGCGGGCAGGCCAGCCAGTCATCGGTACGTGGTTATCTCTGGGGAACATCATCGCGGCGCGCTTCCTGGCCCGCATCGGCTTCGATTATCTGACCATCGATGTCGAACACACCCTGGCCGGGATGGAAACGACGACGCACATGCTGGCGGCGATCGCCGATGCGGGATGCGTGCCTCTGGTGCGGGTGCCGGCCGGGCGGCATGATCATATCAAGCGGATGCTGGATAACGGGGCCTATGGCGTGGTGGTGCCGATGGTCAACACCGCGGAGCAGGCACGCGAGGCAACTCTGGCCTGCCGTTATCCTCCGCGGGGCAACCGGAGCGTGGGCGGAAGCGTCCATGCCCTCAACTTCGAGGCCACGCCGGCGGAGTATTACGCCGCGGCCGATGAGGAAATCCTGTGCATTCTCCAATGTGAACACATCGAGGCGGTGCGGAACTTCGACACAGTCTTCGGCCAGGAGGGAGTGGACGCCGTCTTCGTGGGTCCCAATGATCTGGCCGCGAGTTTGCGGGACGGTGAGGGCTGCCCTCCGCCGGCGGAGGTGCTGGAACAGACCCTCGCGGACATTCTCCAGGGCTGCCGGCGCTTGGGCATCCCGGCGGGGATTCATACCTTCAGCATCGCCGAAGCCCGCCAACGGATGAATGAAGGCTGGCAATTCATCGCCATCAACAGCGAGCTGCGCTTCATGATGGAGACGGCCCGGCAGGTGGTCGAGGCCCTCGGTTGCCACACGGCTGCCCGCGAAGTCGCCCGCTATTGACTCCGCTTTTTTCTGAAGCTGGAAAAACGGGCCTAGCCTGGCTCCCTTCTGCCTGGAAGACACCCTGGATTGCCTTTGGGAAGCGCTTTGTGCCCCGCGCTTGGAGGAAAGCCTGCCCCGTGCGTCTCGTCTCGTGTGGAGGAAAACCTGCCTCTCCTTCGGAAGCGAACCTTCGGAGGTAAAAATGAAGAGACCCCGCCGAGACGCCACAGGCAGTCGCCCAACCTGCCGTATGACGCCACCGGACGGGGCAAGTAGTTTGTAACATCCCGTTCCAGGTCTGTCCAGAAAATTTTGCCCTTTTTTCTCTCTAAACATAATTTTATCTACTTCATTCTGTCGGGGGCTGAAAAGTCTTTTTCTGGAAGAATTGGCAAACTGATAAGGCGAGCCAGATTTTGAGCGTCTCCCGGCTCTATTTGCGTTTCTCGGAGCGGCGTGCCCGTTTCAAGGGTGGGCAGACAGCCGGAGGCGGTGGGGCGGCGGCGGAGTCACGTCCAGGGGGGCCGAGGAGGTGGTTTCGGCGGTGGCGGATTCTGCAGTGGCGGTCTCTGGGGCGGCGGAGAGGGAGCAAGTATTCGCGCCGGAGCGGAGCATTTGCTGGACGGCAGCGGTGAGGGCACGGGGCGTGTAGGGCTTATGGATGAAGCCAGTGTAAGGCTGGTCGGTGGGAAGCTCCGTGCCGGAATGGCCGCTGGCGAAAAGGATGGGGACGGTCGGGTGCAGTTGGCGGATCTGTTCGTAGGCTTCCCGGCCGCAGAGGCGGGGCATGCTAGCATCGAGGACAATCAGGTCGATGCGGTCGGCCGCTTGCTGGAACAGTTCGACGGCCTGGAGACCATCTTCGGCGGCGAGTACGCAGTAGCCGGCCTGTTGCAAAGCAGCTACGGCGACGGCCCGCACATACGGTTCATCATCGACCACGAGGATGGTTTCGCTGGGATTCTCGGTGGAAGCGAGGGTGGACAATTCCGCCGCTTCCGGGCGGGTCGGACTGCTCGGAGTCTCTGCCGCCACATAGGGCAGGTAGATATCGAAACGCGTGCCTTGGCCGGGGGTGCTCTCGCATTCGATCCAGCCTTCATGGGCGCGCACGACTCCATAGACCACGGCCAGCCCTAGGCCAGTTCCCTTGCCAATTCCTTTGGTGGTAAAGAAGGGGTCGAAGATGCGGTTTTTCACTTCTTCGGTCATGCCGCAGCCGGTGTCGGCGACGCTGAGGCGGACGTAGGGCTTGGGTGGGTCCGCGGCCTGCCGTTCGCTGGAGGCAGGTCCTGCGGATGCGGGCGGAGTGGCTTGGGGAAGTATGGCGGTGGTGATGGTCAGGCGGCCACCTTCGGGCATGGCATCGCGGGCATTGAGGCACAAGTTCATCAGGACCTGCTGCATCTGGACGGGATCGCCCCGGATGGAAGCTGGCTCCTCAGCCGGCTGATAGTGGATAGTGATGCGGGGATCGATGCTGCGGCGCAATAGACGGATTTCTTCCCGGATGAGCGTGTTGAGGTCAATAGGAACGTTTTGCAGGGGTTGGCGGCGGGCGAAGCCGAGCATCTGGCGGGTCAGCTCGGCAGCCTGTTGTGCAGCATGAGCGGCGGACTCCAGACAGGCCCGGATGGGGGACGCTGTCTGCGCCTGAGTCAGGGCCAGTTCCAGATTGCCCAGGATGACGGTGAGGAGGTTATTGAAGTCATGGGCGATGCCGCCGGCGAGCTGGCCGAGGGCTTCGAGTTTTTGCGACTGCCGCAATTGTTCTTCCAAGCGGGCCTGCTCGGTGACATCGCGTGCCACGATGATCACGCCGGAAGGGGGCGACTCCGGTGCCGTCCGCAACGGAGCCACGACGATGTCGAGCAGCAGCGGCGGTTCCCCGGTGGGGCGGGGGATGGCTTCGCGATTGCGGATCGTCTCGCCGGTCTTGAGGACCTCCTTTTCGATCTGCTGCCGCCGTTGAATGACTTCAAGCGGTACCGGGAAAACGTCCTCGCAACGCAGGCCGATGAGTTGTTCGATGGGCCGGCCAGCAAACTGAGCGAAGACGGCGTTGCCGCCGAGGAAGCGGAGATCGCGGTCCTTGTAGCAGATCATATCCGGCACGGAGGCGAAGAGGCTGTGAAGCAGAGTATTCTGGCGGACCAATTCGGCCGCGGCGGCTTGCTGCTCCGTGACATCGACTAGGCAGCCATCGAGGCGGACGGCCCGCCCACTTTCCTCCCGCACGATGGTCAGGCGATCGCGGACCCAGCGCGTCTCCCCTTGCGGCGTACAGATGCGGTACTGATGCTCGCCGTGAAGCGCCTTGCTGGAGAGGAGTTGTTTGAGCCAATTGTCGCAATGGTCGCGGTCTTCGGGATGAACCGCTTCGAGCCATTGGAACAGTTGGTGGAAGGCTTCGACGGGCCGGCCGATGAGCCGACCCAGAGCGGGGGAGATGTAGCGGAAGCGCCAGGTACTTTTCCCACTGCTCGTGGTGATGCGTTCCGCGCTCCAGAGGGCCGCCGGGGAATGTGCCAGCACTGAGCGCAGCTCCGCTTCGACGCGGCGGAGTTGCTGGAGGTTTTCGCGCCGCTCCCGGTCATCCCGGGCCACCAGCAAGCCGAGCGTGCGCTGTGGCAGATGCAGGCGGGACACCGTGAGGGTCACCGGAATCCAGCCCTGCTGCTTGCTGCGGAGCAAATACCCATCCTGGCCGTGAAAGACGACGGTTTTGGTGAATGCTCCCCGCAAGCGATGCTGGCCGTGACTGTGGTTGGCCTCATAACGGAACAGCGCCCCACTGCTGATGCCGAGCAACTCCTGACGGCGAAAGCCAGTCAAGCGCGACGCCACCGGATTGACTTCGAGAATCTGATCCGTCTCCGGATCGAGCAAGAACAGGGCGTCCCCGCTTTCCTCGAATAAGACACGGGCCAGTTCCGCGGAGGCGAACAGAGGGTGGGTTTCACTCATGGGCGTGGGTGGAAGGAGTTTCCAGGGGGAAAACGGAATACGGAATCCTGGTCGGTCTGCTCCGAGGTCTGCTGTTGGTATCGACAGTTTAGCATTTGTTTTGCTGTTGGGTGGAGAATCTGTCGGAAAAGGCGGCATTCTCTATGTTGGGGGTGATAACTTTTCGGTTCCAGGAGAAATGCAGTCAGGTGGGACAATAAACGTGCCGGCGGCTCAAGCGGTAGGGTGCCGGCTTCGGGAGGACTGCGGCCGAGGTGGCCGAGGAAGCATCACGGGGATGGTGGCGGGGCGGAGGGTGCGGAGGTGCCGAGGATTTCCACGACTTTTTCGGTCAGCATGGGGTGTTCGCCCAGGTGATCGGCACTGAGGCGGAGGCGGAACCAGGCTTGGGCCGGCAGGCGGGCCTGGTAGGTGATGGAGAAGACGGCCTCACCGGACGGGGGAAGGGTCTGAGGGGGGAAGAGGAGCTTGGCACCGGCGGGAGTCACCGAGGGCTGGCTGTCGCGGAAGGTGACGGCGTCGGGGAGTTCCACTTCCAGGCGGACATTACGTGCTGCTTCCCCCCCGCCATTGCGCACGCGGATGGTGAGGGTCCCCTGCTGGCCGACGGAGAGGGAGAGCGGCTGGGGGATGGTTTCCCAACTGAGGGCGGGCGTGCCCTGGAAGAGGATGGCCAGTTCCTGGCGGGCCTGCTGACCGCGGGCATCGGTGGCGGAGGCGGTGAGGAGGCGGCGTCCGGTCGTGGCGGCTTTCAGCTCGTAGCGGAAGGTGCGGGCTTCGCCCGGTTCCAGGCGGGGAATGATCCAGACGAGGGCGTCGGAGAGCCATTGTCCGCCTTCGGTTTTGCGGGTGGGTTTGCAGTCGGGGGGGATCGAGCCGCGGACGCGGACTTGCAGAGCCGGCAAGGTGCCGGTGTTGCGCACGAGGATTTCCACTTTGGCTGGAGCACCCGGAGGCACGGGGGCGTTGCCGGGCGGACCTGACACCTGGACGCTCAGGCCGGGAACCAGGACGCGGGTGTGTGCCTCGGCTTTCTCCTGAATCCCTCCGGCGGCGGACACGTGCGTGAGCGTGAGCACATCGCGGGATTCACGCGGAGTGAGGCGGTACTCGATGATCTGGTACTGTCCCGGCAGCAAGCGGGGGATTTCCCAGACCCACTGCTGGGCCGGCGGGCTGGACGGCGGAGTGGAGGCCCGCTTGCCTCCTGCGGTGATCGGCTCCACTTCCGCCGAGACGGGGACATTTTCCACCAGGCGGATGTTCTCTACCGGCACGCTGCCCGTGTTGCGGAGGCGGATGCGGACGAGCAGGGGTTCATCCCGCACGGCTTGTTGCGGCGCCGCTTTGCTGAGCTGAAGCGCAGGCGGGCGCAAGCGGGTCGTGACCGCCTGGCCATGCTCATAGCTGACATAGGCGAGGTTGCGGACTTCCTGGGCATCGGGCTTGGGCCGCAAGGTCAGGCGGATGGTCCGGCTCTCCCCGGCGGCGAGTGTGCCGAGCTTCCAGACCAGGACGGCAGCCGAGGGCGAAGGGGCGGGCGGGGGCGGTGCCGCGGCGGGATTTTGACCTGTGGGCGTCAACAGCGGTGGAGCGGCGGGCGGAGCGGACCCTGCCCCGGCAGGCTTTTCCGGCGCGGGATCGGCTGCGACAAACTCCGCCGCCTCCGGCACAGGGTTGCGCACCACCACATTGTAAGCCGGTGCCGTGGAGGTATTCCGTACGTGAATGTGGTAAACCAACTCCTTCCCCGGTGGAGACGCCGCCGGTACACGCACCTGAATCCGCACCAGCGGCGCCGGCGGGTCCACCACTGCTTGATTCCCGGAAAGATTCGCAGCAGGAAGATTCGCAGCCGGCGGCGAGCTGGGCACCACGCCGGCAGGCACTATCCCCTGCGCCGGTAGGACCGCGGGATCGAATCGCATGCCATCGGGCAGATCGGGGTCCATCCCTTCGGCGGGAAGAGTTTCCCCAGGAAGGGTCTCCTCCTCTTCAGCCAGCAAGGCGGAAGCAAAGTGCGGCTCCCCTTCCCCGGTGAGGGCCATTGCGGCTTCCCCAACAATTTCTTCCGAGAATCCCCGGACGGACTTGTCTGCAAGGACCAAAAGGGCAGCCATCACGGCCAGAAGCAGCCGGAAGGAACGAAGCCTCAACCCACCGGTCAGAAGCAGTCGGAGCAGAGTCAGCCTGGGCCAAACTGGGCGGGTCGGCAGGCCGGTCGGCGTGGTGGTAGCGAGCATGGTTCTCACCCTCCCGCTGGGGGATGCGAAGCACGGGGTGGCGGCACTCCTAAACGAGAGCGCCATAGCAAACCGGGCGTGCTGGGAAAAGAGCGCTTGGCGCAGGCGGGGCGGGGAACCAGGGCCGAAGGGGAGAGCGGCAGGGCCGAAGGGGAGAGCGGCGCCGACTCGCCTTGACGTGACCGGCCCGCGGCGGGTAGGCAGTGACCATGCTGGACAGGAGGCAGAGATCACTCCGTATAGGAAGCACAAACCACTGTGCACAGGAGGCCTAGACCGCTCCGCACAGGGGAGTCAGGAATTAGGAAACACCCACCGCATCGGGCACCGAAGCCCACGGTTCAGGTACGGCTCGGAGTCGGAAGCGGGCGGCCCAGAAGGAGGCAGGCGTGGTACAGGCAACATCCGAGGCGGTCCCGGTCCCGTTGTGCGACATCGCGGGTCAGAATGCAGCCTTGGCCGGCGAGATCGAAGCGGCCATGCGGCGGGTATTGGCCAGCGGCCAGGTGATTTTGGGACCGGAAGTGTCGGCCCTGGAAGCCGAGGTGGCGGCGTTCTGCGGCGTGCGGTATGCCGTGGCCTGCTCGTCGGGCACCGATGCCCTGGTGCTGGCGCTGCACGCCCTGGGGATCGGGCCAGGGGATGAAGTGATCGTGCCGGCCTTCACCTTTTTCGCCACGGCGGGGGCCGTCTGCCGTGTCGGCGCAACGCCGGTCTTCGCCGACATTGATCCAGCCACTTACCTGCTCGACCCCGCGGATGTGGTGCAGCGGCTCAGTCCGCGCAGCCGGGCTGTCATTCCGGTCCACCTCTTCGGCCAGGCGTGCGACATGGCCGCCTTGCGGGCCGTGGCGGAGGAACACACGCTCTACATCGTGGAAGATGCGGCGCAAGCCTTCGGCAGCGGCTATGCCGGGGAGCAGTGCGGGCGCTTCGGCCATGCGGCGGCATTGAGTTTTTACCCCACCAAGAACCTGGGGGCGGCCGGGGATGCGGGCATGGTCCTGACCGATGACGTCGGTTTAGCCCGGCGGATGCGCGCTCTGCGGGTCCACGGCTCGGAGGTGCGCTACTACCACAAAGAGGTGGGGTACAACATGCGGTTGGACGCCCTGCAAGCCGCCCTTTTGCGCGTCAAGCTCCGGCACGTGCCTCAGTGGCTGGAGCAGCGCCGCGAGGCCGCCGCCCGGTACGACGCGTTGATCCAGCAGGCCCAGTTGCAACACTGGCTCCAGCCGCCCGTCGTCCTGCCCCAGCGCTACCACACCTTCAATCAGTACGTCGTGCGCGTGCCGCCAGCCCATCGGGACGCCCTGGTCCAATTCCTCAAGGCCCATCAGATCGGTGTGGAAATCTACTATCCCCTCTGCCTGCACGAACAGGAATGCTTCCGTCATTTGGGTTACCAACGGGGTGATTTCCCCCAAGCGGAAGCCGCTGCCGCGAGCGTCCTAGCCTTGCCCATGTTCCCGGAAATCACTCCCGCCCAGCAACAGCGCGTGATCGAAGTGTGCGCCGCTTATGCAGCAGCGCATGCCCCGTCCCTCCGCCGCGCCGCCTGACAAAGAGTCGGAGCGAAAAACGGATGCGCACAGCGGCAGACAGCTAAGACTGCCTTTTCTGGAAGCGGAAGATGGCAATTCCTACGGCAAGCCGGTCACGGCGGGGCCGTCAAAAACAGCGACGCTCCGGGGAGGACCGGAGCGCTGTGCGCTGAGGCGGAATCACCCATTCAAGACGCGGTATCTGTCAAGCCGCGTCGTGCCTCGGCGACGGGATTAGAGGATTTGCCGGATCGGCTTGCCTTCGGGGCAGAGTTCGATGGGCCGGCCATCGGGCGTGCGGTACCAGGTATGCAGGTTGATGCCCAGGACAGTGTAGATGGTGGCGGCCAGGTCTTGCGGTGTCACCGGATTGTCGATGACATATTCGGCTAGGGCGTTGGTCGCGCCCACGACTTGGCCGACGCGCAAGCCGCCCCCGGCGAACAAGGCCACCCCGGCGGTGCTCCAGTGGTCCCGCCCGGCCGTGGGATTGACCTTGGGCGTGCGGCCAAAGTCGCCGAACCAGACGATCAGCGTTTCGTCCAGCAAGCCGCGGGCTTCCAAGTCGTCCAGCAGGGCGGACATTCCTTGATCGACGCGGGGAAGCAAACGCTCCCGGAGGCTGCGGAAGTTGTTCTGGTGGGTATCCCAGCCGCCGTCGGTGACGGTGACGAACTGGACGCCCGCTTCGATCAGGCGCCGGGCTAGCAAGCAAGCTTGGCCCAGATAGTTCCGCCCATAGCGATCCCGGACCTTGGCCGGTTCCTGCGTCAGGTCGAAGGCCCGCTTGGCCAGCGGACTGGTGATGATGCCGTGGGCCTTGGCGTAAAACTCATCCCGCGCGAGCACCGCCTCGTTGCGCTCCACCCGGCGCTGGTAATTTTCCAGGTCCGCCAGCATGGAATAGCGGCGGTCGAGCCGCTGCCGCTCCGCCTCGCTGGATAGGCTGAGGTCCCGCACGCGGAAAGCCGGAGAGTTGGGATCGTCCGGCACTTCAAACGGGTTGTATTGGTCGCCGAGGAAGCCGCCGATGCCGCCGTTGAACCGCCGATCGATGTAGCGCCCGATCTGGACGAACGGCAGCATGCCGTTGACGTACCCCCGCTCCTTGGCCACGACCGAGCCGTAGCAGGGGAAGGGCAGCGAGGGGTTGAACTTGTGGCCGGTCATCATGAGGTGATCGGCGACGCCGTGGGAGCCGTTCTGCGGGTCATGCCCACGGATGGTCACCAGCTTGTGGGCACGCTGGGCCAGCATCGGCAGGGGGTCCGCATAGCGCACGCCCGGCAAGGTCGTCGCCACGGTCCCGAACTCACCGCGAATCTCAACCGGGGCATCCGGCTTGGGATCGAACGTGTCGATGTGGCTCGGCCCGCCTTGCATCCAGAGCAGGATGCAGCGCTTCGCCCGCGCCGGGGTCTGCGGCGAGGCGGCCCGCAACCGCAAATACTCCGGCAAGCTCAAGCCGAAAACCGACAAACCTCCCACACGCAAAAATGTTCGCCGGGACACACCCGAACAATCCGACGTCCGACCGGTGAAGAGATCGAGCATGGCAGGCACCCCTTGCAACAAGATAAGGGTGAGATTCAGGCGGGAAACTACCACAGGCGGGAAACACTGCCTGCGCCGCGCAGCACCGACGCGCGCAACCAGACAGCATTCTGCTATATAACATCCGCGATGCCTCCCCTTTTGTCAACGGAAAAATCTGCCCCGCCCCTCGTTTTTTCGGCCACCCTATCTGACTTTTGTTCACCACCTCCCCTGCCGTCCTATCCCCTCTCAAGCGGCTAGGGCTTTCTCAGTCTCAAGCGGCTCAGGGTTTCGATCCGAGCCAGAGGCAGCGCCGAAGGGTGATCACATAGTACCTACCGTCACATAACGGCCCTTCGCATCACAGAGCGGAATGTTCCGGCGCTCTCCAGCGACAGGGTTCTGTCGCCATTCTCCTGCGGCAGGGGTGGACCGCCGTTGGCCTGCGGCAAGAGGTTGTGTCACCATTCTGTCAAATTCGAGCCGTGCTGCCAGCGATGGGAGCAAAATATCGGCGGAATCTTCGGAAAAATACTCAGAGGGTTTGGGCAAGCGGTTGCATCGGAGCCGGAGCTGCGGTACAGTTTCTGCAAGGGCTGCGGGAACTTGCTCTGGAATCCCCTGCCGAGTGCGGGGATGGGCCTATCAGGACATTCCATCGACTGCCCATGTCCAACACTACCCTCCACCCGTCCGATGAAGCATGGGACCCTTCCGCTGACGGCACGTGGGCACGGCGCTGGATTGAATCGGTCCAGGACCGTGCCCTGATTTTGACGGAAGCGGACGGCTCGATCCGCTGGTGGAACGTCGGTGCCGTTCACCTCTTCGGTGCCACGGCGGCGGAGATGGACCGCCAGATGCTGGCCCGCTTGTGCCCGGAATCCTCCCAGGCGCTCTTGGCGGCGCTAATGGCTCAGGCGGAGTCGGCAGGGGCGGCGGAAGGGGAGATGGAATGCCTGCGCCGGGATGGGAGCCGGTTCTGGGGTTTGGTCAACATCACCCCCCTGGAAGTGCAAGGGCAGCGGCGTTACGGAGTGGCCATCCGTGATCTGAGCGAACGCAAGGCAGCACAGGAAGCCCTGAAGCGGAGCGAGGCCCGTTACCGAACCACTTTGCAAAGCATCGGGGATGCCGTCATTGCCACGGATGCCCAAGGACGGGTCGAGTTGCTCAATAGCGTGGCGGAAGAATTGACCGGCTGGACCGCTGCCGAAGCGCAAGGCCGACCGCTGGAGGAGATTTTCCGCATCGTCAACGAGGAGACGCGGCAGCCCGTGGAATCGCCGGTCCGCCGGGTGCTGCGCGAAGGGGTGGTCGTGGGTCTGGCCAATCATACGGTGCTCCTCCGCCGCGATGGCCGCCCGATCCCGATTGCCGACTCCGGCGCGCCGATCCGGGACGACCAGGGGCGCCTGACGGGGGTGGTGCTCGTCTTCCGCGACCAGTCGGCGGAACGGTTCCACGAGCGGCGGCGCGAGGCGGAACGCCGGCTGCTCGAAGAGTTGTCCCGCGGCCGACCCCTCCATCTCTGGCTGGAGTCCCTCTGTCGTGAATACCAGGGCCTTTATCCCGAAGCGCTGGCTTCCGTGCTGCTTCTGGAAGGGAACCGCCTGCGCCACGGAGCTGCCCCGGATTTGCCAGCGGAATACAACCTCGCCGTCGATGGCGTGCAGATCGGCCCGACGGTGGGGTCCTGCGGTACGGCGGCTTTCCGCAACGAGTTGGTCATTGTGAGCGATATTGCCACCGATCCCCTCTGGGATATCGGGCGAGACCTGGCCTTACCATTCGGCCTGCGGGCCTGCTGGTCCATTCCGATCCGAGGGCGGCAGGGTGAAGTCTTAGGAACCTTCGCCGTCTATTACCGGACCCCGCGTTCGCCCCAGGAGCCAGAGATTGCCGACTTGGAGCGCTGGGCGGACATTGCCAGCCTGGCGATCACCGGCTTCCGCGACCGGCAAGCCCTGGAGGAAAGCGAGGAGAAATTCCGCCTGCTGGCCGAGGAATCCCTGGCCGGGGTCTACCTGATTCAGGATGGCCGGTTTGTTTACATCAACAACGCCATCGCCCAGATGTACGGCAGCACGCGGGAGGAGACGCTGGCCTTGCCGTCCGCTCTTGATGTGGTAGCTCCGGAAGATCGGGCCATGGTGGCGGAAAACCTGCGCCGGCGCCTCAGCGGGGAGACGGTGAGCCTGCGCTACCGGTTCCGGGTGGCCCGCCGGGATGGCAAGATCGGTATCGTCGAAGTCATGGGGCGGCGTATCTTCTTCCAGGGCCGGCCCGCGGTTCTCGGCACCGCCTTAGACACCACCGAACAGTACCAAGCGGAACAGGCCCTGCGGGAGCGGGAGGAATTCCTCCGGTCTCTGATTCGTTCGATCGACGGTGTGGTCTGGGAGGCGGATCCGCACACCTTCCGCTTCACCTTCGTCAGCGAACGGGCTGAAAAGCTTCTGGGTTACCCCGTGCAGCGGTGGCTGGAAGAGGAGAATTTTTGGGCCAATCACCTCCATCCGGAGGATCGGGATCAGGCGGTGCAGTTCTGCCAGTCGGCGACGGCCCGCGGCGAGGACCACACCTTCGAATATCGTATGGTGGCGGCGGATGGGCGGATCGTCTGGGTGCGGGATTACGTCACGGTGGAGAAGGACGCGGCAGGCCGGACGGTGGCGTTGCGCGGCATTCTCGTGGACATCACGGAGCGCAAGCGCTTGGAGGCGCAACTGCTCCAGGCCCAGAAGATGGAAGCCATCGGGCGGCTGGCCGGCGGCATTGCCCATGACTTCAACAACCTGCTTACGGTGATTCTGGGATACAGCCAGATGTTGCTCCAGCGGCTGCCCCCAGCGGAAGGGGGGCGGGAGTTGGTCCAGACTATCTTCGAGGCCGGGGAGCGGGCTTCCAGTCTCACGCAGCAACTGTTGGCCTTCAGTCGCCAGACGATCGTCGAGCCGAAGCTGATTTATCTCGACCAGTTGATTCACGACATGGAGAAGATGCTGCGGCGGCTCATCGGCGAGGACATTGTGCTGGCGACCGCTTCGGCGGGCCGCCTTCCCCCCGTGCGGATCGATCCCGGCCAGATGAGCCAGATCATCCTCAACTTGGCGGTCAATGCCCGCGATGCCATGCCGCAAGGGGGACGCCTGACCCTGGAATGCAGCACCATCGAGCTGGACGAGCACTACTGCCGCCTCCATCCCCAGGCTCAGGCGGGGCGCCACGTCTGCCTCGCGGTCAGCGACACCGGCATCGGCATGACCCCCGAAGTCCAGGAGCGCATCTTCGAACCCTTCTTCACCACCAAGGAGTTGGGCAAAGGCACCGGCCTGGGGCTGGCTGTGGTCTACGGCATCGTGCGGCAACATGGCGGGCACATCGAGGTGTATAGCGAAGTGGGGCATGGGACGACCTTCAAGGTGTATCTGCCGGCGGTGCAGGAAACTGATGTGCGGGAATTGCCATTGTCAGAAGATGCGCCACGCGGGCATGAGACCGTCTTGCTCGTGGAAGATGACGAGGCGGTGCGCGGCTTGGCCCAGACCTCGCTGGAGATGTACGGCTACCGGGTGCTGTGGGCCGCGGACGCTACCGAAGCCCTGCGCCTGGTCGAGGAGCACGCCGGCCGCATCGACCTGCTGCTAACCGATGTCGTCATGCCGGGCATGAGCGGGCGGGAACTCGTGGAGCAGGTCCGCCAGCGCCAGCCCCATCTGAAAGTCCTCTTCATGAGCGGCTACACCGACGATGCGGTGCTGCGCCACGGCCTGGTCCATGCGGAAGTCGCCTTTTTGCAAAAGCCCTTCACCCCAGCGGGATTAGCCCGCAAAGTCCGGGACGTGCTGGACGCCAGCCGCTAAAACAATCCGCCAGAGAATCCCTCCGGGAAGTGCTTTCGGAGCGAGCGGCCAGGCTAAGGGACCCGCCGCCGCCCGCCGCGAGGCGTCCCTCGATACCCCCCGCTTCCCGCCATTTCCCGAAGGGTAAGGGCCGTCCCTGTTTGGACCTGGAGACAGCCTCCTGGACCCTCTAGACAACAAGGATCAGGCGCATGAGCGGTATTCCGTGGTGGGGATATGTGCTATTAGCCGGACTGGCCTGGGGGACCTATGTGCCGTTGATTTTCTACGGCGGTACGGAGCTGACCACGCGTCCCGGTACGATCGGCGGTCGGCTCGCTTCCATCCTCTGCGTCGGCGTAGCTTATTTTGTCCTGGCGGTCGTCATCCCTGTGGCTTTGATGCTCACGCGGGACGACGCCAAGCCGGAATGGCGGCTGACCGGGCTGGTGTTCAGCGCCCTGGCGGGTGCGGCGGGGGCCATCGGGGCCATCTGCGTCATCTTTGCCAGCAAAGCCGCGGTGGATCAGGCCCGCTTGGCCGGCCTGGAACCGGCTTCTTACCGCATTTACATCGCGCCTCTCATCTTCGCCTTGGCTCCGCTCATCAATACCTTGCTAAGTCTGGTCTGGCATCCGCAGCCGGGCAACCCCTGGCATTTCGCCTGGGAAACACCGGGGTGGAAACTCCCCGCCGGGATCGTGCTCGCCGCCATCGGGACCTTCCTCGTCCTCTTGTCCAAGGAAGACCTGGAAGCCCGCAAGGGGAAACCTGCTCCCGCTGCCGCCACGGCCCATGCCTCCAGCGGGGCAGCCTCGCCGAACGAAGCAGCCTCCGCCAGCGGGAAAGCGGAAGGCAGCCGCCCGGAGCAACAGCCGTCCGCCCCGACCGCGGTTACGCCCGGTGGTTCCTGAAGCGGCTGAGTTCGGAGCCATCCGACCTGGCCTGGCTTTTCCAGGGCTCCGGCTTGGCGGAGCTTGACAACAGCCTGACACGGGAGGAACCCCCATGCCCCCGGACGTTGTGCCCCACCTTAGCCCGCAGGAAGCGGTGGAACGCCTGGAAGAGGTGCTCGCCCACGCCTGGATGGTCCGCACCTTCCTCAAGCACGCCGAGGAGATTCAGGGCTGCCCCGACATGCTGGCCGTGCCGCGGACCCTCTTCGACACCATCCGTGCGGTGGAACCAGCCCGTCAGCGCGGCGACCTGGCCGCCTACTTGCGCCGCCTCCAGGGCAAGCTCGCCAAGCTCCGCCGCATCACCCAATACTACAGCGAGCATTACGCCCGCTTCTCGCCGCATACCAACTACGCTATGGCCGCCCTTTCCCTGCGGGGCATTCTGCGAGCGATGGAGGACATCTTTCAGCGTCTGGACTGGGAGGCCGTCCGCCAGTTGCCCGCGGTGCCGCCCTCCCGCTCTGCCTTTCCCTCGGCTGCCTCCTCCGCTTCCTCCCCCGCCGCTCCCCCCGCTTCGCCCTCCGGCTCTTCCCCCCCCTCCGCGAACCCTCCCTCGGATCCCCTCGATTCCCTCGATATTCCTGAAGTCTGAGCTGCCCTCGCCGGCCCTGGAACCTGGCCCGCCGACGCTCCATTCCCCCCTGTTTCCCCAGAGCCGGGAGTGCTTTTCCCCTGGAACCCAAGCGGCGGGATCGGCGTTATAATGCAGGGGCCGTCCTTTCTACTGACTTCTTCGGTCCTTCTGGGAGCCTTTCCGATGTATCACGCCATTGGCCTTCTCACACCGCAGAGCGATTTTTCGCTCGCCGAAGCTGTCCGCCGCCTGCAAGCCCACCTGCCGGACCACCAGGTTATCCTGGAAGGACCGCGGATCACCGTCCGACAGCAGGATTGGTCCATCCACATCGAAGAGGAACAGGGAGAACACCTGCGTGAAGAGATCGAAGGGCTAGTGGACCGCCTGGCGGGCGTGGAACCGGACGAAGCGGAGCGCTACCTCGCTTCCCTCCGCCGTCTGCAAATCTTCAGCGAAGATGTCGATCCCAGGATGGAGCATTTCCACACTTACCTGGGCGTCATTGACGTGCTCAAATCCTTTGCGGGAGTACTTCTGGTGGACCCGAAAGAGCCGGGCGTCCTCTGAAAACGGGACCCTTCTGGAAGCCGGTGCAGGAAGCCGGTGCACACCTGAGAAAGGCCGCTCAAAAAGGCCGCTGAGGCGGAAGAAGCCGCCGTACCAATGTGCCTCCCCCCAATGGCGTGTCTGGGTCTGCCGGAAGCGGCCGAGCACCGTCAGTGCTGGGAAGCCGGCGGCGGCTCGGTCTCCGAGACTGTTTTGTTGGAGGGATCGCAGGGGGAGGTGTCGGCAGCGGAAGAAGAGGGGGAGGCGGAAGGTTCAGCAGCCGGCGATGTCGTGGCTCCAGCAGGCGGCGATTCCGCAGCGGAAGAAGGGGCCGACGCTGGATCAGCAAGCGAGGGATCGGCGGGATCGTCAGCAGAGGAAGCGTCGGGACCGGCGGAACGATCCGCGGCGGGGAAAGACGCCGAGGCTGTGACACCCCAATAGCGATGCATCACCGCGAAGAGAATGGCACCGGCTAGCAGGGAGGCCGCCCAGGGGCATTGCCAAAGCGCCGCGGGCAGGTAGCCGAAGGCCACCGCCGCCGCCGCCACCACCAAGCCATAGGGAAGCTGCGTGTAGGTATGGATCATCAGCGGGCAGCCGCTGGAGGTGGCGCTCAGGATCGTCGTATCCGAAATTGGGGAGCAGTGATCGCCGAAGATGGCCCCATCCAGCACCGCGCCCAGGGACATGATCGTGATCAGGCCATAGGTCTGCTGGTCAAGCTGGAAGGCGACGGGGATGGCCGTGGGGATCAGAATGGCCATCGTGCCCCAACTGGTTCCCGTGGCGAAGGCGACAGCGGCGGCCAGCAGAAACAGCAGCGCAGGGAAAAGGAAGGGGGCGATGTTTCCTTGCAGGGTCGTCGCCAGAAACTCGCCGGTGCGTAAGGCAGCACAGCTCTGTTGCAGCGACCAGGCCATGAGCAGGATCGCCCCTGGGTAGAGAGCCAGGCGCAGACCCTGGAGCAAGCAGCGGAGGATGGTTCCCCAGCGGAGGCCGCCGAGCAGCCAGGCGGACACGAGACCGGTGAACAAAGCGGCGGACGCAGCGATGGCAATGACCTGAACCGAGCGGGTCACGCCGCCGAGCACGTCCCGCCAGTAGCGGATCTGCCAGAGCTGTCGGCCTTCCTCCTGCAAGCGGGCGGGACCGCCGCCATCCAGCCACAGACCCACGAGGATGCCGCCCACGAAGACGCTCAACGGCAACAGGGCGGCCCAGGGATTGCGCCGCGGCGTGACGGGAGCGGTGGGTTCCTGGGGCAGGCGGCTCGGATCACGTCCAGCAGCGGCCGCCCGCTCCACCCGCGCCATCGGGCCGAAATCCCGGTCCAGCAGCACATTGATCAGGAGGAAGGCAATCATCAGCCAGCAGTAGAAGCGGAAGCCGAAGGCGTCCAGAAACATGGCGAAGCCATCCCGGCCCAATTGCAACTGCTGGCTCACGTCCCGGAACAGGCCGACTTCGTAGCCGATCCAGGTGCTCACCAGAGCCACCCCTGCGACGGGAGCGGCGGTGGCGTCGATCAGAAAGGCCAGCTTGGCCCGCGAAATCCGCTGCTGGTCCGCCAGAGGGCGCATGGTGGAACCGATCAGCACCGAGTTGGCGTAATCGTCGAAGAACAGGATCAGACCCATGAGGACGGTACAGCCATTAGTCGAGCGGCGGCTGCGGGCCAAGCGGGCCAGGCGGCTGGCCAAAGCGGCAAATCCCCCCGTGGCGATCGCCAGGACGATCATCCCCAGCATGAGGACGACCGAACCGAGGATGACGGCGTGATCCGGGTCCTGCCCTGCGGCCAGGACAAAGCCCGCCGCCGTGGCGACTCCTTCCTGCCAGCTTTCCGGCTGGTCCGCCCCCTTGTGGGGAAGCACCGCCAGCAAGCCGCCCAAGAGCACGGCCAGGCTCAGGGCCAGCAAGAGGCGGCGGGTGGCAAAGGCCAGGCAGACGGCGGTCAGAGGCGGGGCCAGGCTGTACCATTGGCCCGCGTCCGGAGGTGCCTGCCGCGCTAAAAGCAGCACGGCTAGCAGGACCAGGGTCGCCAGCACCCCACGCCGCAGCGCCGCGCTGATCCCGCTGCTTCCCCCCTCTGTCCCGTTGGCCGACATACCCTCCCTCCGCCCCGGCCGCTTCCCGCCTCACCTCCCGATCCCGCGCCCATTTCGATTCTGATCCCGCGCCGAGCCGTGACCGGGACCGGCGTGGTGCCTGGGGCCGTTCCCCTGCCTATTTTCGCTTTTCCTGTTGAGCCTCCCCGCCTCTCCTGTTATACTAAACTTCCCACCGAATGCATGCCGGGGTAATTCCGGCCGCTGCCCATTGCACACCTTCGGTTCGGAGACACAGTTTTCCCTCTTGAACACTAACAGATTTGGCTGGTGCGAGGTAACCTATCATGCGGTTGCGTGCCATGGTGACAAGCGGGATGGGCCTGCTGCTCGCGGGTCTATTGGCGGCTCTGCCTCTCCTTCCCTCCGCTTCGTGCCGTCTTTTGGCCCAGGAGGGCGGCGCTGGAAGCGGCAAAGCCGGGGCTAGCCAAGGCAGCCCGGCTCCGGTCAGCTATTACAAGGACATCCGGCCTATCCTGCAACAGCATTGCAACGGCTGCCATCAACCGGCCAAACCGATGGGCGGGTACCTCACCACCAGCTACGCCGACCTGTTCAAGGCCGGAGAGCGGGAAAGACCCGGCGTCGTACCGGGCCGGCCGGAGCAGAGCTATCTGGTCGAACAAATCCGCATCCATCCGAACGGCAAAGCGGAAATGCCCAAGGGGCGGGACCCTCTCTCTCCGGCTCAGATCGACAAGATCGTCACCTGGATTGCCCAGGGAGCCAAAGATGACACGCCCCCCGCCGCCCGTACTGACGTGATCGATGCCGACCATCCCCCCAAGTACAATTCGCCGCCGGTGATCACCGCCGTGGCTTATTCCCCCGATGGCCAGTTCCTGGCAGTGAGCGGCTATCACGAAGTGTTGCTTTATGACGCGGAAACGTTGCAACTGCGTGCCCGCCTCATCGGCATCTCCGAGCGGATTCAGTCCCTGGCGTTCTCGCCCCAGGGGGACAAGCTGGCGGCCGTGGGCGGCGCACCGGGACGCTTCGGCGAAGTCCAGGTGTGGGACCACCGCAAAGGCAAACTGCTGCTGTCCGCCCCGTTCACCTATGACACGCTCTACGGCGTAAGCTGGTCCCCTGATGGCCGCATGATCGCCTTCGGCTGCGCGGACAACACGGTGCGGGCCATCGACGCCCTGACCGGCAAGCAGGTGCTGCAAATGGGCACGCACACCGACTGGGTGCTCGGCACCGTCTTCTCCCAGGATGGGCAGCATCTGGTATCGGTGAGCCGGGACATGAGCATGCGCCTGACCGAAGTGGCCACCCAGCGCTTCATCGATAGTGTCACCAGCATCACACCGGGGGCGCTCAAAGGCGGGCTGATGGCGGTGGATCGCCGGCCCTGGCCCAAGACGATCCCGGTGCGGTTCTGGGGCCGGACCTTGCAGGTCCCGCGGCCGCCCCGCTACCAGAAGGTGCCGCCGGATACGCCCGGCGTTCCCCCCAAACTCTATGACGAGGTCGTAGCGGCTGGATCGGATGGCACCCCCCGCCTTTACAAAATCCACCGGGAACAGAAGCGGGAAATCGGAGACGACGCCAATAAAATCCGCGACTACCAACCGATGCCGGGACGCATCTCCGCCGTGGCCTTCCATCCCCAGGGGATGCTGTTCGCCGCGGCCAGCAGCCTCGACGGTACCGGGGAAGTCCGCATCTACGACGTTCGCCAGAGCGTCAAAAAGATCGTCTGCGAAAAGGTGACCGGCCCAGCCTATACCGTGGCCTGGCACCCCAGCGGCCAGCGCCTCGCCTCCGCTGGCTTCGACGGCATCGTCTGGATCCACGACGCCAACACCGGCAAACTGCTGCGGCAGTTCACCGTCCTGCCCGGCAGCCCGCCCGCCAGTGCCCCGAATGCCCCGAACACACCGAACACTCCGAATACTCCCCGCTGAAGACGCGCCGGCCTTCCTCCCCGAAAGTCCGGGCCAAGCCGCCGCCAGCGCGCCGCCCGAACAAGACCGAGCAAAACGAACCAGGGAAAAAGTCCCAAATTGACTAGCAGGCAGCAACCACAACCCGCACAATAAAAATCAGAGCATCACAGAAAATCCGAGACAGAACTAGAGTGATGGACAATCCGAGACAGAACGAGAAATCCGAGACGCCATCGGGAACCAGGGAAGGACGCACGACCCGCCTGGATAGATACGAGGAATGATCTCCCCAGCGGCGCAGGCAGAATGCGCTGGAACCTCGATAGGAAGAACGTGCCATGAGATGCCGACATCTTCTCGCTGTGGGCTTAGCCTGGGCTGGAGTACTGTTTCCCCTGCCGCTATGGGCGGGTGAAGGGCCAGCGGGGTCCGCTCCCGCTACCCGCGAAGCCTTGCCGGAGGGCGCCACAGTCACCCGGCTGCTGGTCCATCCCTCCCGGATCGAGTTGCGCGGTCCGTTCGCCTATGCCCAGGTGCTCGTGACCGCTCAGCTCAGCAACGGCGAAACGGCGGATGTGACCCGCCTGGCGCATTACGACTTGCCCCAGGGACTGACCGTGGACGCCGGCTTGATCCGGCCCCAGCGCGACGTGCAAGGCACGCTGACCATCCGCCTGGGAAACCAGAGCGTGCAGGTGCCGGTCCAGGCGGTCCAGGTGCAGAGCGATCCGCCAGTCAGCTTCGTGGCGGACGTGCAGCCGGTGCTGTCCAAGCTGGGGTGCAATGCGGGCACCTGCCACGGGGCCGCCCAGGGGAAAAACGGCTTCAAGCTCTCCCTGCGCGGCTACGATCCCCTCTTCGACTATCGCAGCCTCACGGATGATCTGGAAGGGCGGCGGTTCAACCGGGCGGCGCCGGAAAAGAGCCTGATGCTCATGAAGCCCGCCGGCGTGGTCCCCCATCAGGGCGGCGTGCTCCTGCAACTGGGTGACCCGAATTACGAACTGATCCGCCGCTGGATCGCCCAGGGGGTGCGCTTTGACCCGCAAACGCCGCGCGTCCGCAGCATCGAGGTCTATCCGAAAAATCCCACGATCTACCGCATCGGCCAGAAGCAGCAGTTTGCCGTCTATGCCACCTACAGCGACGGGCGGGTGCGGGATGTCACCGCCGAGGCTTTCCTGGAAAGCAGCAACACGGAAGTGGCCACGGTGTCGCCACGGGGCCTGGCCCAGACCCTCCGCCGGGGGGAAGCCACCCTGCTCGCCCGCTACGAAGGCGCCTACGCCGCCTCCACCCTCATCGTGTTGGGGGACCGCACCGGCTTTGAGTGGATCCAGCGGCCCGTCCACAACTTCATCGATGAGCTGGTCGATGCCAAGCTCAAGAAAGTACGGGTGCAGGTCAGCCCCTTGGCCAGCGACGAGGAGTTCCTCCGCCGGGTCTATCTCGACCTAACCGGCCTGCCTCCCACCTCCGCGGAAGTCCGGGCCTTCCTGGCCGACCCACGGGACAGCCGCGTCAAGCGGGATGAAGTCATCGACCGGCTCATTGGCAGCGAAGCCTTCATCGAACACTGGACCAACAAATGGGCGGACCTGCTCATGGTCAACCGCAAGTTTTTGGGCGAAGCCGGTGCCGCCGCCTACCGCCAATGGATCCGCGAGGCCATCGCCACCAACATGCCTTATGATCGCTTCGCCTATACGATCCTGACCGCCTCCGGTTCCAACCTGTCCGTACCCCCGGCGTCGTATCACAAAATCCTGCGCACGCCGGACGCCCTCATGGAAAACACCACCCAGCTTTTCCTGGCCATCCGCTTCAACTGCAACAAGTGCCACGACCATCCCTTCGAGCGCTGGACGCAGGATGACTACTACGGCTTGGCCGCCTACTTTGCTCGGACCAAGCTCAGCGAGGACCCGAAGTACAAGGGGCAGCGGATCGGCGGCTCGGCGGTGGAAGGGGCCAAGCCCCTCGTGGAAATCGTCGCCGACGCTCCCGACGGGGAAGTGCGGCATGAACGGACCGGGCAGATTGCCGCCCCCCGCTTCCCCTTCAGCGTGCCGGTGAGCCTCTCGCCCCAGGAACCCCGGCGCGTCCAACTGGCCAAATGGATCACCTCCCCGCAGAACCCCTACTTCGCCAAAAGCTACGTCAATCGCCTCTGGAGCTACCTGCTCGGCGTGGGGTTGATCGAACCGGTGGACGACATCCGCGCAGGCAATCCGCCGACCAACCCCGAATTGCTGGACCGCCTGACCGAGGAGTTCATCCGCAGCGGTTTCGACACCCGGCACATCATGCGCTTGATCTGCAAGAGCCGGACCTATCAGCTCTCGGTAGAAACCAACCGCTGGAACAAGGATGACGAGATCAACTACTCACACGCTTTGCCGCGGCGTCTGCCGGCGGAGGTGCTCTTCGACTCGATCCACCGGGTGACTGGCGCGGTTAGCCGCCTGCCGGGTCTGCCTCCGGGAGCACGGGCTGCGCAGCTTCTCGATAGCAACGTCGAAGTCCCCGGCGGCTTCTTCGAGCTGTTCAGCAAGCCGCCGCGGGAAAGCCCCTGCGAATGCGAACGCTCCAACACCCTCAACCTCGGCCCCATCCTGGCTATGGTCAACGGGCCGATCATCGGCGAAGCCCTGCGCGATCCCAACAACCGCCTCAATCAGTTCGTCCTCCAGGAGAAGGACGACGCCAAGGTCGTGGAGGAGATTTACCTCTCGGTACTCAATCGCCGTCCCACTCCTGCGGAATTGCAAGCGGGGATCAAGGCCCTGCACTCCGCCGACGCCGACCACAAGTACCTGGTCGAGGAGTACCTCAAGCGCAAGGCCGCCTTCGAGGCATACGAAAAGACAATTCCCCAGCGGCAGAAGGCGTGGGAAGCGGGCCTGCTCGCTCAAAAGCCGACGCAGTGGGTGACCCTGGACATCCGCAAGGCGGCCTCCCGCCAGGGTCCCTACGCTCAGCCGCGGCCCGGCGCCACCCTCACTGTTCAGCCGGACGGCAGCATCCTGGCCAGCGGCAACATCGACTCCCTCGACATTTACACCCTCGTCGGCCTGGCCGAAACCGATCAGCCGATCACCGCCATCCGCCTGGAAGTGCTCAGCGATCCGAGCCTGCCGAGCAAAGGGCCGGGGCGCGCTCCCAACGGCAACTTCGTGCTCACGGAGTTCCGCCTCCGCTATCACCGCTTGGATCAGCCCGACGGCCCGCAGGCGATTGTCCGCCTCACCGCCGCCGCTGCCACCTTCCAGCAGGACGGCTTCCCCTTGGCCAACACACTAGACAACAACCGGGCCACCGGTTGGGCCATCGCCCCGCAAACTGGCCGGGATCAGGCCGCCCTCTTCCGCCTGGCGCAACCAATCAGCGGGCCGGCAGGTGTCGCCTTCACCATCGAAATGGAGCAGCACTATCAGCAGGCGGCCCATCACACCCTCGGCAAGTTCCGCCTCTCCTACACCACGGACCCCAATCCGCGCCTGAGCAGCCCGCTCACGCCGGAACAGCTTGCCTTGCTGGAGACCCCCGAAGAGAAGCGGACGCCGGAACAAAAGGCCCGCCTGCGCCAGATGTACCTCGCCCAGGATCAGGAGTACCAACGCCTGGCTGCGGAAGCGGCCAAGGTCCCGCCCCCGGACCCCCGCGTCGTCGGCGCGCAGGACCTCGTCTGGGCTTTGATCAACACTCCCGCTTTCCTGTTCAACCACTAAGCCGCGGTTCCTGCGGTTTTTGCCCCCTCCGTTTGAGCCGCCGGGCCTGATCCCTCGGGTCTGATTCTGCGGGAGAAGGCGGAGGGCGGCTGACCTCAGAAGCCGGAACTTGACCAAACCCAAGCCTCGCGGACCGGGACAGCCTCCCTCACCCCGGTCTGCTTTGTTTTTTTCTCCCCGCAACGAGGGAAGCACGCCGAGCGGTGAAGACGGCAAAAAAGGGCGCCCGGCGCCGTCGGTTTGTCCACAATATCCTCAAGAAGAGTCCTCACAAGAAGAGCGGTTCGCAGGAAATACGGCTCCCCCGTTGGGGATACCTCGTCTGCCGAGTCAGTGGAATCCGCGACACCGCACTAAAAGAGACAAAGGCCAGCAAGCCAGAGCGAGGTAGAAAAGAATCACATGGTAGGCGAAGGACAGGAAGAACCGCAGAGCGTGCCGGAGGCTTTGCGGCGATGGCTGGAGTGGACGGTGCAGGTGGAAGCGTCGGACCTGCATCTGGTGGCGGGTCACCCGCCGATGCTGCGCCTGCATGGGGAACTGACGGAGATGCCGGAGCCACCCCTGGAGGCCGCGGCGCTGGAACCGCTGCTCTTATCGCTCTGCTCGCCGGAACAGGCGGAGCGGCTGAGTGCGAACCGCAACGTGGACTTCGCCGTGACGGTGGCCTTGGGGCAGGAGGTGGTCCGGTTGCGTGCGGCCTTGTTCCATGCAGGCCGGCAGTTGGCCGCCTGCTTCCGCCTTATTCCGTCACGCATTCCCGACCTGGCCTGGGCCGGCTTCCCCGCGGCGCTGGCGGATCGCCTCTGTGCCCTCCGCGATGGACTGGTCATCGTCACCGGGGCGACCGGTTCCGGCAAAACGACGACCCTGGCCATGCTGGTGGACCGCATCCATGCTCTCGGCGGGCGCCGCATTCTGACGGTGGAAGAACCTGTGGAGTATCTCTTCCCCCGCCGGCCGCATTCCCTGGTGACGCAGCGGGAAGTCGGCGTCGATGTGCTCAGCTTTGCTGACGGCCTCAAATACGGCCTGCGCCAGGACCCCGATGTCCTGCTCATCGGCGAAGTCCGCGATCGCGAGACGGCCCAGATGGTGCTCTCGGCGGCGGAGACCGGCCACCTCGTCTTCACCACCCTGCACACCCGCGATGCCAAGGGCGCCATCACCCGCCTGGCCGATCTGTTCGCTCAGGAAGTGCAGAGCCTCATCCGCGCGCAGCTCGCCATGAGCCTGCGGGCTATTCTCAGCCAGCGCTTGCTGCCGGGTCTGGAACGGGGCAGCCGCCGCGTCCTGGCCCTGGAGGTCCTCTGGAACACCCACCCCATCGCCAGCGCCATCCGCAGCGGCAAGATCGAAAGTATCGACAACTACATCCTCACCGGACGCGAAGAGGGGATGATCACCTTCGACGAATCGATCCGCCAGCTCTTCCGCGCCGGCCGCATCACCCGCCGCACTGCCGAAGAGCACATGGCCGATCCCACCCTCCTGCAACGCCCGTGAGAGCGCCCCTTCTGCCCCGGCAACGTGGAGAGCGCTCCTGCATCTCCCGGCAACGTTGGGAGTGCCCCTTCACCCGAAGCTGACAAAGGGCCGTCGCTGGCGAAAAAACTTCGCTTCCAGACCAGGGAAAGTTTCCCGAAGGGAACATCCCCTCGCCGACGCTGTCAGTCGTCGATCACTTCCCCGCCATTGCGGGTGATCAAGGCCTGGATCGTTTTGGCGTTGGGCAGCTTGGGGTAGTTCCGCACAGAACCATCGGCGAAGGCTGCCTGGAAGACGCCGCCGACTTGCCCCAACAGGGCGCCCATGTTCTTCTTCGGGTCGAAGGGCAGCTCCTCCGGCTTGGTCCACGGTACCGCCTCCTTGGCCACCACGACCATCCAGGTGTTGGACAGACCGTCGGTGAAGTCTGTGAACGGAAAGGCTTTCCCCGCTTCCCAAGCGGCGCCAGGACCGACGAAAACGCGGTAGTGCGTCAGGCCCTTTTTCGCCTCCTCCTCGGCCCCCGGCAGAGCAAATGTCTTGGGCATCCGCTCGAGCAGCTTCTTGTTGTGCTCGCTATCCCACGGCTCATTCAGCTTGAATTGTTCATACAGGGCCTCCTGTTCGATGAACGGCAGGATGGCGACACGCCAGCTCAGCAGCGGCTTGCCGTTCTGATCCGCGGAGGCCGGCTGGGGAAATTGGCCACGAACGTCATGGTGATTGTGCAAGGCAATGAGGATCGTTTTGAGGTTATTAGCAGACTCCATGAGAGCTGCCTTATTGCGCTCGGCTTTTTGGAAGTGACGGGCCGCGAACAACTCGCTGGGCGAGAGGGGATGGGCCGGGGACAGGGTGGGGGGCAGGGCGGATAGGGCCGGCAGCGGAGGCGGCGTTGTCCCCGACAAGGTCGGCTTCGGCCAGAAAGCGGCCGTGGCACTCAGCCAAGCTAGGAGCACACCGGGCACGGCAAAGCGGCGGCGCGTCATGAGCAATCCTCCTCGAACCAGAATGGAATGGACCGTGGAACCGTTGGGACCGAGATGGCAGCCAATTCACAATAACCGCGACGGGTCTGACGTGCAACGCACTCGGTAGGAATTTTTCCCCCCACGCTCGGCCAGAGTTTTCCCTAAGCTCTACAGGCCGGTCTTACGTCCTGGGGTGAGGCCGCTTTCCGCTTTTCGGCTTGGCTGGAGTGCCAGAGGGCTTGGGAATGCCAGGCTGAAGTGACACCAGGCTGTCCCGGTGGTCCGAGGCGGGCGAACGCAGTCGGAATGCAGGCGGAGCCGTCAGGGTCTGGGATGCCATCCCTTCCCCAGGCAGGGCGAGCGGATCAATACAGCCCCAGGTCCAGGGCGTTGGCCAGGGTTCGGCCCAGCCACCAGGCGGCGCTGCGCCAGCGGGCGTGGATTTTGACGCTGGCCAATTGGCCCGGTTCGATCGCCGCATCCGGGTCGAGCAGTTCGACTTCGATGAGATAAACCTGGGCGAGGGGGATGAGGACGTTCGGGTCGTTGTGGGGTTTGACGGCCAGGGGGCCGCCGCCGCGATGGGTCAGTTGAATCGGGACGGTTTCGGCGTTTTGCGCGGGCAGAGTGGTGACGCGCCCGGTGAAGATGCGGTCGCTGCGGCCTTTGACCAGGATGGAGGCGCTGAGGGCGGGCTGCTGGGCGAGTTCCTCCTGGAGGAGGCGGTAATCCGGGGGTGTGACCGGTACGCGAACGACGAGGCGCTGCGGGTCCCCGATGGCGAAGACGGGATGGGCTTCGCTGTACCCTTTGTCGAAGAGTTTGCCGACATCTTCCGGCTTAGGGGCGGTCAGGACGGTGCCGGGGCGCGGGGCACGCAATTCCCGCACCTGCTGGAGGCGCTGCTGGAGCAACTGGAGGCGGCGTTCGGCGCTGGCGGCCTTTTTGCGGGCCTCTTCGCGGGCCAGGCGCAACTGGGCCAGGGCAGCCTCGTCGGCCACGCCCAACTGGCGGCTGATCTCCTGCTGGAGGCGTTCGGCGATGAGCTGCTCCGTTTCGGCGGCGGCCCTGGCCTGTTCGATTTCGACGAGCAGCGGCTCGCTGGTGAACTCGCCGAGCAACTCTCCGGCCCGAACAGTCTGACCGGCGCGGGCGTGCAAGCGCTGCAAGCGGGCCGGCTCCGGCAGCAGGACGCTTTCCATCGCGGCGGGATGCACCGCGACCAGGCCAGTTTCATGGATGCGGCTCACCGGCAGCGGCAGGACAAAGAAGGCGGCCACCAAAGAGGCCGTCACAGCGAGCGTCACATACACACGTTTGGCTTTCATGTCCGGCAGGCGTCCTCGTTGGCGTATGTTGCGGATGATCCGATACGTCGGCCATACGAAAATCGACAGCAGCGACGCGATCGCCAGCATCTGGCTGAGAATCTTCAGCTTCGGGCCGAGGAAGTCTGAGAGCACCCAGAGGATGCCGAAGACTACAATCCAGCGGTATACCCAACTGGCGATGGCGTAGAAGATGAAGGTGGCCTTGCGGGCCGGCGACATGTACGGCTCCGGCGGCACCTCCACACCCAGGCAGCGCGACAAAAACAGATTGTTGAGGAAACGATTGGACCGCTCCCGCAGGTTCGGCACTTCCATCCAGTCCGCCAAAATGTAGTAACCGTCGAAGCGCATCAGCGGATTGGCGTTGAAAATGATCGTGGAAATGGAGCACAGGATCATCAGACAGATGGCGATGTTGTTGACCACCGGCAGATGGGGCGTGTACCACCAGACGAAGGTGGCGGCGGCGGCGATCATCAGCTCCACATAGATGCCCGCAAAGGAGATGATGATCCGCTTCCACTTGTCCGCGAGCGTCCAGGCATCGGTGACATTGCAGTAAAGGCAGGGACTCAGGCACATGAGCAACAGGCCCATCTCGTGGCTTTCCCCGCCGAAAGCTTTGCAGGACAGGCCGTGGCCAAACTCGTGAATGATCTTCACCACGCCCAGAGAGAGCCAGATGTAAAGCATCGAGCGCCAGGTGAAGAACTCGTGGTAAGCGGGCAGGCGGGCGTAGAAAGTGTCGAAGTGCAGCAGAACGTGGAAGACCGCGGCGCCAATGAACAGCACGCTCAGCACAAAAAACCAGCGGGTGAAGATCCACCAGGTGTAGCGGTACAGCCAACTCAGGATGCGGTCCGGATCGAAGACGGGGATTTTGATGTAGAGAATGTTGGTCAGGGTCATCAGGCGGCGGAGGCGGCGCTGTTTGGCGCGCCGCTCGAAGAGATGGGCGCCGGCACCGGGCGCCTCGTGCTGCACCAGCCCCGCCATGACCAACTGCCGCGCGAAACTCTCCAGGTCGTGATATTCCAGCCGGTGGGGCTTAAATTCCTCCTCAAAGCGTTCCCGCACCTGCTCCAGGGTGTGTTCCCCATCGAAGAGCCGGAAGACAAAATACTCCTGCTTGTTGAAGCGATAGTAGCGCAGGCAGACGGGGTCCTTGACGACGTGGTAGGTTTTGCCTTCGTATTTCTGCTCGAAGACTTGCAAGTCTGGCCGGACGCGCAGGCGGACCGCCTTACGGCGCACAGCAGGGTCGTTGAGGCTATCGGTGGCGCGGCTCATGGCTCCTCAGCAGGCAAGACCGCAGGCGGCAGTTCCCGGCAGGCTCCCGGCGCGCGGGAAACCCGACGGTAACGCAGCGTCCTACGGCAGCTTGTCCGGCGGCGGCACAATGACCGTCGCCGTACTCTTATCCAGCAGTCGCAAGGTCCGGTTGTCCATTTCCACGCGGACGGTCACGGAGCGGGGATCGGCCGCGTCGATGGTGACGATCCGCCCTTCCTGACGGTGGGGTGGGGCCTTCGGCAACGTCCAGAGGTGGACGGTCCCCTTGTCGGTGCCCAGGACAAAGAACGGCGTGGCGGCGGGCGGGCTGAAGGCCGCGGCGGTAATGGCCACCCGGCCGGGCGGAATCAGGCGGGCGATTTCGGCGGCTCGGCCTCCACTGCGGGGCAGGTGCCAGAGCTGGACGGTGCCTTTGAGATCCCCTTCGCCGCCCACCGTCGCCAGGGTGTACGGCGGCCACTGCTCCGGCGGCAGCTCCGCGGGCAAAGTCTGCGGCTGAAACAGGGCCAATGTGGCGAAACCGAGGTTAGGACTGAAATTGATCACTTGTCCCACCGTTTGCCCGCTGTCCAGGTGGAGCAGGTCCAAGCGGCTCTTGTCGTGATCGAAGAGGACGCGGGCGCCGTCGGGGCTGAGACCGAGCACGTCGAGCAGGCCGGCGCGGTGTTCCAGGGTGCGGGTCAAAGCGGCGCCTTCCCGGCCCAGTTTCCACACCTTGAGGGTGCGGTCGCGGCTGGCCGTCACCAACTGCCCCTGGGGGTTGAAGGCCAGGCTGGTGACGGTATCCCGGTGATCGGGGGGCAAGGCGTAGAGCCGCTCGCCGCTGGGCAGCGCCCAGAGCCAGACTTCACGCCCGGCGGCGGAGGCAGCGTAGCGGCCATCGGGACTGATGGCCACAAAACCGATGCCGGTCACGTGCGGCGGTTCGGCCTCCACCTTCGGCTGAGCGGGGAGGTGCTCCGGGTCGTCGATGTCCCAAATGCGCAGGCGGCCATCCTCGGCCCCGGTGACGACGAGTTGCCGCGGCGCTCCCGGAGGAGTGCAGGCCACGGAGCGGACCGGCGCCGGATGCGGCAGATTATGCCCCAAACTGGAACGTTCCGCCACCTGGGACAGGTTCGGGTCCCACACCACGGCGGTCCCATCTAGTCCCACCGACACCACCAGGGGGCGCTCGGCATGGCCGGAGACGGCCACCCCCGCCACCGGCTGACGGTGCGCGGACAGCGTCATCAGCGGGGCAGTCGGCAGGGTCGGCTCCACACTCACCGTCATGTGGCGGCGCAAGCGGGCGGCATATTGCACATCGAGCTGCCCTTCCAGACGCACCTTGTCCGTCGATTGAATCTCCAGGATTTTCTCCCCGGCCCGCACATATTCGCCGGGCCAGCGGGCGATGTTACGGATGATCCCGCTGACCGTCGCCGTCACCCGGTGCTTCTGGATCAGCAGGTCCGCCTCCTTGAGTTCCTGCTCGGCCTTGACGATCTGCTGATTCACCTGGGCCAGGTTCTCCAGAAACCGGCTGAGCATGATGCGATCATCGAGAATGGTCGATTGCGGGATGACGTCGGGGTTGTTTTTGTACAGGTCGATTTTGCGTTGGGCGAAGTCAGCTCCCTTTTGGGCTTGTTCGCGGACTTCCAGGGCGGCGAGGCGGTTCTTCTCAGCCGCTTCCCGACGGGTCTGGATCAACTGGTCGTCCAGGAGGCAAACGGTTTGGCCCGCTTGGACGAAGTCCCCTTCCTGGAGCCGCCAGTAAGGGTACTGTCGCTGGGGATCGCGGGGATGGAAGACGATGTTAGGATGAGGATGCTCGGGGTCATAGAGGATGGGGGGGCCATCGGGGCGGGGCCATTCGTAGCGGCCATCGGGTCGGCGCGTCAGGGGGGCGGCCAGCAATTCGATCCGGCCATCCACTTCCGCCGAGACCTGTTGCCGCTCTTCATACTGCACGAAGCAGTTGGGAATGATGATCGGTTCCGGGCCGACGCGCAGGGGAGGAAACTGGGGGGCGGGCTGCGCTTCATAGAGCGGTGCCCCGATGGAGGCGGCAGCGGCAGTGGCGGATGAGCCATCGTCCGGCGGCGGCACCGGAACGGGCGAACCTGTGGGAGCACATCCCGCAGCGAGCAGCAGGAGCCAGCCGCCGCTTCGCCACCAGGGACAGAACTTGGCCCTTCCAGGTGCTCGGTTTCGCTTGGCCGTCGATGTCTTTCTCACGCGCTCACCCTCGATCCGGACGATGACTCGGAGCAGACAGTTTCCCAACCGATGATTTCTCCGCCGAAGATTTCCTAGCCGACAGTTTCTCCTCACCGAAAGTTGGCCTCGATGCATTCCCACGGGCGATGAACCAGGGCCGAACTTCTCCAGGTTTTCAGAATCCGAGGTCGAACTTCTCGACGTTTTCAGAATCTGGGGTCGAACTTCTCTAGGTTTTCAACTTCTCAAGGTTTCCAGAAGAACCAGGTTTTCAGAAGAAGAAGATGATCTTTTCGTAGAACCACTCCCAGACGCCGTGGAAGAGGGAGTATCCCAGGGCATGCTGGCCGCAGCGGATGCGGGTGCGCACTTCCAGGCCGGTGACGAACTGGCTGCGCGGGGCTTGCAGGTGCGGCGGAATGTCCGGGGCTTGCAGCTTGACGTAGGCGGTGACGACCGGTTCGTTATCGGTCAGTTCCTGCTGGTTGGGCACCGCCTGGGCGGTCAGGCCGTTTTCGTAGAGCCGGCCGAGGAAGCGGGTATCGGGCATGCTGGACAGGAGAAGGTCCACATCCAGATATTTGCGTCCGGTGGCGGCCTCGACGTGATGGAGGCGCGGGTCGGCGAACGCCCGGCGGATGTGGCCGATGTTGCGCTGGGGGATTTTCAGTTCGACGTGCCACACTCCTTCCAGGTTGCCGACGCGGAGCAGCTCTTCGTGGGGCCGAATGGTGCGGCCCAGGAGTTTATCCCGCCGGTCGTCGTCCAGCACCGTCCAGATGGGGGGGCGTTCCCGCGGCAGGGCCGGATCGAAGCGCGGGGCAACGGCGCGGAACTTGCCCAGCGGTTCCGGCAGGCAGAGGTATTCGCGCAGCAGGGCCTGGTATTCGCGGTCGGCAGCCTCCCGGCGCAGGCGGGCCGTCTCCCGCTGGGTCTCGTAGGTGGCTCGGTCGCGCACGTCTCGCAACTCCCGCAGGATTTGCTCGGCGGCCTCGAATTGCCCCTGGGCTTCATTGCGCTGGCTCAGGGCCTGCTGCAACCGCTGCGCCAGCTCCGCACTGTAAAGATGCACGACATCGTAATCCGGTGCGATCTTCTGGCCGGGACGCACGCGGATATCGACCACCACCCCTTCGGTGCGGGGAAAGATTTGGGCGATCTCTTCCGGGAGCAATTGCCCCTTGGCGTCCAGGCGCAGAGGGTAGGGGACGGCGATGAGGCAGCCGATGAGGATAGCCAAGAGCAGGCCGATGGCCAGGGCGTAGAAGCGTCCTTTGCCGCCGAGACCCTCCTGGATCGCCAGCAGGGGTTTCCAGAGCAGCCGCAGAGGGACGCGCTTCATTTCCGCGGCGTTGTAGAGGGCGGGCGCGGCATGCTTGCCGACCACTTCCAGGCGCTGGATGAGCGGTTCCACCTGCTCCGGCGGATTGAACACTTCCAGCACCAGAATGGAGCGAGGCGGCTTGTTGGGGTCTTTTTCACGGGGATCGCGGATCGGTTGGGCCACGAGGAACTTGGGATGGCTTTCCGCCAGGTAGGCATCTAAGGCCGTGGCGACCTGCGGCGGCAGGCCGGCTTCCCGCGTTCCCTTGAATACCAGGGTTTCCCCCCAGTGCAGCACCTGCTCCATCAAGCGGCGCAGGCAGCGGATGTGGGTGCTCGCCTTTTCCACCACGTCCGCCCCGCTGACGGCTTCCACCGTCACCCGCGAGCGCCCGTGCCGCACTCCCACGCTGAGCCGGTCGCAGTCGATCAGTTTGCGGCCTTCGTTGGCCACGTGATACGCCACTTCCGTCGGATGCAGGGAGGAATGAATCAGCCGGGCGAAGGCTTCGATCTGGGTAAAGGTCCGTTCGATGTTCGGATCCGCCCGCTGGCTCAGATAAGCGTGGAACTGGCTGGCATAGCCCGCCATTTGGGCCGTATAGTTGAGGAAGGCGGGGTAAAGCCGGGGGTCATGGTTCGGTTCCTGGAAGACTTCCAGCAGCCCCAGCGCGTGTTTGTCCGGGGTGAGGATGGGAGCGAGCAGAATGAAGTAGTTGGTGA
>Ga0101943_1000802_pt1 | contig 37962 bp, 39 predicted proteins | sample DewCreD2012metaG_5_FD_75244 | JGI IMG/M metagenome (GOLD analysis project Ga0101943, IMG submission 75244) | Hot spring sediment bacterial and archeal communities from British Columbia, Canada, to study Microbial Dark Matter (Phase II) - Dewar... ... | reverse complement strand
TCCCGAGCAATCTGCGCGATAGGCCGGCCCGAGCTCCGGACCAGCCGAACTGCCTCCTCCCGGAACTCCCGGGGGTAAGGGGGTCTGCTCCTCGGCATCGTGAGCTCCTTTCTGAGGCTGTCGCCTCCAGTCTTAAGGTGTCCACCAAACCGGGGCAAGTCCACACCTCGTTTCCGTGACCGCAAGGTCACGGCCCCATTGAAGCTATGATCCATTGAGCTCGGTTGCTCCCCCTGATGCGGTTTCCGTGACCGCAAGGTCACGGCCCCATTGAAGCACCCACGCGGGACGGATGCTCTCGCTTCCCTGCAGGTTGTTTCCGTGACCGCAAGGTCACGGCCCCATTGAAGCTCCATGAACAGGTCGTTTGGTATCTGCCGCATGAACTGTTTCCGTGACCGCAAGGTCACGGCCCCATTGAAGCTGCGCCGTTCGCACCCGTGGTGCACGCGCGTCCGTGGTTTCCGTGACCGCAAGGTCACGGCCCTGGAGGACGCGGTGGCCGGACCGCGAATCTTAGCGGCGTTGTGGTGCGCGGGGTCCCCGCAAGAGGTTCAGGGTAGGGGGACCGCTGCCGGGCGTGGCGAACGGTTGGGGACAGGGGGAGATGAGCGTGCGTGCTTTGTACTTCGAAGACTACGGCCGGATGGCCCTGAGGGAAGTCCCGGACCCCGTGGCGGCGGACGGGGTGGTGGTCCGCGTGGCGGCGTGCGGTATTTGCGGCAGCGACCTAGAGGGATTCCTGGGGAGTTCCGGAATGCGGCGCCGGCGGGTCCCACCGTTGCTGCTGGGGCACGAGTTCTCCGGCACGGTGGAGCAAGGTCCCGAGGCGTGGCGGGGCAAAGCAGTAGCCGTCAACCCTCTGGTCAGCTGTGGCAGTTGCCCGCGGTGTCGTGAGGGCCGGCGCCACCTGTGTCCGGCCCGTGCGCTCATCGGACTGGACCGCCCCGGGGCGTTTGCGGAGCGCGTGGCGGTGCCGGTGCGACAGCTCCACGTGCTGCCAACGGGGCTGCCGGTCTGGAAAGGTGCCCTGGCGGAACCCCTCGCGGTGGCCACCCACGCGGTGACGTTGGCAGAGCCCGGGCGTGCGCGCCGCGCCCTGGTCCTCGGGGGTGGTGCCATCGGGTACTTGGTGGCGTGGGTCCTGGCCCGGGCGGGCACGGAACCGGTAGTGGTGGAGACCAACCCGGCCCGGCGTGCTTTCCTCCGCGGCCTGGGGGTGGAGGTGGGCGAGGACCCAGGAGGCCAGTGGGAGCTCGTGGTGGACACGGTGGGGTCGGAGGGGAGCCGGCGTACGGGCGTGGAACGGCTGGCCGAGGGCGGCACACTCGTGCTCCTGGGGCTCCACGACAACGCCACCACCCTGGACCTGTATCCGGTGATCCTCGGGGAGCGCCGCCTGCAGGGGAGCTACACGTACACGGACGGGGACTTTCAGACTTCCCTGCGCCTCGTCGCGTCCCTGCCCGACGAAATCGTGGAACGCAGACCCCTGGAGGCGGGCCCGTCGGCCTTTGAGGACCTGGCCGCGGGGCGGGTCGCGTGCCTGAAGCTGATGCTGGTGCCGTGAGGAGCGGGCACGCCGATCCGCCCGCGTTGGTTCCCTCCGAGCATCTCCGGTTCGGCTGGGACCGTGGACTGGAATTTTGGAGAAACGGAAGTCGAGAGGTGAGGGGGAGGGCGCAACTTTGGCGTCGTGGTCGTGGACGTGGAGACGCAGGACTGGGGCGGGGAGAAGCCGGGGCGCGCGAGGGCGCCTCGCCTCGCGGTGGCCGTGGTGTACGAGGCGGCGTCCGGCACCTACCGGGCGTACTTCGAGGGCCACGCATCGGCGCTGCTGGAGCGCCTGCACCGCGCGGAGCTCGTGGTGGGCTTTGCCGTGCGTTCGTTCGACTACCGCGTGCTGGAGCGCTACGGGGGCCCCTCCGTGCACGAGCTTCCCACCCTGGACATCCTTGAGGAGGTCCGTCGGGCGGTGCGGCGCCCGGTGGGGTTGCACCACTTGGCTCTGGCGACTCTCGGCCGGGGGAAGTCCGCGGACGGCTGGCAGGCACTGCGGTGGTGGCGGGCCGGGCAGGTGGAGCGGGTGGTGGAGTATTGCCGCCGGGACGTGGAGCTCACCTGGGAGCTGTTCGCGTTCGGCTGCCGCAATGGCTACATCCGCTACTGGGACCGGCAGGGCCAGCTGCGCCAGGTGCCAGTAGTCTGGCGCTGCGCCCGGCGCTGAGCCTGTCATGAAACACCGTGCATCAGAGGGGACCAGGATCCCCAAGAAGTCGCCGCAGGATCCGTTCCGTGTCGGCCGAGCACCCCTTCCTGAACACGCTCCTATCGGCCCAGGCGCAATGTCTCGGCCGGCCCGTCCAGGGTGAGTACCAGGGCGTTCAGCACGTTGCGGCCGAGGAGCGCCTCCCCTCCCAGGGCCACGGCTTCCACCACGCGTTGCCGTCCGGCCACCTCCAGCGCTGCGGCGTACACGGTGGCCTGGGCGGAGCCGGCCACGCCCCGCACCGTGAGTTGGCCGACCGCGGGTAGGCCCAGAGCGGCGGGCACGCCTTCCGGAAGGACCGTGAGGTCCGCGCCGCTGTCCACGAGGGCGAGGAGGGCGGCGGCGGGCTCCGCGCCGGGGACTCCCACCCGGACGGGTAGGACGGGCGCGGGCGGGTTGCGGCGGCGGTCGTAGGGGAACGCGTCCCGGCGCCGAGGGGCCTGAGCCAACGCTACGCTCCCGCAAGCCGAGGGGACGGCACGTGCACCACGCGTTCACCCTCCGTCACCTTCGGCATGCACACCGGCCGGGGCCCGAACCGACGGAACACGCGCCGGGCCAGGGCGTCGAAGTCGCGGTCGTGGTCCACCACCCGGTTGCGGTGGATGGCCACGTACTGGCCCCGGTAGCGGCGCAGCAGGCGGGCCCGGTTCTGCTCGAACCAGCGCAGGCTCTCCGCGAGCTCGTCCGCGGGGCGCACCTCCGGACGAGGCCCTGTGCTCTCCAGAGCGCGGCGTAGCGCTTCCGCCACGAAGGCCGTCAGCGTGAGCCCCCGTCGGGCGGCCTCCGCCTTTGCCTCCCGCACCAGCTCCCGCGGTACCCCGCGCAGATAGAGGGTGGTTCCCGTGGCCATGCCCCCTGCACCTCCCCAGGGATGCTAACAGTGACAACCTACGTTGGCAAGCTCACGTCAGGCGCGCCCGGGCCAGCGCCGAGGCCAGGGCCAGCAGGGGCAAGGCCCAGGACAGGTGTCGCAGGGCGGCCTCGAGAGGTTCCCGCAGCCGTTCCGCGGTCAAGGGTTCGGCGCCGCCTTCCCGGTAGCGGAGCTCTCCGGAGACGGAGACGACGCGGCGGCGGAGGATACGGGCCGGCTGGCTCAGTTCCCGCTGCGCGCGGCTCAGGGCGTACGCTGCGGCCACCACCACAAGCCCCGCGGGCTCCACCCGAAGGGCCTGCGACCAGTGTCCTACGAAGGCGGGGAAGGCACCCCACGCCAGGGCGAACCAGCGGTCGGTGTGCAGGCGCCCTGCCCACCACTCCAGGTTGTACGCCAGCACCAGGAACACACCCACCGCAGCGAGCACGAGGACCCAGGGAGAGGTGGTGAGGGCGGCGTGGATGGCCACCGCCCCGGCTCCTGCGAGGGAGACAAGCGCCATGGCCACCAGCACGCGGTCCGGGATCCGGGTGCGAAGCGGTCGGCCGCGGTACTCGTCCAATGCGTGGGCCGCCACGCCAAGACCCAGCGCGAACGCGGCGAGCGCCTGTGCCAGCCGGTCGGGGTGAAACTGGGAGGCGGTGCACGCGCCGAGGACGACATAGCTCATGTGCCAAGCGGTGTACGGCAGGTGGAGCAGCGTCACGTAGTCCCGCCAGCCCCCGGGCGCTAGCGCGTAGAAGCTTGGCCGCTCCCTCACCGCTTCCGCCCCCACAAGACCTCGGCAGCGCCGAAGCTCAACCGCCGGCGGCGGACGCCCACGAACCCCGCAGCCTCCCACCACGCGCGGACTTCCGGGAACGGGTGCGCCCGGCAGAACGACTCGATGCTGGGACCGAGGAAGCGCCCCACCCGGTACCAGCCAGGGGACACACAGAGGCCGGCGAGGGGCAGGACCACGCGGGTGTGCATCCACCAGAACCATCGCCAGGGCAGGTCCGGCAGCCCGAACTCCAGGGAGGCCATCCACCCGCCTGGCCGGACCACGCGTCCGAGCTCCCGCAGCGCCGCAGGCGGGTCGGCTACGTAACGCAGGAGGAAGGTGAAGGTGACCGCGTCGAAGCTAGCATTCGGAAACGGGAGGGTCTCGGCCGCCCCGCGCACCAGGAAGATGCGGCCGGCAGTCTGGACCCGTGCGAGCCGCCTCGCCGCCTCCTGCAGCATCGCCGCGCTGAGGTCCAAGGCTACCACCCGACGGGGCACGCGCTGCGCGAGGAGGAACGCCACCGCACCGGTCCCGGTCGCCACGTCCAGCACCCTGTGCGCCCCGGGCGGCACCGTGGACACGAGAAACCGGTGCCAGCGTCTGTACTGGCCGTAGCTGAGCCAGCTGGCCACTCGGTCGTACCGGTAGGAGGCGCCTTCGAACAGCGCCTGCGCGAAGGCGTGGAGCGCGCGCGGGTCTGGGGAGGGTCGCGCCACAGGTGCATCGTAGCGGGCCGGGGTATCCAGCGGGTCACGTACCCAAACTCCGAACGATGACAGCCCATAGCGTTCAACCGACCGTCCTGTGCTGCTAATCTTAGAAGGGAGCGGGCGCAAAGTACGTTATATGCGTACATCTGAGGAGGACACGTGCGGGTCCTGGTGCTGGGTTCGGGAGGCCGGGAGCACGCGCTGGCCTGGGCGCTGGGGCGCAGCGCCGCGGTCCAGGAGGTGATCTGCGCACCGGGCAACGCGGGCATGCGCGGGTTCCGTCGGCTCCCGGTGGACGTCTCAGACCCGGCCGCGGTGGTCGCCCTCGCGCGAGAGGTGCAGCCCGACCTGGTCGTGGTGGGGCCCGAGGAACCGCTCGCCAAGGGCGTGGTGGACGCGCTGACTGCGTGCGGCGTGCGGGCCTTCGGACCGAGCCAGCGGGCTTCGCGCGTGGAGTCGTCCAAGGCGTACGCGAAGCAGCTGCTCCGCCGTGCCCGCGTGCCGCAACCCGAACACCGGACCTTCGACCGGGCGGAAGACGCCCTGCGGTGGGTGCGTTCCCAGGCCGGGCGGTGCGTGGTGAAGGCGGACGGGCTCGCGGCGGGCAAAGGGGCGTTCGTCTGCCAGGACGCGCGGGAAGCGCAAGCGGCCCTGACCTCGCTGATGCTCGAGGGAAAGTTCGGGGAGGCCGGCCGCCGCGTGGTGGTCGAAGAGTACCTGGAGGGCGAGGAAGTCTCGGCCCTCGCCTTCGTGGACGGGGAGTGCGTGGTGCCCATGGTCCTGGCCCAGGACCACAAGCGGCTTCTGGACGGCGACCGGGGCCCCAACACCGGTGGTATGGGGGCGGTGGCTCCTCTCCCGCACGTCCCCGCGTCCGTGGCGGAGGCCATCCGGCGACACGTCCTGGAGCCCACCGCCAGGGCTCTGTGCGAGGACGGAGCTCCCTTTCGGGGCGTGCTATACGCGGGCCTCATGCTGACTCGCGAAGGGCCCAAGGTGCTGGAGTTCAACGCGCGGTTCGGAGACCCCGAAGCACAGGTGCTGTTGCCGCTGCTCGACTCGGACCTGGCGGGTGTGCTCCTGGCTGCCTGCGAAGGCCGCCTGGACTCGGTGCGCCTGCGCTGGCGTTCGGGTGCGGCGGTGTGCGTGGTGGCCGCGGCAGCAGGCTACCCCGACGCCCCCGCGAAGGGACAGGTGATCGAGGGGCTGGAAGATCCTTCGGGGACCGACCGCCTGGTGTTCTGCGCCGGGGTGGAGGAACGGGACGGCCGGCTGGTGACCGCCGGTGGCCGGGTGCTGAACGCCGTGGGGCTCGGGCAGGACGTACAGGCGGCGCGGGAGGCCGCCTACCGGGTCTTCGAGCGCGTGCGGTTCGACGGGATGCACTACCGGACGGACGTCGGCGGGCGGGTGCTCGAGGCTGCTGTGGGAGCGCAAGGCTGATGCCCGTCACCGCGGTGGTGGGGCTGCACTGGGGCGACGAGGGCAAGGGGAAGGTCATCGACGCCCTCAGCCAGCACGCCCGGCTCGTGGTCCGCTTCAACGGCGGCGCCAACGCCGGCCACACCATCGTGAACCCGTGGGGGACCTTCCGGCTCCACCTGGTGCCCTCCGGGATCTTCCACGAGGGCTGCCGCAACCTCATCGGACCGGGCTGCGTGGTCAACCCCGAGCTGCTGCTGCAGGAGGTGGACGAACTCGCCCGCCAGGGGCTCGTGCGCGGGGAGCTCCTGGTCTCCGACCGTGCGCACCTCACCCTGCCCCACCACGTGCAGCTGGACGTCCTGGAAGAGGAAGCGCGGGGCGCGATGGCCCACGGCACGACCCGGCAGGGGATCTGGCCCTCGTACACCGACAAGGTGGCTCGGGTGGGCCTGCGCGTGGCCGACCTGTACCACCCCGAGATGCTCGCGGCCCAGCTCGAGGTGTCGTTGCGCCGCCACAACGCCTATCTGGAACGCGTGCACCGCCAGCCCGTCCTCGACCCTGCGGCGGTGCGGCGGGCGTGCGAGGCATGGGCCGAGCGGCTGCGGCCCTACGTGGCGGACGGGTTCGAGGTGGTCCAGCGGGCCCTGGACGCCGACGACCCGGTGTTGCTGGAGGGCCACCTGGGCGCTATGCGGGACGTGGACTGGGGGATCTACCCCTACGTGACCTCCTCCACCACCCTGGCGGGAGGGGCGTGCTCCGGTGCAGGCGTGCCGCCGCACCGGATCCACCGGGTGGTGGGCGTGGTGAAGGCCTACACCACTGCGGTGGGTGCGGGTCCCATGCCCACCGAGGACACCGGCCCCGACGGAGACCGGTTGCGCGAGCGCGGGCAGGAGTACGGGGCCACCACCGGCCGGCCGCGGCGCTGCGGGTGGTTCGACGGGGTGGCCGCACGGTTCGGCGCGCGCCTCAACGGCTGCACGGAGGTCGCGCTCATGAAGCTGGACGTGCTGGACGGCTTCGACCCCGTGCGGGTGTGCGTGGCGTACGAGCACCGCGGCAGGCTCCTACACACCGTCCCGCCCACGCCCGTGCTCGAGCAGGTGCGGCCGGTGTACGAGGAACTTCCGGGGTGGAAGACGTCCACCCACGGGCTCACGCGCTACGCAGACCTCCCCCTGCAGGCCCGGCGGTTCGTCGAGCGGGTGCAGGAGCTGTGCGGCGCTCCCGTGACCATGGTCGGCACCGGGCCACGGCGGGAGCACACCGTGTACACGCCCGGAGGCGTACTGTGATCCCCCGCTACACCACCCCGGAGATGGCCGAGCTGTGGAGCGAGCGCACCAAGTTCGCCACCTGGCTCGAGGTGGAGCTGGCGGCGCTAGAGGCCCAGGTGGAGCTGGGCTGGGTCCCGCTCGAGGTGGCGCGGCGGGTGCGCCAGCGGGCCCGCGTGCCGGACCCGGAGCGGGTGCGGGAGGTGGAGGAGCGCGAGACGCACCACGACGTGGTGGCCTTCCTGCGGGTGGTTTCGGAGGGGCTGGGCGAGGACGCCCGCTTCCTGCACCGCGGCCTGGGCTCCTCAGACGTGGTGGACACCGCCACCGCGGTGCTGCTGGTGCGTGCGGGGGACCTGCTGCGGGCGGAGCTGGACCGGCTGCTCGTCGCCCTGCGAGAGCTGGCGGACCGGCACCGGTACACCCTCATGGCAGGCCGCACCCACGGCGTGCAGGCAGAACCGATGACCTTCGGCTGCAAGGTGGCCACGTGGATCGCAGAGCTGGAGCGCGGAGGGAAGCGCCTCGCGCAGGCCCAGGAGGCGGTGCGGGTGGGCAAGCTCTCCGGGGAGGTGGGCAACTACGCCCACCTGCCGCCTGAGGTGGAGGCGCGGGTGTGCGAGCGGCTGGGGCTGCGGCCGGACCCGGCTTCCTCCCAGGTGGTGCAGCGCGACCGCCACGCGCACTACGTCACCACCCTGGCCGTGGTGGGCGGCAGCCTGGAGCGCATCGCCACCGAGGTCCGGTCCCTGCAGCGCACCGAGATCCGGGAGGTCGAAGAACCCTTCGCCGAAGGGCAGACGGGCTCCTCGGCCATGCCCCACAAGCGCAACCCCATCCTGAGCGAGCGGGTCGTGGGCCTCAGCCGGCTGCTCCGGGGCTGCGCGGTGACCGCCCTCGAGAACCAGGGCCTGTGGGGCGAGCGGGACATCACCCATTCGTCCAACGAGCGGGTGGTGCTGTCCGGGGCTACCACCCTCCTGCACTACATGCTGCGGACCACCCATCGGGTGGTCTCCGGGCTGCGGGTGGACCCCGACCGCATGCGGCGCAACCTCGAGTCCACGGGCGGGCTCGTGTACTCGCACCGCGTGCTGCTCCGGCTCGTGGAGCTGGGCATGCCCCGGGAGGAGGCGTACGCGGCGGTCCAGCGGGCGGCGGCGCGGGTCTGGGCGGAGGCGGCCCCGGCCGCGGACGCCCTGGTGCAGCGGCTGTGGGAAGACCCCGGGGTGCGGCGCGTGGCGGACGAGGCCGCCCTGCGGGCGTGTCTAGACCCCACGCCGTACCTACAGCACGCAGACGAGATCCTCGAGCGCGTGGGCGTGCCGAGGCCACAGGAGGTGGCGCGGTGAGCGCAGCTACCCTCGACCTGCCCTTGTTCCGCCGCGGCAAGGTGCGGGACGTGTACGACCTAGGAGAATTCCTGCTGGTGGTGGCCACCGACCGGGTCAGCGCCTTCGACGTGGTCCTCCCCACGCCTGTGCCGGACCGCGGGAAGGTCCTGACGCAGCTGTCGGCCTTCTGGTTCGCACAGACCCGGGCCCTCGTGCCCAACCATCTGGTGACCACCGAGCTCGGGGGGCTGGCCGCGGCCTGCGCGATTCCGGAGTCGGAGGCGGGATGGCTGCGGGGCCGCGCCATGCTCGTGCGCCGGGCCACGCCCGTACGGTTCGAGTGCGTGGTGCGCGGTTACCTGGCAGGCTCCGCATGGGAGGAGTACCGGGCCACGGGGAGGGTTTGCGGGATGAGGTTGCCACCCGGGCTGCGTCCCGGTTCGAAGCTGCCCGAGCCGCTGTTCACGCCGGCCACCAAGCAGGAGTCCGGCCACGACGAGAACGTGACCTTCGAGGCGATGGCCGAAGCGGTCGGCCGCCCGCTGGCCGAGCAGCTGCGGGAGCTGAGCGTGGAGCTGTACCGGTCCCTGGCGGAACACGTGGAAGCCCGGGGGCTCGTGCTGGCCGACACGAAGCTCGAGTTCGGGTTCGCCGACGGCGAGCTTCTGCTCATCGACGAGGTGGGGACTCCAGACTCCTCTCGCTTCTGGGACCGGGAGGCCTACGAACGGGGTGAGCTGCGGTCTTTCGACAAGCAGCTGCTGCGCGACCACCTGGAGCGGGTTGGGTGGGACAAAATACCGCCGGGTCCTGCGCTGCCGGGGGAGCTGGTGGCGGAGCTGCGGGCCCGCTACCTGGAGGCGTTCCGACGCATCACCGGCCGGGAGGTCGAGCTGTGAGCAAGCGGGTGCGGGTGGTGGTGTTCCTCAAGCCAGGGGTCCTGGACGCCCAAGGGCAAGCGGTGGAGACGGGGCTGCGGGCCCTCGGCCTGGAGGCGTCCGAGGTGCGTGTGGGCAAGGCGTTCGAGCTGGCGGTCCCCGAGGAAGGGTGGCGAGAGCGGGTGCGGGAGATGTGTGACCGCTTCCTCACCAACCCGCTCGTGGAGGAGTACGAAGTGTTGGGGGAGGTCGGCCGGTGAGCTTCGAGCCGCGGTTCGGCGTGGTGGTCTTCCCGGGGTCCAACTGCGACCGCGACTGCCTGTACGTGCTACAGGACGTGCTCGGGTACGCCGCGGAGTTCGTGTGGCATGAGGCACAGGATCTTTCCAGGTTCGACGTGGTGGTGCTACCGGGTGGGTTCTCCTACGGAGACTACCTCCGGGCCGGCGCGGTGGCGGCCACGAGTCCTGTGGTGGCCGCGTTGCGCCGCTTCGCGGCCGCGGGCGGGCTCGTGCTGGGGATCTGCAACGGCTTCCAGGTGCTGGTGGAGTGCGGGCTGCTGCCCGGTGCCCTGGTCCGCAACCACAGCGGGGTGTTCCGGTGCCAGTGGGTGCACCTGCGGGTGGAGCGCACCGATACCCCCTTCACACGCCTGTACGCGCCCGGCGAGGTGGTCCGCATGCCCATCGCCCACGGGGAAGGCCGGTACTACGCACCGACGGAAGTCCTGGCGGATCTGGAAGCTCGACGCCAGGTGGTCTTCCGGTACGTGGACGGGCACGGCCAGCCGACGGCGGAGGCGAACCCGAACGGGTCCTGCAACGCCGTGGCAGGGGTGGTCAGCGCCACCGGGAACGTCCTGGGCCTCATGCCGCACCCAGAGCGGTGTGCGGAAGCGACTCTGGGCGGCGAGGACGGCCGGCGGCTGTTCGAAGGCGCGGCCTTGTGGGTCCGCGAGCGCCCACACCTGCGGGCGGAGGCGGTGGGGTGAGGGTCACGGTAGCGCGGGACTGGGCGGCGGCAGGCCTTCGGGAGGACGAGTACCGTCGGATCTGCGAGGCGCTCGGCCGCGTTCCCAACCCCACGGAGCTGCGGATGTTCGGCGTGCTTTGGTCGGAGCACTGCGCGTACAAGCACTCCCGTGCGTACCTCAGGACCCTGCCGACGACGGGCCCGGGCGTCCTGCGGGGGCCCGGGGAGAACGCCGGCGTGGTGGAGGTCGCCCCCGGCCTCGCCGCCGCGCTCAAGGTGGAAAGCCACAACCACCCCAGCGCCGTGGACCCGTTCCACGGAGCGGCCACGGGCGTGGGCGGCATCCTGCGGGACGTGTTGAGCATGGGCGCGCGGCCCGTGGCGCTGTTGGACAGCCTGCGGCTCGGCCCGCCCTCCGACCCCGGGTCCCGCAGGATGCGGGAGGGTGTGGTGGGGGGGATCAGCCACTACGGGAACTCCGTGGGCGTCCCGGTGGTGGGCGGGGAGGTGCTGTACGAGGACTGCTACACCAAGAACCCCCTGGTGAACGTGGCGTGCGTGGGGCTGCTGAGCACCCGCGACCTGGTGAGCAGCGCCGCCAGGGGGCCGGGGAATTCCGTGGTGTACGCGGGAGCGCGCACGGGCCGGGACGGGATCGGAGGGGCTGCGTTCGCCTCCGACGAGCTCGACGCCTCCGCGTCGCAGCTGGACCGGGGCGCGGTGCAGATCGGCGACCCGTTCGCGGGGAAGCTGCTCATCGAGGCCACCCTGGAGGTGCTGCGCACGGGTGCCGTGGTGGCGCTGCAGGACATGGGCGCTGCAGGGCTCACGTGCGCCGCGGCCGAGATGAGCGCCCGCGGCGGGGTGGGGATGGTCCTGCACCTGGAGCGGGTGCCGCGGCGGGAACGCGACATGGCCCCTGCGGAGGTGCTGCTGTCGGAGTCCCAGGAGCGCATGCTGCTCGTGGTCCGGCGCGGGCACGAGGAGGAAGTGTTGGCCAGCTACCGGCGGTGGGGGCTGTGCGCGGAGGTCGTGGGCCAGGTCGTCGAGGAACGGGTGCTGCGCGTGCTGTCGGATGGTGAGGTGGTGGCGGAGCTGCCGCCTGCGCTTCTGACCGGCGCCCCCGCCTACCGGGTGCGCGAGGAGGAACCGGATTCCCGCCGACAGCTGCGGTCCGACCGCCTCCGCGACCTCCCTTCCGTAGATCCGACCGAGGCGCTGCGGACCCTCCTTCGGTCTCCCGCGGTGGCGTGCAAGCGGGCCCTGTACACACGCTACGACTTCATGGTGCAGCTGCGCACCGTGGCCGGCCCGGGTGGTGACGCGGCGGTCCTGCGGCTCCTGGAGGCCCCTCCGCGCGGGATCGCCTTGAGCGCGGACGGCAACGGCCGGGTGGCGTACCTGGACCCGTGGGCGGGCGGGGCGTGGGCGGTGTGCGAGGCCACGCTGAACGTGGCGTGTGTGGGCGCGCGGCCGGTGGCGGTGACCGACGGGCTCAACCTCGGGAACCCCGAGCGGCCCGAGGTGGCGTGGGAGCTCGCGGGCGTGGTGGCGGGGATCGCGGACGCGTGCCGCGCCCTCGGGGTACCGGTGGTGGGCGGCAACGTGAGCCTGTACAACGAGTCGGAAGGCGTCGCGGTGTACCCCACCGCCGTGGTGGTGGCGCTCGGCGTGCTTTCGGATGTCCGCAGGGCGCTGCCCGCAGGCTTTGCCTGCGAGGGCGACCTGGTGGCCCTGGTGGGTGCTTCGGGAGCGTCGTTGGGGGGCAGCGAGTTCCTCAAGGTGGTCTGCGGCCGCGTGGCGGGAGCCCCCGCCCGGCCGAACCTCCACCTGCACGGCAGGCTGCTTGAGCTGCTGGTGTCCTGCGCGGAAGACGGGGTCTTGCGGTCCGCGCACGACCTGAGCGAGGGCGGCCTCGCTGTGGCCTTGGCGGAGGCGTGTTTACTGGGCGGGCTGGGCGCGCGCTGCGAGCTCCCTGCGGAGCTCTGCTCCGGCGGCCCCGCGCAAGCGTTGTTCGGCGAAGGCCCGTCCCGCGTCCTGGTGTCCTTGGACCCCGGGCGCTACGAGGCGTTTGTCCGGCGCTGCCGGGACCTGGACGTACCGGTGTACCGGATCGGCCGCGTGGGCGGGAGGACGCTCGGGCTTTGGGGGGCGGCGGGGGACGTGGAGGTCCCGCTGGACGAGCTGCGGGTTGCGTGGGAGGGAGCGCTGTGACCGACCCCTGGCGGGACGGGCCGCGGGAGGAGTGCGGGGTGTTCGGGATCTCCTGGCCCGGCCGGGCCGCAGCTCCGCTCGTGTACCTGGGGCTCGTCGCCCTGCAGCACCGCGGCCAGGAGAGTGCGGGCATCGCCACCGCGGAGGCGGACGGCCTGCACGTGCACAAGGGGATGGGCCTGGCGTCCCGGGTGTTCGGGGACCGGCTGGAGGGGCTGCCCGGGAGCGTGGGGATCGGGCACGTGCGCTACTCCACCATGGGCGGCGCGGTGCTCGCCAACGCACAGCCCGTGGTGGTGCCGTCCCCGTGGGGCTCGCTGGCGCTCGTCCACAACGGCAACCTCACCAACGCCCCCCGGCTGCGCGCGGAGCTGGCCGCCAGGGGCGTGCGGTTCTGCGGGTCGTCTGACACCGAGGTGCTCGCGCAGTGCGTGGCCACCGCACCGGCCACAGACCCCGCGGACGCGGTGCGCTACGCGATGGAGCGCGTGGAGGGCGCGTACACCGCGGTGTTGCTGGTGCGGGGGACCCTGTACGCCTTCCGCGACGCCTTCGCCATCCGGCCCCTGGTGCTGGGCCGCGTGGACACGGGGTGGGTGGTGGCCTCCGAGACCTGTGCGTTGGACCAGGTGGGCGCCCGGTTCGTGCGGGACGTGGAGCCCGGGGAGCTGGTGGTAGTACGGGAGGCCGAGCTGAGCGGCCAACAGGTCCTGCCCTCCCCGCGCCGGGCGCACTGCGTGTTCGAGTACATCTACTTCGCCCGGCCCGACACCGTGCTGGCGGGCCGGACCGTGCACCGGGTGCGGCGTGCCATGGGCCGGGTTCTGGCCCAGGAGCAGCCGGCGCGCGCGGACGTGGTGGTCCCCGTGCCGGACTCCGGCACGTCCGCGGCGCTGGGGTTCGCGGAGCAGAGCGGCATCCCGTTCGAGCTGGCGCTGGTGAAGAACCGCTACGTGGGCCGCACCTTCATCGAGCCCGACCCTCGCCGCCGCGAGGGCGACGTGCGGGTAAAGCTCAACCCGGTCCGGGAGCTGGTGGCCGGCCAGCGGGTGGTGCTGGTGGACGACAGCATCGTGCGCGGCACCACGAGCGGCAAGATCGTGCGCGTGCTGCGGGAGGCGGGCGCCCGAGAGGTGCACGTGCGCATCTCTTCGCCCCCGATCCGGTGGCCGTGCTTCTACGGGGTGGACACCAGCAGCCGGCGTCAGCTGGTCGCTGCCGAGCTGGACGTGGAGGCGATCCGCCAGCGGATCGGCGCGGACTCCTTGGGCTACCTCAGCCAGGAGGGGCTCGTGGAGGCCATCGGACTCGCGCGGGCGGACCTGTGCATGGCGTGCCTGGACGGTCGGTATCCCACGGGTTCCCCGGACGAGCAGGGAGCAGGCCGCGCGGCCCTGGAGGCGGTGCCCTGACGCGCACCCTCACCTACCGCGACGCCGGGGTGGACGAGCAGACCACCCACGGCGTGCTGCGCCGGCTCGCCCCTCGGGTGCAGGCCACCTTCACCCCGCACGTGGTGGGAGGCTGGGGGTTGTTCGGCGGCATGGTGCAGGTGCCCGCGTTGCAAGCCCCGATCCTCGTGGCCTCGGTGGACGGCGTGGGGACGAAGGTGCTGCTGGCGCGCCGGCCGGAGGAGTTCCGCACGGTGGGGCACGACGTGGTGGCGCACGGCCTCAACGACGTGGCGGTGCATGGGGCTCGGCCCCTCTTCTTCCTCGACTACGTGGCCTCGGGCCGCCTGCAGCCGCACGCCTTGGAAGCGGTCTTGGAAGGGGTCGCGGACGCGTGCGCCCGCTACGGGGTCGCGCTGGTGGGCGGGGAGACCGCGGAGATGCCCGGGGTGTACGCGGAGGGTGCATGGGACGTGGTGGGCTGCACCGTGGGCGTGGCCGAGCGCGCGGCGTTGGTGGACGGGAGCCGCGTGCAGCCTGGGGACGTGTTGCTGGGCCTGGCCGCGGACGGCCTGCACACGAACGGCTACACGCTGGCGCGGGCGGTGCTGGTCCGGGAGCCCAAGGACCTCGACCGTTACGAACCGGAACTCCGCTGTACGCGCGCCGAGGCGCTCCTGCGTCCGCACCGCTGCTACGCGCCGTCGTTGCTGCAATTGGTGGGCGAGGTAGGAGGCGAGGTCACGGCCATGGCGCACGTTACCGGGGGTGGGATCCCCGGCAACCTGGTGCGCGTGCTACCTGAGGGCTGCGCCGCGGAGGTCCGCGTGCGGTGGGAAGTCCCTGCGGTGTTCCGGCTCATCGCGCGCCTGGGACCGGTGGACGAAGGGGAGATGTTCCGGGTGTTCAACATGGGGGTGGGCGCCGTGGTGGTGGTGCGTCCGGACGCCTCCGCCCGCGCGGCGGAACTGCTGCGGGGCTGCGGGGAAGAGGTGTACGCCTTGGGCGAGGTGGTGGCGGGGCCCCGCGACGTCCGGCTCGTGGTGGAGGACGCGTGAGCACGCCGCGGGCACGCCTCGCCGTGTTGGTCTCCGGCCGGGGGACCAACCTGCAGGCCATCCTGGACGCCACCGCGCACCCCGACTACCCGGGGCAGGTGGTGGTGGTCGTCTCGGACCGCAAGGAGGCCTTCGGTCTCGAGCGCGCGCGGCGCGCGGGCGTGCCCGCGTACGTGGTGGAGTGGCGGCGCGACGCGTCGGAGTTCGGCCGCCGTCTGTGCCGCGTGCTCGAGCGCCACGGCGCGGAGTGGGTTTGCCTGGCTGGGTTCCTCAGGATCCTCGACCCCGAGTTCGTGGAGGCCTACCGCGGCCGCATCCTCAACATCCACCCCTCGCTGTTGCCCGCCTTCGGCGGCCGGGGGATGTACGGGGAGCGCGTGCACCGCGCCGTGCTGGCTTCGGGGGCTCAAGAGAGCGGGTGCACGGTGCACTTCGTCACCGCGGAGGTGGACGCAGGCCCGGTGGTCGCGCGGGCCCGGGTGCCGGTGCTGCCCGGCGACACGGTGGAGAGCCTGGCCGCCCGGGTGGCGGAGCAGGAACACCGGCTCTACCCGGAGGCGATCCGCCGGGTGGTGACGGGTGAGGTGCGGTTCGAAGAACTGGCGGCACAGTCCAGGAGGTGACCGTGGCACGGCGGGCGCTACTGAGTGTGACGGACAAGACCGGAGTCGTGGAGTTCGCCCGGGGACTCCGGGAGCTGGGGTGGGAGCTCGTCTCCACCGGCGGCACTGCGGCCGCGCTCCGGGAAGGGGGGCTCCCCGTGGTCCCCGTGGAAGAGCTCACCGGGTTCCCCGAACTGCTCCGCGGACGGGTCAAGACCCTGCACCCCGCGATCCACGCGGCGGTGCTGGCGCGAGCGGCCCCGGAGGACCTGGAGGAGCTGGCACGGCTGCGGGTCCAGCCCGTGGACCTCGTGGCGGTCAACCTGTACCGGTTCGAGGAGGCCGCGGCGCGAGGCGCGGCGTGGGAAGACCTCGTGGAGCAGGTGGACGTGGGCGGCGTGGCCCTCCTGCGCGCCGCGGCGAAGAACGCAGATCGGGTAACGGTGCTCACCGACCCGGCTCAGTATCCGCAGGTGCTGGCGGCCCTGCGGGAGCACGGGGAGGTGCCGCTGGGGGTGCGCCGGCGCTGGGCCGCGCAGGCATTCCTGCACACCGCGTACTACGACGCGGTGATCGCCCAGGTCTTGAGTGGGCGCGTAGGCCTGGACCTGCTGGGCGACCGGTTCGTGCGGGCGTGGCGGAAGGTGCAGGACCTGCGGTACGGGGAGAACCCGCACCAGCGCGCTGCGGCCTACCGCGACCCCCTCGCCGACCCCGCCTCCCTCGTGGCCGCCCCCCTGCTGGGTGGCAAGCTGCTCTCCTACAACAACCTGCTGGACGCGCACGCGGCGTGGAGCCTCGTGCAGGAGTTCCCCGAGCCCGCGGCGGTGGTGGTCAAACACACGAACCCCTGCGGGTGCGCGACGGCCGCCGCCCTCCGGGAGGCGGTGGAGGGTGCGTTGCGGGGGGACCCCACCTCTGCCTTCGGGGGAATCGTGGCGTGCAATCGGTCGCTCGATGACGAGGCGGCGCGTGCGCTGGAGGGACTGTTCCTTGAGATGGTCGTGGCGCCCGGTTTCGAGCCCGAAGCGCTGGAGCGCCTGAGGGCGAGGCGCAACCTGAGGCTGCTCGCGCTGCATCCGGCGGAGCCGGAGCTGGAGCTGCGCACCGTGGAAGGCGGGATCCTGGTGCAGGAGCCGGACCGCGCCGCCTGGCCCGAAGGGAGCGTCCGGGTGGTGACCTCCCGGAAACCCACGGAGGAGGAGTGGCTGGGGCTGCGTTTCGCGTGGACCGTGTGCAAGCACACCAAGTCCAATGCCATCGTGCTCGCCCGGGGCACGGAGGTGGTCGGGGTTGGCGCGGGCCAGATGAGCCGGGTGGACAGCGTGCGCATGGCGGTGTGGAAGGCCGGGTCCCGCGCCCGGGGTGCGGTGGCGGCCTCCGACGCCTTCTTCCCCTTCCCGGACGGCGTGGAGGAGGCGGCCCGGGCCGGGGTGGCGGCCTTCGTCCAGCCGGGCGGATCGGTGCGGGACGCGGAGGTGGTGGCCGCCGCCGAGCGCGCGGGCTGCAGCATGGTCCTCGTAGGCGTGCGGCACTTCCGGCACTAGCGCCCGGCGTGGGCGTGCTACGATGGGGACTCGGTGGCGCGTGAGGAGGTGGCGATGGCGTACGTGTTGAGGTTCGACGGCCAGCTCACCTACGAGCTGGAGATCGCAGGGGCGCGGCGTTCCCTACCCCTGATCCAGGTGGCCCCGGACACGTGGATCGCGTACTACTACAGCCTGGGCGACACCGAGGTCATCGACCGGGCGGCGCGGGAGCTCGCCCCCAAGCTGGAGGGGTGCGAGATCTTCGCCACGACCGAGACCAAGGGGATCCCCCTCGCCCACGCCATCGCCACGTACCTGGGCCTCAGGCCCTACGTGGTGTGCCGCAAGGAGATCCGGCCGTTCATGCTGAGCCCGCTATCCGTGCGCTACAAGCCCATCACGGCGAAGACCGAGCAGGAGCTGTTCCTGGACGGACGCGACGCGCTGAAGCTGCGCGGCCGGGCCGTGGGGCTGGTAGACGACATCGTCAGCACCGGCGAGACCCTGCAGGCCATGGAGGAGCTCGTGAACCGGGCGGGCGGGCGCGTGGTGGCCAAGGCCGCGCTGCTGCTGGAGGGCGAGGAGCGGCCGGACGTGCACCACATGGGCGTGCTGCCCGTGTTCAAGTCCGACCCCCGCTAGGCGTCAGGCTTCCGCAGGGACCGCGTCCTGGGACCGGAAGGTGGCGAAGGTCACCCGGTTCTTGCCGAGTTCCTTGGCACGGTACAGCGCGTCGTCCGCGCGCGTGAGCAGGTCCCGCACGTTGGTCCCGTCCTGGGGGAAGCAGGCGACGCCGACGCTCACGGTCAGGCAGCCCCGCGGCATGGTCTCCCCGCCGGGAAGCACGAGGGCCGCCACCGCCGCCCGCACCCGTTCCAGGACCCGCGCGGCGTCGTGCGGGCTGGTGTTGGGCAGCACCACCGTGAACTCCTCGCCGCCGTAGCGGGCCACCAGGTCCGAGGCGCGCAGGCTACCCACCATGGCCTGCGCCACCTCCCGCAGGGCACGGTCGCCCGCCAGGTGGCCCTGGGAGTCGTTGTAGACCTTGAAGTCGTCCAGGTCGAGCATGGCCGCCACGAAGCTCTGGCCGGCCCGGCCCGCGCGGACGACCTCGTGGGCCAGGAACTCCTCCAGGTACCGACGGTTGAACACCCCGGTGAGCGGGTCGCGCAGCGCCATCTCCGCGAGCCTGCGGTTCGCGTCTTCCAGTTGACGCGCGAGCTCCAGGGCCGTGCGCCTCTGGTGGTACAGGCGCTCCGACGCCCCCGCGGCCACACCCGCAGCCGTGGCGACCGCGAAGGCCCGCACGAGCTCCTGGCGTAGCGAGAAGCCACCTGTGGCGTGCGCCACGCCCAGGTACCCCGCGACCATCAGGCCCGTGAGCCCCAGGGTCGGCCAGAGGCGGGCGTACCCCGCGGCCAAGGCGATGGCCACAATCCAGCCGTGTACCAGGACCGGCCGGGCCGCTGGCGCTGCGGCCATGTACAGGTTCAGCAGGACCACCGAGACCAAGAGGGGCAGGTACACGAAGCGGGGGTCCCACCGGGTCACCCACCGGCTGCGGCCCGTGGCCGCCATGAGGTACAGCCCCGCGCAGCACAGCGCCGTGACACCCACCAGCTCGAGCAGGACTGCGTCCGGGACCGCTTCCTCGCCCGGTCCCGCGCTCAGCCAGACGAGCGTCAACCCCACAGCGTAGCCTGCCGCGGACAGGAGGATGCCGCGGGCGGTCGCTTTGCGGCGGCGCAGCTCGTCGACCGAGACACGGCGGGCCGGAACGCGCATCGACCGGGCAGGCTAGCAAGAACCCTGCCACGGCCTTGCGGCGCCCTCACACCGGTTCGACGTCGTGGGGCAGGCTCTCCCGCAGGCCTGCGGGCGTGATCCGGACGAACCGGACGTTCTCCTGGAGTTCCGAGATGGTCCGGGCCCCACAGTAGCTCATGCCCGACCGCAGGCCGCCCACGAGCTGGCGCAGCACGTCGGCCACCCGACCCCGGTACGGCACCAAGGCCTCCACACCCTCGGCCACGATCTGACCGATGTCCTCGTCGTCCACGGGGCTGTCCAGGGCCTTCCTGCGCGCCGTGGCCCACAGGCTGGCCATGCCGCGGTAGGTCTTGTACTGTCGGCCGTTGCGGATCACGGTGTGGCCCGGGCTCTCCTCGGTACCCGCCAGCAGGTTGCCGAGCATGACCGCGCTCGCGCCCGCGGCCAGGGCCTTGGTGATGTCGCCGGAGGACCGGATCCCGCCGTCGGCCACCACCGGAACCCCGTGCTCACGGGCGGCACGGGCGCAGTCCAGGATCGCCGACAGCTGCGGAACCCCCGCGCCCGTGACCACCCGGGTGGTGCAGGTCGACCCCGGACCCACGCCCACCTTCACCGCGTCCGCGCCGGCCTCGATGAGGTCCAGGGTCCCCTCCGCGGTGGCCACGTTGCCCGCCATGAGGGGCACGTGGGGGAACCGCGCGCGCAGCGTGCGGACCGCCTGCAGGACCGGCTCCGCGTGGCCGTGGGCCACGTCCACCACCAGCAGGTCCACGCCTTCCTCCACCAGAGCCTCCGCGCGCTCCAGGTAGTCGCCCCGCACCCCCACCGCGGCCGCGACGCGCAGCCGGCCCCGCTCGTCCTTCGTGGCGTGCGGGTGCTGCATGCGGCTGCGCAGGTCCCGGCTGGTCACAAGACCGACCAGGCGGCCCTGGGAGTCCACCAGGGGCAGCTTCTCGATGCGGTGCGCGTGCAGGACGCGCTTGGCCTCCTCCATGGTGATGCCCGGAGGGGCGGTCACGAGCCGCTCCCGGGGCGTCATCACCTCCCGGACGGGCCGGTCCAGGTCTTCCTCGAACAACAGGTCCCGCGCGGTGACGATCCCCAGCAGCCGGCCGTCCTCCACCACCAGGAGCCCCGCGGACCCGTGCTCCTCCAGGAAGGCCACCGCCTCCCGGAGGGTCTGGTGCGGTGCGATGGTGTACGGCTCTTCGATCACGATGCTCTCCGCGCGCTTCACGCGCCGGACCTCCGCCACCTGCCGCTCCACGGGTAAGAACCGGTGGATGACCCCCAGCCCGCCCTCCCGGGCCATGGCGATGGCCATCTCGCTCTCGGTGACCGCGTCCATGTTGGCGCTCAAGATGGGGATGGCGAGCTCCACCCCGCGCGCGAGCCGGGTGCGGGTCTGGACCTCTGCGCGGCTCGCCACCGGCGACCTCCGGGGTACCAGCAGCACGTCGTCGAACGTCAGCGCCACCGGGATGTCGTGCATGTGCACCTCCTTCTCCACCGACCATGGTACGCGCGAACCCCTCACCGGTGCAGGGCTACCGCCGCGAGCGCGCCCACGGCGGTGGCCAAGAGGTTCACCGCGTCGTTGTCCAGCCAGCGCAGGCCGCGCTCCAGCTCACCTCTGGCGCCGCACGCGCACCGAGGCGTCTCGCCGCGGCGCCCGCACCGGGTGCAGCGGAAGGCCGCCTGGACCGTGGCGCCGAGCAGGGAATCCGCCAACGCTCCCAACACGCCCGCCGCGGCGGTGGACGGGACCGGCGCGATGCCAAACGCGGCGGCCAGCAGCCCGCAGAGGGCAGCTGCGGCCACGCCCGCGGCGCTCCCGAGGGCCGTGACGCCGCCCGAGGTGCCCGGGTCCACGGGCTGCAGGCCCACCACCCGGCGGGGAGGGCCTCCGTAGCGAGTCCCGAACTCACTGCTCCAGGTGTCCGCCCACGCGGCCGCCACCGCGCCGGCGAACCCTGGGGCGGCCCACGCGGCCGGGTGCGCCAGCGCTGCGAGGGCCGCCACGGTCCCGTTGGCCAGCACCTGACGGGTGGTCCTGCGGGGTGGTCCCGCGGCAGGCGGAAGGCGGCTCGCTAGGGACCCCGCGACCACGAACGCCAGGAGTAGGCCGGCCCAGCTCCAGCCGCCTGTGACGATCACCGCGAACCCCACGGCGGCGCCCGCCACCGCCCCGTCCGCGGACAGCGCGCCCACCCGCCAGGCGACCGCCGAGAGGAGCGTGGCCGCTACGAGCGCACCCGGCAAGCCTTCCAGCGCGCCAAGGAGGGAGGAAGCCAGCGCCGCCCCTCACCCCTTCCGACTTCGGCCCTGAGACCGCACCCAACCATGCTAGAAGGACGGGGAAACCTGTCAACGCGGGCACTGCTGGAGGGACGGTGGCTGCGGGCCGTCGAAATGTCCCAGCCGGGAGGGGGAGGCGTGGAGTTCTCGGGTCGCGTGGCGCTGGTGACTGGCGGTGCCAGCGGGATCGGCCGGGCCACCTGTCTTGCCCTCGCGAGGCAGAAAGCCAAGGTGGCGGTGGCAGACCTGAACGAGCCGGGGGCGCAGCAGGTGGCGGAAGAGGCCCGGGCCTTGGGCGGAGGAGCTCTCGCCGTGGCGGTGGACGTCACGAGTCGCGCGCAGGTGGAGCGGGCCGTCCAGCAGCTCCTGGACGCGTGGGGCCGGGTGGACGTCCTGGTCAACGCGGCGGGCTGGGACCGAGTGGTCCCCTTCCTGGAGAGCACGGAGGACCTGTGGGAGCGGATCATCGCCGTGAACTTCCGGGGCGTGCTGAACACCTGCCACGTGGTCCTCCCGCACATGGTGGCGCAGGGCGGCGGGGCGGTGGTGAACGTCAGCTCGGACGCGGGGCGGGTGGGTTCCTCCGGCGAGGCGGTGTACTCGGGGGCCAAGGGTGCGGTGATCGCCTTCAGCAAGGCGCTGGCGAGGGAGGTGGTCCGGTACAACGTGAGGGTGAACGTCGTGGCCCCGGGCCCCACGGACACCCCCCTTCTGCACCAGATCCTGCAGGCGGGCCACCGGGGCCTCATGGAAGCCATCGTGCGCGTCACGCCCATGCGCCGCGTGGCCAGGCCTGAGGAGGTGGCAGAGGCGGTGGTGTTCCTCGCGTCGGACCGCGCCTCCTTCGTCACGGGCCAGACCCTGAGCGTCTCCGGTGGCCTCACCATGATCTGACGGAAGGCCGGCTTGCGACCATGGGCTTCAGACACGGGAGGGACCACAACGGCTGACCAGACGAGCCGGACCCCCTTGGAGCCAGCGGCCCCAGGCTCTGCTGCCCTGCGGTCGCCGGTGACCGCGCTCGAAGAAGATATGTCCCCCAAACAGCAGCACCTGCTGCGCTGCACCTACCAGGTGCTGGCGGAAGGCGGGCTCCGCCACCTGTCGCTGCAGCGGGTGGCGGACCGGGCCGAGGTGAGCAAGGGGATCCTCCTGTACTACTTCGGGACCAAGGAGAAGCTGGTGCTGGCGACCCTGCGGTGGGTCCTGGCCCGGGTCGCCCGCCGGATCCACGCCGCGGTCCAGCGGGCCCGCACGGCCGAGGAGAAGGTGCACGCCACGGTGGACGCCATCTTCGTGGACCCCAAGGCCAACCGCGACTTCTACCTGGTGTACATGGACCTGCTCGCCAGCGCCGCGCGCCAGCACACCTTCCAGGAGCTCAGCGCGACCTTTCGGGACATCGTGGATGCGGCCTACGGGCAGATCATCGGCGAAGGCGTGCGGGAAGGAGCCTTCCGGGTCCGGGACGTCCAGGAGGCGGCTGCCGTGATGCGGGCCCTGGTGGACGGGCTGTTCCTGCAGTGGCTGCAAGAACCCGATCCCGGGGCCACCCACCGGCAGGTGCGAGAGCGGTGCAAGCACGCCATCTTCACCTACCTGCGGGGTGGCGAAGGCCCCGAAGATTCCGGAGGGGATTGACCGGCCGGTTAACATAGCCTTGAGGAGTTTGACCGTGGGGTTAAGATGGCCGGCCGGGGGTGGGGGTTGGCCGCGGTGACCGAGCAGGAACTTCTCCAGCGCATCCGTGAGGGCCGGCTGGTGGAAGGCCCGGAGCACGCCACGGAGCGCTACCTGGAAGGGCTCAAACGCACCTTGGTCGTCTCCGCGGACACCGAACTCGTGAGCGCCCCCGCGTACCTGCGCGCCGCACAGCGGGCTCCGACGCTGAACGCGTACGTCTCCGCCCTGGGCATCATCCAGGACGAGCTGGGGCACGCCCACATCGCCTACCGCCTCCTGGAGGACCTCGGGGTGGACACGAAGGCCCTCGTGTACGAGCGGGACCCCGGGGACTTCAAGTACCCGTACGCCTTCGACGTTCCGCTTGACACCTGGACAGAGCTCGTGGTGGCCAACGCCTTCTACGACCGCGCGGGCTTCGTGCTGCTCGGGGACGTGTTCCGGAACACCAGCTACGGGCCGTGGAAGCGGGCTTTGGCGAAGGTGGACCGCGAGGAGAACTTCCACCTGCGCCACGGCGAGCGGTGGATGGAGATCCTGGCCTCCGATCCCGCCACCAAGGCGGAGCTGCAGGAAGCGGTGGACTGGATGTTCGTCATGACCTTGGAGTGGTTCGGGCTGCCCGACCGCCTCAAGCGTCACACCGAGCAGATCGAGTACGGGCTCAAGGGGTCCACCAACGACCAGCTGCGCCAGCAGTGGATGTCCACGGCCGTGCCCCTGTGCGAGCGGCTGGGGCTGCGCGTCCCTGCGCACTTCGACCCGGAGCGCGGCGAGTACGTGATCGACTGCCCCTTCCCCGCGGACTTCGACGAGGAGAACAAGCGCTGGCGGTTCGAGCAGGGGCCCGTCGGGTGGGACCAGGTGCTGGCGCGCTGGCGCCGCCGGGGCCCGGCCAACGAGGAGTTCGTCACCCAGTTGCAGCGGGGCTACCGGGAGCTCGTGCGCGCGGTGGCCTGAGGGAGGCTCTGTGCCGACGCCGGAGCAGGTCTACGAAGCGCTTCGGGGGGTGCTGGACCCGGAGTACCCGGTGAGCGTGGTCGACCTGGGCCTGGTCCGGGGCGTGCACGTGGAGGGCCCGGTGGTCCGGGTGCGCCTCACCCTCACGTCGCTGGGCTGTCCGTGTGTGGAAATCCTCCACGAGGACATCCGTCGAGCCATCCTGAGCCTGGAGGGCGTGGAGCAGGTGATGGTGGAGCAGGTCTTCGAGCCGTGGTCCAGGGCGGACATCTCGCCCGAGGGGCTGCGGCGGCTGCGAGAGGTCGGGGTGGTGTAGGTGCAAGAGCCGCAGGCCGCGCTGTACGAAGTGTTCGCCCGGCACGGCTCAGAACCCCTGCGGCACGTGGGGTCGGTGCGCGCCGCGAGCCCCGAGGAGGCGGGGGTGTTCGCGTACACCCTGTACGACGAGCGGGGCTGGTCGGAGCTGTTCGTGGTCCCGCGGGACCGTCTGGTGCGGGTGGTGAGCCCGGGCTGATGACGTACCTCGTGTTCGGCCGCAGGAGCTACCCGGAGCCCTTGGAGCAGCAGGGCGCCTTGCAAGCACCCGACGCCGAGGCGGCGCGCGGTGTGGTCCTGACGCGGTTCCCGGGTCCGTGGGTGGAACTCGTCCTGGTGCCCGCGCAGGACGCGTACTGGGTGCTCGGGCCCGAAACCGAGCTGGAGGGAACGCGGGTTGGGATCGGGGTGGGCTGAGGTGAGACCTGCGGGCGCTGCCCTCGGGCGCCTGGTGGTGTCCCTGGCGGACACCAAGTTCTTCCTGGGCCGCCGCGTGGCGGACTGGTCCGTGGGCGCGCCGGAGCTCGAGAGCGCGGTGGCCTGCGCCGCCGTGGCCCAGGAGGAGTTGGGGCACGCGCGGGTGCTGTACCCCCTGCTGGCCGACCTGCCCTCCGACCCACCGGTCGGGCCCCTGGAACGGGAGGAGGACCGGACGGTGCGGTTCTGCCCGCAGTTCCTCACCCGTCCCTGGTGCACCTGGCCCGAGGCGGTGGTCGGGCTCGCGCTGGTGGACACCGCCCTCACGGTGGCGCTCGCCTCGGCTACCGCCTCCGCCCACGAGGAGCTCGCCCGGCGGGCCACCCGGATCGTGGAGGAAGAACGCTTCCACGCGGTGTTCGCGTGGGGCAGGCTCCGTGCGCTGCTGGCCGGCGGATCCGCGCGGAGAACGGAGGCCTTGTTGGTCGAGCGACTGCAGGAGGTGTTGGGGTGGCTGGGGTCGGCGACCGCCGGGAGCGACGCGCTGAAGGCGCTAGGCGTGCTGGACGCGGACGGCCTTCAGCTCCGGGAACGGTACCTGCGCAGGGTCCAGGAGGAGCTGGCGCCCTCGCCGGTGCGGATCGGGGAGGGGATGGGCGTCGGCTAGAAGCCTGTCCCGAAGACCTGTCGGGCAGACCGGACCGGGACCCCCGAAGGTCGCGCGGTGGTTCTTGGAGTCGTGCAAGGGAGGACGTGCGCTGCCCGTGGTGCGGCTCGGAGGAGGTGGAGCGGGTGGGGGAGTTCGGACCGCAGCTGCTGACGCGCTCGTACCTGTGCGCCCGCTGCCGCAGTCCGTTCGAGGAGATCCGGCGGGGCTGAGGAGGTTTGGCCATGGCCAAGATGCTGGTGGCAGGTGAGTGGGTAGACGGCGCGTCCAGGGAGCACGTGCCGGTCCTGAACCCCGCCACGGGCGAGGTGGTGGACACCGTGCCGCAGGCCACCCCCGAGGACGTGGACCGGGCTGTCGCGGCAGCCAAGGCCAGCTTCCCAGAGTGGTCGCGCACAGACCCCGAACACCGCGCAGAGGCGCTGCGCAGGGGTCTAGAGCGCGTGCGGGCCTGTCAGGACGAGATCGCGGACCTCCTGGTGCGGGAGCAGGGGAAGCCCACCCACGAAGCGCTGGCGGAACTCAACCACCTCCTCCATGGCCTGGCGTACTACGCCGACCTGGCCAGCAAGCTGCGCGGCAGCTACGTCCCCTTGCCCTCGCACCTGGGCACGTCCTTCGGGCTGGTGGTGCGCCGCCCCCTGGGGGTGGTGGCGGCCATCGTGCCGTGGAACTACCCCCTGACCCTGATGGGTACGAAGGTCGGTCCGGCCCTGATCGCCGGCAACACCGTGGTGGTCAAGCCTGCCAGCACCACGCCGCTCGCCGCCACCCGGGTGGTCGGCTTGCTGCAGGAAGCCGGCCTTCCGCCGGGCGTGTTGAACGTGGTCACAGGCCCCGGGCGGGTGGTGGGTGAGCACCTGGTGACGCACCCCGATGTGGTGCGCGTGGCCTTCACGGGCGAGACCGCCACCGGCCGGCGGGTGATGGAGGTCGCGGGACCCTCGTTCAAGCGGGTGACCCTCGAGCTGGGCGGGTCCGACCCCGTGATCGTGTGCTCCGACGCGGACTTGGACCAGGCGGTTCGAGGAGTCCTGGTGGGACGTTACTGGAACTGCGGGCAGAGCTGCCTTGCCGCCAAGCGGGTGTACGTGTTCGAGGACGTGTACGAGGCCTTCCTCGAGAAGCTGCTCGCGGGGGTCAGCCGGTACGAGCCCGGAGAGGGCTGGGTGCGGCCCGAGCGGCCGAAGATCCGCATCGGTCCCCTGCACACCGCCCAGCAGCGGGCGGAGGTGCTCGCGCAGATGCAGGACGCCCTACAGCGGGGCGCTCGGGTGGCGTACGGAGGCCGCGTCCCGGAGGGGCGGGAGCGCGGCCACTTCCTGGAGCCCACGGTGCTGGTGGACGTCCCCCACGACTCGCGGGTGGTCCAGGAAGAAGTGTTCGGGCCCGTGTTGCCGGTGTTCCGGGTGCGGGACATGGACGAGGCCATCCGCCTGGCGAACGACTCCCCCTACGGGCTGGGGTCGTCCATCTGGACGTCCAACGTCCGGTGGATCCACAAGGCCGTGCAGGAGCTCGAGGCTGGGATGACGTGGGTGAACCAGGTCCACTACGGGTACGACGAGCTGCCCTTCGGAGGGACCAAGCAGAGCGGGTTCGGCAAGGAGCACGGCGTAGAGGCGCTGGACTACTACGTGGAACTCAAGTCCGTGGTGGTCGGCGGGCTGGGGTAGGAGGGGCGGGATGGCGGTGGAGTTCGTCCGCGAGGGCAACGTGGGCTACATCACCCTCAACCGACCGCCGGCCAACAGCTACGACTCCGTGTTCGTGGAGGAGCTGGGTCAGGCGGTCGGGCAGGTGGACGCCGACCCAGAGGTGCGGGCCGTGGTGGTGCGCAGCGCGGTGGACCGGTTCTTCTCCGCGGGCGCGGACGTGCGGGCGTTCTCGGACAACCCACCCGAGCGCAACATGGACCTCGTGCGCCGGGCCCACGAGGTGCTGGCGCGGGTCGCCCGCATCCCCAAGGTGTTCGTGGCGCAGATCGCCGGGCACGCGCTGGGCGGCGGCCTGGAGATCGCGCTGGCTTGCGACCTGCGGTTCGGCGCCCAGGGCAGCTACCGTGTGGGCCTGCCGGAGGTCACGCTGGGCCTGCTGCCCGGCAACGGCGGCACGCAGAGGCTGCCCCGCCTGGTGGGGTGGAGCCGCGCCCTGGACCTGATGGTCACCGGCCGCACCCTTTCGCCCGAGGAAGCGCACGCGTGTGGCATCCTGGACCGGCTGTTGCCTGCGGAGCGCCTGGCGGAGGAGACGGCCGACTACGCCAGCAAGCTCGCGGCGGGCCCGAGCCGCGCGGTGGGAGCCATCAAGCTTGCGGTCCGGCTCGGCCTGGACCGGCCCCTGGAGGACGGGCTGCGGCTGGAGCGGGAGCTGGTGGAAGGCCTGTTCCGCAGCGAGGACGCGCAAGAGGGGATCCGGGCGTTCCTGGAGAAGCGAGCGCCCCGGTTTCGCGGCCGGTAAGGGGGGTGGGCAGGTGGCTGAGATGTTCGTGGGCGGCGAGTTCGTCCGCTGCCACCGCGAGCGCTCCCCGGTGGTGGACCCGGCCACCGAGGAGGTCCTGGACACCGTCCCGCTCGCGGGGCCGGAGGAGGTGGACCTGGCGGTCCGGAGCGCCCAAGAGGCGTTCCGGAGCTGGTCGGAGATGCCTGCTGCGCGGCGCGGCGACCTCTTGCTGCGGGCCGCCCACCACGTGCACGAGCACCTGGACGAGCTGAGCCGTAGCCTGACCCTCGAGCAGGGCAAGCCGTTGCGCGAGGCCAGGCTGGAGGTCCGCCGTTTCGTGGAGACCCTGACCCACTACGCAGGCCTGGGACGGAACCTGCGGGGCGGCTACGTGCCCAACCTGGACGAGGGGACCTACGGACTGGTGCTCAAGCGGCCGGTGGGCGTGGTGGCGGCCATCGTCCCGTGGAACTTCCCCACCACCCTGCTCGGTAACAAGCTGGGCCCGGCGCTCGTGGCCGGCAACACCGTGGTCGCCAAGCCTGCGGAGACCACCCCCCTCACCACCCTGCGGATCGCACAGCTCCTGTACGAGGCCGGCCTGCCCGCGGGCGTGTTCAACGTGGTGACCGGGGCGGGGCCGGAGGCCGGGGAAGCCTTAGTCCGCCACCCCCTCGTGCGGAAGGTGGCGTTCACCGGCTCCACGGAGGTGGGCAAGCGCATCATGGCCCTGGCCGCGGAGGCCGTGAAACGCGTGACGCTGGAGCTGGGGGGGTCCGACCCCATGATCGTGTGCGACGACGCGGACCTGGACGCGGCCGCGAGCGCGGCCAGCGTGGGGCGCTTCTTCAACTGTGGACAGGCGTGCGTGGCCGTGAAGCGCCTGTACGTGTTCGAAGCCGTCGCGGACGAGTTCGTGGACAGGCTGCTCGCGAGGGTCCGCCGGCTCCGGGTGGGCCCCGGACTCGAGGAAGGGGTCCACCTGGGCCCCCTGCACACGGAGCGCCAGCGACAGCGGATCGAACAGCAGGTCCAGGACGCCCTGGACCGCGGCGCGCGGCTCGTGTGTGGAGGCCGCCGGCCCGACGAACCGCGGCTGCGGAGGGGCTTCTTCTACGAGCCCACGGTACTCGTGGACGCGGACCCGCAGGCCCGGGTGGCGGAGGAGGAGGTGTTCGGCCCCGTCCTGCCCGTCTGGCGCGTGGCGGACCTGGACGAGGCCATCCAGCGGGCCAACGCCTCGCGGTACGGGCTGGGGTCGTCCGTGTGGACCCGCAGCCTGGAGCGGGCTTCGGTGGCCGCGGAACGCCTGGAGACGGGCTACACCTGGGTGAACTCGGTGAACCGAATCTACGACGAGCTGCCCTTCGGCGGGACCAAGCAGAGCGGGTTCGGCAAGGAGCACGGGGTGGAAGCGCTAGACTACTACCTGGAGACGAAGTCCGTGGTGGTGCGGGCGCTCGGGGGGGAACGGGGTTGACGCGGGCCGCGGACGTCCCGGAACGGTACAACGTCAGCACGCTGCTGGACCGCAACCTGGAGCGGGGGCTTTCGGACAAGGTCTGCATCCGCTGGCAGGACGAGCAGGTCACCTACGGGGAGCTCTACCGCCGGGTCTGCGGCCTCGGCCGGGCGCTGAGGGAGCTCGGGGTGCGGCGGGAGGAACGGGTGTTGCTGGTGCTGGACGACAGCCCCGCCTTCCCTGTGGCGTTTCTGGGCGCCGTCCGGCTGGGCGCGGTCCCCATCCCCATCAACCCGCTGCTGCGCGCGGACGAGTACGCCTACTTCCTGTGGGACAGCCGCGCCCGGGTTGTGGTGGTCGAGCCTGCCGTACTGCCGGTGGTCCGGGAGGCGCTCGCCTCCGCCCCGGAGCCGGTTCAGGTGGTGGTCTCCCGCGGGAGCGCAGACGGCGCCCTGGGGCTGGACGACCTGGTCACGGCCCACGCGGGAGACCTGCCGCCCGCGGACACCCACCGGGACGACATGGCCTTCTGGCTGTACAGCTCCGGGTCCACGGGCAGGCCCAAGGGCGTGGTGCACCTGCAGCACGACATCCCGTACACTTGCGAGACCTACGCCCGCCACGTCCTGCGGATCTCTCAGGAGGACGTGACCTTTTCCGCGTCCAAGCTGTTCCACGCCTACGGCCTGGGGAACAACCTGAGCTTCCCCTACTGGGCCGGGGCGTCCACGGTCCTCCGCTCCGGGCGCTCGACCCCTGAGGGCGTCCTGGAGACCATCCAGCGGTACCGGCCCACCCTGTTCTTCGCGGTGCCGACCCTGTACAACGCCATCCTGAACTTCCCCGACAGCCGCCGGTACGACCTCTCCAGCGTGCGGCTGTGCGTGTCCGCGGCGGAGGCCCTGCCTGCGGAGATCTTCAACCGGTGGAAGGAGCGGTTCGGGCTGGTGATCCTGGACGGGGTGGGCTCTACAGAGATGCTGCACATCTACTGTTCCAACACCCCGGAGGCGCTGCGGCCGGGTTCGTCGGGGAAGCCGGTACCGGGCTACGAGCTGAAGATCCTCTCGCCCGACACGGGCCAGCCGGTGCGGCCGGGCGAGGTGGGCGACCTGTACGTCCGGGGCGACAGCGAGCTGGCCCTGTACTGGCACCAGCACGAGAAGACCAAACGCAGCTTGCACGGCGGCTGGTTCCACAGCGGCGACCGCTACCGCGTGGACGAGGAGGGCTTCTACTGGTACGAGGGTCGCAGCGACGACATGATCAAGGTGGGCGGGCTGTGGGTGTCGCCCGTGGAGGTCGAGAACACCCTGATCGAGCATCCCGCAGTCCAGGAGGCGGCGGTGGTGGGGGTCCTGGTGGAGGGCCTGACCCGGATTCAAGCCTTCGTGGTCCTCAAGGCCGGCACGAGCCCCACGGACGCTCTGGCCCAGGAGCTGCAGGAGTGGTGCAGGAGCCGCCTGGCGCGGTACAAGTACCCGCACTTCGTCACGTTCACTCAAGACCTTCCCAAGACGGTCACGGGCAAGATCCAGCGGTTCAAGCTGCGGGAGGCGGCCGGCGTGCCGGCCGCGCGAGCGACCTGATCCGCGCCTCGCAGGGGGCCGGGGTCGCTTCCTGCTGCGGTGGGAGTCCAGCGAGGCGGTTGACCGCGCGGTAAGCCGTGGGTGAGGACCGAAGGGAGGTGGTGGAGGTGCGAGGTCGTCTGCTGGCAGGCGCGTGCGCGCTGTTCTTGTCGCTGGGGCTCCTGGCGAGCCTCGGGGGAGCGCAGGCCAGGCCCCTCAAGGTGGCCTTCTTGAGTTCCCTCAGCGGCCCGTTCGCCTTCTGGGGGGTGAACGCGCGGGACGGGATGCGCATGGCGGTCGCGGAGCTCAACGAGGCCGGCGGGGTCCTGGGCCGGCCGGTGGAGTTCGTGGAGCGGGACGACCGGAACAACCCCGCGGAGGCCATCAGCGCCTTCCGGGCCCTGGTGGAGCGGGAAGGCATCGCGGCCGCGGGCGGCGTGATCAGCAGCGACGTGGCGCTGGCGGCGTCCCGGGAGGCGGAGACGCTGCGGGTGCCGCTGTTCCTGACCATGGCGGGCTCCGACGCCATCCTGCGCAAGAGCAGCCGGTACACCTTCCGCACGTGTCTTGCGGCCGCGCCCATGTACGTGCAGGCCATCGCGGCCATGGTCCAGCACGCCCGGCATACCCGCATCGGCCAGATCATCGCGGACTACGCGTGGGGGCACTCCATCCGCCAGGCGGTGGAGCGGTACGTGGCCGGGCTGCCGGGCGTTCGCGTACAGACGGAGGTCGCGCCCGTCACCGCCGCGGACTTCACCCCGTACCTGCGGCGGCTGCAGGCCTTCGAGCCCCAGCTGCTGGTGATCGCGGGCCACCCCCCGGGCAACCCCGTCATCGTCCGGCAGGCGGCGGAGCTCGGCATGCGCCAGCAGCTCATCGGCTCCGTCCTGCCTCCGGAACTCATGGTCCAGCGGGGTGGGGACGCGGTGTTCAGCCGGTTCCTGGACTACTCCTGCGTGGACTTCACCACCCCGGCCTTCCGCCAGCTGGCCGCCAAGTATTACAGTCTGTACCGACGCTACTTCGACAACAGCGGCTTCTCGGGCTACGTGATCGTGCGCATGGTGGCGGAAGCAGCGAAGAAGGCGGGCAGCACCGACCCGGCAGTCATCGCGGACCAGATCCGCCGGAGCCGGTTCGTGCAGCCCGGCTACGCCTGGCCGCTGTCGTACACGGAGTGGGGCGAGATGAAGGAGGTCCGCATCGTATTCTTCACCATCGAGCGGGGCGAGGTCTCCGGCGGCATCTGCCCCGGCTGCGGGTGGGCGCAGCGGTACCAGTTCCGGAGCAGCCTGGTGCAGCCGTATGTCCCGCCCGAGTGACGTCCTCCTGCGCTGCCGGGGGGTCACGAAGCGCTTCGGCGGGGTCGTGGCCCTGCGGGACGTGACCTTGGAGGTGGAGCCGGCAGGGCTCGTGGGACTCATCGGCCCCAACGGCGCAGGCAAGAGTACCCTGCTGAACGTCATCTGTGGGCTGACGCGTCCCGACGCGGGGACGGTGGAGCTGGAAGGGCAGGACATCACGGGCCTGCCCGCCCACGCGGTGATCCGCCGCGGTGTGGGTCGTGTCCTGCAGATCCCGCGCCTGTTCCCCAGCCTCACGGTGGAACAGACCGTACGGGTGGGAGCCCTGTTCGGCTCCCTGCACACGCCCTCGCCCCGGGAGGCGGATCGCAGGACGGCCGAGGCGCTGGAACTCGTGGGGCTGCGTTCCCGGCGGCGGGAACCCGTCGGCAGGCTGAACACGCAGGAGAGGCGGTTGGTGGACCTAGCCCGGGCCCTGGCCGGCCAGCCCCGGCTGCTGCTGGTGGACGAGCTCATGAGTGGCCTCAACCCTCTCGAGATCCAGCGGTGCACCGCCCTGCTGCGGGAGGTCCGCAGCCAGCGCAAGGTGGGCATCGTGTGGGTGGAGCACGTAATGGACGCGGTGCTGGGGACGGTGGAGCGCGTGGTGGTGCTGGACCATGGAGCGCTGATCGCGCAAGGTCCTCCCACGGACGTGGCGAGCGACCCCGCGGTGGTGGAGGCGTACCTCGGGGTGGAGTTGCAGCCCGCGGAGGTGGGGGGAAGCCTGTGCTAGAAGTCCAGGACCTGTGGGCGGGCTACGACGACATGGCGGTGGTCCGCGGGGTGAACCTGCGGGTGGACGCGCAGGAGGCGGTGGCGGTGCTCGGCCCCAACGGCGCGGGCAAGACCACCCTGTTTCGGGCGCTGGTGCGGCTGCTGCAGCCCCTGCGGGGGTCCGTGCGGTTCGAAGGCCGGAGCCTCGAAGGCATGCGGCCGCACCAGGTGGTGCGCCAGGGCGTCGCGTACGTGGCCGCGGAGCGGGAGCTGTTTCCCCAGCTCACCGTACTCGAGAATTTGGAACTGGGCGCGTACGCGCGGCCGGACGGGTTGAGGCGGCGCCTGGATGCGGTGTTCGACCTGTTCCCGCGTCTGGCAGAGCGCAGGTCTCAGCGGGCGGGGACCCTTTCGGGCGGTGAGCAACAGATGCTGGCCATCGCACGCGCGCTGATGGGCGAACCCAAACTGCTCCTCCTGGACGAGCCTTCCACCGGGCTCGCCCCGCGACTCGTGGCGGAGCTGTACCGACGGCTGGATCTTTTGCGCCGCCAGGGGGTGACCATCCTTCTCGCGGAGCAGCAGGTGGGGGCCGCGCTGAGCTTGTGCCCGCGGGTGTACGTCTTGAAGGACGGGGGTGTGGCATTTGAGGGCCCTTCGTCCGAACTGCGGGGAAGCGCCCAGCTGCGCGCCGCGTACCTGGGAGGAGCGTAGGTGGGGGTCGTCCTGGACGGGCTGGTGTTGGGGCTGCAGCTGGCGCTGCTGAGCGTGGGGATCGTGTTCGTGTACGGCCTGGGCGGGGTCCTGAACCTGGCCCACGGGCAGGTGGCGGTGGCGGGCGGGCTGGTGGCGGCTGTCCTGTTGCAAGCAGGCCAGCCGCCTTTCGTCGGCGGGATCGGCGGGGTGCTGGCCGCGGGATTGCTGGCCCTCGCCCTGGACCAGACGCTGCTTCAGCCCGCGTACCGTCGCAAGGGCGAGGAGCGGCTGCTCCTGGCCCTGATCCTCACCCTGGGGACCTCCTTCGCCCTGGACGGGCTCTTCACGTTCCGCTTCCCCAACCTGGCTCTCAGCCTGAGGGTCGAACCTCCTTCGGTGGAGCTCGCAGGCGTCCGGGTGCGCACGGCGAGCCTCGCCGTGGGCGGGCTGGCGCTGGGGACCTTCGCCCTTCTGCTCTTGTTCCTGAAGGGCACCCGCTTCGGGAAGGCCATCCGGTGCATCATCCAGAACGAGGCTGGCGCGTGGCTGTGCGGCGTGGACGTAGCACGGGCACGCAGCGCCACCCTGTTCCTGAGCGGAGCGCTGGCGGGTGTGGCGGCCCTGGGCCAGGGCTTCTTCTCGTACCTGGGGCCCGACATGGGGCCGGAGTTCACCATCCTGAGCCTGATCGTGGCGGTGGTGGGAGGTGTGCGCAGCCTCACGGGGACGTTCCTCGCCAGCCTGTTGCTCGGAATGGTGAACGCGCTGTTGAGCTACTGGGTCGGGACCTACCTCACGTGGATCGCCCTCCTGGCCGTGGCCGTGGCCACCCTGCTGGTCCGGCCCGAGGGCCTGCTGGCCTACTGGCCGTGAGAGCTCCGTGGAGGGCGCTCCCCGTGGTGGCGGTGGCCATGGTTTTCGCGGCCCTCCCCCTGTGGCTCGGCCACAGCCCCTACCAGATGCGCATCGCCACGCTCATGCTGGTGCTGGCCAGTTATGCGGTGGGGTTCAACCTGCTGTTCGGGCACACCAACCAGCTGTTCCTGTGCGTGGGTGCCCTGGCGAGCCTCGGCGGCTACACCTCCGTGCTGCTGGTCCGGGACCTGAAGCTGGCCCCGGGCCTCGCGGTGGCGCTGGCCACCGCCACGTCCGCCGCCCTGGGTGGCTTCTTGAGCTACGTAAGCGTCCGCCGGGGCTTCGGGGTGCTGTTCGTGGGCATCGTGACCCTGGCGGTGTCCCTGATCCTGCACAACCTCCTGCTGGGCCTCCGGGAACTCACCAACGGGGAGACGGGGATCGTGACCCGCGGGCTCGGACTCGGGCTGGGGGACGACCCGCACCGCGCGTACTACGCCGTCTTGGCCGTCCTGGTCGCTGCGCTGGCAGGGTACCGGTGGCTGTTCAGCTCCGCCCACGGAGCCGCCCTGCACGCCCTCAGCGAGGACGAGGTGAGTGCGGAGCTGTCCGGGATTGACGTGACCCGGTACAAGGTCGCCTGCGCCGCCGCTGCGTCGGCCCTGGTGGGCCTGGTGGGAGCCCTGTACGCGGACCTCAACGGGTTCATCAGCCCGTCGGTGTACGCGGTCGGGCACGTGGACATCCCGGTCCTCATCGCCCTCTTGTTGGGCGGGGTCCGCACGCTGCTCGGCCCGGTGGTGGGCGCGGCCCTGTTCAGTGCGGTGGACGAACTCGTGCGTCCCTTCGGCCAGCTCACGGTGCTCGCCTACGGCGTGTTATTGGTGGCGCTGTTCCTGGTGTTCCGCCAAGGTGTCGTGCCCCTGGCGGAGCGCGCCGCGCGGCGCGGGTGGATGGCGGTCTGCCGGCCGGCCCGCGTGGATGTCTCCGGGCCCGAAGAGGAGGTGGCGGGTGGGATCGAGGCGGGACGGTAAGCTGGTCTCCATGTCCGAGGCCGTCGCCCGGTTCGTCCCGGACGGCGCCAGCGTGGTGATGGGGACGTGCTTGGAAAGCCTGATCCCGTTCGCCGCGGGTCACGAGATCATCCGGCAGCACAAGCGGGACCTGACGCTGGTGGGTCCCATCTCCGACATCCTCTTCGACCAGCTGGTGGGCGCGGGCTGCGTAGCGCGCGTCGTGGCCGCTTGGGTGGGCAACGTCTCCGCGGGGTTGGGCCACGCGTACCGCAGGGCCACGGAGCAGGGCGTACCGCGAGCCGTGGAGGTGTGGGACACCTCCAACTTCGCCGTGAGCCTCGGCCTGCTGGCCGGAGCGCTCGGTGTGCCGTACCTGCCGACCCGGTCGCTGCTGGGAAGCGACGTCCCGCGCCGACCCGAAGCCTTCCAGCCGTCTTCGGACCCGTGGACCGGAGAGCCGGTCCTCCTGGTCCGCGCCATCCAGCCCGACGTGGCCTTTCTCGCGGTGCAGAGGGCCGACCCCGACGGCAACGCGCACCTGTGGGGCAACCTGGGTGTTTCGGAGGAGGCCGCCCTCGCCTCCCGCCACGTGGTCCTGACCGCGGAGGAGGTCGTGGACCCGGAGGTGATCCGCAGCGATCCCAACCGGGTGCTGGTGCCCGGGTTTCGGGTGTCCGCGGTGGTCCACTGCCCGGGCGGTTGCCACCCGTCCCCGGTCCCCGGGTACTACCGGCGCGACCACCGGTTCTACGACGAGTACCACGAGGGCACCCGCACCGCGGAGGGATTCCAACAGTGGCTGCAGCAGTGGGTGCTCGGGATCCCCGACCGCCAGACCTATCTCGGGCGGCTCGGGCCCCGCTGGGAGGCGCTACAGGAGCTCCGGAGCGCCCCGGCGGCTCCCGTGGACTACGCGTGGTGAGGTCTGGCGTGGCGGGCTGGACGGTGGGCGAGCTGATGGTGGTGGCCGCGTCGCGGGAGATCCGAGACCGCGAAGTGGTGTTCGTGGGGATGCGGCTGCCGCTTCTGGCGTACTGCGTGGCCAAGCGCCTCCACGCCCCGCGGGCGTGGGGGCTGTTCGAGAACGGTGTCGTCCGCGACGAGCCCACGCCCGAGCTCCTGTACACCATGTCGGACACGCCCAACCTGGTGGGCGCGGTGTGGTGCACCCGCATGGCCAACGTGATGGGGCTTTTGCAGCGCGGCGAGGTGGACGTGGGGTTCATCGGCGGCGCCCAGGTGGATCGGTACGGGAACGTAAACAGTTCGTACATCGGCGACCCGCAGCGGCCGCGCGTGAAGCTTCCGGGCAGCGGTGGCGCCGCGGACATCGCCTGCCTGGCCAACCGCCTCGTCCTGATCCTTCCCCACGGAAAGCACCGGCTCGTGGAGCGGGTGGACTTCCGGACTTCCCCGGGCTACGGAGACGGCCCGGGCTGGCGGGAGCGGGTGGGTCTCCCGCGGGGAGGTCCGAGCGCCATCATCACCGACCGGGCGGTGTTCCGGTTCGACCCCGTGACCTGTGAGGCGGTCCTCCACCACTGGCACCCGGGCCAGTCGCTGCAGGAGGTCCTGGAGGACACCGGGTGGCTCGTCCGGGTGGCCGAGGGTGCCTGCCCCACCTCCGAGCCCACGGCGGACGAACTGCGGGTGCTGCGGGAGTACGACCCGGACGGCGTGTGGACCGGCCGGAACCGGAAGGACCGCCGGTAGGGATCTGCTTGACACGCTTTGACCGGCTGGTAGGATACGGGGTGGCCGCGCGGCGGACCGGGCCGCGGGGGCTCCCCTCCGACGCCGAAAGCGCGCAAGTGCTGGTTCTGCGGGCGTTGCAGGCCGCGGCGAGGAGTGGGCGTCCGTTGACAGGGCCTGGGCCGCGTGGTAGTCTACTGGCTTGCCGGTGTGTGCCGGCGTGGACCTTGAAAACCGAATCGTGGCAGGAACGACGCGGCCGAAACCTGCAAAATCCCCCGGGTCGGGGAGCCGACCCGAGGTGAGTCGAGGATCGAACCTTTCCCAACGGAGAGTTTGATCCTGGCTCAGGGCGAACGCTGGCGGCGTGCCTAAAACATGCAAGTCGAGCGGGGGTTGGCCGCGGGGCAACCCGCGGTTTCAGCTCTAGCGGCGAACGGGTGAGTAACACGTGGGCAACCTGCCCCGAAGACGGGGATAACCTCGGGAAACCGGGGCTAATACCCGATACCCTCCCCTGGGGGCATCCCCGGGAGAGGAAAGGGTTGGGCGCAAGCCCTTCCGCTTCGGGATGGGCCCGCGGCCTATCAGCTCGTTGGTGGGGTAACGGCCCACCAAGGCGATGACGGGTAGCTGGCCTGAGAGGGTGGTCAGCCACACTGGGACTGAGACACGGCCCAGACTCCTACGGGAGGCAGCAGTTGGGAATCTTGGGCAATGGGCGCAAGCCTGACCCAGCGACGCCGCGTG
>Ga0101943_1000798_pt1 | contig 38380 bp, 33 predicted proteins | sample DewCreD2012metaG_5_FD_75244 | JGI IMG/M metagenome (GOLD analysis project Ga0101943, IMG submission 75244) | Hot spring sediment bacterial and archeal communities from British Columbia, Canada, to study Microbial Dark Matter (Phase II) - Dewar... ... | reverse complement strand
TGGACTGCATCATTTTGTGCCGAACCTACCGTTGAATCCAGCACGCATAGCAGGCGTGATAGGCGGACTGCTCGGCGCCTACGGCTTCCTCTGGACACTTACGCATGGGAGCGATAGCACAGGACGCCTGATCGCCGCGGCGCTGCTGGGGCTTGCCATCGGGCTGATGATTACCCTGCTCCGCTTGCAAACCGTCGTCGTGCAGGTTCGTTCAGGTGGAACGATTGCGACGCACCGACTTGTACGCACGCATCAGCTGGAAGTGCCGCCATAGAGAGACGCACACACGAGTGCGCCCCCTACGCGCTCGCGGAGGACTCGCGCATCTCAAACAGATTAATCTCACGCACCGTTTTCTCGACCAGATCGGTCTCCAGCGCGAGGCAGGGATAGCCGAAATACTCGGCAGACTTGAGCGGCAACTCGTTGCTGCCTGTTTGTGCCCACCCTTTGAGTGGCGTAAACAGCAGCACGGTCAGACGGCTCATGGGCACTGCAGAGAGCAACGCCAGCTGTATCTGCCCCGCCCCATCCACCAAACGGTAGCGAATCGCGGTTCGTGCAGTGTGCCAGCGCGCAAGCTCCGCAGCTGCGATCCATTCGTAGCCTGCCCCGCGAATCGCCGCGATCAGCCGAATGAAAGCGTCCGCTTTCTCCTCGCTTTCCACAACCGTGGGGCGCACCGTGAAATGACAGACCCCACTGACCGTCCGCACACCGTGCAGGATCGCTTGCGCCTGCGCGGAGGTGAGCCGTTCTATGAGATGGTAGCCCAGCAAGGGGATCACATAGAGGACGTGCAGCTCGCCCGGTCGGGCATGATTGCGAGGTCGCCATGGGTGCGCACTGCCAAAGGCGAACCCGGCAGTCCCGGGAGAGTAACCGCCACGGCTTAAATCGCTCAAGATCTGGGCTTGCTCCACATAGGTATAGAACTCGGTGCAGCCCCACCAGTGCAATTCAGCCACCTGTATAGCCGTGATCGTGCGCACCCCACTGAAGCGTCGCAGATTGTCCACCTGGTTCTGCAGAGTGGTTGCACGGCAGAAGGCCGCGGCTTCAGGCACATAACGCAAACCAATCTCGTGCCCACGCTTGGCTAAGTCGCGGTAGAATGCAGGTCCATGGCTCGCCTCGCTGAGACACCAGACGGCGCGCACCCCAGTCAGAGTCAACAGCCGTTGCAGGGTTGTCTCGTAATGCGCAGCTGCAGGCTCCGCATCGATGCTCAGAACAGCCACGCCGGGCAGATGAGATGGGTAGAACCAGAGCATCGGCACAACCGTATGCCGTTGTTGACCCCCCCACAGGATTGCGCGGATCAGGCTTTCTTGCCAGAGGTCGGCCACAGGCTTCAGAAAGGCATGTCCACCATTGAAGGGCTGGCGGTCTAAATACCAATCCAGTCGGATAGCGTCTTCCGCCCGCAGCGCATGGTCCCCAGGAGCACGCACCACATCGGGTGGCAGCACCGACTGCTCCACCACCGAACGCCCTTGCCGAATGCGGGCGATGCTCTCGCCCAGATGAATGGCGAAAAGCAGCGCATGCCCTGCACCATAGGCACGATGCACCAGGGCAGGCAGTCCCGTCGCGCGACCGTGAGCGTCGAGCCAGTGTGCCCAGATAGTGCCCTCCTGCACCTCTACCGCCACACCTCCAAATCCGTGCAGCATCTGCCAGGTCTCCAGCAGCACAGGATTGGCAGATGTGCCCACGGCGTACCCCTCACCCAATCGCATGGGAATGCCCTCTGCCTGCATCAACGGGCGCACGCCAAACAGTTCCGGTAGCGAGCAGGTGCCACCGAGGGCGATCCAGACCCCACCCTCCCGCACAAACGCCTGCAGGGCACTTGTCGCTTCCCCACTCAGCGTGTCCTCACCGATGGTGATCAACACATCCAGTGTGTGCACCTGCGCAGGCAGCTCCGCCGGCGTAAGCCAGTTCACCAGAAAGCCACAATATTTAACCAGCTCGCAGCAGAGGTGGTCAAAGGGTTGGAGCACGGCAGGTACTGCCCCTGCTCCCACTTTGCCCTTTGCGCTCATCGGACAAACGCCGATTCGCGCCCAACGCCATTCCGATAAACCCATGCCTATCGCCCTACTCTCTCATATATTATTGGCAAACTCCGCCGGAATCTGGCAAAACGCTAAAAGCCGAAGGCACAGGCACGCCCCGGGAAGGAGACCAACGATATGAAAATCCCTGTCCCCCGTCGAATCGAGGTATACTATGGATAGCCGTTGGGATGGGGACATAGGCGCCCCTTCCGCGGCAAATCCAATTGAGGAGGAGGTATACGATGAAAAGTCTGTGGATTGCACTGACCACCGCTGTCGTTGTAAGCACGCCGCTTGCCTTCGCGCAAGGCGAGCAAGGCGCCAGTAAGGGTGCCGAGGTTAAAGCGCAGGATCGAGTACAGACGCAGGCACCGCGTCAGAATGTGCTGGAACCAAGCTACCTTGCTCGCGCATTGAACCTGAGCGAAGAGCAACGCGCTCGCATCGAGGGACTGTGGAAGCAGTATCGCGACCGCGAGGAAGCTATCCGACGCGACACCTCGCTTACCCAAGAGCAGCGATTGCAACGCTTCCGCCAGAACCGCGACGAATATATCCGCCTCGTGCGCTCGGTGCTAAACGAGGAGCAACTCAAGAAGTTCGAAGAGCTGCTCGAATCGGAAGCGAATCAGACCAGCACCCCCACCAACATGCGCTTCTCGCCCGAACAGATCAACAAGATCCGCGAAATCACTCAGCGCTATAATGCCCTGCGCAACCAGATTCAGCAGGACACCTCGCTCGATGCGCAAACCCGTCAGCGCCGGCTGCAGGAGATCAATAAGCAGATGCTGGATGAGATCCGCAGCATCCTGACCCCCGAGCAGCGCGCCCAGTGGGACAAGGCGATAAAGAAGGACAAGGAAAAGAGCGAGAGCAAAGAGGGCGAGAAGAAGGACGAAAACAAGAACCCACCCAGCACAGGAGGAGGCTCGAACGGCGGATCGTGAACGCGCGCACCGCGCATGTGCCCCCGCACAGCATCGAAGCCGAGATGAGTACGCTCGGCTCCATGATGCTCGACCAGAACGCGATAGAAAAGGTCGCCGAGATTCTGCGCCCCGACGACTTCTATCGCGATGCCCATCGCATCCTGTATGAGGTGATTCTCTCGCTGGCGGAGCGGCACATCCCAGTCGACCTGCTCACTGTTCAGGAAGAGCTGAAGCGGCGCGACCAGCTGGAGGAGGTGGGCGGACTGCCCGCCCTGGCGCAGATTGTGGAAAGTGTGCCCACCGCCTCCAACGCCGAATACTATGCCCGCATCGTGGAGGAGAAAGCCATCCTGCGCCGGCTCATCCGCGCCGCGCACGACATCCTCCAGCTGACGGAAGACACCGACCTCGAACTGCAAGACATTATCGACCGTGCGGAACAGGCGGTATTCCGCGTGGCACAGCGACGGCTCGGACGCTACTTCACTCCCATCGACCGCCTGCTGATTCAAGCACTGGAGCATATCGAGCAGGTGCAGCTTTCGGGACGCGGCATCCTCGGCATCCCGACCCATTTCCCCGACCTCGACTATAAAACCTCCGGGTTGCAGCCGTCGGAACTGATTATTCTCGCGGCGCGCCCCAGCGTGGGTAAAACCTCGCTCGCGCTCAATATCGCCGAAAATATTGCCCTGCGCGAGAATCGCCCCGTCGCCATCTTTAGCCTGGAGATGTCGCGCGAACAGCTGGTGCAGCGCATGCTCTGCTCCCAGGCAGGCGTCAGTGGCAATCGCATCCGACGCGGCAACCTGACCAGTGAGGATTGGGAACGCCTACAGCTCGCCGCCGAGCGACTGTTCCGCGCACCCATCTATATCGATGACACCAGCAGCCTCTCGGTGCTGGAGATGCGGGCTAAGTGTCGCCGCCTTAAAGCGGAGCGGCGCGACCTTGCGCTCATCGTTATCGACTATCTGCAGCTCATGCGCTCACACACACGCCGCGCCGAGAACCGCAATCAGGAGATTGGCGAAATTGCCCGCGCGCTCAAAGCGCTCGCCCGCGAGTTCGAGGCGCCAGTACTGGTGCTATCCCAGCTCTCGCGCGCGGTGGAGCGACGCGAGGAGAAACGCCCTATCCTATCAGACCTTCGCGACAGCGGCTCCATCGAAGCGGAAGCCGATGTCGTGATGTTCATCCATCGCCCGAACCGCATCGACGATTCGCTGGACGACGAACCCCACGAAGCGGGTGTGATCCACACCGAGCAGGCGGAAATTATCATCGCCAAACAGCGCAACGGTCCCACGGGCAAGGTCATTTTAGGTTTTCAGCCTGCCCTCTCCCGCTTTGTAACTCTGGAGCGAACTGCCGTACCGGAAATCTAATATGCCTGCAATCGTGGCGGAACATCTGTCCAAAACCTATGTGACCTACAAGCGTCCGCCCGGACTGCTGGGCGCGGTCAAGAGCCTGTTCAAACGCGAGCGCCAATATGTTGAGGCGGTGCGCGACATCTCCTTCACGATCGAGGAGGGCGAACTGGTCGGCTTCCTTGGACCCAACGGCGCAGGCAAGACCACCACACTCAAAATGCTGACGGGCATCATCTTCCCGACCTCGGGCACCGCGCGTGTGCTGGGCTATATCCCGTGGGAACGACGCCCCGAAATGCAACGCCAGATCGCGCTCGTAATGGGGCAAAAGATGCAGCTCTGGTGGGACCTGCCCGCTTACGAATCGTACATCCTGCTCAAATCACTCTATGAGATACCCGACCGCGAGTTCGAACAACGCGTGAACGAGCTGGCGGAGATGCTGGAAATCCGCCATGTGCTGCATGTGCAGGTGCGGCGGCTGTCGCTAGGCGAGCGCATGAAGTGCGAGCTGTTAGCCGCCCTGCTCCATCGCCCGCGCGTGCTCTTTCTGGACGAGCCGACCATCGGGTTGGATGTGGTCTCGCAAAAGCGCATCCGCGAATTTTTAAAAGAGTATAACCGTCGCGAACGCACCACCATCCTGCTTACCAGCCACTATATGCAGGATGTGCAGGAGCTGGCGCAGCGCGTGCTGATTATCCATCACGGGCAACTGATTTTTGATGACACGCTACGCGCCTTGGTGGAACAGTACAGCCCATCCAAAGCGTTGCGCTTGCAATTCGAGCGACCTACCGCGCCAGAATCGCTACTTCGGTTCGGGCGAATTGTGCGTCATGAGGGGCTGGAAGCCGTGCTGGAAGTGCCACGCGAACAGGTCAGTCGTGTCGCCGCCGAAATCCTGCAAATGTTGCCCGTCCACGACATTACCATCGAAGAGGTGGACATCGACGAGATTATCCGCGACATCTTCAGTTTCAATCCCTCCGAGGCAGTTGGATGATTCGTCCGATTGTGGCGTGTGCTATAATAGGGAATTGAATTCGTGTTCTCTGAGGGAAAGCGCATGGCGGAGGTCAAGCAGACGGAGATAGCGCGGCTGGCACAGGTCTCGCAGGCGACGGTTTCCCGTGTGCTGAACAATGACCCGCAGGTGAACGAGGAGCTTCGTCAGCGCGTGCTGGCAGTAGTGGAGGCGTTGGGCTATGTGCCCGATGCGCGGGCGCAGTCGTTGCGGGCGCAGCGCACGCGCTTGCTGGGGCTGGTCGTGCACCGCGCCCCAGCAGCCCTCGCGTATGACCCATTTTTCAGCGCGCTGATTGCCTCCATCATCGATCAGGCGGGGCGGCGAGGCTATCACCTGTGCGTGGACGCCGCGCGTACGGTCAAGGGGCAGCGTGCCATTTATGAGGAGTTGCTGCGCACTCGCAGGGTGGACGGGCTGATTCTGGTGGAATCGGAGACACGCGACGAACGCATTGCTCGCCTGACGAGCGAAGGTTTCCCGTTCGTGTTGATTGGGCGATACGAACCAGAGGATGCCATTTATACCGTGGACAACGACAATATTGGCGCGGCACACATGGCAACGGAATATCTGCTTCAGCAGGGACGCCGGCGCATCGCCTATATCGGCGGTCCTGCAGGATTGACCGTCACGCGCGACCGTCTGCGCGGCTATCGTAATGCACTGGATGCTTGGAGCATCGAGTACGATGCGCATCTGGTGGCGTTTGGTGCGTTCAGCGAGCAGAGTGGGGCGCGAGCGATGAGCGAGCTGTTAAGCCTGCCGCAACCACCCGATGCCGTACTGGCACTGGACGATGTGCTGGCGATCGGTGCCATGCGCGCAGCACAACAACATGGACTCCGAATCCCTGACGATATCGCCTTTATCGGTTTTAATGACACGCCACTCTGCTCCTTTGTGGAGCCGCGCCTGACATCGGTCGCCATCGACATCCCGGCGCTGGCGCGCGCCGCTACCCAACGATTGATTGACCTTATCGAGGGGCATGCCCCATCGCCACGGCGACTGATTGTGCCTGCTCGCCTCGTACCCCGCGAATCGGCATAAGGTATAATTGTGGAGATGAAGCTATTGGAGCTGGACATCCCAGCGGAGTATCGCTGGCTCTATGAGCGCACGGATGACGGGATTGTGAAATATCCTGACCCGGTGCTGCGTAAGCGAGCACGTCCTGTGTCGCGCCTGACGCCAGACCTGCATGCGCTTATTGAGCATATGCTGACCACTATGCGTCGCGCAAAGGGTATCGGGCTGGCGGCGCCGCAGGTGGGTGTGTTGCTGCGTGTGATAATTATTGAAGCACCGGAGCAACCCGTGCGGGTGGTGATTAATCCGCAGGTTCTGGAGCGTTCCAGCGAACAGGTCGTCGGCATGGAGGGCTGTCTCAGCTTACCGGGGCTTTATGGCGATGTGAAGCGTGCGGAAGCCATTGTGCTGCGTGGACTGAACAAACATGGGAAGCCCATCCAGCTGCAGCTGAAGGGCATCGAGGCACGCATCGCGCAGCATGAGGTGGACCATCTGGATGGCATTCTGTTCACCGATCGCGTGATTCCGGAAACATTGCGCTGGGATGTGCCCGACGAGGGCGAGCAAGATGAGCTTTGAGGCGCGACCACGCATTCTCTTTTTCGGCTCCAGCGAGTTCGCTGTGCCCACGCTGAAGAGGCTGCATGAGGCGGGCTACCCGATTATGGGCGTGGTCTCTCAGCCACCCCGACCCGCAGGGCGCGGCATGCAGTTGAGGAAAACGCCCGTGCACGAATGCGCCGAAACGCTCCAGCTGCCCGTGTGGACGCCTGAGCGTCCACGCAACCCCGATTTCATCGAGCAGGTGCGCGCCCTTACGCCCGATCTCGTGTTACTGGCGGCTTACGGCAGGATTCTTCCACCCGAACTGCTACAGATTGCCCCGTTGGGCAACTGGAACCTGCACGCCTCGCTGTTGCCCAAATATCGTGGGGCAGCCCCGATCCAGTACGCGATTCTCAACGGGGAGACCGAGACGGGCGTCACACTAATGGAAATGGTTGCAGAAATGGACGCGGGCGACATCTATCTGCAAGTGGTGGAACCGATATACCCGGAGGATGATGCAGGCACCCTGGAAAAGCGTCTGGCAGAGCGCGCGGCGGAACTCGCGCTGGAGGGGCTGTGCCGATTGCAAGCAGGGACACTGACCCGCACCCCCCAGGACCATTCGCAGGCGACCTACGCCCCTCTCATCCGCAAAGAAGATACTTTCATTCGCTGGGAGGAACCTGCTTTGCGCTGTCATAATCGGGTGCGTGCATTTTGCCCGAAGCCGGGTGCGCTCACTCGATGGCGGGGCAAACTGCTCAAGCTCTGGCGCACGCAGCCGCTGCCCGCCGTACCTGTCACCGCAGAAGCAAAAGCGGGCACCCTGCTTTCCGTCAGCCCGGAGGGACTTGTGGTTGCCTGTGGCGAGGGCGCACTGCGCGTTCTGGAGCTTCAGCCCGAAAACCGCGCCCGCATGAGCGCAAAAGATTTCATCAATGGCTATCGTCCCCAACCGGGCGAGCGCATGGAGTGAGCAGGAGCAAGCACGATGTGTGGACGATTCGCGCTTTACGCTTCCTCAGATCGATTGGCAGAGCAGTTCCGGCTGCCGTTGCCGTTCCAGATTGCGCCGCGTTATAATATCGCACCCAGCCAGCCCGTGCTGGCGATGCGTGTGCTGCGCGAAACCAGTGCACGCGAGTGGACGCATCTTCAGTGGGGGCTTGTACCACGCTGGGCGCAGGACGCCCGCGTCGGGCAACGGATGATCAACGCCCGTGCCGAGACACTTGCCGAAAAACCCGCCTTCCGCAACGCGCTACGCTACCGACGCTGCCTCATTCCCGCCGATGGCTTCTACGAATGGAAAAAGCTTGGCAAGGTAAAACAGCCCTACTTCGTCCGTCATCGTGAGGGCAAGCTACTCGCGCTGGCGGGATTGTGGGAACATTGGCAGGGTACTGATGGCTCCGAGCTGCAGACATGCACGATTATCACCACGGAGGCGAATGCGGTCGTGCGACCGTTGCATGACCGCATGGCGGTCATTCTGCCCGAAGAGTTGTATGACCTGTGGCTGGACCCCGCTGTTCAGCTGCCGGAACGCTTGCTTCCTTTGCTGCGACCCGCGCCTGATAAGGAGCTGATTGCCTACCCTGTCAGCCCGCGCGTGAACAATCCCGCGAATGATGATCCGGGACTGATCGAACCTATCGCAATAAAAAACTCATTATAGAAAGTTCATTCGGGAGAGGGCGATTTGATCGGGGGAACCGTTATACCTTGTGCATGTAGTGATGCTAATGCCATCATCGCTTCACGGCGAACGGAAGGCATGGAATTTGTCTCCGCAATCCGAACAAGCATATCAAGTGCATCCCTGTGCTTGGAGGCAATATTAGTCAACACGAGTATACAAGCTTTCCGGACGCTCGGTTCAGGATCGCCAAAAGCCGCATGCTCGATAAGTTTGCGAGCGGCATCTTTCTGCCACCACTGAGATAATATATCTACCATATTCTGGCGAATATGCGCTAATGGTTCCAGAGGATAAAGTTTTTCCAGGAGTTTAATCGCTGGATCTGGATTTTGGTGGCGAAGTGCTTCAATGGCTGCGGAGCGTGTGTTCGGCGTACCAGCACGAGCAATGCGTTCAATAAACGGCAGGGTGTCAGGATGCCCCCAGTTGCCTGCCACGATAAGCCAATGAATTTGTTCCGCCTCTTGCTGTGACTCCACAGCTTTTGCCAGGTGCTGAATTACCCATGCGGTAAAACGATTAAATAGTTCGTTATTTTTCTTTGATAAGTATATTTTCCTTGCCAAAATGCTCAGGGAAACCTCTAGCTGTTTCCGTACCTCTTCGTGCTTGATCTTCTCGTCCAGCTCCCAGAGTATTTCAAAAATCCGAAGGGAAGGCTTTTGTATTTGAGCTATCTGGCGTGCAGCAGCAGACTGTTTCTCCGTGGATCCTGATTGATGAATCTGATCGACAAGCAGGAGATGTGCCTCCATGAGAGATGAATTAGATAAAACACCTAACAACATCCAATAAACATCGTTAGCAGAATCAATTTTATATAATATCTTTTTAATTTCTGGTAGAATAGAATCAGAATAGAGGACAATGGCAGATTCTAACTTTAGTGCCATTTGGGTAAGTATATTGGACCGCTCTTGTGGGGACTCAGGAAGTTGTTGCCTATATGACTCAAGCTCGTCGAGTAGCTGCTGCACGGTAATTGAACCGAGGAGAGCGCGGGCTCGCTGTTTTTCCTGCTCGGTCTCGGTCGGGGGAGCATACAGAGAGTATAGCCTTGCCTGTTTCAGAACCGTCTGTGCTTCATTTCTCCATTTTATTAATTGTGATTTATTTATATTATTTTTTCTAATAAGATTTATTTTCAGACAAACTTCATTATAAGATGCTGGTAACCCTTCCATAGCAACTCGTTCTGCAATGGTCCCATGCACTGAAAGCAACAATCCTGATGAATCAAACCGATACTGCAGAAATCCGGTAAATCGGTGGGTTTTACCCATTTGTTTCTCTTCATTCGATAATATAACTTTTTCTATAGCTTTATTATATATCTTGATGAACCGATCTGTTTTGACAAGGCGATAACGGCAAATCACAGGTGCGCTGTAATGGGCTTCGAATACCCGCCAGGTCGGGACGTTCCTACCTTCACGCACGAACTGAAAAGGCCAAAGGATACTGCCTATTGCTTGGCGCTGCCAGCCTTCGATGGCTTGCAGATTGGCGAACTGCAAGTGCCCTTTCATATCCTGTTGTACATAGGTGGGTGAGAGGCGAAGGATTTCACGCAGAAGCGATTGAGCTTCTGGTAAGAGATCACCGCTTACCTGCCAATCGAACCATCTCAGCCGGAAAATAGCCAGTTGTTCAATGTTCATCAAATATGCAATATTTAATTTATAAGTATAATTTTGTCTGATTAAAAAGGGAGAGAAATGCTTTGAGGGTTGCCCGGCGATTGTTAGCAGGGTTGATTCCCAAAATTGAGAACGCGACCGCCCCTTGACTTCATATTCAAGCTCTGTGCCGATTAATTTAGGGAAAGGCAAAGAAACACCCCCAACCTCCTGATAGTTTTGTATCGAAAGCCCCCTGTAGAGGGATTCTCTACAGGGGGAACGCACGAATTACCAGCAGTAGACATTGTAGCTGTTCGAGAAGCTGCCGATGGTTCTGTTCCAGTTGATACCGTCCCAAGAGAAGAGGCGTAAGCTGGCTTCCGCGCAGCGCCAGCCAAAGAACCAGATACAGCCGCCCGCGAAAGCATCTACCTGACCTCTTAGTGCCGTCAGGTTGGCTCCAAGCTGGGCATTGAAGTTATAGACAAGGCAATTTGAGATGACGGAGAAGTTGCCCGTGGCAGTGCCCTGCAAGCTGCCGCTCAGGAAGTTCAGGGTCCCGCGGACACCAGCATAGGCACGAGCTATTCCAGCGTTGGCACCGATCCAGGCAGCTGCCCAGCCTGTGGCGTTCCCGTAGGGACGAGCGGTCGCTGTTTGAGCGGACGCCTGGATGTCTAAACTCGCAGCTAGATTAAGCGCAATATTCACGCCAACCTGACCATCGATGCAGATGGGAATGCCCAACACGCTAACGCATCCCAAGCGCACAGTGGGACTGCTCCAATTATAGCTCAAAATGCGCCAGTCCCAGCTGTTCTGGTACGAACCCTGAACGATTCCCGATCCACTTGGTCCCCAGACCGTGTTGCCAAAGACCCGCACATTAATAGCGTAGTTGTAGTTCAATACCAAGGGGAAAAGTCCAGCCAGGGTTCCCGAAGCGTTAGCGGTTGCCTCGGCAATGTTGACCTGGAAGTTTGCCAACCGCCCAGACAGAACAGCCTGACCCGATACCGATGCAGAAAGAGGGGACGGATAGCATGCCTGGAAGTTACCCGATCCATAGAAGCGGATTCCCCACAGCGAGTTGCCGTACCAGCCCGTATCAAAGGCGCGACCATCACCTGTGCAAGCTGCAGGGGCAAAGGTGTTATCCGCAGGCTCCCCTTCGATGGGCATCTTCTGCTCCAACTCACGCAGTCGACGCTCGGAATCGGCAATCTGGGACTCAAGTTCCGGCGAGAAGTACTCGAAGCGGGTATCCGTGCGCAAAGAATAGCCGTGAGCATTCAACCATCGTTCTGCCTCGTTGAGGCGGCGATAAAAATCGCCCGCCCGCATCTTCACACCGTTGACCTCGATGAGATCGTCGGGACGGACAGGTTTGCCCGTGTTGGGATCAACCATATCGAACGGGGTGAACTTGATAGGAGTGCGAGGAACTAATTCCCATGTCAGGTTGAGATCCACAGGGGGTTGAGTCTGGGAGATATCGCCAGGAGTGTTCTGGGCGAGAGATGACTCGGAGTTGAGCTGAGCGAACAGTGCGCTGCTCTGCAGTATCAGCGCCACGCTAAAGCCAACAGCCAACCAACCGTTCCGTTGTGTCATCATTTAACCCTCCGTTTTTTGGAGCGCAAGGTGCGGCTTAGCGCACCAAATCTCCATGGTTTCAGGTGCAAGGCATTGAGAACCTCGTAGACATGCCTGCACCTGCCTGTTAATATATAGCACATTTTTTCGCCTTTGTCAAGGGGGGGAAGGAGAAAATTGGGGTTTTTTTAAGGGCAAATTGCCCCGATTCGGGGGAATTTTTGCGCTTGAACCCTCCGGAACTGCCTTGTAGGCAGACCAGCTAATCCCAGAGAACAGAAGAATTGCTTGAAAATGCCTTTGCCTGAAGCTCCACAGGTATCCGAGCACCAACAGCACCTCCTGAATGAGTGAAAATTTTATGGCTGGAACCAGAATAGGGACGAGTAAACCTCGCTGGCAGGAAACAGTTGTGGACTACTTATGTCAGGCACCAACCAGAAGTAAAATGGGTAGTAGGCATATAAACGAGGATCCTTTCGCACATCATTATACTCTAAAGGAAACCACACTTCAGCTGTGCCTCCTGCGAGAAGACTGATAGATGAAGAAATGGCAGAGGAAGCGTACCATGCCCGGTCGTATACAGGCGTATATCCAAAAAGGTGATAAAGTGAACGGTTCTCCCAATGAGGGAATGCGTAGGCGTGTCCGCGGAAGAGCCACGGGGTATTATTACGAATCTGGGTGACCAGCCAGAGGCTGTTCCCATGATACCGTATCTGGCTTCGCTCCACGATAAACGGGCGAACCGGCTTGGACAACGATTGATTTATTAAGGCTCGTTTAACATCGGTTTCGTTTGCGCGTGCTACAATAATATAAGTTGGCAAACCACCAGTGAGAATCTGTCGCCCTGATTGCAAAGCAGGATTACCAAAAGCATCTAAGGCAACAAAGGCGAAGGTACCCGGCAGCGTAATCCAGCGTAGCTCATCCGTAGTAGAAATCACAGCGAACAGGGAGCTACTCTCCATCCGCGAGCGGAACCAAAAGGCACGGAGTGTGCCTCCTGTACCTAATTCGTCAATTCCTACGTATCCCGACAAAACAGCATTCATACAGGCAATCAGCGTACCTGCAGGTTTCCATGTGCCATCGGGTTCAAAACATGTATAGAGCCGCAGATCGCCAGGGAAGCGCATGTCATAGAGCATATAGCGCTCAGCACTTGACCATGCCAAGCTCTGCAACGCGCTCAAGCATGTATCTTTCAGGCTTCTGCGTGAATAGGCTTTGAATTGACCTATATCGGATGGATAATCTACGGTAATCAAAGCGTCATACCAACCGGAACGCTGGAATACATATTCCACTGCGACCACGCGCTTCCGGTGCAGCCATGCCCAGAAGCGAATAAGATAGGCATAGCTTCTATCGCGCATGTACTCATAGACCCCGTCACAGTAGAGATGGAGATTTGGCTCCAGCGCAAGCATGTCTCGCATCCTGCCGTGAGGTGAGGCTAGCACAATGGCAGACGGGTCCTCCTCTTTGATAGCCGTATAGGTCGCCCTTAGAAGCTTCAAATATTCCTCCGGGGTAAAGCCTGACATCGGCTCATCGATCACTTGCCAATATTTGATATGGAACTTGTAGGTTCGAACCATTTGGCGCACATAATCAAGCCAATCCGCCAAACGGAAATATTCATAACTCCCTCCGCCTACACCATGGCAAATATGAATGTTAGGATCGTAAGGCTCATTAGGTGAACCACATTCCGGAGTGCACCCACTTGAACAGGTACCCCGGCGTGCCCATCCAGGCACCGAGGAACTCGCAGCAGAACCTATCGCCAGAGTGAAAATCAATTGGATCCCGTTATCCTGCGCCCACTGGATTCGGTGGGGATATAACTTCCAGTTATTATCGCCAGATCCCTCAACCAAGCCCCAGTAGCAGATGAAGTTGGATGCGGAGAACAGGTTCTGCCATCGCACATTGGAAAGGTGATAAATCTGTAAAGGAAGAAGCCCTGTAGAGCCATAGCCTCCTATCAGGAGATCGGATCCCGCACTGGTAGCTGGGATGACAGAGAAATGGGTGCGCTGGAAAGCGGGTTCAGGGGCACCTTGCACCACTGTGCGGTAATGAAGCTCAAACCAGCCCTGCAAGCCCTTATTGAGATTGATGGGAAGATCATGGGAGCCCAAAGATAAGCCAGACAGATCAACTTGACCTGTGGCGATTAGTCGGTCATATATATCATAAACTTTATAATCAAAATACGCATTAACATTGCTTTCCTTTCTGACATAGAGCCTGATTTGAGTGCCTTCTTGACCGCGCCAAGCAAGATTTCCTGGTAGGGCGAAACGAACACCTGCTATGACGGGTTCCGCTGGTTGATAAGGAAGTGAGGTATTGCCTTCATGAATTTGCAAAGCATCAATCCAGACGGGGAAAGAGGAGTAGGCATCGCCGTCGGTGGCGCGGACAGCGAAATTAACCTTAGCAACAGGCTCCGTGAAGGTTACGGGAACTATGAATGTTACAGAAGCCTCATGCCACATTCCCCCATTGATGAGATGATTTGCTCCAAACTGCTCCCGACAACTGCCTCCACTACAACACGGATCGGCAATATCTACGCATTCACCACCTATAGAAACCAATATTGGCCGGGAACGCTCATGATAGATTCTAAGGCTGAAAGTATAAGTGCGACCGGGTTGAACCCTGAAACCTCCCAATTCGGGTGAACCGAAGCTCCCGGTGAGAAATCCAGGGGAAGTGGCATAACGCTCCGAAAACATCATTAGCTTTAAGCTACGCCGGCCGTGATAGGCACGGCTATCATCAATCATTGAGTTAAATACTTGAAAATCCCATTGATATTTTCCGAGCCAGTGAATATCTCCAGCTTCAAAGCTAGAGTTGGGAAAAGCATTTGTTGAACCCACAGAAATCGTTGCAGGGGACGTGGGGTCAAGCAGACGCACAAACTCCTTATTCCCTGAACAGGGATTATCACGAATCACAATCTGAGGATCATTTGTGATTAATATCCAGTCAACAGCGAGATAATATACATCTTCTCCAGTCCATTGAAACAATAATTCTAAAGTATCATAAGCGTATGCAGTATTTATTAATATGTTAATCTGGTGAACATCGCTCGCAGAGATCTCAACGCTACTGGGGTCAAAAGTAAGCTGGAAAGATGGTACAGGCAACTCCGAGCTAGACAGCTTCAGGGTGAGATTATACGACGGTGGATCGATATAATTGATATAATTCCTGCGCCAGAAAAGCTTGTAGTTACCAGGAGGTAGCATGCGAATGGGCACAAAAAGACGCGCCTGTGCTTCCCCGCTATTATTACGAAGAACGATACTCATCGCATAGCGTCCTTCATAGGAGGGATTGAATAATGGCGAAGCGTTGCCTTGCACGACATACATTGTTTCCGCTTGAATAGTGCGCGATTCGTAGCAGAAGGCTTGAGTCAGTGTCCAGCTCACCAAAGTGATGCTCAACACTCGCGCTATCGCTCCAGCTCCTATCTGACCGTTGCGCATGGTTTCACCTCCATCAGAAATCTGGCTATCAACACCCGTTGCCAAAGTTGAACAGCACGATCAGCAAATCGGCATCGTCAACCACACCATCGCAATTGACATCGGCAGGCGTTGGATCTGTGCTGCCAAACTGGAAAAGTACTTCCAAAAGATCTGCATCATCTACGCATCCATCTCCATTTACATCACCGTTGGATGGAACACACTCGCTTACTTCACAAACGCGTTGTACCTGCAAAGCGGCAGGTCTTACAGAGAATGGGGCTGATTGTGGCGAGACAGTTATAGCTTGAGTAGTTGCTGAACCGTTTTCGGCAAGCACGCTTTGCAACGGGAGCACCTCAGGGGCTTGCGTTGTTTCAAAGCAAGGGTAAAACAAAAAGGGAAACTCCGCCCAAGTATCGGGTTCAAACACCGCTAATACTGCCGCGGGGTCATCGTCCTGCCACTTGGTCCCACCAGCGATCCAAAGTGGGCGAAAGCCCGCTCCAGCTGCCAGCTCGCGGAGTCGCGCCCCAGGAACGCTTACATGCCAGCCACTCCAATCACGATCGCGAACAGCACCGAACTTGTCTCCCACATAACCCAGAAGCACTCCATAATTCTGCGTGGGAATCAGTCGTAGCTTTTTGATTCCTGCACCGATATAGGCGGGTGCTTGCCATATCACAGCACTAAGCAGCTGACCTGTGCGCGTATCAATTCGGCACAGATGCACCCGATTGGATACCGTATAATACATAACGGCTGTGCCATCATTTAAGGGTAATATGCCAACCTTATCACCACGAACTTGATACTCACCCCCTAGCCCAATAGCAAGAGCCAGCACCCATTGCACTTCCCCTTCCGCAGTAAAGGCATAAATCATATAATGAATGCTGCCTATATTGGTTGCATTTGGAAAGCTTGCTCCTGTGGCAAGCAAAAAGTTCCCTGATGCCCAATCATAAGTTAGGATATGTCGTGAATACCTGCAACAAAAAGTCCAAAAATGTTCTTCCGCAACACCCAAGGTGGGAAAAGTTTGGTTGGTAAAGCGGAAAGCGCGTAATACCGTGCCGTTTTCCGCTAAAACATAAATTGCCCAGTATCCAAACCAGGCTAACGCAACAATCACACGCTGATCAGGATATCCTAAAGAAGGTCGTCCAACAACAGCCGTGTGCAAGGGATATATTACACGCCAGCTGGTTTCAGGAGCGAAACGATCATAGATACCCAACCAGCCTGGATATCCAGAAACAGCGATCATGAACTTACCAGGTGCGCGCATTGGATGCAGGGGTTCAACATTTGCCAAATCAGCAACATAATAACCCCCACTTTGCCCTCCCTCATCTCCTAACCACTCTGCATCAATCAAGTCTCCCTGATGAGTAAATTTTGCCCTTAGAAGGCGATTGTTGGTAGAGTTATCATTAGCAACCACCATAAAAAAGGCGTCGAAGAAGTTGTCACGCGGTGCAGACACTATCGCAGCTAGGTCCGCTTTGCCGTAGCCAGGCACCGTGATTTCGCTGACAAAGGAACTCTGTGCCCAGAGCACAGACCCTGCTATGCCACTTATCATCAGCCCAAACAGTGCCACTCGCCAAACCATGATTTACCTCCGTTCGGTTGATCACCAGTCAGGGCTGGCTACATCTGGCTTAATAATACTCCGTTTCTGAGTCCATATCGTTACAAAATCGTTATAAGCAACGGATCGCCTGCGATTTTCGTCAGTGGAACTGCGTTGCAAGGTTCTGTGCATGCCTATTGATGAGGTGAAGTGAGTGTGAGAAAGCGATGTCTAAACAGATGGCAATCTGGCTCGGATGGTGTTCATTGTGCGCATTATGGGGAGATGCCCACCGATTTTTCGAACAGCCTCAGGGGGAGGGAGGGTGTTCGAAAATTCCTCTGGATTGCCCCCTCACCCGGACCCTCTCCCCAGCCGAGAGGAGATGGTTTTTCTCTATTGTTCATCGGGCTGTCAGGATTTTCGAACAGCCTCCCCTCGCCCCAAAGGGGCAAGGGATAGGGTAAGGGACAAAAGAGGTAAAATAGCATCCATGCGCTTAGAGCAGGTCTGGCAAGCGGTGCTGCCTGTGGAGACGCTCAGCTTCGATGTGCTCACACTGCCCCATCCGCGTGGTGCAGACAACCTGCCCGAAACGCAACTTGTTACGCTGGACGAACAACGCCTACGCTTCTGGCACTGGCAAGATGGCAAATTTCAGGAGCTACGCAGCGAGCGATGCTTCATGCAACGCGACCTCTACTGTCTGTCCCGCCCACCCGGTGGCAAACCCATCCTCTACACTGACGGGCGAGGCTTCGAGTGGGGCGAAAAGTTGCTCACGCCTATCCTCCCGACGCGCAAAGTGCCCATCGGGCGCCTTGTGGACCAAGAAGGACTTACCCGCGTCCTCTGCTTCGACCACGATGAAGAGTCGCCTGTGTACTATATCCCCGACAAGCCAGAGGCGATCGACGATACGGTGCTGTTCACGCCCGATGACCTGTTCGGAGGCAGGGTGCAGAGCGCGGTGATGAGTATCCCGCGTCTGGCGAAGGCATACAGCGCGTTTTATAGCGCGGGCTACCGTTTTCTGTGCCTGCTTCGGCACGATAGGAAGGAGCCTGTGCGCGTGTATGGCATCGCACCCGATCGGATCGCGTGGCTGGAGTCGCGCAACAGGCGCCCCTATGCTCGCTGGCGGATGCGCCTGGAAAGCCCAGGCAACCTGCGTCGTGAGCAACCACTCGTGGTGCGCATGGGCGACCCGAAAAACGAAGGCGTGCTCGCGTTGCTCGTCATGCAAGCAACACGCGAGACGGTACTGCTCCAAGCGTTTTGCCCCGCCCGCTAACAGCCACTGCCGAAGTTGAACAGCACGGCGAGCAGGTCGGCGTCATCCACCACACCGTCGCCATTCACATCCTCCGGCATCCCCTGCCCTGTCTGGCCGAAAGCGAACAGCACGGCGAGCAGGTCGGCATCGTCCACGCAGCCGTTGCCATCTACATCGCCCTCAACCCAATTGCCCGTATACACAGCGTACAGGTAGCAATAGGGATCAGTGCTGCTCTGCCCCAGCAGGGTGGTACCAAAGTAGACCACGCTGCCATCGCGCGAGAAGCGCGGGCGCGAATAAAGCACCTGATTATCCCCGTTCTCGATGCCCAGCTCCACCTGCCAGAGCAGTTGCCCATTTTGCGTGCTGTAGCCACGCACGAAGCCAGGCGTGCCCAATTGAGGCTGCCCCCCAGTCACGATGAGTTGATTGTTTGGGCTGACAATCGGATATTGCAGGATAGAGCCATCCGAAACGCTCCAGCGCAACGTGCCGTTCGGATTCACCGCACTGAGATAAGTTAAAGCGTGGGCGAAGTAGATGACCCCATCACTGCCTACATCAGGCGCGGAAACATCATTCCCCAGAGGCGGGGTATAACGCCAGCGCACCGCCCCGTTCTCCGGGTTGAAAGCGTTCAGCTGATGCCCTGTAGAAGAGGAGAAAGTTGTAATATACACCGTTCCATCGGGCCCCACAGCAGGCTGACACTGACGCTGCATGAAAATACTCTGGTTCTGCCCGCCTGACGGCACCGCCCACTGCTGACCGCCACTCATACGGAAGGCGTACAGGGTCGATGCGCTCACACCGATCTCGTCGAACGCCACATAGAGCTGGTCGGTCTGCCGTCCTGCACGCGAAGGGCCAAAAACGATTTCTACGCCCAGCGCTCCTTGTTCCTGCACCATCGGATTGCCTCGATTACTCCAGCGCAGCTGCCCTGTGGGCGTGAGCGAAAATACGCCCAGCCCAACACCCCCAGAAGACGCCTGAGTCACGACATAGATGTTGCCATCGGGCCCAACTGTGGGACCGGCGATAATCCAGAGTCCGCCACCCACCGTGTTGGTGAACTGCCAGCGCAGTGAGCCGTTCGCCGGGTTCAGTGCCTTGACGGTTGCCCCCGTGCCAACATAGACCACGCCGTCGGCTCCAATGCTCGGCGGTCCATAGGGGATACCCGCCAGGTGTATCCATTTCAGTCCCCCATCCGGGCTGAGCGCATACACATAGCCACGCGAGTCGTGAACCACGACGGTGCCATCCGAACCGACCGCTGGGCGGTGATAGATGTAGTCGGCGTCCGCCTGAAAACGCCATAACACGCGCCCCTGACGCACGCGGGCGGTGACCTGCAGCGGCAAGGTGTTGCTTGCACCCGCCGGGGTCACAACCTGCACAGGATGCGTGCCCAAAGGCAGCGATTCGGGCACATACGCTGTAATCGCCGTATCGCTCCAGCGTGTGGTCCAGCAGCGCACGCCGCCAATAGTCACATAGCTGCTTGCGGAAGCGGTGCCGAAATTCGCGCCAAGAATGCGCAGCCGACCGCTGCGCGACAGGCTGCTCGCCGACAACGAGCTAATCTGAGGCACCTGCGCGAATCCCAGCCCCAGCGAAAGCAATACCCAGATGCCAATCCACCAACGCCGCATTATCGGGTCCTCCCCAACTGCCTGAACGAATTCCCCACGGTTAAGGTTCCCTGCTTGGTGTGGCGCTGCAGGAAGTCGGGCGGAAACAGGGAATCGGCTGATAGCGGTGGTAGGGACGCTCTATGTGGTCGCCACACCGATTGGCAATCTGGAGGACATCACTTTGCGGGCGCTGCGCGTGCTGCAGGAGGTCGCGCTAATCGCTGCCGAGGACACGCGCCATACCCGCAAATTGCTTGCCCGTTACACGATTGAGACCCCCATGCTCAGTTTTCACAAACATTCGCCCCCTGCGCGCCTGCGGGAACTGCTTCAGCGATTGGAAGCGGGTGAATCGATCGCGCTGGTGACGGATGCGGGCACGCCGGGCATCTCCGATCCGGGCGCAGCGCTGGTCAAAGCAGCCCTTGAATCGGGCATTCCCGTCGTGCCCGTTCCAGGGCCGAGCGCAATCACCGCTGCCCTCTCCGTTTCAGGTTTTCCTGCCCAGCGGTTCCGCTTCGAAGGGTTCCCACCCCGTAAAGAGGGCGCACGCACCCGCTTTTTCGAGGCACTTCAGGCGGAAGACGCACCGATTGTGCTGTTCGAATCGCCCTACCGCCTGCTCAAAACGCTGCAGACCGCCCATACCGTGCTGGGCAATCGCCCCGTGACAGTGTGTCGGGAAATGACCAAGCAGTTCGAGCAGATTTTCCACGGCACACTCGGCGAAGCCGTCGCCCACTATCAGCAACATGCCCCCCGCGGCGAGTTCGTGATTATTATTGGCGCCCCAAAGCAAGAATAGAAAGTGTGTCTGGGAGAGGGTAAAATAGTCTCGGTGAATCCAATGGCAAAGATCTATCCCGCACCACCCAAGGATGTGGAAATCATCACGGAGGATAATGAAAACTTGGAAAGCGCATGGCACCAATCAGAAATGAATCTGCTGATCGATCTGGTGCAACACTGGTGGCGGCACCGGCACGACTTCTATGTCGGGGGCAATATGTTCATCTACTATTCCGATGAGGTGCCACCGCCTGTGCGCGGACCCGACTTCTTCTTGGTGGAGGGTGTCGATGGATCGAAGGAGCGTGAGGCGTGGCTGGTCTGGGAAGAGGGGAAGCTGCCCGACCTGATTATTGAGCTGTTGTCACCACGCACAATCCGTGAGGATCTGGGGGTCAAAAAGGAACTTTACGCCAAGGTGTTTGAGACACACGAGTATTACTGCTTTGACCGCAAGCGCCAGTTGTTACTGGGATGGCGATTGGAGAATGGAGAGTATGTGCCGATAGAGCCAAACGAGCGCGGCTGGCTCTGGAGTGAGGTGCTTGGGTTGTGGCTCGGCACCTGGGAAGGGCGTTTTCAACGGATAGGTGGCGTGTGGCTGCGCTTCTATACGCCTGAGGGGGAATTAGTGCTGCATCCGATAGAGGAGGCACAACAACAACTGGAGCATGAGCGCCAGCGTGCCGAACAAGCAATGCGTCAAGCCGAAGCGGAACGCCAAGCGCGTGAAGCGCTGGGGCAACAACTTGAACAACTCAGACGGCAACTTCGAAAGCGTAACCCTAACGCAGAATAACTGCTGACCCCATGTCGCTTGTGCCACACCGCTTCGCCCGTTTGCAGAGAGCCTCCTTCGCCTTGCTCACGCCCCACCTTGAAAAACGGGTATAATCATGGGCGGCCACCACAAGAAGTGGCACGGGGAGGCAAGAGAAACCGATGGCAGTCAAGCGAAAAACGGCAAAAACGGCGGTCCCTGAACCTCAACATATTGCGGATACCCCCGAAACCGAGGGGGTGGAGATTGTCAGCGATGCGGGCAACGGGCTGAGCGGCGCGGTCGAAGGGGAGTACACGGCACAGCAGCTGACCGTGCTAAAAGGGCTGGAAGCCGTGCGTCGCCGACCCGCCATGTATATCGGCGACACCGGACCGCGCGGACTGCACCACCTCTTTGTGGAGGTGCTGGACAACTCCGTCGACGAGGCACTCGCAGGCTACTGCGACCATATCGATGTAATCTTGCATGCCGACCAGAGCGTGTCGGTCATCGATAACGGACGCGGGATCCCTGTCGATATCCACCCAGAAGTGGGGCTGCCCGGCGTGGAAGTGGTGATGACCATGCTGCACGCGGGCGGCAAGTTTGGTGGGGGTGGCTACCGCGTGTCGGGCGGTCTGCATGGAGTGGGCGTGTCGGTGGTGAATGCGCTCTCCGAGTGGCTCGAAGTGGAGGTCGCACGCGATGGCTACCTCTATCGCCAACGCTTCGAAAGAGGCACACCCGTTACCCCGCTTCAAAAGGTAAAACCGACCTCCAAACGGGGCACCCGGGTCACCTTCCTCGCCGACCGCGAAATCTTTGGCGACTACCGCTATGACCCGGCCCTCTTTATCAAGCGCATTCGCGAGCTGGCATACCTTAACCCGAATGTGACCTTCACCTTCACCGACGAGCTGAACGGCAAACCGAAACAGGTCTTCAAGTACACCAAAGGGATTGCCGCATTGGTAGAAGCCCTGAATGAGAACAAAGACCCCATCCACAAAGTGGTCTACTTCCGCAACGCACGCGAGGACACCGAGGTGGAGGTTGCCCTGCAATATCACACAGGCTATCAGGAGACGCTGCTCTCCTACGCCAATAACATCCACACGGTAGAGGGCGGCACCCATCTCACAGGGTTCAAAACCGCCCTCACGCGCGTGATTAACCAGTACGCCCGTAAGGCGGGCCTGCTCAAAGAGAAGGACCCAAATTTCACGGGCGACGATGTGCTGGAAGGGCTGACCGCGGTCATTGCCGTGAAACTCCTGCACCCGCAATTCGAGGGGCAGACAAAGACCAAGCTGGGCAACCTGGAGGTGCAGGGACTGGTCAACTCGATTGTGGGCGAAGCGTTCAGCGACTACCTGGAGCGCAACCCCTCAGTGGCGCGCAAAATCGTGGAGAAGGCGCTCACGGCGCAGCGGGCACGCGAGGCAGCGCGGCGCGCCGCCGAACTGGTGAAACGGCAGAGCGCACTGGACAGCGGCTCCCTGCCCGGTAAGCTGGCTGACTGCACAGAGCGCGACCCAAGCAAGTGTGAGCTGTTCCTTGTAGAGGGCGATTCGGCAGGTGGCTCCGCCAAAATGGGGCGCGACCGCCGATTTCAAGCCGTTCTACCCCTGCGCGGCAAAATCTTGAATGTGGAAAAAGCACGCATCGATAAAGCCCTCGAAAATGAGGAGATCCGTGCCCTCATCACCGCGCTCGGCACCGGCATCAGCGTCGACACAAACACCGCCAACGGGGGCGAATCGGATAGCCGATTCGATATCTCCAAACTGCGTTATCACCGCATAGTTCTTATGACCGATGCCGATGTGGATGGCGAGCATATCCGCACCCTGCTTTTGACCTTCTTCTTCCGCTATATGCGCCCCCTGATCGAGCGAGGGCACATCTATATCGCCCGCCCGCCTCTCTTCCGGGTGCGCGTGGGCAAAGATGAGCAGTACTACGCGCAGGACGAGCAGGAGCTGGAGCAGATCCTGAAGCGCATCAAGAAAAAGAACGTGCAGGTAACGCGCTTCAAAGGGCTGGGCGAAATGAACGCGGAAGACCTTGCCGACACCACAATGAACCCCGAAAAGCGCGTGATCGTGCAGGTGCAATTGGAGGATGCGATGGAAGCGGAGCGCATCTTCAGCACCCTGATGGGTGATAAGGTGGAACCGCGCCGCCAGTTCATCGAAGAACACGCCAAAGAGGTCACCGACATCGACTGGCACTTCTGATAGGCAAAGACAATCGCGCATGGCATATTCTGAGGGGGCAAGAGCAATGGCAACGGCAACAACAAAACCGAAACGCAAGCGACGCTACACCGAGCAGGACCTCCTGCAGAGGCCCAGCGACGGGCGCAAGTACGAACTGGTAAACGGGAGGATTCAAGCCGTGCCCACAGGTGGAAGACACGGGCAAATCGGATTTCGGTTAGCGAGCCGCATCAGTCAATTCGTTACGGAACAGTATGAAGGGTTCGATTCCAGCACGGGCTTTCGAATGGTGGGCGGCAACATTCGAAGTCCCGATCTGGCGCTGATGAATCGATCTCGCCTGCCGCAGGGGCAGGCGCCCGTGGATTTCATCGACGGTGCACCCGATTTAGCGGTGGAGATTGTCTCACCTTCCGAAAACCCGAAGGACTTGCTGCAGAAGGTGGGCGAATATTTTGAGTCAGGCGCGCGCGAAGTGTGGCTTCTGTTCCCTGAACGCAAACAGGTTTACCGCTACACCGCGCCGCTGGAAGTGCAAGTCTTGCACGAGGATGATGTCCTCACAGGGGGCGACCTCTTACCCCATTTTCAGGTGAGAGTAGGGGAGCTCTTTGAGTAGAGACGGATACTCCCCACAAAACGCTACCCTTCCCGCAACGGCTCGCCCAGCTCGGTGCCATCGGGCAGCACGCGCAAGTAGCCCAGCTGCACCCAGCGCACCGGTTGTACCGAATGCACAGGCGAAAGCAGGGTGAGTGTGCCCTGCTCAAAATCAAGCGATTCAATCAGCCCAACGCCAAAGGTACGCCCCGTGTAGTCGGTCAAACCGACCAGCAGATATTGATAAGCCGACGGGGGCAACAGGGTGAGCCGATTGGCACGGGTGAGGCTCTGCAATAGCCCGATCTGATGCTCGGTCAGCGGTTGACGCAGGATGACATGCAGCGCATCACCATACCGTTCCGCGTGGAGCAGTTCAGCGCGGATTTGGCTCTCCAGATGCCGCTTCACTTCCTCGCTAAGGGCTTCGCCCGCGCCCAACTGTCTCCCAACAAAACTGATCTGATTCATGGGCAGCGTGTACGAGCGCGCCCCTTCAAAATAGCGAGCGAACGCCACCCGCCGGTACTGCGAGCGAAAGACGGGAGGCTTGCGGGCAATCGATTCCGGCACCGCCAGCGTTTCCACACGCCAGTCAGCACGGCGGCTCAGTGCATCCAGAATGGGCATCAGTTCGCGTTCGCGCTGCAAACCCACAATGAGGCGTGGGCGCAGCAGGTCCACCAGCATCAGCTTATAGTGCCGAGCAATCCAGCCCCCAACATAGCCACAGGTGTCGATCACTACCCGTTCAGGCTGCAGTGCGAGCAGCTCGTCCAGCACGCGCCGTGCACCCGCAAGCGCCAGCGATAGATGGCGTGCAGGCGTTGTATCCCCAAGAAACGCCAGTCCACCCGGCGACAACTCGTTCAGTCGCTCGAACGGTTCGCGAACAAGCGTCCAGCTGAAAGTGGTGGGCGGACCCACATTGCTCTGCCCCGGATCGAGGTCGATATAGCCGGCAAGCGTGCCCATCGCTTGCCACACACGCAACAACAGCGCACAAAAAGTGGATTTGCCCGTGTCCACACCGCCCAGCACCATGACCGTGCCAGACACTTGCGCGAACTCTTCAATAGCTGGTTGCCACTCCGGGTACACCGCTTGCCAGTTCCCTTGCATGAGGGCTGATCAGCCTCCCAGATAGGCTTCGCGGACGGCGGGGTTTTTCAGTAGATTCTGCGCTTCATCACTCAGCACGACACGCCCCGTTTCCAGTACATAGCCGCGGTGCGCGATTTCGAGCGCCATGTGAGCATTCTGCTCCACCAGCAAGATGGGAACCCCCGTCGCATTGATTTCGCGCAGGATGCGAAAGATCTCGCGCACCAGGAAGGGGGCCAGCCCCAGCGAGGGTTCATCGAGCATCAGCAGGCGTGGTTTTGCCATCAAGGCACGCCCAATGGCGAGCATCTGCTGCTCCCCACCAGAGAGCGTGCCGGCCCGCTGGCTCAGGCGCTCCTTCAAGCGGGGGAAGAGTCGAAAAACCTGCTCCATACGCTGTGGCAGATCGGGGTCACGGCAGGTGTAGGCGCCCAATAGCAGGTTCTCATAGACACTCATTTCGGTAAAGATGCGGCGCCCTTCGGGCACATGGATCACCCCAAACTGTACGATGCGATGGGGAGGGACACGGGTCAACTCGATCCCCTGATAGACGATCGAGCCACTGGTGGGGCGCAGAAGCCCAGAGATGGTACGCAGAAGCGTGCTTTTGCCAGCCCCATTGGCTCCAATAATGGTTGTGATCTCACCCGCGTACACCTGCAACGAGACACCCTTAAGCGCCTGAATCGCGCCATAGGCGACCTGTAAGTCGCGCACCTCCAGCACCAGCTCACGACTCATACAGGTTCTCCCAAATAGGCTTCAATGACTTTTGGGTCATTGCGAATCGCCTCCGGTGATCCCGCCGCGATAAGCTCGCCATAGTCGAGCACCATCACCCGCTCACAAATACCCATCACCACCTTCATATCATGTTCAATGAGTAAAATGGTTTGTCCAAACTCGGCACGCAGGCGGCTGATCAGATGCATCAGCTCTTCCGTTTCGTGGGGATTCATGCCGGCGGCAGGCTCATCCAGCAGCAACAGGCGGGGTTGCGTGGCAAGCGCCCGCGCAATCTCCACACGGCGTTGCAGTCCGTAGGGCAGCGAGGAGGCACGTGCGTGGGCGAACTCGGCCAGTTCCAGCACGCGCAGCCAATGCATCGCGCGCTCTTTCAGCTCCGTATCTTCAAGTACCACCGCGCGTGTGCGTAACAACGCCTGCCACAGCGACGTGCGATGGCGCACGAACGCACCAATCTGCACATTCTCCAGCACGGTTAGCCCCTTGAACAGGCGAATGTTCTGAAAGGTGCGGGCGATACCCAATTGCGTGATGGCGTAGGGTCTCAAGCCCACAATGGAACGCCCCATGAAGTAGATGTCCCCTTCGGTGGGTTTATAGATGCCTGTGATCATATTAAACACGGTGGTCTTACCTGCCCCGTTGGGACCAATTAAGCCGACTAGCTCACCTGCATACAGGCTGAAGGAGAGCTGCCGCACGGCGGTCAGCCCTCCGAATCGCATCGTCACTGCTCGCACATCCAACAAAGGCGTTTCCATCGTCCCTATCCCGCTGGAGGTTCGGTGCGTGGGGCATCTCGCTTGCCAGACGACTTGATGATTCGCTGGCATAAGCGGGCAAAAGTTGCCCAGCCAAGCTCACGATGTCCAAAGATGCCTTGCGGGCGGAAGATCATAGTCAGGATCAGCACAAGCGCGAACACCAGCATACGGAAATCGCTCGGTTGCAGCTCCCGCCCCAGCAGATGTACCACCGGCAACAGGCGCAACGCCTCCTCCAGCATTTTTAGTCCAGCGCCTGCCACGATGGCGCCCGTGATACTACCCTGCCCGCCCAGCACCACCATTGTCACCACAATAATCGAAATATCCATTCGAAAGTCCACCGGGTAGATGGAGCCTTCGCGGTGGGCAAGCAGTGCACCTGCAGCACCAGCGAACATCGCGCCGAGGGTGAAAGCAGCCACTTTGTAGTAGGTGGTAGGGACACCCATTGCTTCGGCAGCAATCTCATCCTCACGCACCGCTAAGAACGCCAGCCCGTGCGTGCTTTGCAACAGATTGCGGCAGACGGCAACGCAACTGACCATCAGCAGCGCGTACCAGAAAAAGCCGAAGCCGACCCACTGAGGAATACCAGTGAATCCGCGCTGCGCCCCGAACAGCTCCAGATTCTCGAACAGCACGCGCACAATCTCGCCAAAACCAAGCGTGGCAATCGCCAGATAGTCGCCGCGTAGACGCAGGGTGGGGATTCCCACCAGCAGCCCCATCAGCGCCGCTGCGCCACCACCAATCAGCGTCGCCAGCACAAGCAGCCCTGCTTGCACGGCACTCTGCCACGACTCCGCAATGCCCTGCAGCCAGCCCGTAGAAAAGTAGACCGTGAACCCTGCTGAGAGATAAGCCCCCACGGCATAGAAGCCCGCATGCCCTAACGAAAATTGCCCAGTAATCCCATTAATCAGGTTGAGACTGACTGCCAGGGTCACAAAAAGCATGGGCACCAGCACGAAGGCACGGTAGGTATAGTCGTTGAGCCAGACAACCCACTGACCGCGCACGGCTGATTGCAGCAGTGCGTCCAGCACCCAACAGATCCCTATCGCAAGTAAGGTATAGAGCAGCTGCCGTCTCATCTCACACCTTCTCCTGAAGAGGACGTCCCAATAAGCCAGTGGGACGCAACAGCAGCACCGTAATCAGCAGCAAGAAGGCGACTGCATCCCGAAAGGTGCTCAGGGTGGGATGTCCCCCAACCAGCGCTTCGATCACGCCCAGCAGCAACCCGCCCAGTACCGCGCCGGGGATATTCCCGATGCCCCCCAGCACCGCTGACACAAACGCCTTCACGCCCGGCATAAAGCCGAAATAGGGGGTGACAGGCGCCCCCACAAAAATTGCGGTCATTGCACCGCCCGCACCCGCTAGTGTTGCGCCCAGCGCAAAAGTGCCCACAATCACCTTATCATAAGGGATACCCATCAGGGCTGCCGCCTGCAAGTCCTCCGATACCGCCCGCATCGCTCGCCCAAACTGCGTGCGCTTCACCAGCAGCTGCAAACCCGCCATGAACACCAGCGATGCCACCAATAACACCAGCTGCCCGACACTGAGGCTCACAGCCCCCAGCTGGAGCGTGCGCCAGGTCAACGGCACCGTTTTGGGATCCGCACCAAACAGAATCAGCGCCAGATTCTGCAGCAGGAACGATACCCCGATCGCCGTGATCAGCACGATCAGGCGGGGCGCATGACGCAACGGGCGATAGGCAAGCCGTTCTATCAGCACACCGAGCGCCATGCAGGTTACCATCGCACATCCAATCAGCAGTGCCACACTGACCACACTCGGATTCGACGCAACCCCGAACCAGTTCTGTGATGTGCCCAGCCACGCCACCATGGCGCCCGTCATGTAAACCTCACCATGCGCAAAATTAATCATGCGCAAAATCCCGTAGACCATTGTATAGCCTACGGCAATCAAGGCATAGATCGCGCCGCTCTGAATCCCGTTAACCAGCTGCTGTGCCAGAGTCGACAGGTCCATCATCTGCCCAAGCGCGTATTGTACCTGAACCGCTTCGATCAACGCCTTGTCCTTCCGCGGCTGACCTGGGTGGTTGCCATCGCCGTTTCAGGAGTGATGCGCGTGACGAACACGAAGCGGTCCCCTCGGACCTGAAGCACAACAGCAGACTTATCGGCATCGCCAAACTCGTTGATGGTGATGCTACCCGTGACGCCAGGGAAGTTCTTCGTGCTGGCAATAGCGTCCCGAATGGCGGCCCGATCGAGCTTGCCTGCCTTCTGAATAGCAGCAAACAGCACACGCGCGGCATCATACCCCAGTGCAGCCAGACCGCCTGGGGTCTTCCCAAACCGTTGCCGATATTTGCGTACAAACTCCTGGATCTGCGGGGCGGGGTCGTCGGGGGCGTAATGGTCGCTGAAGTAGCAGCCCTCAATCGCTTTGCCTGGCCCACCCGCGCCCTCTACCAGTTTGGGGGAACTCCAGCCATCACCCCCTAAGAGGGGTACTTTAATTCCCAACTCGCGTGCCTGCCGTGCGATCAGCCCCACCGATTTGTAGTAGCCCGGAATAAAGATCGCCTCCGGGTTGCCAGCACGGATCGTGGTCAATTGCGAGCGAAAGTCGGTATCCTGAGGTTTATAGGTTAGCACATTGGTGATGGTGCCACCAAGCTTTTTAAAAGCCTCTCCGAAAAACTGCGCCAATCCCTTGCTGTAGTCGCTGGAGTTGTCGTAGAGAATGGCGACACGCTTCACCTTCAGATGCTCCGCAGCAAATTTCGCCATCACATAGCCTTGAAAGGGGTCAATGAAGCAAACCCGAAAGATGTAGTCGCCCTTATCGGTCACCGCCGGATTGGTCGAAGAGGGGGAAATCATCGGCACACCATAACGCTGGCAGATAGGACCACCCGCCAGACTTATTGTGCTGGCAACTTCACCGATAATTGCCACCACACGTTCCTGCTGAATAAGCTTGGTGACGACATTCCGCGCCTGTTGTGGATCGGAGCGGGTATCCTCGAAGCGGGCTTCCACCTGTTTGCCCAACAGTCCACCCCGTTTGTTGATTTCCTCCACCGCTAAGGTAACACCATTGCGTGTTTCCTCACCAAAGGTGGAGTTATCACCGGTCAGGTCCGCATAGACCCCGATCACGATTCGATTCGGGTCAGGGGGTGGCGCCGGTTCAATAGGGCGCGATGCATACCGTTCGGCACGACGCGCTGCCGGATCAAGAACGGCGCTGCCACCGCTAACCGTCGACCCGCTGCGCTTGCCTGTACATGCACTCAACACGACAACACTCATCAGGCTGATAACCCATAGAATCGATGCGTGCTTGCTCATCGGCACAAGACCTCCTGTTTTTCTTTTCGATACCCGCGCGCGCTTTCCTGCCTGTTGGACATATTAGCGCGGGAAACCCGTTCGGCAACTGGTCGTTCAGGGAGGCGGGCGCGGTACCGCAACGCTTACCCCTCGCTGCCGTTAGAAAGGAAAACAGCAGGCAGGCACACAAAGAAAGTGGTGCCCGAATCGGGCACACCGTACCGAGTCTCCACCCAAATATAGCCCCGATTCTGCTTCACGATGCCATACACTGTCGCCAGCCCCATCCCCGTATTGCCCAACCCTTTGGTGCTGAAAAACGGCTCAAAAATGTGGGGTAGCACCTCGGGCGGAATGCCCTCGCCGCTGTCCCGGATTACAAGGCACACATGTTCGACGGGTTGAATCTCAGGCTCCTGCTGCATCTGTTCGGAGGTAGGCATAAGACGCTGTGTCTCGATAATCAGTTTGCCACCACCTCGGCTTGCCATCGCGTCGCGGGCGTTAATGGCAAGGTTCATCACAATCTGCTCCATCTGGGCAGGGTCGATATGCACCGTCGTATCGGCACTGGTCAAACGCATTTCGAGACGGATGTTCTCACCAAGCAGACGCTGCAACAGTGGCAACAGCTCCTCCACGATCGCGTTGATCGCAACGGGGCGCGGTTGAGCAATCTGCCGGCGAGCGAAACCGAGCAGCTGGCGCACCAGGTTCGCGGCTTTCTCGCCTGCCTGAATGATCCGCTCCAGATCGGCACGCACAGGGTGGTCAGCGGGCAGGCGTTGCTGCGCCAGTTCCGCAAAGCCAATCATGGCAGTCAGCATGTTGTTGAAATCGTGCGCGACGCCGCCCGCCAGCCGCCCGATACTTTCCAACTTCTCTGCCTGAAACAGCTGCTGTTCCAGACGCTTGCGCTCGGTAATATCGATATCGGCACAGATGTAGCGCGTCTCATCGCCTATCCGTACAGGGAACAGCGAGGAGAGCACCACCCGCCGCTTCCCATCGCGAGTGTGTATCTCCCATTCGTGCAGGGGCGCAGGTTGACCTGTGCGTGCGACCTCCCGCAGCATCTCCTGATAGCTCTGCTCCTCCGCTTCCCCCCAGATTAACTGGCTAAGGGTTTTGCCCAACGCCTCCGATGCCTTGTAGCCGCACAACTGCTCCGAGGCTTTGTTCCAGAACAGAATGCGCCCCTGCTCGTCATACATCTGCATCGCGACCGAAGGCGCGTTCTCCAGAATCGAATAGATCTGCTGATAGGCTTGCTCCAACTGCTGTGAATAGTCGCGTGCTTGCGCGACATAGACCGAGACAATGAGGAGGGTCATAAAAACAACCAGAAGAAAGGACCAGCCGAAAAGGAACGTCTCAAAAGGCAAGGGATGCAGAGAGAGCCAGCGTCCTCCATACATCACCAGGGTAAGTGCCACCACAAGGAACACCAAGGTCGTGCCACGTTGCTGATATAGCAAGGCGGCAGCGACCAGCACAGGAAGCAAAACAACCGTTGGCGGAGCAGGTAGCAACCGCACCTGTGCGATAAAAAACATCAGCCACGCAGACGCGCCCCCAAGGACACTGAGTAAAACCAGCATGGCATAGTCGCGCTTACGCATGCGCCCGTTATGCCACCAGACCAGCAGCGATCCACCCAGCAGCAGATGACCCATCAGGTCGCCCATCCAGCGGTGCAAAATGCTCAGCCCCATCCCCTCCCACTGGATGATGCCGAACGACACACGAAGAAACCCATTCAGTGTGGGCGAGATAACCGCCGTTACTATCCCCACGGCCACAAACAGAAGCGCATCGCGCGGACGGCGCAGACGTGGGTCCACGCACAGCCTTTGCAGCAGTGCGGTCGCCAGCGCCGCTTGCATCATGACGGGCAGCGCACTCAACAGGGCAAGCGGCCAGTTCCGCCAAAGCAGCCAGACAATTAGTACCGCCCCCAAGCCGGAACCTGTTAGCCCCACCCGGTAGCCCAACCAGTAGGTCGCCCCAAGCGCCACGCCCGCAGGCAGCCAAAGGAGACTACTTCGATCGGGCAGGTACACAAAGCGCAGGCTAAACCACGCGGCAAGCCCGTATGCCAGTGCGACCAGCACCACCTGCAGCCCAGTACCAAGAAGCAGCTTGCCCTCACGCTTCATCTCGCTCGTGCAATTCGCACTTTGGGGTACACTTCCTGCCATGCGAAGGCGCGCGCAGGAGACACGGCTCTATCGGCTGGAGATGAACGAGCGTATCCTAAAAAGCGGCTTCAAACCGTTCCAGCGATTCTTTGCGCTGGATGCCGCCGCCTATGAACCCGGCGCAATCCCCGTCAAATACAAGGAGATGATGGGACTGGTCGGCTCGATGGTGCTGCGCTGCAACGACTGCATCTTTTATCATCTGGACCGCTGCGTGCAGGAAGGCGCAACACGCGAAGAGCTGCACGAAGCGATGAACATCGCCCTCATCGTTGGCGGTTCCATCGTCATTCCCCACCTGCGCTACGCCTACGAGGTCATGGACGAACTACTCGAAGAGCGAGAGCGGCAAGGAGGGCAGTAGATGGCAACTGTACATATGAAAATCGCGACAGTGGCACGCGATCAGGTGAAGGTACCCTGGCTGTGGCGGCTGGGACGCGACTTCGACCTGCAGGTAAACATCCTGAAGGCGAACATCGACGAGGATTTCGGCTGGGCGCTGGTGGAGCTGCAGGGACCCGTCGAAGAGATCCAGCGGGCAACCGCATGGCTTCACACCACCGGCTTGCATGTGGAGCCGATTGAGCGGTCGGTATCGGAGTAGCGATGCCTGCAGTCTTGCTGAAATCCCCCGCGCCACCGCCCGATTTCGAGGCGTTCTGGCAGGCAGTCGCTGCCGAAAGCAATACACTGCCCCTGATTTATGAGCGGGTGCACCAGTCGGAAGATGACACCGCCACCCATCGCATCTATCGCTTGCGCTGGCGTGGTGCGGACGGCAAAGGGCGCGAGGGCTGGTATGCCGTGCCGTCAGCCTCCCACAATGAACGGTTGCCCGGACTGCTCTATCTGCCCGGCTATGGCATGAATGCCGTGACCATCAACGAGAATACCGCATTCCCCCGCTATATCACACTCGCGCCCAACCTGCACGGCTATGCCGTAGAGCCAAGCATCCCCTACAGCCCCCAATATGGCTACTTCACGCAAGGTATCGAATCGCCCCAGACCTATGTATACCGACGACTCATGCTCGAAAGCATCCTCGCGATGCGGGTTTTAGCTGCTCAACCAGAGGTCGATTCGAGCCGCCTGATTGTCGCAGGGCTTAGTCAAGGCGGCGGGATGGCGGTGATGATGGGGGCATGGTGTCCGCTGGTGCGCGTGGTGGTCGCTGAGCTGCCCGCGCTGACCTACTGGGAGTATCTGCTCAATGCTACCGTCTGGCGCTACCCGATCAAAGAGTTCGCCGACTATATGCAGGCGACAGGGCGCAGCCGTGACACACTGTTAGCCACGCTGCAATACTTCGATACGGTCAACCATGCGCCCTTCGTACGCGTGCCTGTGCAATTGAGCCTTGCCCTGAAAGACCCCGGCATTCGCCCGCCCGTGGTCTTTTCGCTCTACGACGCGCTGCCACACCCCAAACGCCTGCTCATCTATGAGGAGCTGGGGCACGACTGGTCGCCTGAAATGCACACGCGCCTGCAGGAATGGGTGGACAGGCATCTTTAGCCCGAACACCCAGAAAAACGCCCCAAAATCGGGCAAAATCCCCCAATTTCCCTAAATCGATGTCCGCTTTTGGACAGTTTTTGAGTCTATTAAGGGTGGATGACCTCTATAAGGGGTCAGCCAACAGGGCGAAAAATTGGAGACATCGGCGGCGCTGGGCTTTGATCCTCCTTTCGACAGCGTCGCCCATTTTTTAAAGAGAAAGGGCAACCCAACGGGTTGCCCTTTGAAGAGGTTGAGGTGAGCGAGCGTGTGCTTAGGCGCTAACAAGTGCCTCTGTGGGTGTGTCGGCAGGTGTCTCTGTAGCCTGAGTGGCGGTTAGCAAAGAGCTGGTAAACAATTTATGCAGCACAGTCATGGCGATTTGCTCCACTTGCTCGGTGGTAATCGCCATTTGCTCGGCGACTTGCTCTGGGGTCAGGCCCTCCGCAAACAATCGAATCGCGCTCCGCTCGCGCTCGGTCAGTTCGTAGTGCGTCTCCATAGCATACCTCCTTTGGTTGTTTCTGAAAGGGATTATACCTGCCCAGTGGCAGCGGAGTCAAGAGTTTTCGCGTGTGGGCGCAAAACTGGCAGAAATACCGGGGCGCCGAGCGCGCGCACCGTTGCGCGGCAGCGGGGTGACAACCGTCTCGAAGCTGTTGCCCTTGCGTCGAATGTAGCCGCGCGCCTCCAGTTCCTGCAGGTAGTTATACAGGGTTTGGCGTGAGCAGCCCAGTTCCGCTGCAAGTTGCGCACGGGTCAGCGTCGGACGCTCATACAGCAGGTAGAGCAGCTGCTCCAACGCGGCTTCCTTGCCGCCGGGCTGATGATTGCGCTCGCTTGTGGATGTCAGCGCGACCACCGCCTGCGACACCGAGGTTTCCCCCGTGGCTGGCTGACCCACACTATTTGCCACGCGCTCCTCACTGCTTGCCATCTGTAGCGCGTAGTTGCGGTCCTCACCGATAATCTCAATCAGCGCGAACATAATAATCGGCAAAGTCACAGACAGCAGGAATGGACGCAAGAACACCACCATGCTGTCGAACGCGCTCGTCGTTGCCAGCGGTTGCTGATGCATAATGCCATACAGATAGTTCGCATACGCGCTGATGAAGGTCACCAGGCTCAACACCGCCCACAGAGGCGCGGTGGAACGGTGCTGACGCTTGCGCAGCTGGATGCCATACGCCAGCCCCAGAATTCCCAGATCGATGCCCAGCGCCTGCACATAGCCCCAAAGCAGATGACCGCCCTCCAAAGTGCTGAAGGTGTACGCCACATGATGCACGCTGCCCGCCAGCACAAACAGAGTGACCAGCACCAGCAGCGCGGTCGACAACGGCATGTCTTTCAGTTGATAGCGCATCGATTGCAACCTCCCTGTCGTGTTCAGTACGACGGCGTGCCTACCATCCGCAGCACCATGCCCCCGAATCGGGGGGTGGACATCTCTGATTCGCGCCCCATGCAGCGAATCCTGCTCGATCCTATGTGGGATGCCGACGCGCTTCGACCACCGCAACGGGTTGAGGCTGTGCCGCGAGCACGCCCGCCCCAAAAATCACCAGCATCACCCACAGGGTGTCAGTAATGGCGAGGTGAACCAGCTGCATCCACACGGGCGCTTTGAGCCACACATTGAGCGCGCCCAGCAACAACTGCCCCACATAGAGTAGATTGAAGGCAACCGCCAAGCGCAAGGTCAGGCGTGTCGGTCGCTGTAGCGCGAGGGTGGTCAGCACAGTAATCATATAGACGCTGATCAGGATTGCCATCCACGGATGATAGATCCGCAGCGCCAGCAGTGTCTGCCCAATCACGAGTGATTGTTGAATCGCGCCCAGCTGGAGCAAAGTGTCACCCAGTGCGGTGACGGCACCGCTGATACCCACCAGCATCATCAGCAGCAGCGCGCCCAGCACGCCGATGCCAGTCCAGCCCTGTCCACGTAGGCGGAACCGCGCGCCACCCGACGCCCAATACGCCGTCAGCGTCAGTGCACCCAGCAGAAGCAGTGTGTTGGCTAAATGCACCGCCATCATCACTGCTCGCCCATACGACACATCGCGTGCCACCCACTCATAGCGCACCAGCAACATTCCGACCAGCGCCTCGGTGATGATAAAGACAAGGCTCCCCAACACACCCCGTCGCACAATATGCCCGCGCGGATAGGTTTGGAACGCCCAGACCACCATCGCCAGCACCAGTAGCCCTGCCAGCCCACTGGTTAACCGATGGGTGAACTCTATCAGGGTTTCAATCGCGGGTGCACGGGGAATAATCTCGCCGTTGCACAGAGGCCAGTGGCTGCCGCAACCGGCGCCGCTGCCCGTCGCCCGCACAAAGGCACCCCACAGGATCACCAGCACATTATAAGCCAGCACCAGCCAGCAGAACTTCGCAAAGCGAGCCATAGCGTCTTTGATGATACCTGCCCTATCCTTTTCCTTCAGGAGGTATACTCCTTTCAGGTACGGAGCAACCCATGCAAAACAGACAAGCGGAGCCACGACACTGGCAGCGTGTGCTGGTCAAGCTCAGCGGCGAGGCGTTTGCAGGCGAGCAGGGCACAGGGCTAAACCCCGACGCCATCGACTATCTGGCACGCGAGCTGATCAGCGCGTACGACCTGGGCGTGCAGCTCGCGGTGGTCGTGGGCGGCGGCAACATCGTGCGTGGGAGCGCGTTCGCCAACACAGGCATTGAGCATGCAACCGCCGACTATATGGGCATGCTCGCGACCGTGATTAACGCACTCGCGCTGCAGGCAGCGATCGAACGCTACGGCGTGGATACCCGTGTCCAGTCCGCCATCACGATGCAAGCGGTCGCGGAACCGTTTATTCGCCGACGCGCCATCCGCCACCTGGAGAAAGGGCGAATCGTTATCTTAGCAGCAGGCACGGGGAACCCCTTTTTCACCACCGACACCGCCGCTTCCTTGCGCGCGGTGGAATTAAATGCCGATGCCCTACTCAAAGCGACCAATGTGGATGGCATCTACGATCGTGACCCACGCCACTACGCCGACGCCGTCAAATTTGAGAGCCTCTCCTTCGAGGAAGCGCTGAAACGCCAACTGCGCATCATGGATCTGACCGCCTTCACGCTCTGTATGGAGCGACGGATGGAGGTGGTCGTGTTCAATATCTGGAAGCCGGGCAACCTGCGCCGCGTGGTGCAAGGTGAACCCGTCGGCACACGGGTACATAATCACGCTTAACGAGGAGGGACAGCCATGTCCAAACGACACGAGGAAGAAGCAGCACCCAATATCGACGCAATGTTCAACGATGCGGAGCATCGCATGAAGCAAGCCATCGAACACCTGCGTCAGGATCTAGCAGGCTACCGCACCGGGCGCGCGAACCCCGCGCTGGTAGAGCGGCTGCTGGTGGACTACTACGGCACACCCACGCAGCTGCAGCAACTGGCGAGCATCACGGTGCCCGAACCGCGCCAGCTGCTCATCCAGCCGTGGGACCCTTCCACCGTCTCCGCCATCGAGAAGGCGATTCAGAAGTCGGACCTTGGGGTGAACCCCGTCAGCGACGGACGCACTCTGCGCATCACGCTGCCTCCGCTGAACGAGGAGCGACGCCGCGAGCTGATCAAGCAGGTGCATAAGCGCGTGGAAGAGGGGCGCGTTGCAGTACGCAATATCCGACGCGACCTGCTCGAACATCTGCGACGCTTGCAGAAGGAGAAGCATCTTTCGGAGGACGAACTCAAACGCTACGAGCAACAGGTGGAAAAACTCACTCATAAATATATCGAGGAAGCCGACCGCCTGCAAGCCGCAAAGGAAGCTGAGCTGATGGAAGTGTGAGCAACCTGCAATGTTTGACCAGTCCGAAATCCAGCGCTGGCGCGTACAGGCGCAGGCACGCGGCATCGATTTGAGCCGCCTGCCACGCCATATCGCCATCATTATGGACGGCAACGGGCGCTGGGCGCAGGCGCGCGGGCTGCCCCGCCTGATCGGGCATGTGAACGGGCATCGTACGGTGCGACGCATGGTCTATGGCTGCGCCGAACTGGGCATCGAAACCCTGTCGCTCTACACCTTCAGCACTGAAAACTGGCGGCGCCCTGTCCATGAGGTGCACGGACTGATGGAGATGCTCGCCCGCTCCGCCCGTGAGGAGCTACCCGTGATGGCGCGTAACGGCGTGCGCATCGTGTTCAGCGGACGGCTGCACGAACTTTCACCAGAACTACAAGCCATCTTGCAGCGGGCACAACAGCTCACGGCGCACAATCGGCGCATCACGCTCCATCTGGCAATCAACTACGGTGGACGCGCCGAAATCGTCGACGCCGTGCGCGCCCTCGCCCGCAAGGTGCAGCAAGGTGAACTCCAGCCCGAAGCCATCGACGAAGCCACCATTCAGGCGCACCTCTATCAGCCAGACCTGCCCGACCCCGACCTGCTCA
>Ga0101943_1000797_pt1 | contig 38399 bp, 28 predicted proteins | sample DewCreD2012metaG_5_FD_75244 | JGI IMG/M metagenome (GOLD analysis project Ga0101943, IMG submission 75244) | Hot spring sediment bacterial and archeal communities from British Columbia, Canada, to study Microbial Dark Matter (Phase II) - Dewar... ... | reverse complement strand
AGAGTCTGCCGCAAGTGCAGGCCCAGGACATTGTGTACAAGCCCATCGATGTGAACCGGCTATTGGTTCGGCCTACCCAGGCTTCGGCTTCGCTGGCGGAGAAGACCATCCAGCTCCTGGGGGCGACCACCGCCCAGGCCGTCGAAAACAACGGCTACGTCAAGACGATCAACAACCTCTTCGGCAAGAAAATTGTGGTGCCGCATACCCAGGCCGGGCCGAGTCCCCTCCCGGCTCCCACCCTGTTCCCCTCCACACGCTATCCGAATTACAACCAGCCGCCTCTTCCAACCTACCAGCGTATTCGACGCTGACGGCCGCCTCTTTCGATTGCCAGTTCGACACTAAAGCCCGATCGGCTAGCGTGTTCAACGCTGAGGCTCAGCCTGCCAATATATTCAACGTTGGAGTTACCGATGGAAGCCGGCCTTCGCTGTGCTTGCTTTGGTCCAATTCCCATCTGATGAAAACAGAAACTACGACCCTTGAGGGCGCGGCGGCCCCTGCGGTATGATCGGTAATTGTCGGGAAGGTGCGGGGCGGTTTCGGGAGTGTCCGTGCTCCGAGTCCCTGAAGCGGGACAATACGATGCCGCTCCGAGCGAATCCCTCCGTAGGGGGGGACCAAGCCGTAGGGGAGGCCGAGAGTATGCAGACGAGCCGATCGTGGAACGCACAGCCGGGTCAGGCGAAGGTGTGGCGGCTGGTCATGGTAGCCTTGGGTGGGCTGGCCGGGGTGATGGCCGGAGGGTGGGGCCGTCCGGGTCAGGCGCAGGCCGCAGATGATATGGAAGCGCCACGCTCCCTCTCGGCAGCGCACCGCCTGGAAGCTCAGCCCAGCGGGCAGATCACGGTGGATTCTCGCAACGACGAGGCGGCCGGTGTCGCTGAATTGTTCCGCTTTCCCAAGCCCTACACCTTTCGCTATACCTTGCGGTTGCGGCAGGAGTTGATCTGCTGCGGCGTGCGGATTTACGATCTGACCTTTCCCTCGCCGGTGACCACGGAGGTGGTGGAGAACAACACGGTGCATGCGGAGTTGTTCCTGCCGCCCGGCGCGGGTCCGTTCCCAGCGGCTATCGTTTTGGACATCATGCAGGGGAATGCGCTGGTGTCGCGGGCCAAGGCTCTGTGGCTGGCGCAGCACGGGGTGGCGGGTTTGGTGGTGCACATGGCGTACTACGGGCCGCGCCGCCCGCCAGGAAGTCCCATTCGCCTGATTTCCACCGACCTTCCCCGCACTCTCAGCGGCGTCCGCCAGACGGTGTTGGACATCCGCTGTGCGACCGCCTGGCTGGCCAGTCAACCGGTGTTCGATTCCCAGCGGCTCGGCCTGGCCGGGACGAGCCTGGGCAGCCTCATCGGGGCGATCGCGGCTGCCAACGAACCCCGGCTGCAACACGTCTGCCTGATGCTCGGCGGCGGCGGACTAGTCGATGCCTACGCCGATCATCCCCTGGCGCAGCGCTACCTGCCGTTGATCGAAGCGGCGGGGGGTAAAGCGGCTCTCCGCCTCCTGATTGCCCCGATGGACCCCCTCACTTACGCTCCGCAATTGCGGCGCAAAAACCTGCTGCTGATCTGCGCGGCTCGCGATGACATCGTGCCGCCACGAGCCGGACGGCAACTCTGGGAAGCTACCGGCAAGCCCCGCATCCTCTGGCTCGAAGCCACCCATGTCGGAGCCGCCGCTTATCTGCTGCCCATGTTCCAGGCCATGACCGAGCATCTGCTCGGCGACTCCGCCCGGACCCCCTGAGTTTCGTTCCCCGCTCAACCGGGGAGAACTGCGAATCCCTGTTGACTGGCGAAGACCTCGGAGACGCCCCCGCCCTCCGTTCCCCAAACGCACACGGTCCTTCAGAGGACGAATACCGCCGGACCAATACCGCCTCCCAAACCGGACGAGGAAAACACCCCACGGAGGACGCATCATGGCCGAATATGCCGACCGCGAACACTTCATCCCTCTGCGGGTCCCCGACCTGCTCGATCTGCTCTGTACGGACCGCGGTCCGGGAGGTGTCAATCCGCTGACGGCGGAGGAACGTGAGCAATTCCGCTCCTTCGCCGATGCCGCGGCGGCCTGCGTCCACGCCCAGTGCCATGCCCACTTGCAGCGCCTCAAAAACGCCTATGCCCCCTTCGACCCCGATGCCGATACCCGCCCCTTGCGCCAGCTTACCGTCCAGGAACGCGCCCAGGCCTGCCAGTCCTTGGTGGCGGACATCATCCACCTGATGGAACGGGCCAATTACATCCGCCTCAACCGGCCAGAGCTGGAGCAGATCATGCAAGGGGCCAGCGACTGGGGCGTGGATATGGATGTGGATTGGAATTGCTTCGAGACCCTGGAGGTGTTCGTGCGGGGGAAGGGGATCGGCAAGCGGGTCCGCCGCCGCTGGTATCGCCTTTTCCGCCGGGAAACAGTGTCTGTGCCCATCTTCCAGCGGGTCGTCATTGTCCTCAAACAGCGGCCCCACCGCCGCCTCGGCCCTTATGCCGACACCGAGAGCGTCTTCCTCAAACTGTTCAAAGACATTCCCCAGATGGATATCGAGATGCTCTTCCCCGGCACGCGGGTCAAAATGCCCTGGATGGATCGCTGCAAACTCGGCGGTTCCGCGGCGGGTTCCATCGGCTACGTCGGTTGGAAGCTCAGCGCTGTCCCGCTGACCGGCTTCACCCTCGCCGGCGGTACAAGCCTGCTCGGCTTGCTGACCCTCTACACCCCCCTGGCTCTGATCCTCGGCTACGGCTACAAGACCTACGCCAGCTTCCAGACAACCCGGCAAACCTACATGCTCCAGCTCCACCAGAGCCTTTACTACCAGAACCTGGACAACAACGCCGGCGTGTTCCACCGCATGATGGACGAAGCCGAGGAACAGGAATTGCGGGAAATCCTCCTCTCCTACTTCTACCTCTGGCGTTATGCCCGCTCCCCCGGCTGGTCCGCTGCTGAATTGGATGACTATGTCGAACTGGACCTGGAACGGCGCCTCAACATGAAGATCGACTTTGAAATCGACGACGCTCTGGCCAAGCTCCGCCGCCTCGGCCTGGTAGAAATCCGGGAAACCCATGCGGACGCAGACTCCGCGGCGGAGTTGTCCCTGGCTGCTCCCACAACCCCGGCTTCAGCACCGCCCCGCCGCCTGGAACGCTTCCTCGCCGTCCCGATCGCCACCGCTACGGAAAAACTCCGCCAGTTTGCCGTCAGCAGCGTGTCCATCACCGAGACCGCCGGCCGCATCGCCACCGCCGAGACCGAAACGCTCCCCGAAGCCGAGGAGATGGTCACCTGACCCCTGCCCCCCTTCTTTTGGGGTGTCTTCTCCCTTGGCGGTGCCTTTCCTTCCGACGACGGCTGAAGGGGCTGCCCTCATTCAGTGCCCCCTCATTGTTCTGAAACGATTGCAGAGGAGGCAGAAAAACGGAACGCGGTGAATCCCTCCTCTTCCGACTCCTCTCTGACTCATCGAAGCGGCGAGGCAGCTTGCTAGGGAGGCAGCTTGCCAGAAAGGACAGGGGAAGGCAGGGGTTGCGGGGAAGGGAGGAAACGGAGCATTGCCGTCGGAAACGAAGGATTGCCATCGAAGACGGAGCAGCCCCTGGTATGAGGTGAGAGAGCCATTCCCGCTGTTGCGGCGGTTGAGAAGGGCCGCAGGCCGTAAAATGATAGTGGATTCGGTGGGTTCGATTCCCCCTCCGGGGAAGTCTAGGGGGATGGCGAAAGAAGCGGAAGTACGACGGCCTCGCTAGGGCGGAAACAGAAAGGCCCGATAGGGAACAGGGAAGCGATCGAGAGGATTCCAACCCGATGGGCTGAGAAATCGAGAGGATTTCGACCAACGGAATGGGAAGTTACTATGCCGCGTGATCCGTATGAAGTGCTTGGCGTGTCGCGCAATGCCACCGCCGAGGAGATTCAGAAGGCGTATCGGAAGCTGTCGAAGAAATATCACCCGGACCGCAATCCGGGGGATAAGCAGGCGGAGAATGCCTATAAGGAGGTGCAGGAGGCGTATGAGATTTTGAATGATCCGCAGAAGCGGGCGGCTTATGATCGGTACGGTTTCGCCGGTCCGCCGCCGGGGGGATTCGGCGGAGGATTTGGCAACGCGGAACAGGTCCACGTGGATCCGGAAATGGCGGAGGAGTTGTTCCGCCGCGTAATGGGCGGCTTCGGGGGGTTTGGCGGCTTCGGCGGCTTCAGCAACCTGGAGGACTTGTTCGGCGGTCCCCGTCGGCGTACCGGCAGCCGCACGCGGGTCCGCGCCACTCCGACTGTGGAGCCGGTCGAGACGGAAGTCTCCATCCCCTTTCTGACCGCCGCGCTGGGGGGCACGGTTTCCATCCGGGTGGACGGGCGGCAGATCGATGTCAAAATCCCCGCGGGAATCGAGGAGGGGAAGAAGTTGCGCGTACCGGCGGAGGCCACCGGCAGTGCGGACGTGCTGCTCAAGGTGCACATTGAACCCCACCCCTACTTCCGCCGGGAAGGGAACGATCTGCTTCTGGATGTGCCCATCAGCATCGCCGAGGCCATCCTGGGCGGTAGCGTCGAGGTGCCCACACTTACTGGCGAGCGGCTGGAAGTGAAAGTGCAACCGGGTACGTCCAGCGGCAAGCGCGCCCGCATTCGCGGCAAAGGGATTCAGGGCGGGGATTTGTATCTGGTGTTCAAGGTCATGGTGCCGCCGGGGGAAGTCGATGCCCGCAGCCGGGAATTGATCGCCGAGTTCGCCCAACGCAACCCCTACAACCCGCGGGCCAATGTTCCTTGGGCCTCGGCCTAATTCCCCTCCAGCGATGGTGTTCTTCCCGGAACCGCTATTATGCTCTCGCACTCCATGCTGCCCGATGGCTTTCGGAAATCCGGGGAAGGCGGCGAACGACCGGCCGACCAGACTCCGCCGTTGCCGATCGAACCGCGTGCGACGACGACTGCCGAACCGCCACGAGCAGAGGAGGCAGGACAGATCAAACTGCCGGAGGAAATGAAGGGGGGACAGCCGCTCCCACCCGGCACCGCACCGGAGGGCGGAGGAGCGAGAGAGCCTGTTGTGGGGAGAGGGAACCCGCCGCGCCGTTATACCTTCCCCGCTCACTTACGTCTCAAGCGGGCGGCGGAGTTTGAGCGCTGCTTGGCCCACAAAGTCTCCACCGCCGATGAGGTGCTCATCGTCTATGGCTATCCGAGCCAACTGCCTTACCCGCGCCTCGGCTGCGTGGTGTCCCGCAAGTGGGGGAAGGCGGTACGCCGCAATCGCCTCAAGCGGCTGCTCCGGGAGGCCTTTCGGCTGTCGCAGCACGAACTGCCCGCCGGGATCGACTACGTGGTCCTGCCTCGTCTCACGGCGGAGGTTCCCTCCTTGGCAGCCATTCGGCGTTCGCTGATGCGTCTGGCCCGCCGCCTGTCCCGTCGCCTCACGGAGGCTGCTCCGTTCCCTCGGCCGCAGAAACCGCCAGCGCAGCAGAAATCACCGCCCATCCAGGAACCACTCCCGGTTCAGGGAGCACCTGGGGTACAGGGAGCACCTGGGGTGCAGGGATCGCCTTTGGCCCCGAACTCGCCCACTTCTGCTTCGCGGGAGGAACGGTCGTGAAACCCTGCCTGGCCTGGCTTGTTGCAGCGGTGCGTTCGACCGGCCATCTTTTCCGGCAGGGGGCGGCTGCCGTGCTCATCGGTCTGGTTCGCCTTTATCAGGGGCTGATTCGGCCGCTGCTGCCCGCCAACATGTGCCGCTTCCAGCCGAGTTGCAGCGAGTATTTCATTGCCGCGGTGCACAAGTACGGTCCGTGGCGGGGCAGTCTCAAAGGTCTGTGGCGGCTCTGCCGCTGCCATCCGTGGGGCGGGAGCGGCTTCGATCCCCCTTGAGGGCGATGCCTGCGGACCCTTTCGGACTGCCGCTTCACCCCTGTCGGAACCGCAACGTTATCTCCGTCGTAAACCGCCGCTTTGTCCAGGTCGGAACCAGCCCTTTATCCTCCCTCGGTCTCCGATTTGCATAACAGCAGTGTAAGATGCTGGCAAAGGCATCCGCCCTCCAGGACTCCGCTCGCCCAGGCTTCGCAGGACGGACCCAGGCTTCGCAGGACGGACGGTATCCATGACGATGAACAGTGGGGACAACGCAGTCGGGCCAGGGGATAGCACCCCGCGCATGGATCGGGAGCAATACGCGACGGCCCAGGCTTTGAGCCGGCGCGGGGGGCGGCGCATTCCCCAAGTGCCGGGATATACGTTGCAGCGCTTCCTGGGCCGGGGGGCGTATGGCGAGGTCTGGACGGCGATCAGCCGCAACACCGGCCGGCAGGTGGCCATCAAGTTTTTCACCGACCGCGGAGGACTCGATTGGACCAGTCTGGCGCGGGAAGTGGACAAACTTCGGCATCTGTTTTCCGAGCGCTCGGTGGTGCAACTGTTCGAGATCGGCTGGGAGGCCGACCCGCCGTATTACGTCATGGAGTACATGGAGAACGGCTCGCTGGAAGAGCTGCTCCAGGCGCAGGGGGCGCTGCCGGTGGAACAGGCGGTCGCCTACTTTCGCGAGATCACCGTGGCGTTGATCCAGGCGCATGACAAGGGGATTCTGCACTGCGATTTGAAGCCGGCGAACATTCTGCTGGACCGTGAGCGCCGGCCTCGCCTGGCGGATTTTGGCCAGGCCCGTCTGGTGCAGGAAGCCTCCCCCGCCTTGGGGACGCTGTTTTACATGGCGCCGGAACAGGCCGATCTCGAGGCGGTGCCCGACGCCCGCTGGGACGTGTATGCTCTGGGGGCGGTGTTCTACCGTATGCTCACGGGTGCACCGCCCTACGTTGGCGAGGGACCGTGGCATCAAGCCTTGCCCCTGGCCCAGCGCCTGGCGGCCTATCGGCAGCATCTGCTGACAGCTCCCCCTCCCCGTGGCCACCGCCAGGTAGCGGGCGTGGATGCCGGTCTGGCCGCGATTGTGGAGCGCTGCCTGGCGGTCCAACCGGAGCAACGCTATCCCAATCCCCAGGCCGTGCTCTCCGCCCTGGATGCCTGGCAACTGCAACGCCTGCGCCGCCCCTTGCTGGCCATCACCGCCGCCGCCTTTGCCGGCCTGCTGTTGGTCCTTTCTCTCCTGGGTGCCTACGGATTCTACACCACTATCACAACGGCGGAACGGGAAGTGGTGCAGCGCGCCCTGGCGGCCAATCATTTCGCGGCCGCGGCAGAAGCCAATCAACTGGCGATGGAGATCGAGCACCGCTGGCGCCTGCTGGAATTCGAGGCCGCCGATCCCCAACTCCATCAGTGGCTCACCGACGACCGCTTCGCGCAAAACCCCCAAGCTCAAGCGGCCCTGGAGCAGTGGCTGGCCGAACGGCGGGCCAAATACAATCGGGATTTCCGTGCCGGCTCTCAAGCCTCGCTGTGGATGGCACTCGATGCCGACGGCTTCCTTCGCGGCGCGTCGCCTCCCACCCGCTTCCGCTTGCATTATTTCGGCTATCGCGACTACTTCACCGGCTTGGGACACAATCTGCGGGAAGACAAAGCTGGTCCGCCCCAGGCGATCATCACCGCTCCCTACCGCTCGCTGGTGTACCGCCGCGCTAGCACCCGCACCTGGACGGTCACCTTCAGCGTTCCGGTCTACGCCATGCCGGATGATCTGGAACCGATCGGCGTGCTGGCGATGTCGGTCGATCTCAAGCAGGACGTAGCCCCCGCGGATACGCCCCGCTTTTCCGTGCTCATCGACCGCCGCCCCGACGACAAGGAAGGGCGCGCCGGCCTCATCGTCCGCCATCCGTACATGACCCGCCTGCCTCCCGATCTGCCGGATGAGAACCTGCCGCTGTACTACGCCCAAAGCGTGGTGGACGCCCTGGCCGCCCATCCGGTTCAGGATTCGCCCGCGCCCGACTCTCCTTCGGCGAGAGTCTGGTTCGAGTCTTACACCGATCCGGTGGACGATCCGGCTTTCGCGGGAAGCTGGCTGGCAGCGGCCGTACCTGTGACCATCCTGATGGAGGAAGACCAACCCCGCGATAGCGGTTTTGTGGTGCTGGTGCAACAGCGGCGCGACGAAGTCCTGGCCCCGGTGCGGGCCTTGCAATGGCGGCTGGGTTTGGGTGCGGCGGCGGCGTTGGCCCTGGTTCTGCTCCTGTTTGGCATCTGGACCGCTGGGCTGGCTGCCTTGTTCCACCCGACGCCGGCCTCCCGCTTGGCCCGTTTCTTCCGCCGCTGGCTCGCGCCGCCCCCCTGGCCGGAGTCTCTCCAGACGCCCACCCCCACGGTCCCTCTGGCCACACCGCGCTCGACATCTCCACCCGCTACCTGGGCCGATAATAAACCATGAGTGTTCCCCCTGCTTGCTTCGCCTGGTCCGCATGTTGGACTTGCGAAGCCGACCGGCGGGCTGCAAAGCAAAGAAAGGCGACGGGATGCGGATGAACCGGCTCGGCCGGCAACATTCCCTGATACCGCTCGGCTCCATAGCCCCATTCGCAGGGGGAGAGCGCCCTGGGATAACACCGGCAGGCGACTGACGATCCCAAGACAACGGAGGGCGGTAAGAAGGAAACAGCGGCAGATGGAAGGAAGGGAAACGGCAGCGGGAATGAGAGGGAAGGGAAGGGGCAGCGGAAATCCCGAAGCGGCGGTTCCGAACGGATCGAACTTTATGCTAATAAAGGATCGCACGGCATGCTGATACTGGTGGCCCAGGGTACGGAACCGACCGAGCACTGGCGGCGTCCCCTCCCGCCGCAAGGCAGCGTCATCCTCGGACGCGCGAGCGGAGCTTGGCCTGTGCCGTGGGAACCATTTCTGTCGCGCCGCCATGCCGAATTGCAGGTGCAAGGGTCCGCGGTTTGTCTCCGCCGGTTGCCTCAAGCGAGGAATCCCGTTTTTCACCGCGGTGCTGAAGTCGAAGAGGCCGTACTGGAGGTGGGGGACAGTTTTGTCATCGGGCGGACCCTCTTCACGCTGGAGGCGGATTCCGAGAAGCCCGGCGAGGCAGCCGACCCCCTGCCGGTCCAGAGCCGCACCATCACGGTGCAGGAGCTGGAAGCGGTTCCCTTTCGGGATGCGCCTCGCCGCCTGGACGTCCTCCGCCGCTTGCCGGAGGTCATCCGCAGCGCCGCCGATGAACGCGAGGGACTGGCCCGCCTGGTGGACCTGCTCCTGGCCGGGATTCGCTCTGCCGAGGCGGCGGCCATCGTTACCACGGAGGCCGTTCTCTTCTGGGACCGGCGGCGTAGCGGCGAGGGGCGCTTCCTGCCCAGCCGGCGGCTGATCCGCCAGGCCCTGCGCGAACAGCGTCAGACGGTGCTGCACCTTTGGCCGCCCGCTGGCTCAGCGTCCTCCTCTTCGCCTCCCTCTCCGTCTGCCCCCGCTGCTTCGGCTGCGGCTTACACTCTGCACGAGAGCTTCGATTGGGCTTTCTGCACACCGTTGCGCCAGGAGAGCGGGCCAGAAAGAGGGTTGTACGTGGCGGGGCGTTTCGCGACGGCAGCCGGCACTCCCTTGCCGTGGCACGAACAGCAACTCCACGAAGACATCAAGTTCGCGGAGCTGGTGGCGGACATCTACGGGGCGCTGCGGCAGGTGCAGCAGTTGCAGGAACGGCAGGGTTTGTTCCGCCGCTTCTTCTCGCCGGCCGTGCTGGAGCTGCTCGGCAGCCGAGCCGCGGGGGAAGCGCTGGAACCGCGTGAGGCGGATGTCACCGTGCTTTTCTGCGATCTGCGGGGTTTCTCCCGCACGGTGGAAGCCGCGGAGGGAAACCTACTGCCAGCCTTGCAACGGGTCAGCGCCGCTCTGGGAATTATGACCCAGGCGATCCTGCGGCATGGGGGAGTCGTGGCGGATTTCCTGGGGGATGCGGCTCTCGGCTTCTGGGGTTGGCCGACACCGCAGCCCGCCCGCATGCGTGATGCTGCCTTGGCCGCCCTGGACATTCACGGGGAACTGACCGCCAAGAGTCAGGACGAAGGCCACATCCTGCACGGTTTTTGTGCCGGGATCGGGATCGCCTCCGGCCGGGCGGTGGCCGGCGGCATCGGCACGGCCGAGCAGGTCAAAGTCACGGTCTTCGGCCCGCCGGTCAATCTGGCCGCGCGCCTCCAAGACCTGACCCGCCTCCTGCGCGTCCCCATCCTTCTGGACGAAGCGACCGCCGCGGCCCTGCGGCAGGGAACCGAAAGCGACTCACTCCTGCGCGTCCGCCGGCTGGCCCGCCTCATCCCCGCGGGGCTGACCCGCCCCCTCACCGTGGCCGAACTGCTCCCCGCCGGTCCCCTGGCTCCCCTCAGCGAGAGCGACATCGCCACCTACGAACAAGCGCTCGACGCCTTCCTGGCAGGCCACTGGGACGAAGCCTACCGCCTCCTCCACCGCATCCCGCCCGACGATCGCGGCAAAGACCTCCTCATGGAAATCATCCTCCAGCACAATCGCAAACCCCCCGCTTCCTGGAGCGGTGCCATCCCCATCTTGCACAAGAGTTAATTCCCCCCACTGCCAGACCATTGGACTGACAGGCCTTCGTCAAACCATTGTCTCGGTCCAGTTCATCGTCCTCCTACGGCTGGAGAGTGTCGAGGAGATGGGAAGGCAGACAAAGAGGACAGGAGGGTAACAAAGAATGGGAAGGCGGCAAGGAGAGGGGGGCTTGTCTCCACCCAACCTGCGGGGAACGGAAGGTGTGGCGGCGCTCCGTCGTGGGAGGAGAGCCAGGAGGGATTTCAGCCGAACCGGCCGGAGAGATAGTCGGCGGTGCGCTTTTCCTTGGGGTGGGCGAACATCTCCGCTGTCGGTCCGTTTTCGATCAGTCGGCCTTCGTAGAAGAAGGCGGTGAAATCGGCGACGCGCATCGCTTGCTGCATGTTGTGGGTCACGATGACGATGGTGTAGTGCTGTTTCAATTGCAGGATCAATTCTTCCACCGCCTGGGTGCTCTTGGGGTCCAGGGCGCTGCATGGTTCATCCATGAGCAGGACTTCGGGCTGAGTGGCCAGGGCACGGGCGATGCACAGCCGTTGCTGCTGGCCGCCGGAGAGCGCCCAAGCGGAGGTGTGGAGGCGATCTTTCACCTCCTCCCACAGGGCGGCCTGGCGCAAGCAGCGCTCGACCAGCTCATCCAGGGCACGGCCCGATCGCCAGCCCGCCATCCGCGGCCCGAACGCCACATTCTCGTAGATCGACTTGGGGAAGGGGTTGGACTTTTGAAACACCATTCCGACGCGCCGCCGCAGCTCCACCACGTCCTGACCCGGAGCGTAAATGTCCTCACCGTCCAGCAGGACTTGTCCCGTGTGTCGTGTTCCTTCAATCAGATCGTTCATCCGGTTGAGCAGGCGCAGCAGGGTGCTTTTGCCGCAGCCGCTCGGCCCGATGAACGCCGTCACCGCGCAGGCCGGTATGGACAGCGAGATGTCATACAAGGCCTGTTGCGAACCGTACCAGAAATTGACCCTTTCCAGGCGGAAGCGGATCGCCTCGGAGGGCATTCCTGCCACGACGCTCGCTCCCGCTGCCGCGGTCCTTGTTCCCGCCCATGTTCCCAGGGTGACCGGAGGGGCAACTGCGCTCATAGGGGGTCATCCTTATCTCGGGAGTCCCCGTTTTCCTTCTCGGCCCGTCGCTTTCGCTCTCTGTCCAACGTTGAGCATACCGGCAGAACACGGGACTGACGTAAAGGAACGATGAGCTTTTGGTGTAGATTGCCACCGGCGATCTTCACTTATTCTTTGCAGAAATTGCACAGTTTCTCTGCGAGGCGGGCATAGGGTAAAGTCGACGCTTCCCTCCGGCGGTTTCCGGCGCGTCGGAGTGCCGTGGGCAGACGGGAAATGCCGCTGGCAGACGAGGAAGAAGGGACGGCTGTCAGCGGGGTTGGGGGTACTGATCCCGCGAAGGGTTACGAGATCATGAGTGGCTGGGTCAACCGCTGGCGGTGGATGCGAGCCGTCCGAAGGGCGGGCATCCGCGGGATGGGCAGGGTTCTGGTCCTCGTGCTGGGAGTGCTCGCAGTTCCGGCGTGCCAACGGCAGGGGGGGAGCGCACCGCTACGGATCAGCGCCGGCGGGGCCACGTTCATTGACCCGCTCATGCAGAAGTGGTCCGCGGAATACCGTCGGCAGCAGGGCGTGGAGATCGACTACGTCGCGAAAGGCTCCGGCTACGGGATCACGAACGTGATCAATCGGAACCTGGCCTTCGGTTGCAGCGACGCTCCAATGAGCCGCAGCGAATGGGAAGGCGCCCGCGCTGCCGGTGGGGAGGTGCTGCATATTCCGTTGACGCTCGGCGCCGTGGCGATTGTTTACCACCTGCCGGAGGTGCCGGAGTTGATCCTTTCCGGGGAAGTGCTAGCGGACATTTACCTGGGACGGATTCAACATTGGGACGATCCCCGCCTGGCAGCGCTCAATCCCCAAGCGAAGCTGCCGCACCTGCCGGTTTTGCCAGTGCGGCGGGCGGAGTCCAGCGGGACCACCTTTATTTTCACAGAGTATCTGAGCAAGCGGAGCCAGAAGTTCGCCGAGGCCGTCGGGGCGAGCAAGAGTCCGAAATGGCCGGTGGAGATTTTGGGCAAGGAAGGGAATGCGGGCATCACCGCTCAAGTGAAGCAGACCGCGGGGAGCATCGGGTATGTGGAACTGGAATATGCGCGCAAGAACCAACTGAGCGTCGCGCGGCTGGTGAATGCGGCGGGCCAAGCGGTAGCCCCGGAGTCCGCGGCGGTAACGGCAGCCGCCCAGGCCGCCCTGCAAGCCCCGAAGAAAGAGGAACCCTATTCCCTCCACCCTCTGGCCTTCTCCTGTACGGATGCTTCCGCTGCGGAAGCCTATCCGATCGTCGGGGTCAGCTACGCTTTGCTGTATCAAAAGCAGCCGGCGGAGTCGGGGCGGGCCATCGTAGCGTTTTTGAAGTGGGCGCTTCAGGAAGGGCAGAGTTATACCGCAGATTTGGGATACGCCCCTTTACCACCGGAGTTGTCCCGCCGCGGAGCGGAACTGCTCGATACCGTCCTGTTCGAGTGATACTGGGAAGCGATGACACCTCCTCCGCCATCAGCGGTCCGCCGTTTTTTCCTCGGCTGGGTCCTGCGGGGACGGCTGAGCAGCGATCGGCTGGTGGCCTTGATTTGCCAGGGCGGTGCTGGGGGAGTGCTGATCTTAGCGGCGGCTCTGATCGCCGTGCTGCTGCATCAGGGCTGGCCGGCGCTGGGGCATCTGGGCCTTTGGAACCTGCTGAGCAGTACCAATTGGGACCCGGAGCGCGGCTCCTATGGGGCCTTGCTGTTCGTGTACGGCAGTTGCGTCACTTCGGCGATTGCCTTGCTGGTGGCGGTGCCGTTGGGAGTGGGGACGGCGGTATATTTGTCGGAGCTGGCCACACCGAGGCGGCGGCGCATCAGTGCCTTCTTTCTGGAACTGTTGGCGGCGATTCCCAGCGTGGTGTTCGGCTTTTGGGCCTTGGAGTTCCTTGCCCGACGGCTGCTCGGACCGCTTTATGCCTGGGCCGGGTGGAAGCAGGCGTCCGGGGAAGGGCTGCTCGCGGCGGGTTTGGTCCTGTCCGTGATGGTGTTGCCGTACATTACGGCCCTGAGTTACGACGCCTGCCGGTCGGTCCCTCTGGCGTTGCGGGAAGGCGCCTTGGCCTTGGGAGCGACGCGGTGGCAGATGATCCGGCACGTGATTCTTCCGGTTGCTCGGCCAGGGATTGTCGCTGCCATCTTGCTCGCCTTGGGCCGGGCCGTGGGCGAGACCATGGCCGTCACGATGGTCATCGGCAATGCCCAGTACTTCAACTTCTCCCTGACGGCGACGGGGGACACGATTCCCAGCCTGATTGCCAAGCAACTGCATGAGACCACGCCGCAGGAACCGCGGCGAGCGGTGCTGATGGCTCTGGGACTGCTCCTGCTGCTGCTGGCGTGGCTGATGAACAGTGCAGGCCGAGCGGTGGTGCGCCACCAGGTAACGGGTCAATCCGCACGCTATGCCTGGTGGCGATTCTGGAAAGGGCGGCGGTCTTCCTCGGTTTCCCTCTCGGCTTCCTCCGCTCCCTCATTTCCCACTGCGGAGCCGCCCCCGGATGTCGGACCGCAGCGGCTCTCTGGGGAAAGCATCACGCCGGCCACGTTCCGCCGGGCGGCGAATCGCCGTGGGGCAGCGCGGATCGACCGCATCATGAGCTGGCTGCTCGCCCTCTGCCAGTGGCTGACCATTCTGCCGTTGTTCCTGATTCTGGGGTACATCACGTATCAAGGGGCGGGGGAAGTTTCCTGGGCGGTCTTTACCCACTTGCCGGGGGATGAGCCGCCGGGATTGGCCCACGCCCTGTACGGCAGCGCGATCCTGGTGCTGCTGGCGGCGGCAGTGGCCGTCCCCTGGGGCGTGCTGGTGGCCATCTTCCTGAGCGAATATCCGCAGCATCCGCTCAACGGTCTGGTGCGCCGCGCTGCGGAGTGGCTGACCGCCGTGCCGTCGATCCTGATCGGCGTGTTCGGCTACGTTTTGCTGGTCTCGCCGCCGTGGAGCAGCCGCCCGTGGGGTTACTCGGCGTATGCCGGGGCCTTTGCCCTAGCAGTGATGATGGTGCCGGTGGTGGCCCGTGCGGCGGAAGAAGCGCTGCGTGCGGTGCCGGCGGGACTGCGGGAAGCGGCAGCCGCCTTGGGAGCGACGCGGGCGCAGACTCTGCGGGCTGTGTTGCTTCCGGCGGCCTGGCCGGCCATCCTCACCGGTATCCTGCTCGCGGCCGGACGAATCCTCGGCGAGACGGCCCCCCTTATCCTGACGGCCCGTGGCTCCCAATTCTTCCCCCGTTCCCTGGCCGACCCGACTCCCTCCTTGCCGTTCTACGTGTACGACTTCGCTCAGAAACCCGACGAAGCCTGGCAGCGCCTCGCCTGGGCCGGCGCCTTCATCCTGCTGGTCCTGGTCCTGTGCATCAACGTCACCAGCCGATGGCTGTCCCGTTCCGCGCACAGTGCACGCTGAGGGCTGCCCTGGGTCGGCTCCACACTTCCAGGGCGCGCTGGCGGCCATATCCTTTCCTCCCTCCGAGCCTGCCGCCCCCTTCGTGTTTCGGCGGCGATGGGGAACGCACTTCAGAGGGGGAGCAGAACGCGTCATCCCAAAGGTGGAAAATCGCTGGGGGGCGGGCATCTCGCCTTGACCGCTGCCATGGGGGAAAGCTACTGTGGTGCGTCGAATGCGGCAGGGATCAGGACTTGGCAGGAGGAAGTATGCCACCGCGGGCCGGTAGGAGCGCTGTGAATCACTGGCTGGAGGCCAAATGCGCAAAGGCGTTTTGGTCGCAGCAGGAAACGACGCCGTACCGGCAGCTTCACCGTGACACGCTGGCGTGGGCCGCTCCGCAGGCTGGGGAGCGCTGGCTGGATTTGGGGTGCGGCAGCGGGGCTTTGAGCCGGGGTTTGTGGGAAGCCTCGCGGGGCCAAGTGGCCGAGATCGTGGGGCTGGATTGCGCCGCCGTCAACGCCGAGGCTTACGAACATCTCCGGCGCGTGCTCCACCCTGCGCCCGGTTCCCGCCTCCGCTTCCTGACCCACGATTTCAGCAACGGCCTGGAGATTTTCCCCGATGCCAGCTTTGACCATGCCATCTCCGGCCTGTCCATCAGTTATGCGCAAAGCTGGTCGGAGGCGGAGCAGCGCTGGACAACCCAGGCATATGACCGGCTGCTGCGGGAAGTGTGGCGGGTGCTCAAGCCGGGCGGCCGCTTCGTGTTTTCGGTCAATGTGCCGGAGCCGAAGTGGTGGCGGGTGGCCTTGGCTTCCCTCGGCGATGCCTTCCGCAGTGACAAGCCGCTCCGGTTTCTGCGCCGAAGCTGGCGGATGCTGCGCTATGGCCGATGGCTGAAAGCGGAAGCCCGCCGGGGCCGCTTCCATTATCTGCCAGCCGAGGCGGTCCAAAGCAAGCTGAAGGCGGCCGGCTTCACCGCCGTGGAGTACCGCCGCAGCTACGCCGGTCAGGCTTACGTCTTCCGGGCCGTCAAGGGAAAGGAAGATCGGAACATATCCGGGGACCGCAGCGTATCCTCGGCCTGAAATCGGGGGTGAAGCGATGGCGATCCGAGGCCGGAAGGTGCCGTGGAGCCGCCCGCGCATCTTCGTTAACGATCTGTTGCATTTTGCCCGGCGCGTGCCGTCGATTCCCGTGCAGCGCCTCTGCCGCCTGGCACCGGTGGTGGCCGCCCGCAGCGCGTTGCCTGCCCCTCGGCCCCCGTGGAGCGCTTTGTTCGTCAAAGCTTACGCTCTGGTGGCCGAAGAACTGCCCCCTCTGCGCCGAGCCTATTGTGCCTTCCCCCGACCGCACCTCGTCGAGTACGACCGCAGCGTGGCCGCCGTGGCCGTGGAACGGGACTGGGAGGGAGAAAAAGCCGTCCTGACGCTTCGGATCAAGCATCCCGCCCGCCTGCCGCTTTCCGCCATCGCCGAGCGCATTCGCCAGGCTCAGACAGCGCCTTTGGACCAGATCAAGGACTTCCGCCGCACCCTCTGGCTCAGCGGCTTGCCCCGCCCCCTGCGCCGCCTCCTCTGGTGGCTGAGCCTCAATTGCCGCCGCTGGCGTGGCAATGTCTGTGGCACCTTCGGCCTGTCCAGCTACTCCGCCCTCGGCGCGGAATCCCTCCATCCGCTCTCCCCGTTGACTGTGACCCTCAATTACGGAGTGATCGACCCGCACGGGTGCGTCCCGGTGCGACTGATCTATGATCACCGGGTCTTCGACGGAGCCACGGCGGCCCGCGCCCTCCAGCGCCTGGAAGAGGTGTTGAACACCTTCATCCGCTCCGAACTCCTCGCCTGGCCTGGCAGCGAACCCCTCCCTGCGGCTATCCCAGCTTGACGCCGTCTTGAGGGAAATACCGCCTTCAAAGACGGGAATGGACTTGGCGGACTTCGTGAACTTCGTGAACTTTCCCCTGATCGTCCCACGTTGCCCCAAAATCCAATTCAGTCTCCCCTCCTGAGTCGGTAGCCCCTCGTGTAACTCTCGCGAAAGTCCGTTTCATGAAGTGGGGAAAACTTCTGTCGCCGCGGCAGGGGCGGCGGAGTGGCGAGGGGAACAAATCCCTCCTTCCACGGGTGGACGGCGGGCTAGACCGGACAGCTCGGCAGGCTGGACCGGACAATCCAGGAAACAGGAAGTGGGTGGATAAAGCGCCACTTGCCGCAGAGAGCCGGCGGCTCGGTCGTGGGATTTCAAGGGGTCTCGGCGGCGTCGGGAGGCTAATTGTTTCAAGTTCAGATTTAGGCGGCCTCGGTGGCATCGGGATGCTGATTTTCCCAAGTGAGGATATGATGCATAAGGTCAGGGGGTTCGAGGGGTCGATTGGGGAGGGGCCAGCGGAAGCGTTCGCAGGCGGCCAGTTGGGCGGCCGCTCCTCGATCCGCCGGTTGGGACCAGAGTTGCACGAAGCGGGCGATGGCCCTGGCGCGCCGGCAGAGGCGGCGGACGCAGGACCAGGCTTCGGCTTCGGAGCGAGCGGCATCCGCGAGCAGTTGGGTCCAGTCGGTGAGCCAGTCGATGAGCATCCGCGCCTCGATGTCCCCCAAGCCGCGGGTGAGGGTCTCATCCCGCAGGATGTGCCGCAGTAGCGGTTCGCAGGCCACAGGCATCAGAGCGTGCCTCCCCCTATCTCCCGGCCCAGCTAGCTATCGCGGAGACTTCGGAGGCGGGGCGTCCCAGCGGGCGCCGATCGCAGCATCGACTTCCCCCTCCCGCGGGACGTTCCCGCGCCCCTTCCCTCCTCGCCAGCGGTGTGGAGTTCCTGAGAGTGGCGGGCGTATAGCATCGCCGCGGTTTGGCTGCAAGCGCATTCATGAAGATTCTGGGAATCCGGCGCGTTGGCAGGCTGGCGGAAAGAGTGTAAGCTGAGCACTACCCCAGCGCTGTGGCGCAATTCCCCCAAAAACAGCCCGCCTGGAGGACAGCCATGACCCTTATCCTGCTCACCCTGGCTGGACTGCTCGTGACCACCGCGGCGGCAACGTGGCTGATGCCCTCCTTGTTGCTGCGCCCTATCGGCTGGGTCTTGTGCCGCCTCCTGTATCGCTATCGCGTGGTTGGACAGGAACAGATTCCGCTCCAGGGAGGCGTTCTGCTGGTGGCCAATCACGTCAGTTACATCGACTGGTTATTGCTGGGAGTGGCTTGTCCGCGTCCGGCCCAGTTTGTCCTGTGGGGCCGGTATTATCGCCGGCCGCTCTTGCGATGGCTGCTCTCCTGGGGCCGTCATCACACGATTCGGATCGACGACGAAGTCCAGCGGCCGCATACAGTGGAAGCCTGCTTGCAGCAGATAGCCGCCGCGCTGCGGTCCGGTCAGGCGGTGGTTCTGTTTGCGGAGGGGAAGCTGACACGGTGCGTGGCCATGCGCCGCTTCGGGCGAGGGCTGGAACGGGTACTACGCTTGGCTCCGGAGGCGGTGGTGGTCCCGGCGGGGATTTACGGCCTGTGGGGGAGCTGGTGGGCGCCCAGCGGCGGGCGGGCCTTTGGCAAACTTCCGCGCTGGCGCCCCCGCGTCTGGATCGGCTTTGGTTCCCCCTTGCCCCCGACCCTCTCCGCGGCGGATTACCGCCAGGCTGTGCAGGAGGTGCTCTGCGAGCTAGCCATCCGGGACAGCGATTACCTCCTGGCCCTGCCGCGGGTTTTCGTGCGCCAGGCCGCCCGGTTCCGCTTGCTAGGGCAACCCTGCATCATCGATCACGCTTCCGGCAGCCGCCGGGTCTTGAGCTGGGGGAAAACTTACGCCGCCGCCTGCTGTGTTGCCGACTATCTCCGGTCCCGCCTCGGCTCGGACCCGCATGTGGGTGTGTGGCTGCCGACCGGTCTGGGCAGCGCGCTGGCCAATCTGGCGATCGCTCTATTGCACCGCGCCGCGGTCAATCTGAATTACACCGCCGGGGCCGCCGCCGTGCACTCGGCCATCCGGCAAGCCGATCTCCGCCTGATCGTTACGGCCCGGCGCTTCCTCGAACGTTGCCCGCTGAGCATACCAGAGGGTGTCGCCCTCGTGACACTGGAGGAGATTCTCGACAGCGTGACGCCCCGGCAACGGCTGCGGCATTTCCTCGCCGCTCTGCTCCTGCCGGGCTGGCTTCTGGAGCGCCGCCATCGCTTGCACCGCCTCCGCCTCGATGACGTCCTCACCATCGTTTTCTCCAGCGGCAGCACAGGGGAACCGAAAGGGGTGATTCTGACGCACCGGAACGTGGGATCGAATGTGTTCGCGGCCATCCAAACGATCGAGATTCAGCGGCAGGATCGGCTCTGCGGCGTGTTGCCTTTTTTCCACAGTTTCGGCTACACCGTCTGCCTCTGGGCGCCCCTGGCGGCAGGATGCCGAGCGATCTATTACCCCGATCCGCGAGCGGCTCAGGAAGTCGGGGCGATCGTGCGCCAGGAGCAAGCGACCATTCTCTTGAGCACCGCCACTTTCCTGCGGTTTTACCTGCGGCGCTGCGGTCCGGACGATTTTCGCAGTATCCGCATCCTCATCTGCGGCGCGGAGAAGCTGCCCGTGGCGCTGCAAAAGGAGTTCGAGGACAAATTCGGCGTCCGCCCACTGGAAGGGTACGGCTGCACGGAGCTGTCCCCGGTGGTCTCCACCAATCTGCACGACCTGATTGTGGGAGACGATGTGCAGGTGCGGAATCGGCCCGGCACGGTCGGCCAGCCGATTGTGGGCGTCGCGGTACGAGCCTGTGCGGTGGAGCTGCCGCATCGCCCGCTGCCTGTGGGAAGCGAAGGGGTGCTCTGGGTCAAGGGGCCTAACGTCATGGCCGGTTACTTGCATCAGCCCGCCAAGACGGCCGAGGTGATTCAGGACGGCTGGTACTGCACGGGGGACATCGGCTGCCTCGATGCCGACGGGTTCATCCGCATCACGGGTCGGCTGTCCCGCTTTGCCAAAATCGGCGGGGAAATGGTGCCTCTGGAGCGGTTGGACGAAGAACTGCACGAGATTCTGGAGGCGCGCGGCGAACGCTATCTGGCGGTGGCGGCCATCCCGGATGCCCGACGCGGGGAACGCCTCGTCGTCTTATACCTGGCCAGCATCGCCGATCGGCTGGAAGCCACCCTCTCCGCCTTGGCGCAGCGCGGTCTGCCGCCCCTGTGGATCCCCGACCGGCGGGATTGCTTCCTCGTGGACAGCATGCCCGTTCTGGGCAGCGGCAAGCTGGACCTCAAACGGCTCAGCGAAGTCGCCCAGGAACTGGCCAACCGCTGAGGGAAACCGCGGGAGCTTCGCCGCTCGGCTGTCCGCTCTGGACTGCCCGGATGGTTCCGATGGCTCTCCCGATGCTCCTGGCGGTGCCCCCCTCTCCCCTCGTTCCCCTCGCTGCCTCGAGCCGGGCATTTCCGGCACAATTTCCTGGGGCGACGAGTTCACCCATGCTAGCCGATTTGGCCAGGAGACTAGGTCATGGGAAACCTGCGCGACGATGAGCCGCCTGCCGCTTCGGAGAGGGCTGCTTCCCCGGAGTCGGAGAGGGCTGCTTTTCTGGAGCGTCTCCGCCGTTGCCGGGTGGTGCTGGTCCGGCCGCATTACGCCGGCAATCTGGGGGCCGTGGCGCGCATCCTGCGCAATTTCGACCTGCACGATCTGGTGCTGGTGGCTCCACGTGCCACGCCGCAGGACCTGGAAGCCCGGCGCCTGGCGGTGCACGGCTTGCCGATCCTCGATGCTGCCCGGATCGTCCCGGACCTGGGGGCGGCGCTGAGCGATTGCGTCTACACGCTGGCCACCTCCGCCGAGACCGCTGGCTTACAACGCCGTGGGCGGATCGCATCCCCGCGCCAGCTCATGCCCGTGCTCTGCCAAGCTGCCGCTGCGGGACCGGTGGCCCTGGTCTTTGGTCCGGAACCCCACGGCCTGACGCTGGAAGAAGTCAACCGCTGCCACGGCCAGATTTTCATCCCGGCTTCCCCGGACTATCCCGCGCTCAACCTGGCTCAAGCCGTCGCCATTTGCTGTTATGAGTGGTATATCCACTGCCAGGAGCATGTCACCAAGCCTATCGCTCCTCATCCCGACCGCCAGGCGGCCACGCATGCCGAGCTGGAACGGATGTTCCGCCATCTCCGCCAGGGTTTGGAAGCGGTGGGCTATCTCTTCGGCGACCGGCAGGAGGTGTTGATGAGTGCCGTCCGCCATCTGTTGGGGCGTGCCCAGCCGACTAAGGCGGAAGTCCGCATGCTCCACGGCCTGGCCCGGCAACTGCTCTGGATTGCCCGCCGAGCCGGACGGCCATTACCGCCGGACCTACCGGAGATTCTTCCTCCCGACTCCCCGACCGGCGAGCTGTCCCCATCTCCTCCTTCTTCGGAGTCCGCCCCGCCTTCATCCCCGCCTCCCTGATACCGCTCAGCAGGGTATTCCGCCGCTCACTGCATCCCCGACTTCGCCCCTCCCCTTGCTTCGCTCTCGACACGGAGGGGAAGAAGCTCAGCGAAGGGAGCCATCGGAGGAAGGCGCAGCAGCGGAGGATGCCGGGAGCTGATCGTAGGCATACCAGCCGAGGGCGGTGCGCAAGCGGACGCGGGCTTGATGCCAGGCGGCCACCTGTTCGATCAGTTCTGCCTCGGCGAGGAGGCGCTGCCAGCGGACCTGGGCTTCGTACACCTCGGCGTTGGGCTGGCCCGCTTCCCGGCGGCGCAGCGCTTGTTCCAGGCGCTGATCCCACAAGTGCAGGCGCTGTCGGGCGGCTGCCACCCGGCGGGTCTGCTCCGGCAAAAGCAGGGCCGCGGCTCGGGCCTCATCGGCGATGGCCCGCTCCCGTTGTTCCAGCAGGAGGCGGACCTGTTCCCGCCAGCGCTCGACCTGGTTGGCCAGGTCAGGTTGGGGCCGCTTGTGCCGCAGGACGAGGGCGAGCCAGCCGCTTCCTCCGCCCTCTCTCCCCCGGCGCAGTCCGCCAAAGGGGCGCGGCTCCGCTGCCATCCCCCCCAGCTCCCGCCATTGGGCCGCCGTCTGGACCGTGAGATGATCCCGGACGAGCCGCCAGGCGCGCAATTCGGGCCGATCCGCCAGAGCCAGGACCGCCGCCTGGTCCGGAGGCAGGCTTTCCTCACTTACGGCAAAGTCATCCACTGGCCAAAATTGCTCGCTCAACGGTTCCGCCGGCCAGTCCAGGCGCCGCTTCAACTCGATGTTCAACAGCCGAATGGCCAGCTCCAGTTGTTCCACCTGATCCCGTAACTGGCTGCGTTGCAGGAGGAGGTCTTCCGGGTCCAGGGGGTAGGGGATTTTCTCGGCGCGGGCGATTTGGGCTTTGGTCAGCAGGGATTCCACCACGGCCAGGCTCTGGCGCAGGAGGGGCCGGCGCGCCTCAGCCGCCGCAAGCTGATAGTAGAGGCTCAAGGCCTCGGCCACCGCTTGATTGCGGCTTTCCAGAGCTGCTAGATAGCGGAAGCGCGCATCGAGGCGATCCCCCGCGAGGGTGCGGTTGGCCGCATCCCAGGAGTTGGCCAGGGCTGCCGCCGCTGCCGCCCGCTGCTGGCATTCCCGGACGCTGAGCAGGCGGTAACTGGAGGCGGGGCGCTCCTCGGCCGCCGGCGCTTCTCCCTCCGGCAGGCCGCGGCCATCCAGCACAGGCGGGGCGGGACGGGTCAGCACGCGCGGCAGTTCGCGGCTGACAGGTCGGGCCGTCGCGGGCAGCGGAGCAGTGGGCAGCACGTCCCCCTGGGGCGTCCAGCATCCCCCCAGCGCGATCAGCCACCAGCCGCTCCAGCCTCTGGCGCGCATCGACCATCCATGCCTTCTCGGACCGCTCGGCGCAGTCGATCCCCGTGTTCTTCTTTTCGGCCAGTATTACGCGACGATTTGAACTGTTTTGCCCAACACTCCGCTTCTACCGCCTTTGCGGAAACGAGAACCTGTTCTGGAGCGGCGGTTTTGTGCTGGCGAGCGGGTGGAAAAGGGTGTACAAAGAAGGGGGAATGAGGGATGGGATGCCGCCACCGTTTAGCACTGTGGCATTACACCTGGGGCCATGATGCCGCTTCGATCCGCGCTCTTTCCAACTCCAGCCAGCGGGGAAACGGCGGGGTCGCAATGCCATAATCTGATCCTGTGCTGGCAACGAGGTACTCTGTCATGACGACTCCGGATGCCTATGATGATGCGGGCCGCTCCAGCGGCCTGTCGGCGGATTTTCGCGCTGCGGTCACGGCGGAATTGCTAGAGCGCGACTACACGGTGGTGGAATGGGAAACGGAAGGGGTCCATGTGCGGGGACCCGACGACGAGGGGGAACAGTACCTGGGACTGTCCAATCTCTATCGCCGGGCGCAGGGGGTCGCACGGGCGGACTGGCCTCAACTCATCGGCGATTTCCTCGACCACCTGGCCAGTATCAGCGAAGGCCCCAAGCTCCCGCAGTCGCTCGATACCTTGACCGCGCAACTCCGCCCCCGCTTAGGTCCCCCCTTCACCCGCGAGCTGAAGGTCCGGCCCTGGAGCATCCCGCTGCCCGGCACCCCGCTGGCCATCTCCTTGGTCATCGATTTTCCCCACGCGATGGCTTACGCCACCGAGGAGATGGTGCAAAACTCCCAAGCCTCCGCCGAGGAACTGCTCGATTGCGCCCTGGACAATCTCCGTCAGGATACACCGGAGGATTTCCTGCAACCGCTGAGTGAAAACCTGGAGCTGTTGCTCGGCCACACCGGCGATGGATACGATGCCAGCCGTGCTCTGATCGTCGAGGAGCTGCTCCCGCAGGACGCCCCCGCGGGTCTGTGGCTGGCCCTGCCGAGCCGCGATGAACTCTACGTCTGGCCCGTCAGCCCCCAAGGCCTTCAGCACCTTCCCTATCTCAAACTCTTCGCCCAGGACAACTACCATAAGCATCCCTACCCCATCAGCGATGAGATTTTCTGGCTCTACGAGGGACGCTGGCATACCTTTACCATCCGCTTCCAGGCACCGGACACGGTCTCGATCAGTCCGCCGCCGGAATTCATCGAACTGCTGGAAGACTGGGCCGGTTCCGACGACTTGGAGAACAACCCCTAGCCGCCGCTTCTCCTCGGTTTCTGACCTTTTGGGTCTCTGGTTCCACGCCAGTGTAGCTGCGGGGCTAGTCGCGGTGGGTCCTTGACGGGGCATCAAGAGTCCGCTTTGTCACCCTGAAGTCCGCGGAACCTTGCTACCTCCCCTGCGGTGTGAGATACCTTCCGCTGGCCGGGTAACTTGTGACACGCCGGCCCTTTATTGCTTAGCGACCGGCTGATATAATGAGGCTGCTTTGTCAGGTTTGCCGGAACAAGGGAGGCAGGACCATGCACAGGCCAGGCGACTCTCCCCCCCCTCGCCGTTATTGGTTCTGGATGATTGCCCTGCTGGCCGGAGGCAGCGGCCTGGGCAGCTCCGGGGCGTGGGCAGCGGCGGAGCCTTCCCCGACGCCGAAGGCCCTGGAGGTTCAGCCGGAGGACCTGCAACGGGCGCGGGCCTTGGTGCAACAGCTCGGCAGCGACAGCTACACCCAACGGGAGCAAGCCCAGGCGGAACTGGCAAAAATGGGCCGCCTGGCCCGCACCGCTCTTCAGGAGGCTTTGGCGGCGCATCCAAGCCCGGAAGTGCGCCAGCGGTGTGCTAGCTTGCTGCCCGCCGCCATCGAGGACGACATCAAAGCCCGCCTCGAAGTTTTCCTGGCCGACACCGCTGGCCGCTATCAGCATCAGCTTCCCGCCTGGGACCAATTCCGGGCCGTGGTGTGTGACGAGTGGCGTTGGTGCGGCTGGACCCTCGGACGGCGGGCAGACCTCGAACCGGCCGCACGCAAACTCTACGCTGACATGCTCCGCTCACCCGCCAATCGCCAGCTTCTCTTTTTATGGGATGATTCTCACGGCAGCCTTAGGAGCGCTTTGGCGGAGCGCCGCCTGGAGTTGATCAATTGGCGAAACGCTCCGCGGGTCATTATCAACGGCCAACTGGTGAGCACGCCCCGGCGTTCGCCCGAACTGGTGGACTGGCTCACGGTGCTGTTTCTGGACTATCTCCATCCCACTCCCCCAGGGGGGCGTTCCTCCCTGGCGGCAACGATGATGAATAGTCCTGTGCGTGACGCATTGCGCCAGAATGACGCGATTGGGGAGGCCGTGCGCCACCTCACCCTGGCCTGGGCCGTCAGCCAGCGCGATCCCCACGAGTTGTACTACCTGGTGCTCAATGCGGACAATCTGGGGTTCCCCGCCTTGACTTTGCCGCTGGCCCAACGCCTGCTCCACCATCCGGCAGCGCCGGTCGGCTACCGGCTCCAGGCGTTCAACCGTCTCCTCCTACAGCCCCACCCGCGGCTCCTTCCCTTGCTCGAATCCCTCTTCCGGGATGAAACCGTCGTGGCCAACATGACCATCCTCCGCACGGTCAACGGCCAGCAACAGCGGGAGAATATCGTGGTGCAGATGCGCGATGCCGCCCTGGCCGCCGCCCTGCAAATCTGCCAACTCTCCCCCACGGATTATGGCTTCATCGACCGCCTGCCGCAGCAACAGAAGACGGCCTTTGTGCAAAGCCGTTTCTATTTCCCCGAGGATAAGGTCCGGCAGCAAGCCTTCGAGCGTTGGCAGCGGGAACGGCCTCAACCTCCGTCATCCCCCTGAAAGTCCGTCCTGGGATCGTAGGGTTTCCTTGGCAAACGTGTCCGATTGGGGCCAACCGAATGTTGACGGCTAAGACTCCTGGACTCTCTCCCTATGCCGCACCTTTGGATTTGGAAAGGATGAGCCTTCCCATGAACCGGCGTTATGGTGTATTTGTGTTAGCGGGAGCGTTGGTCCTGAACCTGGCTGGAATCGGGGGGTTAGGCCGAGCCGTTTCCCCGGACCCGAAAGATTTGGCCGTTCCTCCCGAAGTGTTGTCGAAAGCCCGGCTGTTGATCCAGCAGTTGGGCAGCGACTCCTATCGGGAGCGGGAGCAAGCCCAGGCGGAACTGGCGAAAATGGGCCGCCTGGCCCGGCCGGCCTTGCTGGAAGCGATGGACCAGCATCCCAATCCGGAGGTCCGCTTCCGGGCTTCCCTGCTCCTGCCGCGTGCCAGTGCCGAGGACCTCAAGGCCCGCCTGGAGGCCTTTCTGGCCGACACCGAGGCCCGCTACGAACATGCCCTGCCGGGTCTGAGCCGCTTCCGCAAGCTGGTCGGCACCGATGTCAAGGCCCGCAATCTGTTCGCTGAGTTTGTCAAGTCGCCGTCCAATCTCGAACTGCTCACGACGCTGGAACAAGGGGACGCCGCCGCGGGACGCGCCATCGCAGACCGCCGCTATTTGCTCTTTGCCCAGATGCAGGGCCAGCGCATCCTGCCAAACGGCCACATCATCCACGAGCCGCGGCAAATCAGCTTTGCGGACATCGCCTGTCTGCTCTTTGTCGAGGCGCTCGTGCCCAGCAAGTACATTCCTTCCACGCCGGTCTTCGGCCACGTCGGCGGTTCGATGTTCTTGCAGCAACCAGCTTCGCATACCGTGCTCAACAACCCCTCCGAACCTCATCACGAAGCCTACCGCCGCCTTGTGGGAGCCTGGCTTGCCAGCCGTGACGATCCGAACGAATGGAACAACCTCGTCCACCTGTTGGGACCGGGCGGCGCGCTCCAGAACTTTCCCCAGGCCCAGGTACTCCTGCGCCGGATTGCGAGCAGTGACAATGTCCCCGGCTGGTCCAAAGCCCAGGCTTTGATCCACCTGGTCCGACGCAATGGCCGAGCGGAAATCCCCACGCTGCTGGCGTTGTTCCAGGACGACACCACTATCACCCAGGTCTGGTTCGGCAATCCGGGCCTGCCCAATCAACCGCCGATCCAATACGAATTGCGCCTGCGCGACTTCGCCCTGGCCTGCATGCTATACTTGACCAATCAGAGGCTGGCTGACTACGGCTTCCGCTTTCCGCCGGGGCAGGCCATACCGGCTCATCAGCTCTCTTACGGCAACTATGCGTTTGACAGCGAGCAGGCGCGGCAGGCGGCCTTTGTCAAGTTCGGCTTCTGGCTGCTGAAAAACGGGATGCCGGAGGCGAATACGCCGCCAACTCCGCCGTCCGGCTCCGGAAGAGAAGCGCCGCCGGCTCCGAACACGCCGCCCGGCATCAAGATTCCCCTCGGTGGCATCAATCCACCCCCCGTCATCAAGCCGGATCGTTGATCTCGGCCTAACCCTCGGCCTGCCTTCCGCTTGATCCCTGCCTGATCCCTCCTGCCGGATCGGCTTCTCTGGCCACGGGGCCTTCCCGGAGATCGCCCGCGCTCGGTGGGGATGATTGGTGGCCGGTTTTCGCTCAGGGGACCGTCAGGGGCTGATGCTGGCCCAGCGGATCGTCAAGGGGCCGATGTTGGCCCAGGGGATCATTAGTGGCTGGTGCTGGCCCAGGCAGGAGGCACCACCTGGCCGCTGGCGGCTAAAGCCCGGGCGCTGACCTGGAGCACGCGGACAAACCCTTCGCTATCGGCGTGGTCGAATTCCCCCACCGCCTCCATGCTGGCGTTGCTTTCCGAGTATAACTGGTGGGGCACATCCTCAGCGGCGAGGAATTCCACGCGGCCTTTATAGAGCTGAACAGTGATGGTGCCGGTGGCGAGGCGGGTCAGCGGTGCGAGGGCGGCGCGGGCCATGTGCGAGGCCAAATCGAAGCCGTAACCCTGGTAAATCTGCCGGGCCATGAACAGGGACAATCCATCGAACAGCTCCCGTCCCCGGCGATCCAGGATCAACTGCAACAGGAAGGCATACGCGCTGCCGAGCAGCTCCATGCCGGGCGCCTCGTATACCCCGCGGGACTTGATCCCGACGAAGCGGTTCTCGACGACATGGGTGCAGATGCCCACGCCATGCCGTCCTGCCAGGGCATTGGCCCGCCGGATCGCCTGGAAGGGACTGAGCAACTGGCCGTTGATCGCCGTGGGCACTCCCTGGACGAAGCGGATGGCGACGGCTTCCGGTTCCGCCGGTCCTTGGGACGGCAGCACTCCCATGCCCGGCTGCACAAACCAGGGGCTGGTCGTCAGATGTTCCAGTTTTCCCGCTTCGTGGGTCAGGCCGAGTAGGTTGGCATCCGTCGAGTAGGGGGCATCCTTGCTGGCTTTGATGGGCAGCTTGCGGGAGAGGCAGTAGTCGATCATTTCGGCCCGCCCGCGGAATTGTTGGAGGAACGCCGGGTCGCGCCAGGGGGCATAGACGGTCAGTTCCGGGGCGAGCATGTTGGTGCACAATTGGAAGCGGACCTGGTCGTTCCCCCGGCCCGTCGCGCCGTGAGCCAGCACGCGGATGCCCCGGCGGCGCAGCTCCGGCACCATCCCGGCCACGATCACATGCCGGCCGATCCCGGTCGTGTTCCAGTACGCCCCCTCGTACTTGGCCTGGAACTGGATCACTTCGATCCCCGCGGCAGCGATCATGTCATGCAACGGCAATGCGACGAAATCCGCCGCTCCGCACGCCCGCATCCGCTCCTCGATCGCCCGGAAATCCGTCTCGTCCGGCTGGGCCATATCCGCCGTGAAGCACACCACACGCACGCCTTGCTCCGTCAGCCAGCGGGTGATCGTGCAGGAATCCAAGCCGCCCGACGCGGCAAACCCCACCGTCTGGCCCTTCAAGTCGGCTACACTGGTCATGATTCTGCTATCCTCGCCTGTGCCCTAATCCGGAAGCAGGCCGCCTCCTGAACGCGGACTGCTCCGATGGTCCTACTTCCCAACGTCTTCCCTCCGCGAGACGCCGGCAAACCCGTAGCACCGCGGCGCTCCGTCACGATATGATTACATAAACCGCCGCTTCTGGCATCACACGCCCCGCTCCTTTCCTTCCAGGAACCGCTTTCTACCGCCTTCTATGAGCCGCCTTCCGCCAGGAACCCTTTTCTTCGAGGAACCGTCGTCGTCCATGAACCATCCCTTCCCCCCCGATCCTTTCCCCCCCTCTCCTTTTGACCAACTGCTGGTGCCGGAAGGGCTTCATCTCCAACTGATCCATCACGCCCAGTTCGCACTGCCCCACGAATGCTGCGGCCTGCTGGCGGGGCGCATCCACCGCGGCCAGGGATTCGTCACCCATGTTTTCCCCCTGGGTAATGCTCTGGCCAGCCCCACGGCGTATCTCACCGACCCCCGCGATCTGCTCCACGCCTTCCGCAACCTGCGGCAACTCCGCTGCGACTTGCTCGGCTTCTACCACTCCCATCCGACCAGTTCGCCCTGGCCCAGCCGGCGGGACCTGGAGCAGAATACCTACGGCTCGGAGGTTGTGCATGTCATCATCGGTCTCGCGGGGAAGGTGCCGGAGATCGCGGCCTGGCGGTTGTTCCCAGGGAGCTATCAGGCCGTGCCCTATCATCGCTTAGCCGGTTGATCAGTTTCGCCGTTGGCCCTCTGCTGGGGAAGAATGCTCTGGACCCGTCGTTCCCTCCGGCCAGAGCAGCCATTCCCAACGTTGCTGTTTTCGGCCCCGACTCTGGCTGATCCGGCACATGGTGGCGAAGGGGCAGAAGCGGGTGCATTCTCGTTCCCGTGGCGCCAAGGGGAAGCAGCCCTGACGAATGGCTGTCACCACTTGCCGCAGCCGCTGCACGGTCCGCTCCCGGAAGCGCTCCCAATTCTGGTTTCCCTCGTCCGCGGGCTGCTGTCTCCGGCCTGGCGGCCACATGATCTTGGGACCGGACCCGGTCACAAACCAATAGATCAATCCCCGCACCGGCGGCGACTCTGCCCCTTGGCACAGCTTTTCCCAGGCGAGGGCATACACCGGCAATTGCAACCGCTCGAGCCGTTCCACCTCCGCGGCTGTGTAGCCGGAACCTCGACCGGTCTTGTAATCGATAATCCAGATGCCGGACCCGGCCAGGTCCTGATCCACGCGGTCGATCCGCCCGCTCACACGGACGGTCAAGCCGGCCGCCTCCACCTGGCAATCCCGCTCTCTGGTGCCGAACCCTTCCTCAAAGGCCACGGGTTGGGGAACCAGTCCGGCCTTGTGGCATCGCCCCATCAGTTGACGCCATTGCCGCCAGTACCGCCGGGCATAGCGTTGCAACCGCACTCCCTCCCACCGCCAGATTTCCCGGACCAGGCGGCTGTGTCCCTGCGGCAGTTGCCGCTCCACCTCCTCCGCGATCAAGGCCGCTAAGCGGCGGACCCAGGGCAGCTCCGCCTCGTTCCCTTCCGCTGCCCTGGCGGTGTCCCTCTCGTTTTCTGCCGCATTTCCGGCCTTGCCCCGCCTCGCCGCTGCTTCCGCGGCCTCCGCCGCCAGTGCCAGGACCAGCTCGCGGTCCTGACCTTGCTCAGCCAGTTCCCGGTGGAAGCGGGCCAAAGCCTCATGCAGCACCACTCCCCGGCGAGTGTGTTCGATCTCTTCCGCAGGGTCCGGCAGTTTCTGCAAACCGAGCACATGCTGGGCGAAGAAGCGGAAGGGGCAGGATAAGTACGTCTCCAGCGCCGTCGGATTGAAGAGGCACTGGCCGTCAAAAAGCTGCTGGATCAGCCGTAGCGCTGCGGGATGTTGCAATCGGCCATCGTAGGGGGTGTAGTCCGGCCTCGCCCAGCGGGCCTCCACCATGAGCCGGGCACGCTCCAGGGCCTGCTCGATCTCTGCCGTCACAGCCGGATAAGAGCGGCGCTCCGCCTTCTGTCCCCGTGCCCAGGCGTGGGCGTATTGCACCCGCTGTTCCGCCGCGCTCAACGGTTTCTGGGTCCAATACCCATCGAGCAGCATTTTTTGTTGCAGGACTGCCAGCGCTTGGGGGTCGAGCTGTTCCCGCCACTGCTGAACGAAGGCCGCCGGCAGCAACGATTCGCCATTGGCATCGAAGGCGGCATAGCTGAGGACGAGTTCCTGGCGGGGTGCTGTGGTCAAGGCGGTAAAGAGCAACTGCTCGCTGGCGAAGCGCTGCTCCGCAGTTTCCAGAGGCAAACCGGCTTGCCGCAGCCGCTGGCGCTGGCCATCCGCGAGCAGAGTCTCCCGCCGGTTCAACCGCGGCCAGGTCCCCTCAGCCAGGTTCAGCAGCACCAGGCAATCGCAATCCAGTCCCGCCGCTTCTTCCGCTTCGACCAGGCGAACCGCGCCGGCTGTCTGACTGTTCGCGAGGGGTGTGTATTCCCTCAGCGTTGCCACACGTTCCACAAATGCCGCCAACTCCGCCCACTTTTGCACCCTCTGCCGCTGGAGTGCGCTCTCCAGGCTTTGCCAGAATAGCTCCACGACCGCCCTTTCGTCCGCCTCCAGCACTTCGGGGCGCAAACCCAAACTCTCGGCAAACCCACGCAGGCGTGCCAGCAACTCCCCTTCGGATCGGACGAGACTCACCTCCGGCTCTGTCGGGCCAGCCTCCCCCTCCGCGCTCTCTGCCACCTCGGCAGCGGCCAACTCCGCTTCCTCCTCCGAGACGGCGGTCTTTTGGTTCCCGATTCCCACGGCATCATAATGCCGGAATAACTCCCGCCAAAAATCTTGACACTGCAATGCCAGTTCCGGCAAGCGCTGCGACGGGCTTCCCTCTTCGTCGCTGTCTTCCGCGCTGGAATGGGGAAAGTTCTCGCGGGAGATTTTGGCGGAAGTTTGCGACTCGTTTTCTGCCTTGGCTGGGCTAACCTGCGGCTCACTTTCCTGGAGGATTTTTTGGGCCTGCTCGGTCCAATAGCGAATGGCGTTTTCCAGCGCCCGCCGCCCGCGGGGGATGCCGAGTTGCCGCAGGAACGCCTCCGCCGCGTAGCGTCGCTCGTCCGTCTCATCCCAGACCGGCCGGAAATAGCTGTGCCGCAACAGAGCAGTCACGTCTCGAAAGCGCCAGTGCCGCGCCGCCACGCGCAGAGCGAGCAGGAAGAAACCGACCGCGGGATGACGGATCAGTGGCAACCGCCTGTCCACGGCCAGAGGCACGGCATACTCGTGGGCGGCCTCGTCGTACAACTCGGCCAGCCGTCCTTGGCAATCGCGGGTGGCCAGGAGGATTCGTTCCGCCGGCACCCCCTGGTCCAGCCAGTGCCGCACCTGCCGGGCGATCAGGCGTGCCTCTCCCAAAGCCCCCGCCGCTTCGATCAACCGGAGCTGCGCAGGTGGGGAAGCCGGCGGCACAGAGCTGCTTGCCGACAGGGGGATGGCCCGAACCTTTTCCGCAGGGAGAAGAGACCAGCCGTGATAGTCCAATCCCGGCCCCTGCTGGAGCTGCGGCGTCTCTCCCCACACCTCAATGCCGCTTTCCGCCAGGGCTTCCAGCAGCATCGCCGCCGAACGGGGCAATTCCACATAGCCGGTGACGACCACACCGCGCAGGCTGGCAAACGGCTCGCGGCAGTTCTGATACCAGAGGTCCGCCGCCTGGAACTGCCGCTGGGCCTGGCTCATCGCTTGAGCTTGCCGTCGCCGCCGGTCATACTCCCGGTACAGCAAGGCCAACTCCTGCAAAGCCTGGCTCGCTCCGCCTGCCAGATTCGGAAGCGTCTCTTCCCAAAGTGGGGGCGTGATGCCCGCTTCTTCCAGTTCCGCTACCGTCCCGGCCAGGCGTTCGACAAACCCCCGCTTGTCCCACACGCGCCTGTAATAGTGCAAGGAGGACTGGCATTGCTGAAGGGCTGCCCACACCCACTGCCGCCGATCCCCTTCGCTCAGTTCCGCGAAGCCTCCCGCATGGTGTTGCACCAGGGCATCCGCAAAACTTTGCAGGTCCCGAATCTGTTCCTGCTCTCGTTTCCCGCGGCGCAGTCGCCACTGTTCCGCCTGCATTCGGCTCGCTGTCAGCCACAACACCCCGGCTTCGCCGGAGCAGCGCTGTAACCGTTCGTATTCCTCCTCCAGCCGCTGCCAGCGCGCCGCACGCGAGGGCGACAGGACCAGCCGGATCACCTCTGCCATTCCCCCATCTCCTCCTGCTTCGTTTCCCTCATCTCCCCCTCCATTCATTCTGTCGCGTTTCCTGGATTTTCTCCCCATCGGCAGCCGGGCGACAGGGACCGCGTCGGTTGGCCTTCCACGAGTTGGCCCCACGTCCTGATTGTACCAGGTGACTCCGGCCTGCACCTTCCGAGTTCCCGCCGCCGCACGTCTTGCCCGCTTCCTCCTCCGCCCTCCTTCGGCGATCCAGGAATCGCTCCGCCCTCGCCGTTCGGAGAAAGTCCCCCAGGGAGAAGGCGGTTATCCTCCGAATTTCGATGATCCTTCCTCCCGGTGCCGATTTTTTTGGATTTTTTCCTTGACAGGGCGATTTTTAGTGTGCATATTTCCATATATCGCAGCTTCTCGTTCAAGGAGGCCGTTTGACATTCCAGTATTTTGTGATCATGTTTACAGATAATTATGTGGACATGATCACGGGTAAGGAACGGAAGGAGGAAGTCCATGCTTTCGAGAAATAGCCAGCCACGGTGGGGTACGCAGCGGGCCGAGGGGGGGACAGGCCGGTTCGGGACCGGAGCGCGAAGAGTTCGGACCGGGACCAGGGCGGGACCGGAGCGGCAGAAGCTGGGCGAAAAGGATCAAAGGGTGACGAGGGCGCTGCTCCAGGTGAGGCCGCCGCCGAAGGCCACGAGCAGGAGGGTGTCGCCTGGCTGGCAGCGGCCAGTTTCCAGAGCTTCATCCAAAGCAATCGGGACGCTGGCGGCGGACGTGTTGCCGTATTTGTCGAGATTGACCATGACTTTGGAGGGCGGAATATGCGTGGCTTCCAGGGCAGCATCGATGATGCGCTGATTGACCTGGTGGGGGATGAGGATGTCAAAGGTGGGCAGGCCGAGTTCCCGGCAGTCCAGCTCCGCTTGTTGGATCAATTCGATCATGCGGGTGACGGCGAAGCGGAAGACTTCCCGGCCAGCGAGGCGGAGGTAGTCCAAGCGCTGGGGGACGGTGGCACCGGGCGGGGGCTGGGGCGTGACCCGGCTGGGCACCTGGATCAGTTCCTGGCGGGAGCCGTCGGCGTAAAGCCGGATGCGGCGAATGCCACGGGGGCCGGGCGCTTGAGCCGACAGGACCACCGCACCGGCTCCATCCCCGAACAGAATACAGGAGTTGCGGTCCGTCAGGTCCATGGCCCGCGTGAGCACCTCAGTCCCAACGACCAGCACGTGGCGGGCTGCCCCGGTGTACACATACTGGCTGGCCACGGACAAAGCATACAGGAAGCCCGAACAGGCCGCCGACAGGTCAAAAGCGGGGATATGCCGGCATCCCAGGGCCGCCTGAATGAGGCAGGCAGTGGCGGGACACATCAGGTCCGGCGTGACGGTGGCGCAGACGATCAGGTCCAAGTCCTGGGGGGCGAGGCCGGCTTTTTCCAGAGCGTGCCGGGCGGCTGCCGTTCCCAGCGTGGCCGAAGTTTCTCCAGTGCCGGCAAAGCGGCGGGCGCGAATCCCCGTCCGCGTCCGAATCCACTCATCGGAAGTGTCCAAATTGAGGCTTTCCGCCAACTCATCGTTGGTGACACTGCGGGCCGGCAAGCAGCGGCCCGTCCCCGCAATGACCGCGCTGTAAGAAATACCCATCGAAATCAACCTGATCCTGAGCCACACCCGCGGTGCTCTGGCCACCGCCGGATCATTCCGAGCATTGCTATCGGTGTAGCAAATTGTCAGTACAACTTCCACAAGATAATTCCGGGCAACTGGATGGCGGGCGATGTAGGATAACGTCAGATTCGATACCGGGGGGTGTTCCATATGAGCCGGCAGCCTTCTGAACCATGGTACGCTGATGGCCTGGCCTTTACCTGCACGCGCTGTGGGGATTGCTGCCGGGGAGCGCCGGGGTATGTCTGGGTCAATGAGGAGGAGATCGCGGCGATCGCTGAGCATCTGGGGGAGGCGGCGGACCGAGTGCGGGCGATGTACACGCGAGCGGTGCGGGGCCAGCGCTCCTTGCGGGAACGGAGCAACGGCGACTGTATCTTTTGGGATGCGGCCAAAGGGTGCACCATCTACCCCGTGCGTCCGCGGCAATGCCGCACCTGGCCGTTCTGGGCCAGCAACGTGGCCAGCCCGCAAGCCTGGGAACGCACTTGCCAGGTCTGCCCCGGCTGCGGCCAGGGGGAAGTGATCCCGGCGGAAGAGATCACCCGGCGGGTTCAGGTCATCCGGTTATGACGGGCAGCGGCCCAGCTCTTCCCCGACCTCAACCCGGCGAGGTAGAGGGGGTTGCACCGCCAGCAGGTGAGGATGAAGCCGGTTGCTCTCGTTCGTAGTGGCAAGTCACGGTCGTAGTGATCCCCCCGCGCGGGGTCCACTTGGACACCACGGTGCAACGGCGGGGTTGGCAAGCCGCCACAAAGTCATCGAGCAAGCGGTTGGTGACCTGCTCGTAAAAGATGCCCATGTTGCGGTAGCGCTGCAAATAGAGCTTGAGCGATTTCAGCTCCACGCACCATTGGTCCGGGACATACGTAAAGATGATGGTGCCGAAATCGGGCTGGCCGGTTTTCGGGCAGACACTGGTGAACTCCGGGCAGACAATCTCGATCGTGTAATCCCGTCCTGGCCGCGGGTTGGGAAAGGTCTCCAGTTGATCCGCACTCGGCGTGGCTGTCGGTTCCATAGGGCACTCCCCAGAGGGAATGGAGCAGGTTATGATGATACACTGCGGTTTATCGTAGGCTGCGGCGGCGAGGGCGGAAGGCGGATGTTCTCCAAGCGGAAGGCGGATGTTCTCCAAGTGGTGGAGGCGATGAGCCGATGGCGGGCAAAGCGGTGGTCCTTCTGAGCGGCGGATTGGACAGTGCCACCACCTGCGCCCTGGCACGGGAGGAGGGGTACACGGTTTATGCCTTGTCCGTGGATTATGGCCAGCGGCATCGGATTGAGCTGGAGCGCGCCCGGCAATTGGCCCGCCGCTTGGGAGTGGCCGAGCATCGCATCGTAGCCGTGGATTTGCGTGCTATCGGCGGCTCCGCCCTGACGGCCGACATTCCTGTGCCCAAGGACCGCCCGGCAGAAGCCCTGGCCCAGGGCATTCCGATCACCTATGTACCGGCCCGCAATACCCTGCTTTTGGCTCTGGCCCTGGGGTATGCGGAAACCCTCGGGGCATTCGACATCTTCATCGGAGCGAATGTGCTCGACTATTCGGGCTATCCCGACTGCCGGCCCGAATTTCTGCGCGCCTTCGAGACCCTGGCCCAACTGGCCACCCAAGCGGGCGTCGAAGGGCGCGGGCGTTTCCGCATCCATGCTCCCCTGCTGTACCTGACCAAGGCCGAGATCATTCGCCAGGGACAGCGGCTGGGTGTGGATTACGCCTTGACCCTCAGTTGCTACGATCCCGATCCGCAAGGGCGTCCCTGCGGGCATTGCGACGCCTGCCAGTTGCGGAAGAAAGGGTTCGCCGAAGCGGGCATTGCTGACCCTGCCGAAGCCGGATTGGCTAGCGCTTCCCCTGCCGTGCTGGAACAGTCCGCCGGTGCACTCCCTTGAACTTCGTCTGGGGCAGGAAGACAGCGAGGCAGAGGAGGCGCAAGTTCGCGCCGTCAGGCCGCTGCCGACACCGAGGAGATCGCCATGATGCGCTATCTGCCAGCCCAGACTCTGGGGATTGCCGCCCTGATAGCGGGGGGCGTGTTAGCAGGGTGCGGCTTATGTGCTGGAGCTGATTGGCCGCAATTCCTTGGCCCCAACCGGGACAATAGCACTCCCGAAAAGGTCCAACCTTGGAAGGGGGAACTCAAAGCACTCTGGCGGCAGCCGCTGGGTCCCGCCCATAGTTCGCCGGTGGTAGTCCAGGGAGTGGTCTACGCTTTTTACGAACCCGCGGGGAAAAACGCCGATGCCCTGGCGGCCTTCGAGGCCCGCACGGGCAAACGCCTGTGGGAGAACAGTTACGAACGTGCGGAATTCAAGCCGCTCTTTGGGGCTGGTCCTCGCTCCACGCCGCTGGTCCATCAAGGCCGCATCTACACCTACGGCGGCACTGGCATCCTCGCCTGCTGGAAGGCACAAGATGGCAGCCTCCTCTGGAAGGTCGATACTTTAGCGGAGTTCCAGGCCCGCAACCTTTTCTTTGGCGTGTCTACCTCGCCGATCCTGGTCGAGGGAGACAAAGTGGTAGTGATGGTAGGCGGTCCGCAAGCCGGCATCGTGGCTTTCGACGCCCGCACAGGCCAAACCGTCTGGAAGGCCACTCAGGAACCAGCCAGTTATGCCTCGCCCATCTTCGCCCGGCAACAGCTCATCTTTCTGGGAGGTTCCCACCTCCTGGGACTGTCGCCGCAGGGACAGTTGCTCTGGAAGTTCCCCTGGGAGGGCCGCGTTGGAGGGCTGGTCGAATCCTCCACCACTCCGGTTTGGACTCACGATCTGGTGATCGGCAGCACCGTCACTTCGGGAACCGTAGCATTGCGCCTGAATACCAAGGAGAAGCAAATCCAGCCGGAGAAGGTGTGGGAAAACAAGCAACTGACCTGCTATTTCTCGACACCGGTTGTGGTCGGCGATTACCTGTACATGATCAACGGAGCGGCCAGCCTGCTCAATCCGAGCATTACCCTGCGTTGTGTCGAGGTGAAGAGCGGCAAAATTGTCTGGGAACGCAAGGATGTGGGGCGCTACCATGCCGCCCTGTTGCGTTGCGGACCGCCGGGAGAAGAACATCTGCTGATGCTCGATGACAACGGCCATCTGATTCTCCTGGCGCCGGACCCCAAAGGGTACAAGGAACTGGCCCGGAGTAAGGTCTGCGGTCCCACCTGGGCCCATCCCGCCCTGGTGGATGGCCGCCTGTATTTGCGCGATGAACAGGAGTTGCTCTGCATTCCTCTGTCTCTGCACTAAGCGGGCTAGCAAGGAATGCCGGAATCTTTCCTTCGCCTGGATCGAGAGCCACGATCGTGATCATCGGCCTGCTGTTGTCCGCCGGTTTGATCCTTCTGGGAGTTGGAGCTGGTTGGGGCCAGATACGGCTCTATCGGCGTCTGCGGGAGCAACCCTTTTTACCGGCGGAGGATCAACGGCACTATCGCGCTCAAGGGCGGCGGCGGCTGGTGATTTCCGCCCTGCTCACGATCATCGGCAGCATGATCGGCGGCTACTACCTCAGCGGCATGGATGAGCGGCTGGTGGCTATCCCGGAGCGGCAGCGCCAGGCCGCGGCTCAGGCCGGCGAGCATCCTCCCAATCCGGCTCAGGAAGCGGAGGCCGCCGCCGATCGCCGCTTCACTCGCCTGGTTGGCTATTACTGGATTGCGGTCATCGTGCTGCTGGGGGTTGTGGTGATGCTGGCCAGTATCGATGTCATCGCCACGCGCCGCTACTGGATGGCTCGTTATCGCGAGTTGCAGGCCGACCATCAGGCCAAACTCCATCGGGACCTGATCATCTACCGTCAGCGGCGGCTGGAAAAGCGCTTTCGCCCCTTGCCCCGTTCGCCATCTCCGGGAGATCCCCCGCCGGATGACGCTGGCACTCCGCCTGCCTGA
>Ga0101943_1000789_pt1 | contig 38764 bp, 37 predicted proteins | sample DewCreD2012metaG_5_FD_75244 | JGI IMG/M metagenome (GOLD analysis project Ga0101943, IMG submission 75244) | Hot spring sediment bacterial and archeal communities from British Columbia, Canada, to study Microbial Dark Matter (Phase II) - Dewar... ... | reverse complement strand
CTCAGCCACAACCCCATGCCTCCGCGGCGGGTGAAGTGAGCGCAACCGCCACCCCCAGCGCCTATGTGCCCGATGTGCAAACGGTTCATCGCCTGCTGCTCCAGCGGGCTGGTCTGACGCCCCCTGTCCAGGAGGACGCTTCTCCTGCTGAGTTGCTGGAGGGCGAAATGCCCACTGAACCGTTGGGGAGCACGCCGCCAGGGGAGCCTGCTGCCCAGACCGCCATACCGCTGTTCCCATCTGCCGAGACCGAGCCACTGGAGACGGCGCATCTGCCGTTTGCCCACCTGCTGGACGAGCTGCAGATCCTGGGACAGGTGCAGAACACCTTTATTGTGGCGTCCACCCGTGAAGGTCTGGTGATTATCGATCAGCATGTTGCCCATGAGCGTGTGCTCTATGAGCAGTTCTGTAGGGAGCGAGGTGGAACGCCTGTGCCACGCCAGACCCTGCTCAGCCCGGAGCCGCTGATATTGGATCGTCGCAGTGCGTTGCTGTTGCAGGAACGGCTCGACGAGTTGCACCGACTGGGTTTTGAGCTGGAGCCGTTTGGGCAAGACACCTATCTTGTGCGCTCCGTGCCCGTCGCGCTGGTTGGGTGCGACCCGATTGGTGTGCTGAAAGATATTATTGATGAGCTGGTGGAGCTTTCGGTCAGCCGTCGCGTGCCTTTAGCACGGGAACAGATCTGGATCACCACGGCATGTAAGCTGGCGGTCAAGGCAGGCGACCCGTTGAGCTTGCCAGAGATGCAGCGGTTGATAGAGGATCTCGCCCGCACACAGAACCCCTACCTCTGCCCCCATGGTCGCCCCATCACGCTCACGCTTCGCTGGAACGAACTGGAGCGACGGTTCAAACGGAGTTGAGTTGGCATGCTGACGCTGCGTGAGCGGGCAAAAGCGTTTTGGAAACGCATTCGGCACGGACGCCTGGCAGAGTTGATCGAGACGATTTTCGCTCTCTGGTCTCAACACGCTGTGCCGCGCCATGCGGCTGCGCTGGCGTTCTACACCTTGCTGGCGCTGGCGCCGATGCTGCTCGCGCTGACAGGCATCGGTGGCTACTGGCTGGGCAGACAGCGTGCCAGCAAACAACTGATTAAATGGGTGGAACGCACGGTTGGGAGCGCAGCGGCGCAGCCCATAAGCCACCTGATTGAACAAACAGTCCCGCACGGCTCCGGTGCCAGTGTGACGCTGATCGGGTTGATGCTGGCGTTGTGGGGCGCATCGGGGCTGCTGCAAACCGCCAAGGCTTCGCTGGACGAATTCTGGGAGGCACCCTCACCTAATACACCGCTCAAGGGCTGGCTGCTGAACCGTCTGGCGGCGGCGGGCGGCGTGCTGCTATTGGCTATGTTGCTCAATGGGAGCATCGTGCTGGAGGTTGTGCTCCAGGCACTGCGTCAGCATGCGAACGAGCTGCCGCTGGTCTATCCGCTATTGGTGTGGTTCAGTCGCGGATTGCTCCCAGTGCTCACCAGCGTGGGGTTCGCGCTGCTCTACTGGTTGTTGCCATCGGTCAAACCGCGCTGGCGCGATGCCCTGTTGAGCGCGTGCTTCACCGTCGCTTTGCTAATGGGCGCACGCGCGCTGGTCAGCCTCTACATTGCGCGGAGTGGTCTGGCAACCCTGTATGGCTCCGCGGGCGCGCTGGTTGTCCTATTGCTCTGGGTCTATGTATCTGCCATGATTTTCTTTCTGGGTGCGCTGCTTGGTGTCGCGCTCAGTCGCGGTCGCCGTTAGGATGTACGGACTGTGCGGCTCTTATGCCAGCCCACGCTCTTTCAGATACTCTCGATAGACAGCGACTGCCTGCGGCATCGTGCTGGTCAACTGCATGATGCCGCTAACGCGCCCTTTGGGTTGAATCTTGCGTTGCGTGAACGCCATCATCGCGTTCTCCTGACCCGTGTAGAGCTTATGGAATAGGTCCGCGGTGAGCGTCAGCGCAGCCTCCTCCTCGCCCTCAGGCTTCTCGGTACACAGCTCCAGCTTGCCACCGCGCGTGTCGATCCAGAAGTCAATATCAGGCTGACGGATGTGGATCGCGATGAGCATATCCAGCTTCTGCCAGCCCTCACGAATGACATCCACATTGCGCAGACGGTCGATAAACCCGAACACAAATTCCCGTGCCTGTTCAGGGTCTTTATAGGGAAATCCCATCGTTCAACACCTCCACTACTCCATATACGCCGGCCCATCCGCCCTTCCTGCCAAAGATTGACTATCCAGTCAGTCTACGGTGCGTAGGTCGCGATGCGTTGCAGGAGGGTGCGTACCTGCTCGCGCGTGGGCTGGACAGGGTTGAAAAGGAGGGAGCCATCGGCAAAGGTGAGGTCGACCAACTGTTCCAGCTCCTCCTCCGAGACGCGAATGTCGAGATCGAACAGGTGGGCGGGGATGCCGATGTCGCTCATCAGTTGGCGCACGCGCAGAATGGCGTCTTCAGGTGTCTCCACCTCCATCGCTTGCGCAATCTGCTCAAAGCGGTCGCGTCGGCTCTCCAGGTTGAACTCCATCGCGTGGGGCAGGGCAAGCGCACAGCATAGCCCATGTGGCAGGTCGTACAGTCCGCCAATTGCATGCGCCAGCGCGTGCGCCAGCCCCACCATGCTGTTATTGAAGGCAGCGCCCGCAATCGTGGCAGCAAACGCCATCGCTCCGCGCGCCTCCATGTCATTTGCACCGTTCGAGACCGCGCGGGGCAGGTAGCGCAGGATGAGCCAAATCGCCTCGAATGCCAGAACATCGGACAGTGGGTTTGCCTGCAGGTCGACGACGGCTTCGATGGCGTGGGTGAGTGCGTCCATCCCCGTCTGGGCAGTTGGGGCAGGAGGCAGGTAGCGCGACATCTCGGGGTCCACAATCGCCAGATAGGGTGCCAGGTGACGGCTCAGCACCGGCATCTTCTGCCGACGCTCTGGGTGAGTGAACATCGCGATGAAGGTCACCTCGCTGCCTGTGCCCGCGGTGGTCGGAACGGCAATCAGTGGGCGGCATGTGCCCGGAACGGTGTCGGTGCCCTCGTAGTCCATTACGCGCCCCCCATGGGTGCGCAACACATTAATCAGCTTCGCGCTGTCCATCACGCTGCCACCCCCGACGCCGATGACCACCTCCTTATCCCGCGCCAGGGGTACTGCCGTTTCGATGCATTCGATGGTGGGATTGGGCAACACGCTGTCATAAATCTCATACCGCACATTAGCCTCCTGCAGTTGGCTTTCAACAGGCGTGGTCAATCCTACGCCGTGCACACCCCTGTCCGTCACGATCAGTGCGCTCCGCCAGCCGTGCAGGCTACACTCGAAGCTCAGGTTGCCTACTGCGCCCGCGCCCAGCAGCAATCGCGTGGGCATCTCGAAACCGAAAATCGCGTTCAACATGGCAGGGGGTGGATTCATCATAGCGGGGCGGATTCCTGCTTGCGGTTTGGCACGAAAATTGCTCCATGCTTTCGATGGCGTGGGTTTGTCAGGGTGCGTTTGAAAGAGATGAGCGGCTTGTGTCCTGTGCACCTCCCTCCCTCTCGATGGAGCCTCGGTGCCCCTCCCACCGAGGCTCCTTTTCTTCTGGTGTATAATCATAGGGAGGCATGGTAACACGCGAGCAGATTGAGCAGGCAAAGCGGCGGCGTGATTTCGCCTTTTTCCGAGAGGTGCTGGATACCCGACATGGCGTTAGATACCTGCTGCAGGTGCTGGAGCGCCTGGGTAAGCTACCGCCCGATTTCGATCCGACACCGTTGCTGGCACTGGTCGAACATCCCCATCCAGAGGTGCGTTTGGCGGCCGTGAAAGGGTTGTCTCGCCTGGAGAACCCGAACCTGCTGCCGATCTTTGCTGAGCGTATATTGGAGGAGGGCAACACCTTCGTTCGTCGTGAGCTGGTTTCCGCCATCGGACGCCTGCGCTTACCGGAAGCCATCCCGTTGTTGTGTCGCCTGCTGGAGGATCCCGATCCAAAGGTTGTGCTGCAAGCTATTCGCGCCTTGCTCTGCTTCCGGCACCGTGACGAGGTTCGCACTCACCTGCTTCCGTTAATGAATCATCCCAACGAACTGATTTGCTCGGTCATACAGCGCGAGTTTGGGCAAGCACGCGAATCGAGCGGTCGCTTGCCCCATCCAGTCAGCCCCGATTGGCTCAAGAATCTGATGGTATGTGGGGATGTGCTGGAGCTGCTTGCTTATGTACCGTCAGAATCGGTGCATTTGACCTTTACATCGCCCCCGTACTATAACGCACGCGACTACACCCTGTATCGCAGCTACGAGGAGTACCTGGAGTTTCTGGTGCGCGTATTCCGTGAGGTTCACCGCATCACGAAAGAAGGACGCTTCTTTGTGCTGAATACCTCACCTATGCTGATCCCGCGCATGAGTCGCAAGCATTCCAGCAAGCGGTACGCGATCCCGTTCGATATCCATCCGCGCCTCATCGGGATAGGATTTGAATTTATCGATGATATTATCTGGGTCAAACCACCGGGCAGTGCAAAAAATCGCAACGGTGGCTTTTTCCAGCATCGCAAACCCTTGGGATACAAAGCTAATTCGGTGGTCGAATATGTGATGGTCTATCGGAAGGCGACCGACAAATTGATCGACTGGAACATACGGCAGTATGATCAGACGGTTGTGGAGGCGAGTCGCGTGGTGGGTGATTATGAGCCGACCAATGTCTGGGAGATTTCACCAGCTTCCGATCCGGTGCACCCGGCGGTCTTTCCCCTGGAGCTGGCGACGCGTGTCGTCCAGTTATACTCCTATAAAGGAGACCTCGTGTTTGATCCGTTCGCGGGGCGCGGTACAGTGGGTCAAGCCGCTTTGCTGACCGAGCGCTACTTTCTGCTTGTCGAAAAAGAACCGAGCTACTTTGATTATGCTCGTGAACTGATTAGCTCCGGTAATTTGCTTACCGACTTTATGCCACGCTTTATGCTTTATGAAGAGTTTGTACAGTTAGCAAGGAGGCAAGACCAGTAATGCGTATCCCTAATATCGTGACACGCGAAATTGTTTATAAATTGCTCAGAGGACAAGATTATCGTCCGGAAATCGTACATCTTATCGATACCGAATTTCTCAACTATGTTATCGAGTTCTTTAAAAAAGTCGCCGATGCTAAGATGCGAAACCAATCGATCGATGTCGACTGGTATCGGGAAACGATGCTCGACCCTAGCCTTCCAAAAGAAGAGATTGCTCATAACGCAGGATTGAATCTCAAAACCATAGGGAACGCACGCCGTAGCACTAAAAAAGAAATCGTGATTGATGCTTCGCGAGAACATTATGAAAAATTAAAAATCATAATTGATGAATTGATTCAAGCTGATGAGAATATCGAGCTGGAAATCACGATTACTTTTCGCAAAGTAAGTGTTACCCTGAGCATCAGCGAGAGTCTGGTCGTGATTAATGCTCTCGCAGTCGCTCGTGCGGCTATCCGCGGGGGGTTATGGAGTACCGCAGGCAAGCAAGTAGAGACACCTCTGATGCAGGCACTATGCGCATTACATCGTGTGCGCCAAAAGCATTTCGGGCGACGCAGTGATTCTGATCATATCCGCGAAGCGGATTTCTTTTTGATCGATCCTCAAGGAAAAGCTTATCGTTGCGAGGTAAAGCTGATGGGACATGGAAATCCAGAAAGTGCGGATGTTGTCTATGCACGCGACTGCAAGGTATTTGTTGCAGATACGCTTTCCGAACGGAATAAGCAGCAACTTGAGCAAGCAGGCATTCTCTGGATGGAGCTACGAGGCTTGCAAGACTGGCAGCAATTTGCCAAGATATTGGATAGACTGAACATCCCGCAAAAGAGGAAGCCTGGCTTAAAAAGGTGCTGGACAGGATTTTCCCAACTGGACATGCTACAGATAGCGCCCACGAATCGCCAGCCACCTACGCTATTGATTCCGAGCTACTGGTGGATTTTGATTAATTCCTGTCAGCACTCCAATCGTGGTTCCTGAATAATATGCCTGCAGAATGGTGCGATAATCTTGTCCGGCGAGGGCGCGTCCTTGTGCGCCCCACTGACATAGCCCCGTGCCGTGTCCCGATCCGCGCCCGGCGATGTGCCAGCCGTTGCCGTCGGGTTCCACCGTAAAAAGCAGGCTCTTGATGCGCGTGGTGCCGAGCCGCTGACGAAAGAGTGCCCCCTGGATCTCCAGCATGGCGCGGTCGCCCTCCAGCGCGAGCCGTACCACATGCCCGCTGCTGGCTCGTTCCAGCACGCGCAGTGATTTCGGTCTGCCCGCGTCCGGGAAGGCGCGTTGCAGCTCTTGCGGAGAAAGCGTCAGGCTCCAGCGCGGGTTCGGCGCAACATCACAGTAATATCGCCTCCCCAGTGCGTCCCAGTCCAGGATGCCTCGCAGCGGTTCCAGAGCGACTGTACCGACACCCACCTGCTCATTGGGGGCAGTGTGCCCACCACAGTTGCCGCAGTAGAGCGCCTCGAAAACGCGCCCGTTGTACCACAGCACCTCACCTGCCGTTGCCTCCACAGCCCGATCCGTCGTAGGATGTTCCGCCTGAACACCGCCGTAGAGCTGGCAGTGCTCCGTGTCGCATAGGTCGTAGCCGGCGTCTCGGTGGCGATTCAGTCGTCGGAAGGTGAAGGAGCGGGCGGCGACCGCCTGCGCCTTGAGCGCTTCGGGATGAAAACGAGGAGGGATTTCAACAGGCAGCACCGCCTTGAGATAATCATCCAGCCGCACCCAGTTGATGGTGAGCAAGGTCGGCTCACCTGACCTTGCCCGCTGGTGCCACTCCATCGCGCCGCGGAACGGTTTTAGCCGCGTGGGTTCCGTGCCCACCATGAGCAGCGCGTCCTCGGCTGGCTCGGCTCGCAGGTGCAAGGCGTGAACCCGCTCTGCTGGTGGGTTGAGCAGCTCCGCGAGCAGTGCCTGCCCGTCCGCCACCACGCGCCAGAGCCTGCCCGGGAGCGATTCGGCGAGCGTGCGCCCCGTGTCGATATCGACCCAGCGGAACGCCCCAGCTTGCGATTGCACAAAAATCTGTTTACCGCTTGCCTGCCGCACCAGTCCGACCCGTACGAGCCATTCACGGTCGCTCCCTCCGTAGGCAAGGCAACTTGCGGCGTAACCCAGCATCAACCAGATAGTTAACGCCCGCATCGCCCATATAATACCTATGCTCCCGTGCAGGGAGGGACTATGCGTCCTTCGCGAGGGCGTGTCTAATTCCCTTGCCTGCCTATGCCGATAATCCATGTTTGGAGCGAGCAGGGAGTTGCACTGGAGGGATAAGCCGGTGGTTCGACGCTTCACCGATGTGCTGATTGAAGAGGGCATTCTGGATGCGCAGCGACTGGGCGAGTTGATTGCCGCGCGTACTGACCTGCAGGAGCCAATAGAGGACTATCTGGTGCGCGTTGGTGCGATTGACGAGCGCACCCGTGCCCGCGTGCTGAGCGTGATGTATGGCGTGCCCCTGATCGATTTTCAGACACTCTCTGTCCAGCCGGAAGCGGTCGCGCTGGTGCCGCGCGAGGTTGCTCTGCGCTGCAAAGCGATGCCCATCGCGCTGAACGGCTCGCAGTTGGTGGTGGCGATGGCAGACCCTGCCGATATTGTGGCGGTGGACGACCTGCGTGCCGCCTCTGGGCGCGAGATCTCGGTCGCGGTCGCCTCACGCCCGCAGATTCAGGACGCCCTGATGCGCTACTACGGATTGGACGAGGATGTGCGCAGCGTGGTACAGCGCATCCGCACCGCCGAAGAGGAGGATGTCTCCGTCATTCGGCTGGTGGAAGCAATCATCAATCGCGCGATTGCGGACCGCGCCAGCGACCTGCATATCGAACCGCTGGAGAGCCGTACTCGTGTGCGCGAGCGTATCGACGGCGTGCTGCGCGAAACCTCCGAAATCCCGCAAGAGCTGCACGACGCGGTGGTCGCGCGCGTTAAAATCATGTCTCATCTCGATATTGCCGAGAAGCGCGTGCCCCAAGACGGACGAATCGCCTATCAGATTGGTGGTCAGGCATACGATTTGCGCGTGTCCACCTATCCGTCCATCTATGGCGAAAAGGTGGTGCTGCGTATCTTGGAAAAATCGACCGAGCGGTTCAACCTGGAGAAGCTGGGGCTGGAGCCGCTGCAACTGATTCGGCTGAAGCGCATTATCGAACGTCCCTATGGCATGCTTATCGTCTGTGGTCCGACAGGTTCGGGCAAGACCACCACGCTCTACGCCGCGCTCAGCCATCTGAACACCCCCGAACGCAACATTATCACCATTGAGGATCCGGTGGAGTATCAGCTGCCGGGCATCGTGCAGGCAAATTTGAACCCGCGCGCCGGGCTGACTTTTGCGACGGGGCTACGCGCGATTCTGCGTCAGGATCCCGATGTGGTGCTGGTGGGCGAGATTCGCGACCGCGAGACGGCAGTCATCGCGGTGGAGGCCGCCCTCACGGGACATATGGTCTTCTCTACGCTCCATGCGAACGAGGCGGCGGGCGCACCGGGGCGACTCATCGAGATGGGGGTGGAGCCGTTCCTGCTGGCATCTGCGCTGGTGGGCGTGCTGTCGCAGCGACTGGTGCGCCTGCTATGTGCCGAGTGCAAGGAACCTACGGAACCCAATCCGGAGTTGCTCACTCGCCTGCGCCTGACCCCCCAGATGCTGGTGAACGCGACGGTCTACACCGCGCGTGGTTGCCACCGCTGCCAGTTCACTGGCTATCGTGGGCGCAGCGCGATTATGGAGCTGATGGATGTCAACGATGCCATTCGGCACGGTATCATGCACCATCAGCCGACCGCCACCCTCCGCGAAGCTGCCATCGAGAACGGGATGGTACCGCTCTATCAAGATGCACTGCGCCTCGTGCGGACGGGTAAAACCAGTTTAGAGGAGGTTTTGCGCGTGGTCGCCAACGATATAGATGACACGCCCCCAGCTGACTTGTCCTTCCTCCAAAGCAGGGTTGCCTAACACGCCATGCCTCTTTACGAATGTCGTGTCCGTTCCAAAAACGGTGAGATGCGTCAGCTGACCCTCGAAGCACCGAGTGTGCAGGTAGCGGTGGAACGCCTGCATCGCGAAGGGCACTTCGTGCTGCAGGTGCAACAGCAGCGGGCGTATGCCGAACGGCGCGGGTTCATGCTTCTCAAACGCGCACGGCTGGACGAGCTGGTCGCTTTCAGCCGTGAGTTCGCCGTGATGATCCGTGCAGGTATCCCCCTCATGGAAGCGCTGCAGACCATGATAGAGCACATGAAGCCCGGCACGCTGCGCGAGGCGTTAGAGAAGGTGCGCGACGAGGTGGAAGGTGGCACTCCTCTCTCGGAAGCGATGCGGCGCCAGCCGCATGTGTTCCCCGACCTCTATGTGAACCTGGTGCAATCGGCGGAGGCGAGCGGCAGCCTGGATGAAGTGCTCAAGCGCGCCGCCGATTATCTTAGCGATGCACTCGCGTTGCAGCGGCGCGTCAAATCCGCTATGATGTACCCCGCGGTGGTGTTCATCGCGACGCTGTTCGTGATGGCTTATATGGTGGTGTTTATTATGCCTAAGTTCTCCGAGATGTTCAAGCAGATGAATGTGGATCTGCCCATTACCACGAAGGCGCTGGTGTGGCTGGGCGATCTGGGTGGGCGGCATAAGCTGCTGGTGCTGTTGATGCCTTTGTTTGTGCTGGGCGGGCTGTGGGGGGCTTGGCAGTTGCCTCGCGTCCGCGAGCCGCTCAGTTACTGGATTGCTCGCCTGCCGCTGGTGGGTGATCTGACGCGCAAGGTGGTGCTCACACGCACTCTATCCGCCCTGCAGACACTCATTGCCACGGGCGTCGCCCTGCCCCGTGCCCTTGATCTGGCAGCTGCCACCTCCGGTGACCACCGCATGCGCCGCACCATGGCAACCATCCGCGCGGAGGTCGAAGCGGGTATCCCACTGGCAACCGCCATGCGGGAAACGGGGCTCTTCCCCAGCCTCGTGGTACAACTGGTCGCGGCTGGGGAAAAGACGGGCGCGCTGCCCGAAATGCTGGGCGAAGTGGTCGCCTTCTACGATGACGAAGTGCAACAAAAACTCAAGGGGTTGACTTCCACGCTGGAGCCTGTGCTGATGCTCTTTCTGGGGCTGGTCATCGGAATCTTCGCCTTCTCCGTCATTTCGCCCATCTACGACCTGATGGGTACCATTAAATAAGGAACCTGCCTTGTATCCCCTTCGTCGAAAGCCAATAAGCAGGAATCGGCAACATGGGGTATAATAGAGAGAGCTGGTGGAAACGCGCTTTCTTTCGCCAGCACACAGGTATAATGGAGGAGGACCTATGATGCGATACAGTCGAGGCATTCGTGGCTTTACTTTGATCGAGTTGCTGGTCGTGATAGCGATCATCGCCATTCTGGCGGCGATCCTGTTCCCGGTGTTCGCGCAGGCTCGTGAGAAGGGGCGACAGTCTACCTGCGCCTCCAATCAGAACCAGCTGGGAAAGGCAGTGCTGATGTATGCTGCCGACCATGAGAATGTGCTACCCCCCAACCGCATCGTGCTGGGTCCGACGGGCGGGCTGCCAGACGAGCAGCGTAAGTTCTGGGCAGGGCTGGTGCAACCTTATGTGAAGAATAAGGATGTGGTTTTCTGTCCCAGCGGGAAAAAACCGCCCTTCGAAATCGACCTCAACAACTGGTTCCATCGCGGCTGGCTCTCCATCGGTTATAACGCGCATATTGCGGGCTGGTATTGGATCGGTGGTGGCTTGCCGGGCGGTGCTGAGACCATAATGGTGCCCTCGCTCTCATGGATCCGAAGCCCTGCCCAGTTTGTGATGCTGGCGGAGACCGCGAATGGTAATGCACCTCCACAGGGCAACTGCTTTGGCTCCTCGGCGGATAACAACGCTTATGGCGGCTGCGAGGGCGAACCCACCTTCCGCATGGTCATTCAAGGGTTGGCACGGAGTGGAACGGTAGGCTATAGCCCCATCCTGGCGCGGCATATGGGTGGTCTGAACATTACCCTGATGGACGGGCATACCAAATGGTTCAAACTGGAGGCGGTCGTGCCCTCTCCACCCCGCAACGCGAACTGCTCGAACCCGGAGGAGCTGCGCGACTTCAACGCGGCGAATTTGCGCTGGCTTATCTGGAACAACTGTGTGCGATAAGGGGAACCGATGCAAGCGTTTCGAAACAATCCTGTTCTGGCGATTGGGTTGTTGGTGGTGGCATTGCTGATGCTACTGGCAAGCTGGTGGTTCTATAGGCACATGCTGGAACCAAAGGAGATTCCGCCTGTGCAGGGGCCGCCTCCCGCATCCAACCAGCAAAAGCAGGCAAGCCCTATTTGAGGAGGTGTAGCAAGCAATGAGAAAACTTGGCTTCACATTGATCGAGTTGCTGGTCGTAATCGCGATCATCGCCATTCTGGCGGCGATTCTATTCCCGGTGTTCGCCCGTGCACGCGATAGTGCCGTGCGCACTCAATGCTTGAACAACATCAAGCAGATCGCCACCGGCGCTCTGATGTATGTGCAGGACTATGACGAGAAGGTGCCCTTAGCGATTAATATCCCCTACGGCCTTACCGAGCCGACCAACCCAAACACGATGGGTCAGTATCTCAACCTGTGGGTGCGCACCACACCCTGCTTCATCAATCCGCAGGGCACTGCCTGTCAGACTTCAGGCAGCGACCTGCGGCAACTGCGCTACCTTCCGATCGGACAGTATATTGGTAATGCACCTGTCGCCCCGGCGACAGGGAATCCGCCACGCTATCCGCTCTACTTCCCATCCCAGGTAGATCCCTACATCAAGGCGGGAGCAACTGGGGCGGGTATGACCACCCGCAAGACCCGAACGCTGTGGGCATGCCCGGCCGATTCCACCTCTGTTATTGGAAGCGGAAGTGAAACCAGCTTGTTCGAACTGAGCGGACTGAATCACTTCCGCGTGATCGGGCACGACTATATGTACAACACCTGGCTTATCTACACCTACACGGACCGTCTGCGCGGCGGAACGCCCCAGCAGTGGATGCTAAATGTTCGCTCGCTGGCGGATGTGGCGCGCCCTGCTGAGATTATTATTGTGTTTGACGCCTACCCGATCTGGCATGGGGAATCGCGCGCGCCCAACGACGGTCCCATCCCCGAAAACTGGAATGTGGCATTTGTTGATGGGCATGCGAAGAACCTGCCACACGCCGTGTTCATGGATCAGTTCCCGGGGGTCGTCGGTGGCGGCGGCAACAAGCTGCGCCTGAACCAAAATCCCAGCGCGGACAACCCGAATATCTGAAACACGCGATCACCAATCACCCAAACCCTCTCCCTCTCTTAGGGAGAGGGTTTGTTTTTTGGCAGGGAATGCCTGCGCCATGCCGAAATCTTGCGTTATAGGGAGGCAAAGCGATGGTGCAAGCACCGTGGAGCATCAATCCAGCCGCGAATCGCCTGCGAGGCGCGCTGCCCAAAGTGGGTATTCGCCCCGTCATCGATGGGCGTCGGCAGGGCGTGCGCGAGAGTATGGAAGTGGCGACGATGCAGATGGCGCAGAGTGTGGCACGCTTTATCAGCGAGAACCTGCGCCACGCCTGCGGACTGCCCGTGGAATGTGCGATCGCTGATACCTGTATTGGTGGGATTGCGGAGGCGGCTGCCTGCGAAGCGAAGTTCGAGCGCGAGGGGGTCGGCGTCAGTCTTACCGTTGCCCGCAGCTGGTGCTATGGCTACGAGGTGATGGATATGCACCCCACACGCCCCAAAGCGGTGTGGGGCTTCAACGGTACTGAGCGCCCCGGCGCGGTGTTTCTTGCTGCCGTGATGGCAGCGCACGCCAATAAACGCCTGCCTGCCTTCAGCATCTACGGGCGCGATGTGCAGGATGCAATCGACTTCACCATTCCGCCCGATGTCGCCGAACGCATCTTGCAATTTGTGCGTTGTGGCATCGCCGTGGCCACCATGCAGGGCAAAACCTATGTGTCGATGGGCAATGTCTCGATGGGCATTGTCGGCTCGCTCGTCGATCAAGGCTTTTTGCAGCGCTATCTGGGCATGCGCACGATGACCGTCGATATGGTGGAGTTTGTGCGTCGGATGGAACGGGGCATCTACGACCGCGAGGAGTATGAGTGTGCCATGCAGTGGGTCAAAACCTATTGCAAAGAGGGTAAAGACTACAATCCGCCTGACAAGCAGCTCACTCGTGAGCAGAAAGAGCGCACCTGGCAGCAGAGCGTGCAGATGGCGCTGATTGCACGCGACCTGTTGGTGGGCAATCCGAAGCTGGCGGAGATGGGTTATGAAGAGGAGTCACTCGGCTTCAACGGTATCGCGGGGGGCTTTCAGGGGCAACGCCAGTGGACTGACCACTTGCCGAATGGCGACTTTATGGAAGCGATTCTCTGCTCCAGTTTCGACTGGAACGGTATCCGCCAGCCCTACATCTTAGCCACGGAGAACGATTACCTGAATGGCATCGGCATGCTGTTTGGTCATCTGCTGACGGGCGCAGCGCAGATTTTCGCCGATGTGCGCACCTACTGGTCACCCGATGCGGTGCGCCGCGTGACGGGCTGGACACCCACTGGCATGGCGGAAGGGGGCTTCCTGCACCTGATTAACTCTGGTCCGGCAGCCCTGGATGGCACGGGTGAACAGATGCAGGATGGCAAGCCCATGATAAAGCCCTGGTGGCAGGTGACGCCCGAGGAGGCGCAGCGCTGCTTACAGGCAACCACTTGGCACTGTGCCATGCTGGAGTATTTCCGCGGTGGTGGCTGGAGCACCCGCTTCCGCACGCGCGGCGGTATGCCTGCCACGATGTTTCGTCTTAATCTCGTCGAGGGTATCGGACCCGTGATGCAGATTGCCGAAGGCTACACTATCGACCTGCCGGATGAAGTTCACACTATTCTGGATGAGCGCACAAACCCGACATGGCCGACCACATGGTTTGTGCCGCGCACGACTGGGCAGGGTGCGTTTCGGGATGTGTACACCGTGATGGCGCACTGGGGTGCCAACCACTGCGTGCTGAGTGGCGGGCATATTGGCAGCGAGCTGATTACTCTCTGCTCGATGCTGCGCATTCCGGTGGCGATGCATAATGTGCCCCTGGAGCGCGTATTCCGTCCCCATCAGTGGGGCATGTTCGGCACTGCCGACCCCGAAAGCGCCGACTTTCGGGCATGCACTGCCTATGGTGCGCTGTACGAATAGGGTCGGGCATGGTATCATGTCCACTGGTACAACGCTATCCCTACGCTTGAATCGAGAGGGTGTTATGCGGTATAATAGAGTGCGTCGGAGGACGACGGTGAGTAGCAGGCGGTGGGGCGGTAGCTCAGCTGGGAGAGCGCTTGCATGGCATGCAAGAGGTCGGCGGTTCGAATCCGCTCCGCTCCACCAAGTTCAGCTTTTCTGCCTGCTCAAAAAACTTGTTGTAAATGGTCTTTGGGATTAATTCTTCTGCCCGTTTTGGGAGCAGGCTCTCCTAAAGAGGAACTATGAGGGCACCGCTTCCAGTGAATGGTCTGCTTTCGTCTATCTGAACCTCTTGCCCTCGCGGGTATACTCCGGATGGAGGCAAGCCAATGAGTGAAGCGCTGATTGTGGCCGCGGTACGCACACCTATCGGCAAGGCGCCGCGCGGTAGCCTGCGCCACACTCGCCCCGATGAGTTGGCAGCCATCGCTATGCGCGCCGTGCTGGAGCGTGTGCCCGCGTTGAACCCTGCAGAGAACGAGGATGTGATTTTCGGTTGTGCGACGCCCGAAGGTGAATCGGGGATGAATATCGCTCGTGTTGCGGCTCTGCGTGCGGGGTTGCCTGTCACCATTCCGGGCACCACGGTGAACCGATTCTGTGCGTCGGCACTGGAAGCGGTCGCCATCGCCGCCGAGCGCATCCGCAGCGGGGATGCCGAGGTCGTTCTGGCAGGTGGCGTGGAAAGCATGAGCCGCGTGCCCTTTCTCGATATCCGCACCCATCCGAATCCCTACTTGATGACCCATGCGCCCGATACCTATCTTAGCATGGGGCTATCCGTTGAGCAGCTTGCCTGTAAGTTCGGTATCACGCGCGAGCAGGCAGACGAGTTCGCCCTGCAAAGCCATCAGAAAGCCATTGCGGCACAGGATGCTGGCAAGTTCAAGGCGGAGATAATAGCCGTGCAGACTATTCTGCAAGAGGTGGATAAAAACGGGCGCCCTGTTGCTGTGCCCATCACTCTGGAACAGGATGAGGGACCCCGTCGTGACACCAGTTTGGAGGCATTAAGCAAGCTCAAACCCGCCTTTCATCCGCAGGGGGTCATCACCGCGGGTAATGCTTCGCAGCGTAGTGACGGTGCCGCCGCCGTGCTGTTAATGAGCGAGCGCAAGGCGAACGAGCTGGGCGTCCAACCGATGGCGCGGTTCGTGGGCTATACCGTTGTGGCGGTGGAACCTGCCGACTTTGGCATCGCACCCGCCTACGCGGTGCCCAGACTGCTTCAGCGCCACCGCCTCACCCTCGAGGATATCGACCGTATCGAGTTCAACGAGGCGTTCGCGGCTCAGGTGCTGGCGGCACAGGCTGTTTATCCCCTGCCGTTGGAGCGTGTGAATATGCTGGGTGGTGCGATTGCCTTGGGACATCCGCTGGGCTGCACGGGTGCACGCCAGGTGGTGACTATTCTGTATGAGCTGCAGCGCAGTGGCGGACGCTACGGGTTGATTACGATGTGCGCAGCGCTCGGCATGGGCGCAGCGGGACTGATTGAGCGGGTATAATTTCGCAAGACCAGAGGATAAGGAGGTAGGCGATGAAGCCAGCAACGATGGAGACAGGGACACTACCGAAATTAGAGTTGTTGCAGGTGATGTTGCTCTCGCGCGAGGGCGATCGGCGTGAGGGCATTTTAATGCGGCAGGGGAAGGGCTGGTTCCAGGTGCCAAGCATGGGGCATGAGGCGCTCGCCGCAATTGTTTATCACCTGCGCCCCGACGACATTATTTTCCCCACCTATCGCGACCGCGCGATTATGCTGGCACGCGGCATGACGCCCCGCGATATTGCGCTCGACTTTCTGGCGCGTACAGGCTCCAGCTCCGAAGGGCGCAACATGCCCGCCCACTACTCTTCCAAAGCGTTGAATGTGTTTGGCTTTGCTACCCCCACCGGCTCGCAGTGCCTGCCCGCGGCAGGAGCGGCGTGGGGCATCAAGATGGCAGGCGACGACCGCATCGTGCTGTGCGATATTGGCGATGCTGCCTGCCGCCAGGGCGAGTTCTACGAAGCTGTCTGTTTCGCTATTCAAGAGCGACTGCCTATTGTGTTCCTTGTGGAGGATAACCAGTACGGGATTAGCACGCCCACGCGCCACATGCTGCCCATGCGCCTGCATGTGTTCGATGAGCGATGGGTGATGTTTGTCAATGGGCGCGATCCGTTCGAAGTATACGAAAAGAGTGGCGAAGCCATCCAGCGCGCTCGCCGGGGCGAGGGTCCTGTCATCCTCTGGTGTGAGCTGGACCGGCTCAGCTCCCACACCAGCGCCGACGACCATCGCGTCTATCGCCCCGCCGAGGAGATCGAGGCGATGATGCAGCGCGACCCCATCAAACTCTACACCGAACGCCTGATTGCTGAAGGGGTTATCACCGAGGCGGCACTGTCCGATTTGTCGGACCGTATTGCTCGGGAAATCGACGCTATCTATCAGGAGGTGGAACAGGTTCCCCTGCCCGACCCCGCGCGTGTGATGGATCATTTGTATGGCGAGCCGGTGCGAACCTACAAACCGATGCCGCTGGAGCCGGAATCGGAGCCGACCACGATGGTCGCTGCGATTAACCGCACTTTCCATGCCGCGCTGGAGACTTTCCCGGAGGTGATTATGTTTGGCGAGGATATTGAGGACCCGAAAGGGGGCGTGTTCGGCTTCACCAAGGGGCTTAGCTCCCGCTTTCCTGGTCGGGTGGTCAACTCACCCTTAGCCGAAGCGACCATTGTAGGCACGGCGGTCGGGTTGGCAGCCACCGGCTATCGCCCCGTGTTCGAAATCCAGTTCATTGACTTCATCACACCGGGTTTTCACCAGCTGGTGACGCAGGTGGCGACGCTGCGCTGGCGCACAAATGGGGACTGGAGCTGCCCGTTAGTGATTTATGCTCCCTATGGGGCTTACCTGCCAGCTGGCGGTCCGTGGCACAGCCAGAGCAACGACGGCTGGTGGGCGCACATTCCGGGGCTGCGCGTCGCCATCCCCAGCACACCCGAAGACGCCGCTGGATTGTTCTGGGCAGCGATTCAAGACCCCGACCCCTCGCTGATTCTCATTCCGAAGCATATTTTTCGTGTGCGTCACCCTGTGCGCGAATATCAGGCGCTGCCCTTTGGCAAGGCGGCAATCCGCCGTGAGGGCAAGGATGTCACCGTCGTCGCCTGGGGCAACACGCTGGAACTGGCGCAGCAGGCAGCAGAACAGCTTGAACCCGAAGGCATCTCGCTGGAAATTATCGACCTGCGCACGCTCGTGCCATGCGACTGGGAGACCATTGAGCAGTCACTGGTGAAAACGGGACGACTGGTGGTCATTCATGAGGACAGCCGTACCTGCGGCTTCGGGCAGGCGATTATCACCGAGATGACCAGCGTGCCAGAGCGGTTCAACTTGCTGCTCTCGCCGCCGCAGCTGGTCGCCCGCTACGATGTGCATATCCCCTTCTGTCCCGAGCTGGAGTATGCGATCCTGCCTGACCTCCAGCGCGTGCTCCAGGCGATTTACACGGTGATGGAGTAAACAGCGCGGGCCCTTTAGGGGCGTGTTCTGGGCAGGGGTGGCCACCGCGCCCCTGCTCAAGGGGGTTTCCGAATCATCCACATGGAGGTTCCGTGTTGAGAGAGGCGAGACAACCGCGCCATCAACAAAATCAATCCTCTGCTCAGAAATCCTCACCAAAAATGCCCTTAGGACTTGACAAAAGTGAAATCGGTGGGGTATAATACGGGGCGCTATGAAAAAGGCCTATCCGCAGCCGACGCGCTGCCCCGTGTGCAACGGCAGGCTGCAGGTATCGGAGCTTACCTGTGAGGAGTGCGGCACCAGTCTGCAAGGGCACTTTCAGTCGTGCCGATTCTGCCAGCTCGATGCTGAGCAGATGCGCTTTTTGGAGGTGTTCCTGCGGGCGCGCGGCATGCTGGTGGGCGTGGAGCGTGAGCTGGGCATAAGCTACCCCACGGCACGTAACAAGCTGGACGCGCTGCTGCTCGCACTGGGGCTGGCTCCTATGCCACAACCACTGGAGAATGAGCAGATTGCGCACCAGCAGCGCGAGATTCTGGATATGCTGGAACAGGGACAAATCACTGCGGAAGAGGCAGCCCGCAAACTTAGAGCCTTACGCTAACGGAGGAACCCCATGAGAGAGGAGATACTGCGCATTTTGCGCTTGGTGGAACAGGGCCGGATTAAACCCGAGGAAGCGGCGGAGCTGATCGACGCGCTGACAGCTGCAGAGCATGGCATCGTGGGCGAAGCCACTGAAACTGAGCGGACGCGCCCTGAAGAGGAAGCCCGTCGCCTGTTCGAACGCATCACACGCGCCACGGAAGAGGCAGTGCGCGGCGTCAACTGGCGCGCGATCGTCGAAACTATCCGCACCCAGACCCAGCGTGGACTGGAAGAGATGCGCAAAGCCCTCGAGGAGCTGGAGCGCGAGGGCTGGGGCATCCCGCGCTGGCAGCGACACGAAGCCAGCACCGAACACACCATGACCTTTGCTGTCCAATCGGGGCAGACCGTTGAAATTCGGCTCCCTGCAGGCGATCTGATCATCACAGGCGGTTTCGAAGGGGGACGGGTCGAAGCCGAGGTGCGCTTGCGGGGAGCCAGCCCCGACACCCTGCAGGAGAAGCTGCGCCAGTGGAGCCTGCTTGTGGAGCAGACCGAGACGGGCGTGCGCATCACCCCCCCTGAACTCGATGTCGGCATCAGTCAGATTATCGACCTCACCTTGCAGCTGCCACGCCAGGTCAACCTCAGCGTGCAGGTTGAACGGGGCGATATCCGCGTGGAGAAGTTGGAGGGCGAGCTGCACCTGCGCACCCAGCATGGCGACCTGAGCCTGCACCATATCGCGGGCACCATCGAGGCGACCGCCATCCGAGGCGACATCTATCTGGAGCATTTCAAAGGGGCAAAGGTCCAGATGGATGCCCAGAGTGGCGACCTCTACCTGCACGACGCCGACGCGGAACAGGTGCGTCTGCACACCACCCACGGCGACATCTCCGTTGAACGGCTCAACACCCAGCAATTGAGCCTTGAAACGGTGAAGGGGGACATCACCGCCGAACTGCTTCAGCCGTTGACGGGCGAGGCACGCCTGACCACTGTTAGCGGCGATATCGAACTGCGCTTACCCGACGGCTGCGACTGCCGGGTCTCGCTGCGCACGGTTTCGAGCGACATCGAGTGTGGTCTCAGCTGTCGCGAGGTGAGCCACGAGCGCAATAGTTATCGGGGCGTTTGCGGCGAGGGCAAGGGCATACTCAGCGCAGAAACCGTCAGCGGCGATGTGTCGATCCGCCTGCGCGCCCACGAGACTTTCTGACACTGGTAACCCGATCAATGTGAGCCTTGTGCCCCTGCACGGCGTGCGGGGGCTTTCTAACGCAGACAGGATTTTGTTATGGGGTATAGCCGTCCTTCGCGAAGGAGGCAGAGCTTATGGCAACAACAGAGCTGATACCATCGAATCGAGCGGTGGAATGGTCTTACGATGCGAAGGCTGATGTTCTGTACCTGTCATTTGGTGAGCCGCGTGCAGCGGTAGGACAGGACATTGGCGAGGGCGTGGTCGTGCGATATGATGAAACAATGGGGCAGGTCGTCGGGCTGACCGTGATTGGCTTACGCGCTCGCTTAGAGCGATGTCACGAGTAGATTAAAAATCGCTGGCGGCGTCGACGGAAGATGCGCTCGTCGCGGGCGCAACGCTGCAGTATCCGCTCCAGCTCAGCACCCTCCATCAGCAGCGTATGTACCTCCCGATTGGCAAGCAGTCCCAGCATGCGCTGAGCCTCCCATTCGCGCGGATAGAGCCGCCGCAGGGCATAGGCAAGCGCGAGTCCGAGCGCGACTGGGCGTACTTTCGCGCGTTCCGTGATAAAGATCGAGACACCCTGGCACTCCACCCCCCGATAGGTGCTGGCAGTCGGTGTGAAGACCAGGGGAATAAAGCGCACCCCGGTGCTGGTCGGCAGCTCGTTCAGCATGCCTGCGAGTCTTCTGCCGTCAATCCAGGGCGCACCAACCAGTTCAAATGGTGTGTCGGTGCCCCGCCCCACGGAGAGGTTCGTCCCCTCCAGCAAGCCGATGCCCGGATAGAGCAGTGCTTGCTGCAGGCGACGCATGTTAGGTGATGGATTCACCCAGTAGAGGCTGCACTCGTCGAACCACTGGGTGCGTTTCCAGCCGCTGCAGGGGATCACTGTTAGCGTGATATTCAGCCCGCGCTCGGCGTTGAACATCTGCGCCAACTCGCCCACGGTCATGCCGTGTCGCACAGGGAGCCTATGATAGGCAGTGAAGGAGAGGCGCTCTGCATCCGCGAGCGGTCCCTCCACGGCGACCCCATTAATCGGGTTGACCCGATCCAGCACGATGAAGGGAATACCCTTCTCCGCGCACGCCTCCATCGCCAGCCCCATCGTGGAGATATAGGTGTAGAAGCGTGTGCCGATGTCCTGAATATCAAAAAGCAGGATATCGACCTGTTCCAGCTGCTGCGGTATGGGCTGCCTGCGCTCACCGTAGAGGCTGTAGACAGGTAGTCCGGTACGCTCGTCGACCGTGTCAGGCACGTGCTCGTCCAACTGCCCGCGAATGCCATGCTCTGGGCTAAACAGTGCCGTCAGGCGGACACCCAGCGCACGCAGCGCGTCGATGGTGGGCTGCCGGTCGGCGGTGAGACCCGTGTGATTGGTGATTAGCCCGACGCGCTTGCCTTCCAGCATTCGTGCGCCCTGCATGAGCAGGGCATCGATTCCGTTCAGCACCATTCCAAACGGCAGTTCGGCAGTAAGCCACTCTTCCCTGCCCCATGCAAACCGATTGTTGGCTGTGGGGGCTGTTTGTGAAATCGGGTGGCTTATTTTTGAGAATAGGACCTGAACGGGGATGGCGTTGTGGACGATGCCGACCTACGGACAGTGCTGTCCAACTTTGGCAGCGGGTGTTGAGCGTTGTTATGTGTCTGCTGTTAGGGATGCGCTGAAGGGGGCACGCCTCTATCACCCCAGCGCCGCCATGGGGGAGGAGTGGATTTCTGCTTCGCAGCCCAATTGGAGCGAATGCAGCCGCTGCGAAGTCAGGTGCAGTGCCTCCATCAGCCATGCGGGCAAGGAGAACCACCAGTCGTCAGGGGGATGGGGTTGGCGGAGGAGGTGCGCCAGCTGATTAGCCAGGATGACGACGGCGACCAGTCTTGTATCCTGCCATGGGCGCAGTGTCTCCGCGTGATGTTCGCCGATAGCTTCCACGAGCTTTTCGGGAAAGCCCCAGTGTAGGCTGATTTCGCGTCCTACCTCGGCATGGTCGCAGCCGAACACTTCGCGCTCCGCCTCCAGTTCGGGCATGCCCTGATTCATTAGGTCTTCTACCTGTTCGTACGGTGCACCCCCATAGCGGTCCAGCAACGGTTTACCGATGTCGTGCAGTAGTCCTGCGGTGTACGCCTCGTCGGGCGAGACACCGTCCACCTGCGAGGCAATCAAGCGGGCGCATAGCCCTGTATCGATGGAGTGTCGCCACCATTTGCCTCGCCGCAGGTTCTGACGGTCGGTCTTGCCGACGAAGAGATCGAACATGCTGGCGGTCATCGCCAGGTTGCGAATGGTTTTAAAGCCGAGCAGCACCACCGCGTCTTTGATGGAGGCGATCTTGCGCGGCAAGCCGTAGTAGGCGGAGTTGACGGTATTCAGCACGCGCACCGACATGCCCTGGTCGATGCTGATGACCCGCTCCAGGTCGCGTGCGGTGGCGTTCGGGTTGTTCGTCAGTTCCAGCACCTGATGCACCACCTGCGGTAGCACCGCGAGTTCCTTCACCTTCTGCAAGATGACTTCGGTTTGGGCAGCCATGATCGCTTTCCTCCGTGTTTCCGATGCGACCGATCGGACAGGTTGGACTGGTCGGATCGATTGAGTCTGAAATGCTGTGTTTAGCCGCTGTAGATTACGCGCACGACCTCCTCGATGCTGGTGCGTCCAAGCAGTACTTTCTGGAGCGCGTCCTCTTTGAGCAGGCGTAGCCCGTGTTCCACCGCCACCTTCTGGATGGCATAGGCGGCGGCGTGCTGGAGAATCAGGTCGCGAATTGCGTCGTTGATCACGAGCAGCTCGTGAATACCTGTGCGTCCCTTATAGCCCGTATTTTTGCAGTAATCGCAGCCCTTTGCCCGATAAATCTCCCGTTCGTGGAGATTCGCGGGTGGGGTGAAGCCGTAGCGCAGGAAGTCCGACTCGCTTGGGCGATCGGGTTGTTTGCAGCGTGGGCAGAGGGTGCGCACCAGTCGCTGCGCCAGTACCGCAATCAGCGAGGAGGCAATCATGAACGGTTCCACCCCCATCTCGATCAGGCGTGGGGGCGCACTGGAGGCGTCGTTCGTGTGCAGGGTGGACAGCACCAGGTGTCCTGTCAGCGCGGCTTCGATGGCGATGGTGGCGGTCTCGGTGTCGCGCATTTCACCGACCATGATGATGTCGGGGTCCTGGCGCAGCATCGCCCGCAGCGCGGAGGCGAAGGTCAGCCCCGCCTTTGGATTCACCTGCACCTGATTGATGCCTGGCAACTCATACTCTACTGGGTCTTCCGCCGTGATGATGTTCACCAGCCCGGTATTTAGGCGTGAAAGGATGGAATAGAGCGTGGTGGACTTGCCCGATCCTGTGGGTCCCGTTACGAGGATGATGCCATAGGAGCGGCTGATGACCTCCTCCAGCGTTGCCAGCGTATCGGGCAGAAAGCCGAGCTTGTCCAGCCCGACGCGCACACTCGACTTGTCCAGCACCCGCATCACGATTTTCTCACCGTAGATGCAAGGCAGTGTGGAGACGCGGAAGTCGTATTCGCGCCCGTCGATGGTCGCGCTGATGCGGTTGTCCTGTGGCACGCGCTTCTCGGCGATGTCCATATCTGCCATAATCTTGAAGCGGGAAGTGAGCGATGCCTGTACCCGCTTGGGCAGCACCAGCGCGTCGAGCATAACCCCATCGATGCGATAGCGCACCTTAACACAGTCACGAGCAGGTTCGATATGAATATCGCTTGCACCGTCATTGATCGCTTGCGTGATAATCATGTTGGCGAGGCGCACAACGGGAGCGTCGTCAGCAATCTCACGCAGCTCTTCGGCAGAGAGTTCCTCTTCTTCGGCGGAAGCCGTTTGAACCTGTGCCTCGCCGATGTCGCGCATTAGCTCCTGCACCGCTTCGGTGACCGCTGCGCTGGTGCGGTACAGATTGCGCAAGGCGTTCTGGATGTCGTCCTCTGTGGCGATAACCGCCTCGATTTCCTGCCGGGTATGTTGGCGGATTTCGTCGATAGCGAAGATATCGAGCGGGTCGGCTAAGGCGACGGTGAGCTTGCCGTTGTGCTGTGCAACGGGCACGGCGCGATAGCGCTTTGCCATCTCGGCGGGGATTAGCGACGCCAGCGTGGGGTCGGGTGGGGTCTCCACGAGGTCTACAAAGTGGACGCCCCAGTGCTGACCCAGAATGCGCACGCGGTCCTTTTCGGTGATGTAGCCGAGCTGGACGAGCAGGCGGTCTAATGTCAGCGGGATGCCCTCCTGCTGTTTTTGGAGGGCATCCTGCAGCTGCTCATGGCTGACCAGACCTGCCTGCAGGAACAGCTCACCCAGATTCATTCCAGTACACGCACCGTCAGCGTGATGACAATCTCCGAGCGATCCCGCTGAGTGTTTGTTTTACGGAACAGGTAGCCGAAGAAGGGTAGATCCCCCAACAGGGGCACTTTCTGGATTGTCTTGATGTCGCTTTCGCGGATTAGTCCGCCGATAATGAGTGTTTCGCCGTTATTCAGGCGGATAGTCGTGTCGGCGTTGCGTCGCGCCAACTGGGGTAGCGAGCCGCCCCCTGGCACCTGCAGGAAGCCCGTAATGACACTCACTTCTGGCTTAATCTGTAGCGTGATGGAGTGGTCCTCGTGTACGCGCGGCAACACCTCGAGGATGATGCCTGCTTGCACCGTGTCGGTCTGCACATTCGCGCCCTGCTGCGTCTGTTGGATGAGCTTGACATAGTTCACCTCGTCGCCGATAAAGATTCGGGCGGAGCGTCCGTCCAGCGTGGCGATGCGCGGGTTTGCCAGCAGGCGGTTGCGTTGGTCTTGCGCCAGCGCGTTCAGCGTTGCGCTGAAATCTACAGGTTTTTTGACAAGGGTGAAGTCGATACCGAGCTGTCCATCTTTATTGAAGCGTGCACCCTGCTGATTGGGCGTGGTGGTTCCGCTGGTTGGGAAAGGCGGTGGTTGAGTTCGATCGAAGGTATTCACGCTACCCGACTGGAACAGGCTCCACGACAACCCCAGCGATTTCAGGCTGGCTTCGGAGATGTCCATTACGCGCGCTTCGATAAGCACCTGAGGTTGTTTGATATCCACCTTTTGCAGCACTTCGAGGGCGCGTTGCACCTCGTGGGGTGCGCCCATCAGCACGAGCAGGTTGGGTGGCTGCGCGTCGGTTCCTATGCTGGCACTTGTGCCGGCGGGCATCGCTGCCCCCATCTGTTGCGCAGTGGCACTGGGGGTATCGCCGCCGCTTGGAACCATCGAGCTGATGCCACCTCCCATACGCGCCGGACTGAGCATCGCGCCTGGCCCCAGCGAGGCGCTGACCGCTGGCACCAGTTGGTTCAGGATACGGATCAAGTCGCGTGCATCGGCGAAGCGCACCCGGTAAACTTCGATCACGATTTGATCGCCTGCTCCGATAGCGGTCTCAAAACGGCTGACCGCCTCTTTCGCCGCAGCGATCGTGGCAGGCTCGCCCTCGATCAGTACATAGTTCGCTTCTTTTTCGCTGGCGGGCATGATTTTGATGCTGGGAAACGCGCTGTTCAGGAAGGTGGCGACATCTGTCGCCTTTGCCTGCTTCAGGGCTAGCACCTCCACCGCGCGCGGCGACTCCGTTCTGGGTTCACTGCCCTTGAACTCTGCGATGGATTTCGGCGTGCCGACAACATAAGTGTTCTCGATTCGCTCGTAGCGGTAGCCACTCAGACGCGTGATTAGATGGAGCGCTTCCTCTACCGAGACGCGGTTCAGGCTGATGGTGATAGTGCCCTTGACATCGGGCGCCGTGACAATGTTGGCGCCGGATTGAATGGCGAGTGCCTTCAGCACATCGCCGATCTCCGCGCCCACGAAGTCGAGCGAGATCGTCGCTTCGCGAGGTGCGGTTCCTGATGGATTCATCGCCATGTCCCGATGTTGACCCGGATTAGGAGGCGTTGGCACTGTGCCCCTGCTGGACCGCATAGCAGGAGGTAGTACGCCATCCCGCTGGGCGATCTGGGTTCTGGAACCTTCCTCACCGACATGCTCTTTGGGCGGTTCGCACTCGATGCGGATAGTGGCAAGCTTGTCCTTGGCTTGCCCATCGGGCGAGCGAGTCTGATTGGAAGCCGAAACGGATCCGACGCGCGCCTGCCAACCGCCCTCTATTGCCTCGATCTGATAAGGTTGCCTGCCGCGCATGGTGACGACCACACGCACACGGGGCGGATTACTGCTGAACCAGCCGTAGCGCAGGTAGGTGGTGACGGGTGTGGTGAATCGTGCCTGCTGGCGGCGCATGCCCAGTCTCGCAGCGAAATCCAGCACCAGGTAGCGCCCATGCCATATGGAGACCTGAGGGCGGGGTACCTTCTCGCCCAGGACCTGCACAATCGCCTGACCAGACTGTTCGAATGCCTTGACACTCGTAATCCGCTGGCTCCAGAGAGGTATCAGAGTCAGCAGAGCAAGGCTGAGCACCCATCCGGATCGCCAAGAAGCTTTCATTGCTGTATCCCTCCTGTTGAACGGCTCGCTGGGTTTTCGTGGGATGTTGTGGAGCTGCCGACATTGACAGAAATCGTCTGTTGCCCTTTTTGCAGGGTCAGCCTGCCTCGTTCGATGCGTCGGACACGCCAACCTCCCTCCAGTCGATCGCCCAGTTGTACGAATCGCCGATTGCCTTCGGAATCTTTCAGGATCGCGAGGGGGCGTGGTCCTTGAACGATACCGACAAGGGTCCAGTCGGGCACGGGTGTTGGTTCAGGCGCGTCCGTCTGCTTGATCTCCAGCCCGCCGGGTGGGGGCAGTGCGATAGGCGGTACTGGCGGTGTGCCCGTTATGGTGCGCGGGGTGGTTTTCTGGCTGGTTTTTTCAGGCGGCACCAGCCGATTTGGTGTGCTGAAGGCAGCAGTTATTGTGGGTCGGAACGGGTCGCGCGCGGGGAATGGCGTGAACGATGCGCCCGTCAGCGCGTTCCCTGCTGCACGGCTCGCGGTCGAAGGGTTCTGTGCCGTTGCGGCTGCAGCAGCGTTTGCAGTGCGGGGTGATGGCTTGCGTCCACTCATCGAGTGCCATTGCCAGACCCCAACGCTCACCAAGACCATGCTCAGTACACCGATCGCGATTCCCTGCTGCGTGCTGATCTGGTTCGTTTTCATCTCATGGGGTTTTTCCATGTTCTTGCCTCCCGCTGGAAGACTCAGAAGGATGGGACAGATTGGAAGTCTGTGGAAAGATGAATGCCTTCACCGTCAACCGAATGTCCAGGTCGGGGTTGCTGGTGTCCTGTTCAGGTTTGGGTTTCGTCTGCGCGTTCAGCGTCTGCACTGCCAGGATCTTGGGGAACTCGTCCAGCTGCCGCAGGAAGCTCATCAGCGACCAGAACTTGCCCTGCAGGTTGATTTCGATGAGCTGTTCCTCGTAGGCTTTTTTCGCAGGTGGCTGATTGTTCGGCTGCTGGCTGGGCTGGTTTTGCGCTGTTGGGTTGTTCTGGTTATTCTGCTGCGGGCGAATGGCGGCGATTTTCAGGTTGAGCTGTTGGGCGAGCTGCTCGATTTGTTTGAGCATGGTCGGAATGTAGGCCGCTTCGGAGACACCTGCTTCCAGGAAGCGCAGTTCGCGCTGCGCGCTTTCCAGCTGCTGTTGAAGGAGGCGCAGTTGTTGGGGTGCCTGGCGTGCTTGCTCCAGTTGTTTCTGGCGCTCCATCCGCTGCTGCTGGGCTTCTTGCACAAAACTGAACGGGAGGTAGATGCTGCCCACGCTGAGCAGGAGCAGCCCGATTAACCCGATGCCAAGCCATTTAGTTAGTTGTTCGAACCGCTGGGTACGCCGGCTAAGAGCCACGGGGTTCACCTCCTGAGGAAGTTTGTGGTGCGGCAGTGCCTTTGACCTGAGCGGTAATCTGAAACTCCACGGTACTGCCTTGCTCGTCCAGATTGCGCTCCTGCGTATAGTCCAGCCGCACATTTTCCAGCTCGGGATACTGGTTCAGGCGCAGCATCAGGTCGCCCACTGCCTGCTGACTGGAGGCGATACCCTTGATTACGACCTCCATCGGCTTTTTGGGGTCGTTCCGCTTGCCGAACTCCACGCCGATCAGGTAGCAGCTAGGCGGAGTGTGGATGCTGAGGTGTTGTAGCACTTGTCGCCAGCGTCCTGTTTCCTTACGGGCAGCTTGGAGGGTGCTGATCTGGGGTTGCAAGCTGGTCAACTCCCGTTGCGTTTGCTGCACGGCGTGCAGGGTGGGTGTTAGGCGCACGATTTCCTCTTGCATCTGCGCACTCTGCATCTGCAGGTAGCCTGCATAGAGAATCAAAGTGCCCCAGCTGACCACTGCGAGCGCGATCAGCCCGAACCAGACCAGTCCCAGCAAGCGGATACGCCGTTGCAGCCTCTGGCGATGCTGAAGTTCTTGCTCAATAAGATTAATAACTGGCATCGGATCACCTCCAGAGAGACCTCGCTTGGAATAATGCGCCTACGGCGGTTCAAGCCGCTTGGGCTTCCGTTGGTGGTGCTGTGGCGGGGGCAAAGGGTTGGCGCTGCTCCAGTGGGGCAAGCGCAGTCCCCAGTGCCACGACCCACTGTGCGCCCTGCGCCCGCTGATCGGGATGGACACGCTCTATCTGCAGCAAGCCCGGTTCGCCTTCGAACGGATTGAACAGCTGAGTGGGAATGCCCAGCCGATGCTCAAAATAGGTCGCGATGCCCTGCATGAGCACGCCCCCGCCTGTCAGCACCAGGGTCTCGATACCGCCCTCATGCGTTTTCAAAATTTTATTCTCCGGGGTACCCTGCTGGGTTGGAGAGAAAATCTTTGTGTTTGCCTGGACCTGCGACTGGTAATAGTTCAGCGAGCGACGAATTTCACGGATCAATTCATCCAGAATAGGCTGTACCAGCCGAAGCGGCGGATTTTCTTGCGGTGTGCCCGTTTGTAGCAACTCTGCCAGATTGAGCGAGCGCTTGATATGGCTCACTTCCTCCTCGGAGAAGTGGAAGTAGCCTTTCAGGGCGGCGGTAAGCGTCTCGCCCGCGATAGGGATATAACGGGTCAGTGCCAAGGTTCCTCCCCGTGCCACGCTAATCTGGGTATGGCTACCCCCGATATCCAGCAGCGCGAACACAGCGGGCATCCGTTCCTGCCATAGTGCGTGCACCGTGCGCAGGCTGGCGAACGGCTGAATCTCGACCAGCGCCACTTCCACACCTGCTCGCTCCAGCGCACTGATGACGCTGTCCACGACGGAGCGTGGCGCAGCAACCAGCAGTACCTCTAAATGGTCTTCGGCGCTGTGCAGAATTTCGAAGCCGATGAGATGTTCCTCGGCGGCGGACGGTAGGTAGCGTGCCGCTTCGAATTGAATGGACTTACGCAGCACCTCAGGGGTCATCGGGGGCAGTCGCACGGGGCGCGCCGTGACCTGCGGTCCGCCGACCGCCACAAACGCTGAGCGGTGGCGCACTCCTGCCTGATTCAGTGTCTGGCGCAGGGCACGCGCCACCACGGCAGGCTCCAAAATCAGCCCCTCTCGGATGGTATTGGGCGGCAGGGGTGCCTCGATCAGATGCTCCACTGTGAACCCGTTCGAATGGAGCGTCCCGCAGCAGAGCTTCATACTCATGCTGCCCAGATCGATCGCCAGGACGGTTTCGCTCTTACGCGGCATGGCTCTCCTCCTTATCCAAAGGGGTCTCGAAGGTGGTGGCTTTTTGCAGCAGCATCCACTCGTCCAGCGCATTCTTGAGGAAACGCCACCGTCCATCGACTTTGAAAGCGGGGATAACACCTTGTTCCGCCAGCGTTTCCAGCTCCGCCTTGCGCAGGCGCAAGTAGTGCGCCGCCTCTTGCAGGGTCATCACAGGATGAATCGTGCGCGCCAGCCAGCCTAGCAGGTCATACAGCTGTTGATTGGTGAGCCGCACCTCGAAATGCACCGTTTGCAGCGCCTGGGGATCGGGCGTCGCTTCTGTCTGGTCCACGGTGGGCATGCGGCTCGCTTCTAAGGCAGGGGATTGCGCCCCCGGCTGAGCCGCGTGCGATTGCTGTGAGGCTTTCCGAATGGCATCGACCAGGTTCATATCACCACTCCTTGCCTTCGAAGTCCATAATCACGCTGTGCATCAGGAAGCCGTCGATCTGGTTCGCCCGCTCCGCCATTCCGATCATCAGGGCGTTATCGGCGAGCTGGCAAATCAGGCGCGGGTAGCCCCCCGTGTATTGATACAGTTCGTACAGTGCATCGGGCGTGAAGGGGATGCGCTCGCCCGCATAGCCTGCTGTGCGCATGCGGAACTCGACCAGCGCGGCGGTCTCCTGCTGGTCTAACGGCTTCAATTGGTGACGCACCGCCAGCCGTTGCTTTAGAGCAGGAACCCGCTCAATCTTCTTGCGCAGCTCCAGCTGGCCCAGCAACAGCAGGCTGATTAAAAACTGGTCGTTCATCTGGCAGTTGAGCAGCAGGCGCAGCTCCTCGAAGGTGCTGGCTGAGCGGATCAGGTGTGCCTCATCCACGATCAACACGACGCGCTGCCCATGTTCGTAGAGTTGCAGCAGGTGGTCAAACAGGTGCTGCACCAGCACTTGTCGGTTGCGAGTCGGGATAGGGTTGCCCAGCTGGTGCAGGATTTCCTGCAGCAACTGAATAGGGGTCAGCACAGGGTTCACGATCAGCACGATTTTATACTCCACTGGGTCGAGCAGTTCCAGCAGTTTGCGGCTGAGGGTGGTTTTGCCCAGTCCGATGTCGCCCACCAGCATGCCTGCGCCTCGGTTGCGTGTAATGGTGTAGTGCAGCATCACCAGCGCATCCTCGTGTTCCTTGCTCATATACAGGAAACGGGGATCGGGTGTAAGCGTGAACGGCGGCTCTGTCAAACCCCAGTACGCCTCATACATGCGCTATGCCTCCTGTCTCTTCTGAATTGCCTGCAATTGCCACGCGCTACTCGCCATTCGCGCTTCCATTATCGGCAAATTGACGAGGATTTTGCAGGGAATATCGCTTACGAGCCGAATAGAGGGACGGATGCTGCAGCAGGCGACTTTGCAGGCAGGTACAGCGAAGGTTGACATCACGCCCGACCTTCGAAAGATTCGGGTGCAGCTGGGTGGGTATGGTGCGCGGCTCAATATGCCGCCGACTGGCGTGCATGATCCCATCTATGCTCGCGCGCTGGCATTGCGGGTGGGTGATCGGCAAGCGGTGATTGTGGCGTTGGACCACCTGCTGGTGCCGGGGAGCTTGACCCGCGAGGTGCTGAAAGCGACTGGTTTACAGCCACACCAGCTCTTTCTGTCTGCCAGCCATACCCACTGTGCGCCCGACGCGATGGGGATGAACGAGCGGATGCGCTTCCCCATTCCGGGGGTGGCAACCTTCGTCCCGGAGTTTTTGCGCTTTACGGTGGCGCGGGTAAGCGAGGCGATTCGGCAAGCACAGGCAGGTATGATGCAAGCAGCACGACTTGCCCTGTATTCCGAGCCTGTTCCTGGGTTGAATCGGAATCGGCGTGGGCGTGGCATCACCGACCCTACAATGACCGTCGTGCGGATTAGTACTTCCACAAACAAGCCGATTGCTGTGCTGGTTATCTACGCGGCCCATCCCACGATTTATCCCCACACGATGATGGAGGTCTCGGCGGAGTTCCCTGGTGTGCTGCAGAACGGGTTAGAAGCCTTTCTGGGCAACGGCGCCGTAGCCCTCTATTTGAACGGGGCTCAGGGCGATGTTTCGCCTGTTGCCGATGAGGGCAAAACGGACCACGAGCGGGTGCAGCGCTATGGCGACCGTTTGAAAGATCACGCGCTGCGCCTGCTGCAAAGCGTGAAGCCGGTGAAGCCGCGGCTATATACCCATCAGCAGATGGTAACGCTGCCCACACCGCGCCCGCACCCGGAGTTTCAGCAGTCGGCAGGGCGCGAATACAAAGTGCCCGAAAGCCTGTTGAACGAACTGGTGCGTCAGATTGTGCCGCCACAAGCCCCTGTGTCGCTGCTTGTGCTGGGCGAGCTCTTGCTGGTCGGCTTTCCAGGGGAACCGATCACGGCGCTTGGACTGGAGGCGCGACGCATCGGGCAGGCACACGGTTTCCACTATGTTGCTCCCGTCGCACTGGTCAACGAATGGATCGGCTACATTCTCACACGGCAGGAGTATGAAAAAGGTGGCTATGAGGCAACTGTTTCCTTCAACGGCGCCGAACTGGGTGAGACGCTCATGGCGGGTGTGCAGCACGGCATCGAGGTTGTCCAAGTAGCAGGAAAAGGGTCTTCAGTGTCCAATCGGCGAGTGGGAGGCAGAAGGGGATAATGATTCGCGGTATCGGGCTGGATGCCGTGGAACTCGAGCGTATTGAGCGAGTGTGGCATCGTCAGCCACGCTTCGTGGAGCGCATTCTGACCCCTGCGGAACGCGACTACTGCCTGCGTGCCCCACGCCTGACCATTCAGCGCATTGCGGGGCGCTGGGCAGCCAAAGAGGCAATTGCCAAAGCGGTCGGCAGACCCCTACGCTGGCAGGAGGTGGAGATTTTGCCTGATGAGCGGGGTGCACCTTGCGTGCACCTGTATGGCTATTCGGCACAGATTGCGGGTGCGGGGCACTGGCTGGTAAGTATCACGCACACGCACACCGACGCACTCGCGCTCGCCCTCTGGCTTGTGGAGCCATGAAGCGCATCTGTATTCTGGTTTCGGGCAAGGCGCGTGGCACGAACATGGCAGCCGTTATCGGCGCCTGCCAGCGTGGGGACATTCCCGACAGCGAAGTTGTGCTGGTGGTCGGCACGCGCGAAGATGCCCCTGCCCTACAACGGGCGCGCGAGCTTGGCGTACCCACTTGCGTGGTGGATCCGAAGGCGTTCTCGGACGATGAGAGCTACGGCGAGGCACTGCTGAAAGTGTTGCGCGAGGCAAAACCTGACCTGATCTGCCTGGCAGGCTATATCCGACTGCTGCCTGCCAATGTGGTACGCGCCTATCCCTATCGGATTTTGAACATTCACCCTGCCCTGCTGCCTCTGTTCGGTGGTAAGGGGATGTACGGCTTGCGCGTGCATGAGGCGGTGATCGAGAGCGGCATGAAGGTAACGGGTTGCACCGTGCATTTTGTAGATGAGCAGTACGACACGGGGCCGATTGTGCTGCAGAGTGTGGTCGAGGTTCGCGACGATGACACGCCCGAGACGCTTGCGGCGCGCCTGCTGCCGGTGGAGCATGCGACCTACATTCGCGCGATTCGGCTTTTTGTAGAGGGGCGGTTAAAGGTGAAGGGGCGGCGTGTGACTATATCGGGAGAGATTTAGCCATTTTGTCGATCTCTGAACGCCTTGCGTCGATGATAAAGCCTTTCTGTGAAGCCTCCTTCTTCCAGGAACTGCTGTTCCAGCCGTTCCAGCTGCCTTTTAAGCAGATAGCTTGCCTGGTGGATGAGGCACAAAAGGGTATTGGCAGCTTCCTCCGCCGAGGCGGTCCGAATATTATAGGGGTCAACCAGGTCCGACGAGTCAGACGGGTCAGACAAGTCAGACAAGTCGGACAGGTTAATGGACTGATATTTGCGCCTGACAGCCAGTGCCTCGGGCGAATCTTTGTGCCAGAGGCGCAGCCCACGCTGACGCAAGAAATCCTCGTAGTCCAAACGCAACTCTTCCAAACTGGCGCGGGCTACTCCTGTCAGTTTCAACTCGGTTTTCTTGGATGTGGCGGACGCCATGCTCCCCTCCGCAATGTTCTGCACTGCGCTTCGTGCCGCCTGAACCATCTGGTCGTATGTTCGTGAACGCCACTCAATAAAGCGCCCACAAAAGATCACTGTGCCATCGTAAATAAGCCTCGCCGTCTGAAAGCTGCGCAACTTACGATATCCTCCATGCGCTCGAATCACACGCTCCTCGTCAGGCATTGGCTTACCCTCGCTCCCTCTAAGGTTCTACACCTACCCCTGACTATCCTACCAGAAAGCAAATCGCAGAATCCCGTGAATTAACCATGCCAGTATCAGCAGGATCAGTCCCCAGTTCAGTAAGAGTGGATGGATTCGGACGCCGCGCCCCGTGAGCAGCACTATCAGACTGTTGAACCCCAGGGCGATGGCACCCAGCAGCACCACGATACCGAATGGGTTCGCCCGCCAGCCGAGCCGCCAGTCGCCATGCAGCCATGCGCTGACACTGGTGGTCAATCCACACGATGGACAAGGACGCCCCGTGAAAAAGTAGATACTGCAAGGAGGTAGATGCAGCTGCTGGTGCGTGCCGTGCCCCGATGGGTCGGGCTTCAGATACAGCCCCAGCCCGATAAGCAGCAGCACCATGAGAATAATCAGCCCATGCCCGACCCGCGTCGCCCGATTGACAGGCGACACCTGCACAATCTCGACTGCCTTCATCACAGCAAAAGGTACTCTCCCAGCGCCGGCTCGCGCCTGGGACCATAGGGCTGCGGAATCGGCACGCCCAGCCGGCGTGTGAAATCGAACAGCACATGCGCGTCGCGCAGGGGATGCTCATCATCCTCATGCGCATAAATTTCCACATCCATCTCGCGCTCCTCGTCGGTCAGGGGAACCAGATAAGGCTCTATCGTTTCTGCGGGTACACCGAACAGCTTACTCACGAGATAGACCTCGCCATAGAACTCGGTGAGGTCACTCTCCACCAGCTCCGCGAGCTCGGGCGGCATCGTCGCCAACACCTCTTCCGGATCGTTAATATAGGCGTCATGCAAGGCACCATCCTGAAAAAGCATATAACTCCACAGCTCACTCTCCTGCAGGGTGAAGCTTATCACCACCGTTTCCAGGTCTTGCGACAGGTAACTCAGGGCATCGAAAAACTCCTCCGGATCCAGATCGAGCCTTTGGGGAATGATAAACCGTTGCCAGCCGTTCAAGGGCGCGAAGCAGTAGAAGCGATCCTCCGGGTCAGGCTCCCATTCATAGAGGGTTTCCTCGTTCGGTTCAATATCGATCTCGTACCGTTGCAGGAACCGTTCCAGTGAGTTGACAACTTCGTTATGGTCCTTTGTGCGCACGATCAGGTATTGCATACTCAGTGCCATGTTCATTCCTCCCCCAGCTGAAGGAGTAGGCTCCAGCTGGTTCTTGTCTGAATTACGCTGGCTCGTACCTGCAGCTGCGGAATGGGTTGCCAGACCAGCGCGGCATTAATAGTGCGTCCGGTATGCTCCGCAAGCACAAAGAGGTGATTGGTTAGGGGAATTTCAAAGCCGAGGAAGAGGGATGGCATCCCCATAAAACCGAAGCCTATATGAAAGCGCAGATCATGGTCAAGCGGGGTTTCCCCCAGAGTCGGCACGCTATAGGAGAGCGCGAGATAGTAGCCGCGTCCATGCGTGGAACGGTCAAAAAGATCGGTAATGCCTACCGAGATGCCAGGCGCGTAGTTTGGAAGTTCCGGGTACAGGTTCATCTGAATCCCTGCGAGTGGGGACGCAGCCGCTGCGCCCATGCATGGAAAGGCCGAATGTACTGCGGAGAACTCGATGAAGTTGCCTACGCGCCAGTTGACCAGCCAGCGTTCGTGTGCCTGATCGGTGCGCAGTACACCCAGCTCCGCTTTTAGAATCTGCGGATAGAGCAATCGCCCCGTGGGGATCTCAATCACCCGGTCGGCGTGCCCCCATGCCCATGCCAGTGCAATGAGCAGCGCCCAGCTCCTTCGCATGCTAAAAGTGTACCTGAACACCGAGCGCATCGATTTTCGCTGCGAGCCATTCCAGGGAATCGACAAGGCGCGGCCCGGGACGGCTGAAGTAGGCATTTCCATCGGCAACAAACACCGCCTCGCGCCGTACCGCCGGCAACTCGCACCAGCCGGGCATCGCCTCCAGCAGGGGCAGGTCCTGCAAGGTACGCTCCACAGTGAAACCGCAGCAGGCGATCACAATCGCCTCTGGCTGCCACGCAAGGACCTCGTGCCACTTCAGCCGACGCGAAGGCATCCCGGCCTGCCCGTGCCCGTCGATACCGCCCGCCAGCGCGACTAATTCGGGTGTCCAGTGCCCACAGGCAAAGGGTGGGTCGAGCCACTCCAGGAAGGAGACCCGCAGAGGCGGTCTGTCCGCGCAATGGGCGCTTACCTGCTCGATCCGTTCGAGGCAGTGCGCCACAAGCTGCTCCCCACGCTGGGGTACCCCGGCTGCCTCCGCCACCTGCTGAAAGGTTTGAAGCACCTCCTTGAGCGTGGTCGGCTCCAGATTCAGCACCCGCGGGCGTGGGCGCAACCGCTCCACTGCCTCCAGCACCGCATTCTGCGACACTGCACACACCGAACAGAGTGACTGGGTGAGAATCAGATCGGGCTTGAGCGACTGGAGCAACTCCTGATCCAGTGTGTAGAGGGTGGCGTGTGTCATTAGTGTTTCCGACACCCGCCTATCTATCTCGCGACTGGGCAGGTCGGACGGGATCAGGCTGCGGGTAATGATGGGCTTTTTCAGGGCATCGGGCGGATAGTCGCACTCGTGGCTGCGAGCCACCAGCTGGTCACCTAATCCCAGCGCATACACAATCTCGGTGGCACTTGGCAACAGCGACACGATGCGCATCGGCTAGCCACCCAGCATCTCCTCGATAATGCTGTTCATCTCGCCCTGCAGGCGGTTGATCCAGTCGCCCGCATCCTCCACGATCCGGGCAAGGGAGAGCATTGTCTGCTGGGAGCCTGCGTTGAACTGGATATAGAAATAGGCGGGATCGCTGAACAGCGGCTCGATGCGCAGGTCGCACACATAGGGCGCCTGCTCGAAGGTGATGCGCAGCCCCAGCCCACGCAAGCCAGGAAAGTACTGGCGCATGGTGATAGGTGGCAGGGGGGTGAAGGCGTCCACGGTGCGCTCGAAGGCGGAGCCGTTGGCATCTTTATGTCCGATCACCTGCATAATGAACGGGAAGCGGTCATCCAACAGCAGCACATCGCGCACGCGCCCTAAAAGGTCTTCTGTCCGTGAAGGAGAGAAGTGCACCTCACCCTCTGCCGTGTATTGCAACTGCGCGTCGGTCAGAAAGAGCGCTTCACGCGAGGCATGGTTCACCAGCGCGAACGCGCCCTGAAAGGGCACCGCTTGCGGCGTAAACGCGCCTTCCAGCTCCGTCAGAATACGCTGGCGACGCGCCTCCGTCAGCGTGCCGATGGGCGCATTCAAAGTAATCTGTACCTGTCGCAACTCGATAGGGATCATCATACAACCTCCGATTTGGTGATAGGTGTGGTGGTCAACACCGGCTCGGCGAAGGCGAAGGAGCGACGCACCTCGCAGAGCTTGACCTTGTTCGTTGACTGCGTCGGTGGTTCACTCTCCCACAGCAACAGATAGCCATCGGCGGTCCAGGCAACTTTGCTCTCTTCATCGAGAGCGGAGCGCCTCAGCTGGCACTCCACCACCTGCAGTGGGCGATAGGGTAAATAGTGGCGTTTCAAGCCCTCCAGCGTGCCGGGCTGAATGCGGTACTCCTCGATGGGCATTTCTGGGCAGGCACGGGCAAACAGGGCACACTCCAACGCATGCTCCAGCATCTCGATGTTAGTGCCGTCCTCGCCCACCAGATGCTCAATCGCGTCGGGATGTGCCTCTATCAGGAACGCTTCCGCATGCTCCTTGTGCGACCGTGAGGCAAGTTCCCGTTCAATCCAGAGGCTGACCGTTTCCGGGGAGGGGATGCGCCCGCGCCCGTGGCAGACTGGGCAGGGGCGTGAAAGCCCCTCAGTGACCGATTCGCCGGTGCGCTTGCGGGTCAACTCCACCAGTCCCAGTGAGCTGATGCGCCCGATGCGGAACCGCGCCCGATCGCGTTTCAGCACGCGCTGCAACGCCTGTATCACCTGCCGATGGTCGCTGCGGCGCATCATATCGATAAAATCGATCACAATAATCCCGCCAATATCGCGCAGGCGCAGCTGGCGCCCGATCTCCTCCACCGCTTCCAGATTCGTTTTGAGAATGGTGTCGGCGAGGGAGGTCTTGCCCGTGAACTTGCCGGTGTTCACATCGATGGCGGTGAAGGCTTCCGTCTCGTCGATGGTGATATAGCCACCCGATTTGAGCCACACCTTGCGCCGCATCAGCCGCTCCATCTCTTTTTCCACATTAAAATACTCAAAAAGGGGTGTCGGCTTGTCGTAGAGCATGACGCGCGAGCGCAGCCCGGGCGCAATCAGGCGCAGCACCTCGTGTACCTTCTCGTATTCTTCGGGGTCATCGATCCACAGGTGCGCCACCTCCGCCGAGAAGATATCGCGTAGCACGCGATAGAGCAGGCTGGCATCTCGATGCACCAGGGCGGGGGCTTCCACTGCCTGCGCCCGCTGACGAATGGTTCCCCACAGCTCCACAAGGTACTCGATATCTTGCTTAATCTCCTTTTCGTTTTTGCCTTCGGCTTCCGTGCGCAAGATAAGTCCGAAGCCGGGCGGGTGCAGTTTCTGTCCAATCTGGCGCAGGCGTTCGCGTTCGGCACGGTCCTCAATTTTGCGCGAAACGCCCAGATGACTGCCTTCAGGCATCAGCACCACATAGCGTCCGGGCAGGGTAAGGCGGGTGGTGACCCGCGCGCCCTTGGTACCGCGCGGGGCTTTGATGACCTGCACCAGGATCTCCTGCCCGATTTTGAGCAGCTCGCTAATGTTGCGCTTGCGCAGTTCGGCGCGTTTGAGGGAAGCGGGGGCTTCCTCCCCTTCAGACGCCTCCGGAATGATGTCACCCACATACAGAAAGGCGTTGCGCTCCAGCCCGATATTGACAAAGGCGGCGCCCATGCCGGGCAGCACATTCTGCACGATGCCCTTGTAGATATTGCCCACGACGCGCTCTTCCCGTTCAAAACGCACCTCCATCAGTTGCCCGTTCTCCAGCAGGGCGATGCGTGTTTCACGGGGCGTCACATTGACCAAAATCTCCCGCACAATACTTTCCGCCGCGATGGTTCTCTCCCTCCATCGGGAAGTATACCCTAAAAAGGGAGCGGTAGTGTTACTGTTCGGGATGCTTGCACCTGTGCTGCGGAAGGGAGGCGGGGGTCGCGGAAAGGGGTAAGACACCGTTCCCAGCCCCTTGAATCTTTGACTAACCGTTCGTTCGACGACATCTCGACCCAACACCCACTACATCTTGTACCACTCCCACCCAAAAACACACCACCCCTCGTATCCAAAAAAACCACCTGTCGTCGATCACC
>Ga0101943_1000774_pt1 | contig 39401 bp, 44 predicted proteins | sample DewCreD2012metaG_5_FD_75244 | JGI IMG/M metagenome (GOLD analysis project Ga0101943, IMG submission 75244) | Hot spring sediment bacterial and archeal communities from British Columbia, Canada, to study Microbial Dark Matter (Phase II) - Dewar... ... | reverse complement strand
GTGGAAAAAGCAAAAAAGTCAGAAAGGTTTCCGCAAACAGTCTGGCTTTCATTGTATCCTTCTGGATACAATCTTGCATTCGGCACGCATACCTGCTGACTGCTTATAGAAGACAAAAGCTCTCTTTTGAGAATGCATTGACGCACATTGGTAGCACCTATAGCCTGTTGCATGCCAGTAAGAGCCTTACACTCAGGAAGGTCAGGCTGTTGGCTACAAAGTGCCTGCCTGTAGATGCTATCATCCGTTATCCTGTAAGGATTTGCCATATAAGATGCCTGCGGTGGATTTGAAGAAGAACATACCTGTCTTGCTACACTATAGCTTATCTGATTGCCAGTCTTTACATCCTTTGTAAGCACCACATTCCCACCATAACTTTCCACTAAAAGAGAAGCAAGATGAATACCAAAAGAATACACATCCACAGGATATAGAGAACAGCCCTTAAGCTCAGAAACAGGAACTACACTAAAAGCCCCAGAAGAAAACACTACCTTACCACAATCACTAAAAACTCCATTAGAGTAGGAGTTGCAATAGCCTTCATTACACAGATACTTAAAGCTAAAGCTCTGACTACTCCAAGAACCACCAAGAACAGGTTTATAGGAAACAGTTAGATTGTATTGTCCGCTTTGGAAATCATAACCACCTGAAATTTTCAATATCTCCTCTGTCCCACCTGAGGTGGTGCATGTAATAGACTTGCTATCAAACTTTTTCCCAGAAGGCTGAGTATAACCTTTACCAGTTTCCGCAGGATTTTTTATATTCTGCTCAAAATTACCTTTTCCTTCATAAACACTCCTGATTTTATTACCCCAGTCTTCTCCCAATGCCTTTGGGTCTTGTGCAAAAACAAGACCACCTGCACTAAAAAGCACAACAATCCCTTTTACGATAAACCATCCACGCCCATACATGTCTATTAACTCCTGGTATTTCTTTTTCTAAGCCCCAAAGAATAAAAGAAGACCTGCCTATTGGGAAACGCTTTGGATACAAAATAGGATAAATGGGATAGATGTTATACTGGCTTTTTCTCATGAGTGGCATTGGATAGTAGCCACAAAGAGCCTGCTGACCAAAACTGCCCCAGAGGATAAGCTCTCTGTGAAGTTTGAAAAGCATCCTCGCTACCATAAGCCCTGAGGACTGAGTGCTATCAAGCCCACCTACATTTTCAGACATAGGGAAAAGGCTACCCCATGAACCTCCACACCAAAAAAGAACGTCTATTGGAAAGCCTAAGCTTGATGCAACTGCATCTGCCATACATGCCAGCTGAGCTACAGGATTTGCTACAAGAAAAGCTTCAGGACCTATTATACTTGCTAGTATATCGTTCTGCCATAGAGGGTCAAGCTCTGTCATATACGCTATGTCCCACGGTGCCCTTGCTTCTAAACAAACAAAGTCCATAAAAAGCTCTAAAAGAGCCCACGGAAGAAATCTATAGTAATGCACCTGAAGACTTCTAAGCTCAGTATTAGCTCCCCCATCCGCAGTCTTAGAAGAGTCTGCCCCTAAAGCCTGTGCATTCACAGGCACAGGCACCTGCATTCCAAGAGTAGGAGAACACCATGGAACTTTAACTGGTTCTACAATAGCTATGGGTTCCCATAAGGATATAGTTATACCCACTCTCGGGAAAGGCTTCATGCATATACATATAGGAGCTGAGCCTAAATCAATATCTTCAAGCCCGCTCCAGTTCATTATAGTCATTGAGCCTATTTTGATAGGAAACACATTGTATATGGTGCTTATAGCCGTCATAACAATCTGAAGGGTTGTAGAAGGGTTAGCAGGACAGATTACCTTTGACACAGGGTTCTGAGCAAAAGCCAGAGAAACCAGCATAGTCAGTAAAACCACCACCTTCCTCATAACTCATCTTCTCCCAAAACCTTAACCACAGCTACCTTCCTCTGCATATCCCAAGTAATAAGACTTACCCCCTCTGTTATCTGAAAACGCTCCTTTATAAGAGGATTGAGAAAATAAACCCTTGTCTTGAAAGTTTTCATAAGCTCATCTACCCTTCCTCTTGAGGCTATAAGCATAGTGTTTAACCTGTAAAAACTTAAAAGCTTTTCCACAATCCTTACCTGCCTCCTATCCTCTCCATCAAAAACTATCAAAGTAGGTGGTGCCATGGGCACATAATCAAGCGGATTAAAGGTGTATCCCTTTGGATAAAGAACTCCTACCACTTTACCTGACTTATCTACTCTTGGTATTTCATACGGAGAACTCCATTTTAAAGATACATGCCTTACTTTGCTCTTCTTGGCTAAAGGTAAAGCCACAGACCAGCCCTCTGGAGGTTTTAAAGCTTTCCCCTGAGACTTCGCCACCGCCTCTAAAAACTTCTTCTGCAAAACCGCCTTCCTGCTTTCTATCTCCTGTAAAAGGTCAGGCTCTACTATGGGATAGTTGGTAGCACCAAAAGCAATGCCTATTAGAAGACTACCAGCTAATAAGCCTTTCATCCTTAATCTCCCCTAAGTTGTAAAGCCCAAATATTACGCTATCTTCTAACTCATCAAGAGCCATAGCTCCAGAACCTATCCTCTGCCACTCAAAAGTCCCATTCCTTTTCAGCACAAGGAATATGTCAGGAACAAGCTGTGTTCCAAATCTGGATGCTAAATCTGGACGCTCCTGAATATCCACCTCCTTTGTATCCCATCCCCACTTTTCCCTGAAAAGCCTTAAAGTCCCCGAAAAAGCCCTACAGTAAGGACAGCCTTTCTCAACAAAAACTATTATTCCTGCCCTGTCTCTATACTTTGAAAATATCTCCTTCTTCCTCTCATTCCTGTATTCTGCCATGGCTATACGGGCAGGAGTAAAGTTCCGCTTTTGCATATAGCCGGGTTCAGTTTTGAGAACTTTGTAATGCACGAAGGCAAACTTCTCCGCCCTGTCATTAATCCACATAACAAGCCTCTTCCACTCCCTCACATTTTCCTCTGTAGGGTTCATTATGGCTATCTTCCTGCTCTCCTCTTCCAGCTTTGATATTTCCTCAGGGTCCATCTGGTCTAATTTGTCCCAGGGGATTTGAACAACTTTCTTTTTCAGAAGCTTTACACTTTCCTGCTTTTCTTCCTTCTTTACTTCCTTCCTCTCCTCTTTTTTTTGGCAGACTTCCTTCCAGAACCAGCCCCTTTCTGCATCTTGGTAGAACTCCTTAAGATGTTTGCACTCCTCCTGAGCAAAAACCACAAGAGGAATGAACAGAAGGATTTTCCTCATAATAAGACATTTTACTCTTGACAGGGGGGAAAATTCAAGTATATAATGTCCGTAAAATACTTTTAGGAGGTAAAACCATGAGGAACCTGCTTGCAAAACTTTACCTCAAGCCAGAGCTTTTTTCCTTAGGGCTACTTGTAGCCCTTGCCACAGTTATTGCCCTTGCACCAGACCTGTCCTTTGCTGGAACAGGTGGTGCAGAAGTGCAAACATGGTATCAGGACATATCTAACTCCCTCAAAGGCTTTTGGGGCAAACTCATAGCCTTAGCTTTCATAGGTTTTAGCCTCATGGCTTTCAAGCAAGGAGCTATAATCCCTGCCATTTTCCTCATCTTCATGGGTCTTGGCGTAGGTATCATACCTGACATGGTAGATACCAGATTTACCTTGCTCTTCTAATCCTTTATGGGGGCTTTGCCCCCTTTGAAGAACAATGGAAAAACACTACATACCCAAATATGTGAATGCTCTTCCTCAGATACTCTGGTGGGAGATAGATGAGTTTGCTTTCTTCTTAGGGGGAGTTATTTTCGGCATTATATCAAACCACTCCTTTCTTGGAGCCATCATAGGCTTTCTTCTTGCAAAAGGATACATGAGGCTAGTTTTATCTGAACTATGTGGGATGTAAAGTCCGCTTTAATCCATCGTAGAGGTAGTTTATACTACGTTTTATCTGAACTATGTGGGATGTAAAGTTGAGGTGGAGTATGACGATGAGAGGTGGCTTGAGGGTAAGTTTTATCTGAACTATGTGGGATGTAAAGTAAAAACTGCCCTGCACCTGCTCTGACGGATGCTCCTGTTTTATCTGAACTATGTGGGATGTAAAGGCTCTTCTCTGAGAGCGACAAGCATGAGGTGTAATTTACCGTTTTATCTGAACTATGTGGGATGTAAAGTACTCAGGAAGGGTAAGCCCCTCTGGAGGTGGCAGATGTTTTATCTGAACTATGTGGGATGTAAAGCCCGCAGAGGGTTCCTCACTTCTACTTCAAAACCATGTTTTATCTGAACTATGTGGGATGTAAAGGAGAAGCCAACGCTTATTACCTTGTCTGCGGTAGATGTGTTTTATCTGAACTATGTGGGATGTAAAGTAAAAAGCTTTATAAATCTCCTTGTGCTTAAAGCATGTTTTATCTGAACTATGTGGGATGTAAAGTCTGTTGTGCTCCATAAAAATTTTCTCATGTCTGCGTTTTATCTGAACTATGTGGGATGTAAAGTGTCAAAAGGATGAAGAACCCTATAGCGGAACGCCTGTTTTATCTGAACTATGTGGGATGTAAAGCCCTGATGATAATTTCTATCGCTTGATTAGTAATTGTTTTATCTGAACTATGTGGGATGTAAAGTCTTGTCTGTGTTAAAATATGTGATGTGAATTAGGTTTTATCTGAACTATGTGGGATGTAAAGTTAATATTTTTATAAACTTGATAAGTAGGCACGTAGGTTTTATCTGAACTATGTGGGATGTAAAGGCTGCAGCATGCTTAAGCTAAAAGCATTTGATAAATGTTTTATCTGAACTATGTGGGATGTAAAGTGTGATAAGAAGCTTTTATGACGAGCAAGAGATTTTTGTTTTATCTGAACTATGTGGGATGTAAAGGGCGGTTATGTGGCTTTGCTTTATGGATGTGGGGGAAGTTTTATCTGAACTATGTGGGATGTAAAGCCTTGTGGAGAAAGCCACACCAAACCTATCACGGCGTTTTATCTGAACTATGTGGGATGTAAAGGCGAGACCTGCACACCGCTCTATAAATGAAGAACTGTTTTATCTGAACTATGTGGGATGTAAAGGCGCAAGCGCAAAAGATGACAAAGAGGCTTGAAACTGTTTTATCTGAACTATGTGGGATGTAAAGGGCGCTTTGCAATTGCAAAGCTTTTGCAACTCCAGGCGTTTTATCTGAACTATGTGGGATGTAAAGGCCATACCATAAGGCTGGAGAGTTCTACTATGGGAGTTTTATCTGAACTATGTGGGATGTAAAGAGGAATGCGTTTACTCGTTATTATTTGCTTGTTGCCGTTTTATCTGAACTATGTGGGATGTAAAGTTCCGTTCCTGCCCCTTTTGCTTTTGAGTTGGATAACGTTTTATCTGAACTATGTGGGATGTAAAGTAGCGGTTGCGTGGCTTTGTCTTATGGATGTTGGGGAGTTTTATCTGAACTATGTGGGATGTAAAGATACACAAGTAAGTTTAGCCCATTAGTGCGCTCACTGTTTTATCTGAACTATGTGGGATGTAAAGTTGCAAGGTTGTTAGGCAAGCAGTTCTTTCAATCTTGTTTTATCTGAACTATGTGGGATGTAAAGGCACAAGAAGAAGTCAGAGAATAAAAAACACCACGTGTTTTATCTGAACTATGTGGGATGTAAAGGTAGACTGCAGTAATTGCTTTTCTACACATCCAGTTGGTTTTATCTGAACTATGTGGGATGTAAAGCCGTGCCTGTGCTGGGCGGGTGCGGCGGGTTATTTAAGTTTTATCTGAACTATGTGGGATGTAAAGTTGAAATACCCACTTCCTTTGAAAGCACCATCATCGTTTTATCTGAACTATGTGGGATGTAAAGGGTTGTGGCTGGGCTTCTCTTGCTCTCTACCCTGGTTTTATCTGAACTATGTGGGATGTAAAGCGCCTTGGCCGCCTTGGCCGCCTCGCCTTGGCCGCGTTTTATCTGAACTATGTGGGATGTAAAGTGCCACATCAATCCATTCAAAGTAAGCTTCCTTAACGTTTTATCTGAACTATGTGGGATGTAAAGAGAAGAAGGAGCACTACTTGGTAGTGCGTCGGCACAGTTTTATCTGAACTATGTGGGATGTAAAGTCCGTTTGAGTTTGATTTCTGTGATTGGGGTTGGGTGTGTTTTATCTGAACTATGTGGGATGTAAAGTTGGGTTTAAGGCGTTCAGGTATAGAGTTCTCCATCCTGTTTTATCTGAACTATGTGGGATGTAAAGTTTCTCTGCACGAACGTTTTCACTGTCTGTGTTGAAGTGTTTTATCTGAACTATGTGGGATGTAAAGTTGTTTCTTTGGAAAAGCTTATCTCTTTTTGGGTAGAGTTTTATCTGAACTATGTGGGATGTAAAGGGGTGTGGATGTTAAATTCATTGGTTCGTTTGAGAATGGTTTTATCTGAACTATGTGGGATGTAAAGCGGGCTTAGTCAAGTAATTTCTGAGGTTCTAAGTAGAATGTTTTATCTGAACTATGTGGGATGTAAAGGAAAAGCAGAAGAGAGAAGAGATAAAACCGCCTCAGTAATATCGTTTTATCTGAACTATGTGGGATGTAAAGGGGGGTCGATGTGAGATTTGTTGGTTCTTTTGAGAATGTTTTATCTGAACTATGTGGGATGTAAAGTCCAGGATGCTTGGTGTTATATCAATTCCTGGACCTCGTTTTATCTGAACTATGTGGGATGTAAAGCATTTTGTTTGTCTTTTAAAATACGCAAGACTGTTTTGTCGTTTTATCTGAACTATGTGGGATGTAAAGCTATAGTGTTATGGAGATATTCTAAATAGTCAAATATGTTTTATCTGAACTATGTGGGATGTAAAGTGATTAATCTTTAGCTGTGGTGCTGGGTATGTTGGCAGTTTTATCTGAACTATGTGGGATGTAAAGAGTAAATCTTGCGTTGCATGACTACACCTCCTTAACTGTTTTATCTGAACTATGTGGGATGTAAAGTAACAGCTTAGATACCTGCCTGCAATTTAACACCACATGTTTTATCTGAACTATGTGGGATGTAAAGGGTAAGTATCATCCAGGCCTTGCTCCTGCAAGGCTTGTTTTATCTGAACTATGTGGGATGTAAAGTTCTAAGGCTTGGTATGTATGATCCAAGCCTTGCTCGTTTTATCTGAACTATGTGGGATGTAAAGTTCTCCCAAACTTCGCTGACATTTGGCTCCTCCACTGTTTTATCTGAACTATGTGGGATGTAAAGTAACAGCTTAGATACCTGCCTGCAATTTAACACCACATGTTTTATCTGAACTATGTGGGATGTAAAGTGGCCTGTTGCCACATCTCTAAATCTTCACAGGTCAGAGGTTTTATCTGAACTATGTGGGATGTAAAGATAAACCTCTCATCCACAGCTTCACTTGGAAACTTTACAGGTTTTATCTGAACTATGTGGGATGTAAAGAAGCAACAACAAACTTTACTTAAACATGGACGTTGGAGTTTTATCTGAACTATGTGGGATGTAAAGTCTTTAAAAAACATGTCAAAAGTTATAATGGCTTTGGTTTTATCTGAACTATGTGGGCTGTAAATATCAAAAGATCACAGCAGTTAGGAAGTAGTCTGAAATAAGAATAAGCATGGAAGAGGTCACCACGCTGTTGGTGGTTGCCCTTCCCACTCCTTCTGTGCCACCCTGCGTATAAAAGCCAAAATAACAGCTCACCGAAGAGATGATAAAGCCAAAAAAGACCGCCTTATAAAGACCGCCTATAAAGTCATAGAGCTCCACAATATCCTTCATCTTCTCCCAAAAGAGATGCTCATTCACTCCAAAGAGCTTTACTGCCACAAACCAACCGCCAAAGATGCCAGACAGGTCCGCTATTACCGTAAGCATGGGAACGCCTACCACGCCAGCGAAGAGCCTTGGTGATACAAGATAGCTCCTTGGGTTTATGCCCATAACTTCAAGGGCGTCTATCTGCTCTGTTATTCTCATGGTGCCTATGTTGGCAGTCATAGCAGAGCCTACTCTTGCCACCACCATAAGAGAGGTCAAAACAGGCCCCAGCTCTCTACCCATGGAAAGGGCCACCACCGCACCTATTAAAAACTCCGCATTAAACCTATGAAAGGTGCTGTATGTTTGTAAGGCTATAACGCCACCGGAGAAAAAGGAGGTGATCACCACCACAGGTATGGTCTCTGAAGCAAGGTAGGAGAGCTGTTTTATAAAGTGCCTTGCCTTTGGTGGGCTTTTGAATATATAAAAGAGCCCCCATAGGGTCAAAAGTGTGGCCTTTCCCACCTCCTCAAAAAGCTTTAACATGCTCCATATACCTCTTAAACCTCTCCTTTACCTCTTCCATAAAATCACCGCCAAGCTTTTCAAGGAGAGCGTCCGCAAGCACTATGGCAAGCATAGCTTCACCAACCACAGAGGCCGCTGGAACTGCCACCACATCGCTCCTTTCTTTGCCAGCTCTTACACCTTCCCTTGTGCTTATATCCACGCTTCTCAAAGGCTTGGTAAGGGTTGGTATGGGCTTCATGGCACACCTTACCACTATGGGCATGCCGTTGGTTATGCCACCCTCCGTTCCACCAAGGTTATTGCTGTATCTAAAATATCCTTTCTCTTCGGACCAGCCTATTTCATCATGAACTTCAGAGCCAAACCTTCTGGCGCTTTCAAAGCCAAGGCCTATCTCCACACCCTTTATGGCTTGTATGCTCATCATGGCTTGGGCTATTTTGCCATCTATGCGCTTGTCCCATTGAATATGGCTTCCAAGGCCTGGTGGCACACCTATGGCAAAGACCTCAAAAACACCTCCAAGACTCTCTCCCCTTTCCTTTGCCTCATCTATAAGCTTTGTAAATTCTTCATCATTTGAAGGGTCTGGAAATCTTACCTGCGAATTTTCTGCCAGTTCATGCCTCTTTAAAAGGTCTTCCTCCTTTATCTCCGGCTTTAAGTTTCCTATGCTTATCACATAGCTGCCTATCCTTATGCCAAACTCCTCAAGGAACCTTTTGCATACAGCTCCCACCGCAACCCTTGCAGCCGTTTCCCTTGCGGATGCTCTTTCAAGTATGTTTCTAAGGTCCTTCTGATTGTATTTGATTCCACCCGCAAGGTCTGCATGGCCGGGCCTTGGCCTGCTAAAAGGAACAACGCTTTCCGGCGCCTCACCCTCATAGGCCATCTTATCGGACCAGTTTTCCCAATCCTTGTTCCATATAGCCATAGAAATGGGACTTCCGAGGGTCTTTTCAAATCGTAGGCCAGATAGGAACTCCACTCTGTCGCTTTCTATCTTCATCCTCCCCCCTCTTCCATAGCCTTTTTGCCTTCTTTGGAGCTCCCTGTTTATATACTCAGAGGAAAGCTCAAGGTTGGCAGGTATACCTTCTAAAATACAAAGGAGAGCCTTTCCATGAGACTCTCCGGCGGTCAAAAACCTTATGGGCATTATTGCCTTATGCTTACTGCCTTTACTACCTTACCAGCCTTAAGGCACTTAGTACATACATAAACCCTTTTCACACTTCCGTCTTCAAGTACAATCCTTACCCTTTGAAGGTTTGGTTTAAAGGTTCTTGTATTTTGTTCTGCGGAAAAGGTCACACTCTTTCCAAACCTTGTAGTTTTTCCACAAACATAACACCTTGCCATTTTAGACCTCCTTTAGAAAGCTAAATATTATATCATGTGCCAAACTCCCAAGAGGTGAGGTATCTCACTTGCTCCGGCGTTAGCTCATCTATCTCTACTCCCATACTTCTTAGCTTTAGGCTTGCCACCTCTTTGTCTATCTCCTCCGGCACCTTATACACCTTCTTCTCTAAGCTTTTGTGGTTTTTGAGTATGTACTCTGCGGACAGTGCTTGGTTGGCAAAGCTCATATCCATAACGGAGGCAGGATGGCCTTCGGCGGCAGCCAAGTTTACGAGCCTTCCCTGAGCCAATAGGTATATCTTTTTTCCATCCCTTAAGGTGTATTCCTCTACAAAGGGTCTTATCTCCCTTTTGCTTACGCTTAGTTCTTCCAAGGCTTCTATATCTATCTCCACATTAAAGTGTCCAGAGTTGGATATGATGGCTCCATCCTTCATAGCTTCAAAGTGTTCCCTTCTTATGACAGAAGTGTTTCCTGTCACAGTCACAAAAAAGTCTCCCAACTTGCAAGCCTCTATCATGGGCATGACCAAAAAGCCGTCCATCTTTGCCTCAAGGGCCTTTATTGGGTCTACCTCGCAGACTATAACCGTTGCACCCATACCCCTTGCCCTCTGGGCCACACCCTTCCCACACCATCCATAGCCAGCCACTACAAAGTAAGAACCTGCTATAAGCCTGTTGGTGGCCCTCATGATGGCGTCTATGGTGGATTGGCCTGTGCCATACCGGTTATCAAACATGTGCTTTGTGTAAGCATCGTTGACCGCAATTATGGGAAACTTTAAGACCCCTTGGTCCGCCATGGCTCTAAGCCTTATAACGCCCGTGGTGGTCTCTTCCATACCACCCAGAACCTTTTCCGCCAAGGCGGGAAATTCCTTATGTAAAGTGGATATGAGGTCTGCGCCATCGTCTATGACTATGTGCGGCTCTCTTCTTATTACCTCTCTCAGGTGCATGTAATAGGTTTCCGTGTCTTCCCCTTTTATGGCAAAGACTGGAATATTAAAGTACTTTACAAGGGCGGAGGCCACATCGTCCTGTGTGGAAAGGGGGTTAGAAGCGGTAAGATAGACCTCTGCACCACCTTCCTTTAGGGTAATAACAAGGTTTGCCGTCTCTGTGGTCACATGCAGGCAGGCGGATATGCGTATACCTTTAAAGGGCTTTTCCTTGGAAAACCTTTGCCTTATGCTGGTAAGGACTGGCATGTCCCTCTGAGCCCATTCTACCCTGTTTTTTCCAAGCTCAGCAAGGCTTAGGTCTTTCACGTGGTAGTCCATCCTATCCTCCTTTATGCAGAAATTGGTGGTCCAATTTTAACAATTCCAAGCTCTGTTATTTCCATAAAATGCGTCTTTGTGTCATGCCCGCAAAGCCTACAGCCATCTATTCTAAAAAGCCTAACTATCTCACCTATGGGCTTTTTGTAAAGCTTTGCTTGGCTGGGTGTCAGTATAAGGTCCTTAAAAAGCACCATGGAACAGTCTACTATGTGGCTTATGGCATAACCACCGGCGGCCTCCGCCGTTAGCTCCTCATGTCCGCTCCTCTTTTGAGATACAAAGAGGGAAGTCTGATACCACTTTTTCATAAAGTTAAAAAGCTGTCTGACTACCACCCTCGCCTGCATTTCCCTTGCCTCATACAAGCCAGTTACAGAGTCTATGATGGTATGCCTTACCTTATAGGTCTTTATAACGTGGGCAAGGGTTGCCAAAAGGTCTGGTATATTATCCCTTAGCCTTCCATGGCTTGCAGCATCTATAAGGATTATGTTGTTCTCCACGCCTTCAAACTCTATGCCCATAGCCTTTGCCCTTTCTCTAAGACCCGTTACCACAAAGTGGGCTGGTGCCTCCACCGTTATAAAGGCCACTGCTTCTCCCCTGCTTGCCTGCTTTATGGCGTACTGCTCCACCATTAGACTTTTGCCCGTATCGGAAACGCCCGTTATGTTTACCACCGAGTAGGCCGGAATACCCCCAAGACTTTTCCTTACCGGCTTGCCGTCTTGCACCTCTGAAGTGAAAAACAGGTCATCCAAGCCTTCCACGCCCGTTGGCACTCCATAAAGCTTTGGAGCTTTCTTTATGGCTTCTCCCGCCACCCATATGCTCTCTTCCACTACCTCTGGTTTTCTCTCTTCCATGTGTTAAATTTTATCACTATGAAGTACTACATAAAGACCTTCGGATGCCAGATGAACTTTAACGATTCGGAGAGGCTAAGGGGCATACTCCAAAGCATGGGCTATGAGCCAGCGGGGAGCTGGGAGGAGGCAGACATAATCCTTATAAATACATGCACCATTAGAGAAAAGCCAGACCAAAAGGTCTATTCTCATTTGGGTGAATACAAGAAGATAAAAGAAAGAAACCCCAATGCCCTTATTGGTGTATGCGGTTGCCTTGCCCAAAGGATGGGTGACGAGCTTATTCAAAAGGCCCCCATGGTGGATATAATGTTCTCCAGCTTTAACATGCACCAGCTTCCAGAGCTTATCCATCAGGCTCAAGCTGGCTACAAGGCAATAGCTATTTTGGAAAACCCACCGGAGGATGAGGACAAGCTATGGGAATATCCTACCGTAAGGGACAACCAGTTTTGTGCATACGTGACCGTTATGAAGGGTTGTGATAAGAACTGCACCTACTGCGTTGTGCCAAAAACGAGGGGAAGGCAGAGGTCAAGAAGCTTGGAGAGTATCCTTTCCGAGGTAAAGTTCCTTGTGGAAGATGGCGTAAAGGAGATACATCTTCTTGGCCAAAACGTGACCGCATGGGGCCAAGACCTTGGCATACCCTTTGAAGAGCTCCTATACAAAGTGGCAGAAGTGCCGGGAGTGGAAAGGATAAGGTTTACCACTGGACACCCAAGGGACCTTACAGAAAACATAGCAAAGGCTATGGGAGAAATCCCTCAAGTGTGCGAGCATATCCACCTTCCGGTGCAGGCGGGTTCTACAAGGATACTAAGGCTTATGGATAGGGGTTATACAAAGGAGGAGTACCTTGAAAAAATAGACCTGTTAAGGCATTACGTAAAGGGTATAACCTTCTCCACAGACATAATAGTGGGCTTTCCTACAGAAACAGAAGAGGACTTTGAGGATACGCTTGATGTTTTGGAAAAGGTTAGGTTTGAGCAGGTCTTTTCCTTTAAATACTCTCCAAGGCCAGACACACCAGCCTACTCCATGGAAGGGCAGGTGCCCGATGAGGTAAAAACTCAAAGGATGGCAAGGCTATTAGAACTTCAGAAGAAGATACTTGGAGAGATAGCCAAGTCCTACGAAGGAACAGAGCAAGAGGTGCTTATTGAAAGCTACGAAGAGGGAAGGCTCATTGGAAGGACAAGAACCAACAGATGGGCAAGCCTGAAAGGTGATGAGAGCCTTCTTGGAAGCATAGTAAGGGTTAGAGTGATAAACTCTAAACCTTTTAATATGGAATGTGAGCTTTTGGAGGTGGAACATGGCTATGTTGGACCTGTACACAGCTCTTAAAAAGGAGGCTATTAAAGTATTCAAGGAGGAGAGAGAAAAGAAGAAAAAAGCCTTAAGGCTGAGGCTTGATATCTATAAGAAAGCCTTTGACACAAAGCAAAAAATGCATTAAAATATTAATTACTGTAGGGGCGGTAGCTCAGTGGGAGAGCGCCTGCTTGGCGTGTAGGAGGTCGGGGGTTCAAATCCCCTCCGCTCCACCAAAAATAAAAAAAGGGGCTTAAAGCCCCATATCCTTTGCTTGTTCTTCTGTTAGGTGTCTATCCTCTTGAGATTCCCTTTGAAGTGCTTCACACCTGTCAAGGAGTTCCTTTAGCCTTATGGGTGCCTCTGTCAAAGGCAGGGAAGAGTCGTATATCTCCGCCTTTACACCGCATTCTTTCATGGCCTCATATAGCATCCTAAGGCCCTTTTCGGCCTCTGGCCCATTTCTACGCACCACCCATATCCAATTGGGATTTAGCTTTCCTTCCTTGTAGAGGTCCCTTATGGCATTTGCCACGCCTTCACCCAAGGTTACATCAATCCTTGTGTTGTTGGCAGTTCCACCGCACACCAAAACACCCCTAATGCCGGGCTTTGAAAGGATTATGCGTGTTATCTTATACATCTTTTCTGCCGGTGGGTTTCCTCCTATGTCGGTAAAGTTGGCAGGTCTTAGGCCCATGGCGTAGGTGGTCTCTATGGTAACCGTTGAACCCCCGCCACCAAAGGTCATCATGGCAATATCGCCATCCACTTCCACATAGGAGCCAGCCTTTCCTCTGTGGTCATCCCTATCTATGAGAGAAGCTTCTATCTCCCTTTCTGTAGGAGGCCTTTTCATGGCTGTCCTTACGCCGTATATCTTGGCTGGTGGTATGCTGGCATCATCGTCTATGGTTACAACTGCGTCAAGGGCCAAAACCTTTTGCTTTCCTCCCACATCGCATATGGCAAGTGGGTTTATTTCCAAGAGTCTGGCTTCTGCCTCCCAAAAGGCTCTCCACATGTTGGCTATCACTTCAGATAGCTCCCTTAAGACTCCCATGTATTCTTTTGGAAAGCCCAGCTCAAGGAGATAGTTCCTTACCATATGGGGGTATAGGCCCTTTATTGGGTCTATTACCCAGCTTTTTACCTTTTCTGGTGGAACCTCCTCTATATCCATCCCACCTTCAAGGCTCAAGGTAAGCACAGGCGCTCTTACCTCTGTAGAGTAGGTTATGGAGGCATAAAGTTCTTTTAGTATGTTTGCCTTTTCTGTAACCAAAAGGCCCACAGGCATCTCGCCATAAACGGGGTAATTGAGCAATGCATTAAATGTTTCTATGGCGTCCTCTGGGTTTTTGCATAACTTTACAGCGCCAGCCTTCCCCCTTTTTCCCACAAGCACCTGAGATTTTATTACACATTCCCCCAATTGATTGATAAAGCTAACAATATCATCGCTCAAGTGGTCGCCAAACATAAACCTTGGCGTTGGCACGCCATACTTTTTAAATAGCTTTTCATAAGCTTCATACTCATAAAGGTTCATTCTCAAACCTCCTATTGCAAAGGTATGACTAAAATTATAACATTTCAGCGCCTTAATAGAAATTCATCCTTTTGGACTTTTTTTATAGCACGCGTCAGCGTGTCCCTACATTGCTTGTCTCATTTATTTTTTGCAAAAATACACGCTGGGTGAGAAATTCCCTTTTGTAGGGGCACGGTGCACCGTGCCCTTTCTTTTTATATTTTTTATGGCACGCATCAGCGTGCCCCTACGTTTAATTGTCTAAGTTTATTTTTAGTAAAAATTGATAGTGGCATGCCCCCAGAAGATAAATTTCTCATACTACCTGTTAAAAATCTAAAATGCCTTTGTGGTGGCACGCCAATACACAATCGGGCAGGGACAAGCCCCGCCCTTATATTCTTAATCTTTCTTGAAGGCAAAGGATATTACCTATAATGCGTTACTATCCATAATGTAAATAAAGAAAGCCATATTAGGAGAAGGGAAATAAGAGTGTTATCACCCTGTGCCCGCAAAAGTTCAAGAGTTTGTTGTGCATAGCTTAGGTCTAACTTGGACGTACGACTAAATGCCTCCCAACCCTTATAACCCATATACAAGCCATAAACCATTAGTAAAAAGCTATAAACTATTAGTAAAAGGCTTGTAATCGCTTTACAAATCGACAAAACCGCCATACATAAACCATAAACCACCGCTAAAGGAATTATAATTACCTTATCAATTATTGCTAAAAGGCTTGTAAAAACTATCATGGCTTGCCCTCCTTAACAAGGTCCTGGGTCAAAGACCCATCGCTGTTGGAATGGGTCCCACTTTGGTCTGGCTCTAAACTTTACCCTCCTTCCATCATCATAGGTGCGCCAGCACATATCATTAATGCATCTGGTATTGCACCTAATTTGACCCGGCACCTTTGATGGCTTTGGCGGAAATGGGTCCTTGGCATAGGAGACCCCACCCAAAAACAAAAGACCAAACAAGGCAAAAACCCCAAACACCCTCATGGCTTACACCTCCTATTAAAATCTCATATTACAAGCTTCCTGATCCCCCATATCACAAGCCCTTTTAAAGTATTCGGAAGCTTTCTTTAAGTTTTTTGGAATGCCAATGCCCTCTTTATACATATATCCAGCGTTATAGCAGGCAGTAGCATTTCCCATCTTGCAAGATCTTTCATACAGGCTTATAGCCTTTTTATAATCTTTTTTAACACCCAAGCCATTTTCATACATATATCCAAGGTTGTTGCATCCACCTTCACCTCCCATTTGGCAGGCTTTTTGGAAATACTCTAAAGCTTTTTTATAATCCTTTGGAACACCCAAGCCATCTCCATACATCATTCCAAGGTTGTTGCATCCAAGCCAACTTCCCATCTGGCAGGCGTTTTGATAATATTCCATAGCCCTGTAGTAATCCTTTTTAACACCCAAGCCATTTGCATACATCCATCCAAGGTTGTTGCATCCAGTCTCATTTCCCATCTGACATGCTTTTTGGTAGTATTCCATAGCCTTTCCATAGTCCTGTAGAACACCCAAGCCATCCATATACATCGCCCCAAGGTTGTTGCACCCTCTACTATCTTCCTTGTTGCACATGTCTTGGTATATCTCCACAGCCCTTCTGTAGGCTTGCCTTGCCTTTTCTTTGTCTTCCATCACACCCAAGCCCCTCTCATACATCCGGCCAAGATACTCACACCCACTTCCCTCTCCCATATCGCAAGCCTTCCTATACAGCTCCACAGCCCTTGTGTAGTCCTGCACAACACCAGTGCCATGGAAGTATAAATTGCCTAAAGCAAAGCACCCAAGCCCCTCTCCCAGCTGGCAGGATTTTTCAAAAAGCTCCCTTGCCTTTGAGTAATCTTGCTGTATACCTTTGCCTGTATCATACATATGCCCAAGCTCATAGCAAGCCAAGGCGTGGTCCTTTTGGCAGGCTTTTTGGAACAGGTCCCTTGCCTTGTCATAGTCAAGCTCCACGCCCTTTGCAGTTGTGTAGGCAAGGCCAAGCTGGTAGCAACTCTCCGCATCTCCCTTTTTACATTCGGCCTCCAGCTTGCCCACACTTTGAGAAAAAGCAAACCCCACCATGGCAAAGGAAAGCATGCCAGAGAGTAAAAACTTTTTCATGGCTTACACCTCCTTATTAAAATTTCATCTTGCATGCTTCTTCCTCTCCAAGGTCGCAAGCCTTTTTTAGATACTCATAGGCCTTTGAACTATCCGCCTTTGTGCCTAAGCCTCTTGCATGCATCCAAGCAAGCTTTCTGCATGCGCTACCATTTCTCAGATCACATGCCTTTTGATAAAACTCCACCGCCCTAAAGTAGTTTTTGGAAACACTCAAGCCCTCCTCATGCATAAAACCAAGCACAAAACACCCATACTCATCACCATTATCGCAAGAACTTTTGGACAGCTCCAACGCCTTTCTATAAAACTCCTTAGCCTTCTCCATATCCTTTGGTAGCCCTATACCCTCGGCATACATATAACCAACCAATAAACACCCAAAGCCACTTTCCATCTGACAGGCCTTTTGAAAAAGCTCAATAGCCTTGCTTGTGTTCCTCAAAACCCCCTTACCTTCCTGATACATTGCACCAAGGTTTATACAAGCCATGGCTTCGCCCTTATCACATGCCTTTTGATAAAGCTCGCTCGCCTTCTTATAGTCCTTTGGCACTCCCTTGCCTTCTGCATACATAAGCCCAAGGTTTCTACATGCCAAGCCTATGTCCATCTGGCAAGCCCTTTCAAAAAGCTCCATGGCTTTTTTGCGATCCTCCAAAACACCCTGTCCCCTTGCATACATAACTCCAAGGTTTAAACAGGCTTCGCCCATATTTTTATTACAAGCTTTCTCATAAAACTCCACAGCCTTCTTATAATCCTGTGGCACCCCCTTACCCTCCGAATACATAACTCCAAGACTATAGCAAGCTTCTGCACTACCCAGCTTACAAAGGACTTCCAGCCCAGCCCTCTCCGAACATGCGCTTATTAAAAAACCCATTACTAAAAAGGTCGCAAGCTTGCGCATGCCACCCTCCCTGAGTTTATTTTAACAAACCTTGATTAATATCCCATCGGCTCATAGGCAGAAGCCTATAATTAATACCTGATGAAAAGAGCCATAATAACGGGCATAAGGCGGATTGGACATAAAGTAGCCAAAAGCCTCTTAGAAAAGGGTTGGACTGTAGGAGTTGTTTATAAAACTTCCGAAGATATTTATAAAAGCCTCTCAAAAGAGTTTGGGCCAAGGGTTTTTGGAGTAAGGGCTGACCTTAGCCTTTGGCAGGATTGTGAAAGAGCAATAAGGGAGCTTTCTGAGAGGCTTGGTGGAGTGGATGCCTTTTTGCACTTGGCAAGCCCCTATGAGGCCACACCCCTTGATAGCTTAAAGGAAGAAGATATAGATAAGCACTTCAAACCCATAGCCCAAGCCTTTTTGGTCTTTTGTAAGGAGCTTTACCCTGTGATGCTAAAAAACACAGGAGATATTAAAGGTAGGATAATAGCCTTTGGAGATTGGGCTACCAACACCACACCTTATAGGAATTATTCAGCATACTTTGTGGCAAAGGGCGCCCTCCACACGGCAGTAAAAGTGATGGCAAAGGAGCTGGCACCCCATATCTTGGTAAACGCCATAGCCCTTGGACCAACTGTAAAGCCACCAGATTTTTCCCAAGAAAAGTGGCAAGAGTACATAAACAAAACACCACTCAAAAGGCCTGTATCTGTGGAGGATGTAATAAAGCTTACCCACTATCTCCTTGAGGTGGAAAGCATGACAGGGGAGATAATAAACCTTGACAGTGGAAGACATGTATCGGGAGAATGCACATAAAATTGTAGTCCTCTTTAGTGGAGGGGTGGAAAGCACATGCCTTTTGTACCTTTATCTAAAAAAAGGCTGGCTTGTCTATCCGGTTTATATGAGGGCTGGCTATCCTTGGGAACCTGTTGAGCTGGAAAATGCCAAAAGGCTTTGGCAGTATGCCAAAAGGACCTATAAAAACCTCATGCCAATAAGGATTCTCTTTTACACAAACCCGGAAAAGGTGAAAAGTAGAAGCCATAGTAAGGACCTTCTTATACCCTTAAGAAACCTAAACCTTATAACACCTGCAAGCAACTACGCCCTTTTAAAAGGTATAAAAAGCATAGCCATAGGTAGCTTAGGTATTTACCCTTTTTATGATAACAACTTAGACTATATGAGAAGCTTGCAAAGGCTTACAGGGATTGAAATCTTAACACCTTTTATGGGTATGGAAAAGCACCAGGTCATAGCCAAGTTTTCAAAGGATGTGCCTTTAGAAAGGACCCTTTCCTGCATAAACCCAAAAAGGTCAAAAGGTAAGATAAGCCCTTGCGGGCGCTGTGAAAAGTGCAAAGAAAGAGAGGAGGCCTTTAAAGCCCTATCACTTTAACCACCACCCTCTTCCTCCTTTGGCCGTCAAACTCCGCATAGAATATCTCCTGCCATGGCCCCAGGTCCAGCTTGCCGTTGGTGACAGGAACCACCACCTGAAGATGGGTAAGAAGGTTCTTAAGGTGAGCATCCCCGTTGTCTTCTCCCGTCCTGTGGTGTTTGTAGTCCTCTCTAAAGGGTGCCAACCTTTCAAGCCATTCCCATATATCCTGGTGCAATCCCTCCTCATCATCCTGGATTATCACAGAGGCGGTAAGGTGCATAGAGGATACAAGGCATAATCCTTCTCTTATGCCAGACTCCTCCACTATCCTTTTGACCTCCTCCGTTATCCTTATAAGTTCCCTTCTATTCTTGGTTTGAAAGGTAAGATAGGCCGTATGGCTCTTCATGTGTGCGCCTTCATATATTGGCTTATTATAGCCTCCATCATATCCCTATGATAAAGCCTTTCCTTTTTTAGTGCCTCTATTTCCATTTCCAATTCATGGGTCATTGGGTGATGCTTTTCCAATTTATCAATCTTGGCATCAAGCTCATGGTGCTTTTCATAGTGATACTTAAATTCCTTGTTTTCCTGTAAGAGTTTTTGAATGATCTCTTCTCTGTTCATCTCACATCCTCCTCTTTTGGTCTTACTAATATTAAACCACAAAGGCTAAGCACATATCCAAGCAGAAGCACCTCAATCAAAGCAAAGACTATAAAGACAATAAAGGAAAAGGCGAAAGGCACCAAAGATAAAAGGAATAGCCAAAAGTATCTGCGAGTGGCCGTGTAGCTCCAGTATGGGTCCTTGGAAGAATCTACTGGGAAGGCCCTCTTTTTAATAAGCAAGCCAATAGGTAAGATGGCAAGGCCCATAACCGATAAGAAAAAGAACATAGAACGGGAAAGGTCCGGATGGACCGGCAACTTAAAATAAAAATACAATGGAAGGCATGCCAAAAAGGTTATGGTAAGAGAAAGCACAAAGGCATAGTAAAGCTGTTTTGACCTTTTTCTATAAAGTTGTAATTTATCCATATTAGCATGATATAATATAGGCGAGAGAGGTGATAAGATGCAGGTGGATATTATAAGCGAGGAGAGGTTGGAAGAATGGGCAGAGTTTTTAAAAGCCCTTGCCCATCCTATTAGGCTAAGGATCATATCGGTATTAATTGAGGGCAAGCAGTGCGTCAAAAACCTTAGCGACCTCCTTCACACTTCTCAACCGAACGTATCTCAACACCTAAGCATTCTAAGGAACAAAGGCATATTGGGGTGTAAGAGGGATGGTTCCATAGTATGCTACTACATCAAAGACGAAAGGGCAATAGAAATTTACAAAATCCTTAGTAAGGAGGCATAAGATGGCAGGAAGCGTCATAGTGCTTACAGAAGCAAATTGGCAGACGGAGGTTATAAACTCCAATGTGCCAGTGGTTGTGGATTTTTGGGCACCTTGGTGCGGACCTTGTAGGATAATAGCCCCAATTATTGAAGAGCTTGCCATGGAGCTGGGAGACAAGGTAAAGTTTGGCAAGCTAAATACAGACGAGAACCCAAACATAGCCATGAGATATGGCATAAGGGCCATACCTACCATAATGCTTTTCAAAAACGGTGAGGTGGTGGATACGCGTATAGGCGTCCAGCCAAAAGAGGCCCTTAGACAGATGATAAACAGCCACCTTTAAACATGGAACTATCAGAGGATATACTTTACGATACGATCATAGTTGGTGGTGGTCCTGCGGGTTTAACCGCGGGGCTTTATTGCGCAAGGGCTAAATTAAATACCTTACTTTTTGAAAAGGGCACCTTGGGAGGGCAGATAGCCATCACAGACCTTGTGGAAAACTACCCAGGCTTTCCCGAAGGAATAAGCGGTAAGGAGCTTACACAGAAATTCAAAGAGCAAGCTGAGCGTTTTGGTCTCAAAATACTTAGGAAAGAAGTCTCAAAAATAGAGAAAAAGGGCAAGGAAATATTTATACATTTGAGGACCGGTGAGCTTGTTAGGAGTAAAACGGTAATACTTACCGTTGGTTCCAATCCAAGAAGGCTTGGTGTGCCTGGTGAAGAAGAGTTTTTAAACCGTGGAGTCTCTTACTGTGCTACATGCGATGGCGCCCTCTTTGAGGGTGTTCCCATAGCCGTAATTGGTGGTGGCGATTCTGCCACTCAAGAGAGCTTATTTTTAACAAGGTTTGCAAGCAAAGTATACTTGGTGCACAGAAGGGACCAGCTGAGGGCTCAAAAGCACCTTCAAGAGAAGGTCTTTTCCAACCCTAAGATAAGCTTTGTTCCCAACAAAGTGGTAGAAGAGATAAGGGGAAAGGACTTTGTAGAGAGCTTACTGCTCAGAGATACAAAGGATGGTAGCCTTTCGGAGCTTCCCGTGGAAGGGGTCTTTATATTCATAGGCCTTGAGCCTAATACAGGGTTCCTTAAAGGAGTGGTGGACCTTGACGATAAAGGATATATAATCACCGATGAGAGGATGAGGACATCCATGGAAGGTGTGTTCGCTGCTGGAGACTGTAGAAGTGGAGCCACTGGGCAGGTAGCTGTAGCTGTTGGAGAGGGTTGTATTGCAGCCATAGAGGCAGAAAGGTACATAGAGGATATGTTTTAATTAAGGTGCTACTATGGACTATCAGGGAGGGTTTGAAACTTTTAGAGAGGCCACCAGGTATATGTTTGAATCTCCAAGCATATCGGATATACTTTTTGTTGTTGTAGGTTTTTCCCTTGCTATTGGTCTTTTGATAGTATTCCCCTATGCATGGTCAAGATATAAGGCTAGAGCCAGCCTCAAAAAAGAGTTTTTTTCTATGGGTAAATCCTTTGGGTTGTTTGAGCCTGAAATATCCCTATTATGGAAGTGTGCAAATGTTAGTAAGGAGCCCACTAAAATATTTCAAAGTAAAGTTGTCTTTGAGAAGTGTATAAATAAGCTCGTTAAAGAAGACCTTTCTATCATAGAAGTGGTATCTCAGATAAGGAAAAAGCTTAGGTTTGATAGCATGCCTTGGTTTTTACCTCTTAGTAGTACAAGAGATATAGAGCTTTATCAAACTGGTTTTTTGTCTTTTGAGGATGTGGCATACAGCTCTGCTGTGTGGGATAAAAATGAACTAGAGCTTCACATAGCTTTGCTTGATACTCCTATAAAGGCTCCCGCACCGGGAGAAAAGGTAAAGGTTTCCTTCCTTAGGGAAGATGATGGTAGATACTATTTTCAGGGTGAGGTACAAAGGGTTTATAGGGATGGTACTAAGTTGGTGGTTGTATTACCCCATACAGACCAGCTATCTAAAATACAACTAAGGGAGCATCTTAGATGGAAAGTAAATATACCAGCCAGGGTGTACCTTTATCCGGATAACATAGTACTACTTGTGGAGGAGCCAGAGAACACCATAGAGGGAGTTATAGAAGATATTAGCCCAAAAGGTATAAGAGTCTGCTTGCCTAAATTGATAGAGGTGAAGTTGGAAGATAAGGTTTTCGTTCAGTTTGAAATAAAGCCACTCCTTATAAAGGCTATAGGCACGGTAAAAAACATAAGGGGTGGGGTGGAAAGAACGTGTCTGGGTATAAAGTTTGAAAATTTAGGCAGTGCGGAGGAAGATTATATAAGAAGGTTTATTTTGGAAGAACAAAGGGAAACGCTCAAAGCCTATAAAATGGGCGAACCTAAAGAAGGTTCCTCTTTTTAAGAGCTTTAACTATCCTTTTCCTTGCCTGCCTTTCCTTTCTTTTTTTCTTCTCGCTGGGCTTTTCATAAAACTGCCTTCTTTTTACCTCTGTTAATATACCTTCCTTCTCTACTATTCTTTTGAATCTCTTAAAAGCCTTCTCAAAAGGTTCATTCTCATAAACTTCTACTAATGCCAAGCCTTTTCACCTCCTTAAGTTTTGTTAAAAATTATACCAAAAACTTCTTCAAGATGGTCAACAAAATGAAGCTTCATCTTGTCGTGCACGTAAGGTGGTAGGTCCTCCATTACTTCTTCTTTATTCTTGGATGGCAGTATAACTTCGTATATGCCCGCCCTCTTGGCCGCCAATATCTTCTCCTTCAAACCGCCCACAGGGAGGACCCTGCCCCTTAGGGTGACCTCTCCAGTCATGGCTATATCTGTTCTAACCTCTTTTCCAGTAAATAGAGAAAGCAAAGCCACAGCGATTGTAATACCTGCAGAGGGTCCATCCTTTGGCACCGCTCCCTCTGGCACGTGTATATGCACATCCACCTGGGAGAAGACCTCTGGATCTATTTGGTAGTCTTCTGCCTTTGACTTTATATAGGATAGGGCCGCCTGCGCAGACTCTTTCATCACATCTCCAAGAGAACCAGTAAGTATAAGGCTGCCTTTGCCTTTGAATTTGGTAGCCTCTATTAACATTATCTCTCCACCCACCTCTGTCCAGGCAAGACCAACCGCTATCCCTACCATGGGTTTTTCTTCTGATATTACGTGCCTTTTGGATACGCCAAGAAAGGCTTTTATATCTTGAGCTTTTACCTCAAAAGGTGGAGAATCTCCCTTGAGGCGTTTTAGTGCCAATTTCCTTAATATGGTGCTTATCTGTCTTTGAAGGTTTCTCACGCCAGACTCTCTTGTATAGCCTCTTATTACCTCAAGGAGAGCATCATCACTAAAAAGTACCTGTCCATCCTTAAAGCCATGTTCTGGTAGAAGCTTAGGAAGTAGGTGGTTTTTGGCTATGAAGACCTTCTCTTCTTCCGAGTAACCAGAGAGGTATATAACCTCCATCCTGTCAAGCAATGGCCTTGGTATGGTATCCACTCTGTTGGCAGTGCATATAAAGAACACGTCCGAAAGGTCAAAGGGAAGGCCTATATAGAGGTCCACAAAGCTTTTGTTTTGTTCTGGGTCAAGCACTTCAAGGAGGGCAGCCGCTGGGTCACCTTGGAAAGAAAGAGATAACTTATCTACCTCATCCAGCACTATAAGTGGGTTCTTTGTGCCTACCTGCTTTATGGCCTGTATTATCCTGCCGGGCATGGCACCCACATAGGTCCTCCTATGACCTCTTATCTCCGCCTCATCTCTAATGCCGCCCAAAGATATCCTTACAAACTTCCTCCCAAGAGATTCTGCTATGGATCTGCCAAGGGATGTTTTCCCAACGCCAGGAGGTCCAACAAAGCAGAGTATCTGTACCATATGGCTTTTGCCTTTTGTTAGCTTCTTTACCGCCAAGTATTCTATTATCCTATCCTTTACCTTTTCCAAGTTATAGTGATCTCTGTCTAATACCTTCCTTGCCTTATCCAGGTCATACCGGTCCTTTGTGCTTTTGTTCCAAGGTAGTTCAAGGACCCACTCAAGCCAAGTCCTAAGCACTCCCGCCTCTGCAGACTCAGGGTGAAGCTTTTCCAGTCTCCTTATCTGCTTTTCTATCTCCTCCTTTGAATCCTTTGAAATTTTTAACTTGCTTAGCTTTTTCCTGTACTCTTCTATCTCTGCCCTTCTTTCGTCACCCTCTCCCAACTCTTCCAATATGGCCTTTAGCTGTTGTCTTAAAAAGTATTCTCTTTGCTCCTTTTCTATCTTCTCTCGGGCTACGCCCCTTATCTTACTTTGTACTTCTAATAGCCCCACCTCACTTTGGAGTAGCTGATGCACCAGCTTTAACCTTTCTATTGGGTCAAAGGTTTCCAAAACCTTTTGGGCCTCTGTGGCTTTTATCTCCAAAATGGAGGCTGTGAGGTCTGCTATTTTCCCTGGGTCCTCCAGGTCCTTTATTAGCATCAAAAGATCTGGGATTATCTGCTTGCCAAGAGATACTGCTATATCAAGTTGTTCTTTTACAGACCTAATATAGGCTCTTATCTCCTTGGAAAGGCTTTCGGATTCTACTTCCACCTCCTCCACAGGCTCAACTATGGCTGTGAAAAAGTCCCCATTTTGCTTATAGTCTACAAGCTTGGCCCTTTTTATGCCTTGCACCAAAAGCTTTAATCTGTTTTCCTCTATGGGTGCGGACCTGATAATATGAGCTACAGTGCCTACTGTGTACAGCTCCTCCTTTGTAGGCACTTCTATATTCTTATCCTTTTGAAGCACAAGGAATATTAGCCTGTTGCCCTTTAGGGCCTCTTCTATGGCCTTTATAGAAAAGCTCCTACCTACAAAAAGTGGAATAACCATGGAAGGGAAGACCACAAGGTCCCTAAGGGGCATAACAGGCACTTCAAAAGCCCCCGATGGCACCTCTGGTACCTTTATAAACTCTTCTGGAATCATGCTCTCCTCCTAAGTGATAAGCTCTTCTACAAAGGCTTGGGCATCAAAGGGCTGGAGGTCCTCTATGCCTTCACCCACACCTATAAGCTTTATAGGAATGCCAAGCTCCTTACATATAGGCACTACCGCACCACCCTTTGCAGACCCATCCAGCTTTGTAAGCACCACCCCGCTTATATCCACCGCTTCTTTGAAGACTTTTGCCTGCTGTATGGAATTTTGTCCTATTGTGGCGTCAAGCACCAGAAGGGTTTCTGTAGGCTCTTCGGGAAAGAACTTTTTGATCACATCCCTTACCTTTCGAAGTTCCCTTATGAGTGGCTCTTTGGTATGAAGCCTTCCCGCTGTGTCTATGAGGATAATATCATAGCTTTTATCCTTTGCCTTTTGCATGGCTTCATACACAACAGAAGCTGGGTCTGCACCCTCATGCTTTTTTACTATATGGGCTCCGCTCCTTTGGGCCCAAACTTCCAACTGCTCTATAGCCGCAGACCTAAAGGTATCCCCCGCCACAAGAAGCACCTTTTTGCCCTCTTTTACAAACCTGTAGGCCAGTTTTCCTATGGTGGTAGTCTTGCCAGAGCCGTTTACTCCCAAAAAGAGATATACACTTTGGCCCTCATGGGGCTCTTTTAGGCTTGCTTGACACTTTCCTATCTGTTCCAAAAGTAGACTTTTAAAGGTATCCAAAAGCTGGTCGGAGGTCTTTAGGTTTTTCCTTATTGCCTCTTTCCTTAGCTCTTCCACTATATACAAGGTGCTTTTGCTTCCCACATCCGCCCTTATTAGCTTTTCTTCCAGCTCCTCAAAGAACTCTTCATCTACCTTCCTTCCCGCAAAGATTATTCCAAACTCTATGGCCTCTTTTGTTTTCCTTAGGCCCTTGCGTAGTCTCTCCAGAAGGCCCTCTTTTGGCAAAATACCAAGCTCTTCTTTTATCTTATTTATAACCTCTTCCACCTCCTGCCTTTTGAGGGCGGGTGCCAAGGAAAGGGACCTGTTTAGAAGCTCAAGGGCCTCTTGGGGCCTTTTTGCTTGCCATAAAAGTATGCCGGCTTTTTTAAGACTTTCCCAATCTCCAAGCTTGGCATATTCCTTGGCGGACCTTTCAAGCTCTCCAACCTTCTCGTATATTAGTGCCTTTTCCTTTGCGCTGGCCAGGTCTGGATCGTAGTGTTCTATGAGTTGGTAGGCATAGTAGTACTTGCCCTCTTCCATATAAAGCTTGAATAGAAGTCCCCTTAGCTCTTTGTTTTCTTTGAACTTTTCAAGAACCTCAATGGCCTTTTCCTTCTTGCCCTTATCTATAAGGGCCAGTATGGCCCCCTTGTCTCCTTCTTCCGCTAGCTTTTCCTCTTTGGACTTTTTCCAGAAGAACATAGGATTAATATTTTACTCCACCAAGGCTTGCTTTATTTCTCTCACGCTCCTTTTTAGCTCCTCAAAGTTCTTATCCCCCGAAAGCTTTACAAAATGGCTCCCTACCACCACGCCGTCCGCAAGCTTGGTTACCTCCCTTGTCTGCTCTGCCTTTGATATGCCAAAGCCGACCACCACTGGCTTTTTGCATACATGCCTATAAATATTCAATTTCTCCCTAAGTCTTTCCAAAGGTATGCTTTCCCTTGCTCCAGTGGTGCCCGTAAGGGATACAAAGTAGACCATATGGTCTGAGTTTTCACATATTAGCCTTAACCTTCTTTCTGTGCTTGTGGGAGAGGCTAAAAAAACCAAGGAAAGCCCAAGGCTTGAGCAAACCTTTTTAAGCTCTCCACCTTCTTCTGGTGGCAAGTCTGGCACAATAAAGCCATCTATGCCAGCATCTTTTGCCCTTTTGCAAAAGTTCTCATGGCCCATCTTAAAGATGGGGTTGTAGTAGGTCATAAGGAGGAAGGGCCTTTCTGGAAATTCCTTTCTTAGAGTGGAAGAGAGTTCAAAAACATGCTCCGATTTTATGCCGTTCCGTAGGGCTATCTCGTGGGCATATTGGATGGTTGGTCCGTCCGCCACAGGGTCCGAAAAGGGAAAACCTATCTCCAGTATATCTGTACCTTCCTTTAAGAGTATTCTAAAGGCCTCAAGGGAAGCTTTATAATCGGGGTACCCCACCATCATGTAAGAAAGCAAAGCCTTTTTATTCTCCTTCCAAAAGCTTTCAAGCCTCATTTATCACCTCAAAGCTCACCTCTATATCACAAGCCTTGGAAAGCATGGCATAAACACTGCAATATTTATTTACAGAAAGCCTTATGGCGTCTTCCACAGCCTTTTCCTTTAGGTCTTTACCATAAACCTTATACCTTATGCTTATCCTTTCATAGACCCTTGGATGCTCATCCCTCCTTAATCCAATCACCTCAATCTGAATATCTTTTACCTCCTGCCTCTTCTTTTTTAGTATGTGAGAGACATCCACACCAGAGCAGCCCGCAAGGGCCACAAGGACCAGCTCCATGGGCCTATAGCCCCCTTCTCCCACCAGAAGTTCACCATGGGAGGTTTGGGCTACATATGTGTGCTCAAGGTCCGAAAGCTTAAGGATTACCCTTTTTTCTTCCATCTTTACACGTTGGTATCTATCAAAAAGAGTGGCTGCCCATACTCTACTGTCTCGCCGTTCTCCGCCAGAATTTTTACCACCTTGCCCCTCACATCACTTTCTATCTCGTTCATCACCTTGAGGGCTTCAATTATACAAAGCACCTGACCGGGAGAGACCATATCTCCCACCTCTACAAAGGGTGGAGCTCCGGGAGAGGGCGACCTGTAAAAGGTGCCTACTAATGGGCTTTTTATAACATGAAGGTTTTCCTTTGGTATATCCTCCGATGGAGGCATAATTTCCTGATGACGCACCTGCACTGGAGTTTCTATCCTTTGAGATATTTCCTTCTGATGGGTCTCTATGAATATCTTAAAACCCTCCGCCTCTATGCTTATCTGCTTTATATCGCTTCCCTTTATTAAGTTTATAACTTCCTTTATAAACTCCTTATCCATTAGGCTCTCTTTACCACTTCTATGTAGGCGCCCGTGCGCGTATCAACCTTTACTATGTCCCCTTCCTTTACAAAGAAAGGCACTTGTATTACCGCGCCCGTTTCAAGCTTGGCAGGCTTTGAACCGCCTGCGGCCGTATCTCCCTTAAAGGCTGGCTCTGTTTCCACCACGGCAAGCTCCACCTGTTTTGGAAGTTCTATGCCTATGGGCTGACCCTTGTAGAGAAAGACCACTACCGTCATACCCTCTTTTAAAAACTTGGTTTCTTCTTTTACGTTTTCTGAGGAAACTGGTATCATTTCATATGTGGTTTGGCTCACAAAGTAATAATAATCTCCATCGTTATAAGAATACTCTGCAAAAACCTGCTCAAAGTCCGCCAGCTCAATGGCATCGGAGGACTTGTAAGTAATCTCAATCACGTTTCCCGTTTGCATATTCTTTGCCTTTACCCTTACAAAGGCTTGACCCTTTCCCGGCTTAACATGCTCGTAGTCCAAAACCCTGTGGGGAACTCCATTGTGCTCAATAAACATATCCCTTTGCACGCTGTTTATATCTATCTTCACACCCATGGTATAAGATTTTAGCATATATACTCAGTTTAATAAAGTCTTTTAAAGATTGCGCCAGTCATTCTGATATTTTGTATATCCATACATGGCCCTCAAAATTGCCAACGGCTATAAGTTTAGAGTCAGGGGATATGGCTACCTTTAATTTTGGATATTCTTTACCAAGAGGACCTATCATAGCCACAAGCTTTTTATTATTCCAGTCCCAAATCCTAAGGTAAGCATTATCTCCGCAAGCAACAACAAACTTCATATCAGGTGAAATTTTTACAAAGTCCATCATAATATTGCATTCCTTTTTATTTTCGCAGGTTTTATAATCCTTTAAAACAAATGCAAGCTTTCCAGTTGTCATATCAAAAACCTTTACCGCTGTATACAGACTGCCTGCGGATAACAAATATTTTCCGTCTGTAGATACATCTATAGCACTTATGGGCTCAACGTATATATACTGTTCAGGATCCTTTATATACACAAATTGTTTTTTCTCTTTTATATTCAAAACCATATCTCCAGTATTTATATCATAAACATTTATCCTAATTCCGTCAGTACCTATCACCTTTGAACCATCTGGAGAAAAAAGTACTTGTTTGATATATCCCTTAAAGCCTTTGAACTGCTTTATAATTTCCCCATTTTCTGCATTCCATATTACTATTTGGTCTCCAAGGCTTCCAGAAGCCACGTATTTACCATCTGGCGAAAAAGCTATTGAAGTTAACCCTTTTAATTTCTTTGAGGACCATAAAAGTTTACCACTTTCATAATCCATCACTTTAAGCATTTGATCATTACTTGCATAAGCTACAAAACGCCCATCTGGAGATATTACAGCGTCGTATCCACTAATCTGTTTTATTACCTTACCAGAAGCTAAATCCCATACCTTAACCTTTCCATCAGAACCTGCAGATATCAACTTTTTTCCATCAGGTGTAAATACCAAAGCCTCAACGGACTTTTTATGTGCTTGTATTATATGTAAAAGATCAAGGAGAAATTCACCAAAAATCTGAGCTTTGATCTTATCCTTTACTTTTAAGTAGCTTTTTACCTTGTCTTGCTCAAGACTGGAAAATTTTATAAAATACTCATCGTAAAGCCTTTCTGCTTTTTCCCTTTGCCCAGCCATAATGTAATTTACCACAGCACCCATTAGATAAGGACTAAACCATTCAGGAAGCATATCCAACTCCGCATCTGTGCGAATTTTGGAAGAGATATACTCTTGTGGATTAGCTTTATATTTCTTATATAGAGCTTTTAGCTTGTTTTCATATTCCTTAGATTCTTTCAAATATTCGCTTTCAAAAGGTCTATTATCTTCCTTAAGCTTTGCTCCATCTAATAAAAAGTATCTATAAAAGGCTATAGAATCTGCGAAGCTTGTATAAAAGTATGCAAACCTCCAATCTACAAGTGCTATATAAAGCTTGCCGTTTTTTACAACAAGATTACTTTCATCAATACCAGAATGACCACCGCCAGGAAGTTCTATTTTTGAAATGTTATTATCCTTATCTATAGCAAAAGCAAAAAGATCATGACAGCAATGAGCACCTCCACTATAATGATCAAACACTATATATTTGTAGTCTTTATATTCAAAGGCAAGGGGTATTTCCAGCAACCCAAAATCAAACTTTTCTTTATAAAAAAGCGTTCCTTTGTTATAAACCTCAAGGTTTATATCTTCAGAGTAGATAGATTGAGGTATTATCTTTTTAGATATTTTAAACTCTACTGTGCCTAATTTGTATATTTCAATCTCCTTATCTTTGCCAGACTTTGCTTTTTTTTGCAGAAAGTTTGAGAAGCTTATATACTTTATCCTTGTCTTTATCTTTTGCCGACTCTTTACCCTGTTCTGCAAAGGCTGTGGTTATGGATAGAAGGATAGCTAATATAAAATTGAGCCATGTCCTACTCGTCAGTATCACTCTTAATTGCCTCCCTTTAATAAATTGAATATTTCATGTAAAACTTTACTATCTCCAAAGACCTCTTCAGCATCACAAAATAGCCTTTTCACATCAAGGCTTTTGTATTTACGAAACATCTTATCCTCATAATCATATCTAAACACTTTGACCTTTACAAAGCATTTGTCAGAAATAAATTTATTAATATCTTCCTTACAATTCTTTTCTGCAAAAACAAGATATGTTCCAGATTCTGTATTAATTAACCTAACCGTAGAGATTTTTGTGATTTCTTTTTTTACATTACATCCACCAATTTTAGAATGTGTATAAACTACAGCTTCCGTTCCTTTCTCTCCTTCTATAGGTATGTATAGAAGTTTGCCTTCTGGTGTTTTTTGATAAAAACTATAAGCAGTGTATATATTACCTCCCCATGGTGTTACAAAATCCCCTACAACTATTAAGTCTTTTATATTATCTCCATTTATATCCATATAAGAAATACCATTTTTTAGCTCTTTGATAGTCTTACCCGTCTCTATATCATAACTTGGTCTTGCATTTATTAGCTCTATTATCACCATTAGCCAGATTAGCCTTTTACCCCATATCATTTCTTCGTGTCTCCTTCCGGAAGTAGAAATTCGGAATGGTATAAATATCTGTCTAACTGTAATGTTCTTTGTTTAACAATTTCCATCCTTGCATCTTCCATCCATAAAAGGAAATCGCCAAATCCTGGTGGGTTAGTTTCGTAGTAATACTTAACAAGAAAATCAAATTCAGCATCTCTAAATTTAAGCCACTGCTTTTGACTTTCTTTCAATGCTTCTTTTTGTTTTGGTGGCAACCTTTTCATAAGTTCCTTATATATCTTATTCATTTCTTTATCCCACATAGCATGCGCTTTAACGGCACAATCTTTCATCTCAAAACTTCCTCCTTCCGAATTGGCCAAGCATTTCTCATACCATACATCAATAGGATGTTTTTCTTCTTTTGCCTCTTTTCCTTTATTTATAGCCAAAACTACTTGGCTTGTAATCAGAATAAATAAAATTCCCTTTGTAATCACTTTCTTACCAAGTTTGTTCATAATGCTTACCGTTATACTTCAAAATACTATCCCTTATATATATGTTTCTCAGCCCGTTAGTTTTCTCTCTACTTACATAGATAGGGTCTCCAATAAACCAGTGCCCTCCACCTATTATCTTGTGTGTGCCGTTAGGCTTTGTTAAAATTACATCTACATCACAGCTTAAGAGCTTATCACCGCAATAAAACCTATTAATAACAGTTGCGATTATATCTTGCATTCCATCATCATTCAAATCTACAGGCATAATGCCTATGTCTTCCTTTGTAACCTCAAACAAATTTCTATCTTCAGGCTTAGGAAAATCTTCCAAGACTATCATTTTCCAAACCACATCATAGTATTTTTTATATTTTTGCCATCCTGGCTCTCCCATGAAAATAAATCTGTATTTAGGGTCCACTTTATATTCTTTCCCATCATATATTAATTCAAATTTTCTGTTCAATACTAACTTTTTCAGTCCATTATACTTTTCCTTGCTAACATCTATTCTATCCACAAGTGGAGTTATATCTATCATATTTATTGGTTTATGCTTTTCATCAGGCTTTACTAAAATTACAAATCCCTTACATCTTCTTTCAACTCCTTCGAAATCTCTTAGACAGTAGTAAAAGCCTTTTGTAATTGTTGCAATTATATCTGGAATGCCATCATCATCTAAATCTTCAACAATTATACCTATCTTATCCTTTGATACTCCTTCTAACGAACTCTTAGCAGATTTCCCTAGTTTTTTAAAATCTTTCATCACTACTGTTTTCCAAACTATGTCGTAATATTTTTCGTACTTCTTGCCTTCTGGGCTATTTAAATAAATGAAATTATGATTATTCTTTACTTTTCCTATTTCTTCTCCATAGCCTAAATTTACTATCAAAAATACTACTGCTACTAATAGCTCCCAAAATACCCTTATCCCTCTCATTCTACTTACCCCCCTACTTAAGCTAAAATTATATCCAGAAATTGTTAAAATTTCTTTAAATATTACCCACTGCTATGATATACTTGTCTTTAATTTTTAAGTTCCTCTAAAAAAGCCTTGTTTACATCGCAGTATTTCTTTTTACTTTTTAGCTCGCAGGTCTTTTTATAAACGTATCTATCCTCAACATCATCCAGAAATAATTTGTAAAACTTGAAAATAACAAAATTTCTACTTGCATATGTATCTTTAGAAGTAAATAATCTTTCAGCAACTACTAAAAAAGGCAGACTTTCCCCTTTTAACCTAACAAACCTAATATCTCTTAATACACAATCTGCTCCTTCTTTAGTAAAAATACTGTATGTTTCTTTGGAAACATCTTTAGGATCATCAGAAATAGCAACTATGTGCCATTTATAGCTTTTGTTTTCTACTTTATATTCTGGCCTATATATGTAGATAGTGTACGCTTGAAATCTATGAGTAGTAATATGGCTTCTGTGTCCGCTTATTACCATATCCTTTCTACCATCACCGTTTAAGTCAATATAGTTTGTACCATTTTTTATCTGAATGATTTCAACTACATCTCCACTATTCACAGCCAAGGCCATTTGGCTTGTAATTAAGATAAACAGCAAAATCCTTCCAATATACCTTGATAGATTTATGAACGTCTTCTTATAAAGTTTCTGATTCATGTCTTGCTCCCTCTTTAGCTGATACTTTTCTATGTATTTTAAAGCTTGTATTTTGCAATTCTTCAATATTTCTACTCGATATTTGAGATAAAGTTTCATGAAGCCTTCTTCTATCTTGAAACTTTAACAGAGTTTCATTAATTAATATTACCCTGTGTAGCAATCTTGACATAATTCTATGAAATAAGGACAATTGCCTCAAAGATTCATCATGTATTGTTAAGATATAGCTATAAGGAAAAGCAGGCAGACGGATTAGACTAAATATAGCCATATCTAAAGAAATTACAATGTCTTTTTTGATTCCAAATTTATATCTTTTAACTATCTTGTCCCTGTATAGTTTTATATCTTGAGTTAAGAACATATCAAAGTAAACATAAAAAGTAAAAACCCATACAAGAATACAAAACGTAAGGACAAGTATCTTTTCTTTTCCAGTAGTGTTAAAACAGATGGCGGAAAGTAGAAGCGACATTATCAGAAAAGGAAAAACAGCATACCATGCAATATGCAAAGGAGAATATCTTAGAATAAGAAGTGGTTTTCCATTTTCATTTTGTCTAACACCTTTACCATGCTCCCATTGTTCCGCCAACCAGTCAAGCAGTAAAGCTATTAAGTACACGGTAAATATAATAACTGTAGGAATACCAAAATACATTAGAAAAATGCCTAGAGCTGGTAATAATATATCCATAAGCCCCTCCTACTCAAAATCCTTGTCTAATATATATTACTTCATTACTCCTTTTACCAATATTTAATAAAGCTCTTCCCTCGGCAAAATCTGTATAAATTTTTAACACATAAAGGCTTTTTGTCTTCTCATTTTCACACAATGTAGCCAAATTCCCATCATCCAAAGCTATCCCAAACTTCAAAATACATGTTCTATCAGCCTTTATACCTTTCACGTGCCTAATACGCCCATTTTGGTCTATATTGATTAATTTTAAGTTTTTACAAAGCAATTCATAGCCATCATGTTTAACTTGTATTGAGACTATTTTAGGGCACATTTCCGAGGAAAGGTCTAATTTCCACTTAAAGCTTCCTTCTAATATAATCTCACCTATATTATTTTCGCTCCATACTAAAAAGCTTCTTTTTCCTGTAGGATTAATAGAATCAAACCAGAAACCAGAATCAATTATCTTTGACTTTTCCATATTGTATGAGTTTAAATCAATTATTCCCCAAAAACCTCCATCATTTGGATTAATATCATATCTATTTCCGCGTCTTATTTTACCTACGATTAAAGCTTTGTTTTTATCAAGAATATAACCATCTGTTAATCTTACAACCTTTGCAACTTTAATATCAAAATCCTTCAATACCTTCCCATTATCATCCATTACAACTACCCACCCAGAAGCAGTCTCTCCAGGACTATAGGACCCATTAACAGACCCTAAAAGTAAAAATCTCCTATTATCTATCTTTAAAATTCGGTAAAAAGCAGAATCCTTAGCCTTCTTACCAAGTTCCTTATACCAAGTTATTTTCCCTTTGAAGTTAAATTTGGCAACAAAACCGTATGTGGATGGCATATCTTCTTCAAATATAGAACCTGTCAGTATATATCCATCTTTTGTATATAAAATATCTGTAATAGAAGCCGATGCATTTTTTATAGGAATGTCTAAAACAACTGTTTTTGTTTTATTAGTGTTAATATCTACGAGTGTTAAATAATGAACCTCTTTGCCTGTAGCCAATACTACCTGGCTTAAAATTAGTATAAGTAGCAGTAAGGCTTTACACCTTTTTACCAATCCCATTTTACAGACCCACCTATAATTATATTTTTGGAGGTTCAGAATGGTAAAGGAAATGCTAAAGGAGAAAGCTGGCTATCTTCTTTCAAACCTTTTATCTCAAGGTGGAGAGTATGGAGAAATCTTTTATGAAAAGGTTCGCACATGCAGGATACAGCTTGAGGACAACAAGATAGACAAGGTTCAGTGGGGAATAGATGAGGGGGTAGGCATAAGGCTAATAAAGGATGGCAAAACCTACTACGGATACACCACCGAGCCTACCTTTGAAAACCTTATGGAGATAGTGCGCACCTTGGCAAGGGGTGAGGGGCATGGGCCCGTTAAGGTGGGCCAAAGGCGCATACGCGGATGGACAGATTTAAAGATAGACCCAGATGAAAAAGGGATAGACTACAGGGCAGAGTTCCTCCTTAGGGCAAACGAGACGGCCAGAAGCTATGGGGACAAGGTAAAGCAGGTGATGGTGGTCCTAACAGACAGGACAAGGGACATACTTATTATCAACAGCCTTGGGGAGATGGCGGAGGACCTTCAAAAGAGGGTGGTTTTTTTCACAGACGTGGTGGCAAGCCAAGACGGCATAATGCAAAGGGGCTATGAATCTGTGGGCATAAAAGGTGGCTTTGAAGTCTTTGAAAGGGTAAAGCCTGAGGATGTGGCAAGGAAGGCTACAGAGAGGGCTCTTTTGATGCTAAAGGCCAAGCCAGCTCCCGCGGGCAACTTTACCGTGGTCTTGGCTGGTCAAGCGGGTGGCACCATGATACACGAGGCTGTGGGGCATGGCTTTGAGGCAGACCTTGTGCAAAAGGGTCTATCTGTCTACAGAGGGAAGATTGGACAAAAGGTTGCCAGTGAGCTTATAACCGTTTTGGACGATGCCACCCTTGAAAACCACCTTGGTTCCTTTACCGTAGACGATGAGGGTGTGCCGGCCCAAAGGACTGTGCTCATTGAAAAGGGCTACCTTGTAGGCTATATGTACGATAGGCTAACGGCAATGAGGGAAGGCAAAGAATCCACCGGAAACGGCAGAAGGCAGAGCTATGCCCATGTGCCAATAGTAAGGATGACCAACACCTTTATAGCCCCCGGCAAGGACAATCCTGAGGACATAATAGCGGATACAAAGAAGGGGGTGCTTGTTTTGAAGATGGGTGGTGGTGAGGTAAATACGGTGACTGGAGACTTTGTCTTTGAGATCATGGAGGGCTATATGATAGAAAATGGAAAGATCACCTATCCCATAAGGTCTGCCACCCTCATAGGCAATGGGCCAAAGGCCCTTATGGACGTGGATGCTGTTGGCTCAGACCTTGGTTGGAGCATAGGCACATGCGGAAAGGATGGACAGGGTGTGCCAGTAAGCGATGCCCAGCCCACTCTAAGGATAAGGTCCATGGTCTTGGGTGGAACGGAGGTGTGAAAGGATCTCCTCTACCGCCCCCTCTTTTCCTAGCCTTTCCATGGGTATCTCTATCCAGCCCTGCCTTCTGAACCACCTTATCTGCCTCTTGGCATACTCCTTTGTGTTCTTTATCATCTCCTCAAGGCACTCCTCAAGGCTTTTTTCACCCCTAAAGTAAGGTATAAACTCCTTGTAGCCTATGGCCTGCGGCGATGTCAAAAAACTTTCAAAGCCCTTCTTTAAAAGCTCCTCTATCTCCTTTAAAAGCCCCGCTTCCAGCATTCTATAGGCTCTCTCCTCTATCCTTTTGCTCAAGGCCTCCCAGCTCCAGCTAAGATAAAAGCCCATGTAATCAAACCTTGGCCTATCCCAGCTGTGAAAGGAAGAGAAGGGCCTTCCGGAGTTTATAAAGACCTCCAAGGCTCTCACTATCCTCCTTGTATCGTTGGGAGAGACCTTTTTGGCATACAAAGGGTCAATGGCCAAAAGCTTCTGATAAAGGTAAGAGCTTCCCTTCCTTTGGGCTATGTGGTATAACCTCTCCCTTAGCTTCCAGTCGGGAAGGGGCGTTTCCGCCATGCCATACAGAAGGGCCTGAATGTATAGATAGGTCCCACCGCACACAATGGGTAAGGCTTTCCTCTCTTCTATCTCCCTTATGGCCTTTAAAGAAAGCTCTTCAAAGAGCTTTGCATCAAAGACCTCCCCCGGGTCCAGAATGTCAACAAGGTGGTGCCTCACCTCCCTCATACAATCCAAAGGCTTTGCCGTGCCTATATCCATACCCCTATAGACACACATGGAGTCTGCGCTTATGATCTCTCCCCCCACCCTTTTTGCCAAAAGACAGCAGACCTCCGACTTCCCGCTAGCCGTTGCTCCCCCAATCACTATCAACATGTTCAAAAAATAGGCCTATGCCGGCTATTCCATATGCTCCGTTTTTATAACAGAGCTTTATTCTGTCCCAGGTTATACCGCCAAGGGCATAAACCGGTATGGAAAGGCTTTGAGAAACATCTCTTAGCACCACTAAGCCAATAGGCTTCCTCTCCAGATGGCTCTGAGTTTTAAAGATAGGGCTAAGGGTTATAAAATCCGCGCCTTCCCTTTGGGCATAAAGGGCCTCCTCCAAGCTATGGGCAGAGTAGCCTACCAAAAGCCCCGGAGCCATCCTCTTTACCACGCTTGGTGGAAAGCCCTTCTCCGGAAGATGCACACCATCCGCACCCACAGCCAAAGCTATATCCACCCTATCGTTTATAAAAAGCAAGGCTCCATAATCCTTTGTCATCTCCCTAACTTTAAGGGCGAGCCTGTAATACTCAAGGCCCGAAATCTGCTTTTCTCTAAGTTGCACCATCCTTACTCCCTTTTTTAGGACCTTTTCAAGCCTTTCAAGGAAGTCTGGATACCTTTTGCTATCGGTGATGGCATAAAGCCTTGGAAGCTCAAGCTTCATAGATAATGTTCTACTATCTCATCGTGGCTTGGTATCCTTTTGGATATATCCGACCCTGTAAACTGGGCCACCCAGCCTTCTGGAATGGAGAAGAACCTAATGGCCTTAAAGAAGGGCCTTGTTCCCATATCAAACCAATGCCTTGTGTTGGCTGGCACGCTTATAAAATCTCCTTTCTCACACAGAACAACATAGACCTTATCATCGGGATGTAGATAAAAGGTGCCGCTACCGTCCACAAAGAACCTCACCTCAAAGTCTGAATGGGTATGCTCAGAAAGAAACATATTTCTAAGCTCTTCCCTCTTGGGATGGTCTGGAGTGAGGCTCACCACATCTATGGATTTAAAGTCAAACTCCTTTACAATCCTATCCACCTCTTCCTTGTAAGCCTGTAGAACCTCTTCCTGCGTTGCAGACCAAGGAAGCTCTCTGTTCGTTTCCCACCTTTCAAAGCGCACACCTATGGAAGCAAGCCTCTCTTTTATGCTTTCATAATCCTTTATCACCTCTAAGGCCTTGCCACTTTCATCAAAAACCACAATCAGGCTCATGTAAGGTATTATAAAGCTAAAAGGTACGCTGGGTGAGAAATTAGACCTCAAGTTCACCCCTCCTGTAATAACTATATCCAATAGCATAAGCATATACATACACAAGCACACAAGTTAAAGTCCTCCACCCACTACCAGCATTGAAAAGCTTTATCTGACTTATAACACCTTCCACCACCTGCCTTTTTGCCCTCATCTCCCTACTATCACACACAATAACACCTTCACAACCCCTATAACCCCTATCACCATACACCACACAATTCTCCACAAGCTCCCTAAACCATACACTCCTTTTCTTTCTTTCTCTGAATGCCCTAACTTCATGCATACTCCCAAAGGTTATCCATACATCATAAACTTTTCCCTCTCTATCACATAACACCATCATCAACATGCCATATTTGACCTCCTCAAACTCCACTACCTTCCCATTGTCTCTCCGAACTATCTTCCTTCTCCTCTTTGCCCACCATACCTTCCCTCTTACCCTCCTTATCTTCTGTGTCCTCGCCCTGTTTACATT
>Ga0101943_1000773_pt1 | contig 39416 bp, 26 predicted proteins | sample DewCreD2012metaG_5_FD_75244 | JGI IMG/M metagenome (GOLD analysis project Ga0101943, IMG submission 75244) | Hot spring sediment bacterial and archeal communities from British Columbia, Canada, to study Microbial Dark Matter (Phase II) - Dewar... ... | reverse complement strand
CGAACCGCTGGGCGCCGGTCGAAGCACCGCCGCGCCCATCGAAAATGCGGTAGGTACCAGCGCTGTGCCATGCCATGCGGATAATCAAGCCACCATAGTGTCCCCAGTCGGCAGGCCACCATTCTTGGCTGCTGGTCATCAGTTCTGCCAAGTCTCGCTTGAGGGCAAAGTAATCAAGCTTCTTGAACTCCTCGGCATAGTTGAAATCCCGACCGAGCGGATTGACCCGCTCCGAATGGAGGCGAAGAATCGAAAGGTCCAGTTGCTCTGGCCACCAGTCGCGATTGGTTGTCTTCTTGGTGCCCGTCACAGGACATTGACCGTTAGTGCTCATGGGACATTTTTCAGTGGTGGTGGAACATGCGTGTACAAATTTACTCAAGACCCAATCACGAGCGGTGTATCTTTGCGGCAGTACATGGCGACCATAACCTCTCCGGCGCGTTGATGGAGCTGCTTTTTTGGGCTTCGGTTGCTGCTCTTGTCTACCCCTACGTACTGTTTCCCGCTTGGCTGATTGCTCGCTCTCACCGACGCACACCACCCCGCTACACACTACCACCAGAACTGCCCCGCGTTGCGATCGTCATCGCCGCCTACAACGAAGAAGCCGTCATCGCTGGGCGGATCGAGAATCTGCTTGCGCTCAGCTATCCACGGGAGAAGCTCCGCGTGCTCATTGGTTCGGATGCTTCAACCGATCGCACCGACGAGATCTGCCAAGCCTATGCAGCGAAGTACCCATTGGTTGAGTTTATCCGTTTCGCCACCCGCCAAGGGAAAGCAGCCACTCTCAATCGGCTCATCGCAGCCACTGATGCCGACGTCCTCATCCTTACCGATGCCGACGTCCTCTTTGCACCCGATATTGTCGAGCGTCTGGTTGCACCCCTAAGCGATGAACGCATCGGATTAGTTGCGGCACGCATGGTTCGTGGCATTCTTCCGGGCGATACCTTCCAACAGGTCGAACGCACCTACTTCACCGTCGAAAGCCATCTCAAGTATGCCGAGAGTCTGCTCTATGGTGCCTTAATCGGCGCTGATGGGGCGTGCTACGCAATCCGACGTTCGGTCTTTACTCCCTTCCCAGAAGGCTGCCTCATCACCGATGATTTGCTGCAAACCCTCTGGGTTATTGAGCGGGGATACAGAACGTACTACGCACCCGATGCTATCTGCTCGGCAGAACTAACCACCGATCCCCGTCACGAATTTCAGCGCAAATCACGCGTAGCAGCGAGCAATATGCACACCCTGCGGTATCTGGGCGGTCTGCTGCGATACTTTTGGCGAGCGCCAGCAGTGCTGTTTCTGTCGCATAAACTCTTCCGCTGGTTTGGCGCGCTCTTTCTGCTTGCTGCAACAAGTGCTGCGCTGGTGCTGGCACAGTCGGGGTGGTTCTATTCGGGAGCAGCCATGATCCTTGTCTTCTTGCACCTACTGCCGCTCCTGCCAACAAGCTACCGGTTGCCATTGCTCCGCTATGCCGCACATTTTGTCGCCTCCCATTATGCCGTCCTGCTTGGCATAGTGACATTCTTTGTCGGGAAGCGGTCCCCCACCTGGCAACCACCACCGCGGAGAGCAGAGCAGACCGTTCCACCCGCAGTAGGGTAAATCCGCACATTATTCCACTACCGCGCGCGGATGCTCCAGTAGGAGCGTTGGGTAGGCTGGCACTCTTTGCGTCGTCACCGAGCTATCGCCCGATCGCAACGGTTACGTGCAGCAAGCGCACCATTGCCACGAGCAGTCCAATGGCGATAGCCTGATGCATCAATGCCAATGGCAGTGCAACATGGAAAATCACCACAGCAATTCCCAGCAGGATTTGGAGCAGCAGCAGTCCCGTCAAGGTCCACAGCCAGCGCGTCACCACGGGCACATACCCACATGCACGCCGGACGGCTCGCCAGAGCAACGGCAACAGCGCAAGCCCCAGAAATGGTAACCAGCGATGCACAAAGAGCACGGTCACGGGCGCCTCGACCACATTGAGCCATGCTGGCTGCACAAAGGAAAAAAGCCCGCTCGGGAGAAGGGCTCCGAACATGAGCGGCCACGTGTCCGATAGGTGTCCGGCTTTCAATCCAGCGGTCATGCCACCGTAGCTGATCTGAATCACCAACAGAGCAAGCGCAACCGCCACGCCCAGCGTCGCACGATTGCGTTGCCTTGGCCGTGGTCGGGAAAGCGCCATCTCTGCCAGTGTCCACACAGCAAGTGCGATCATGGCGAGCGCTAACAACAAATGCGCTGTTAGCCGCAGGTGACTTACCGCAGGTTGATCAATTAGCCCACTGGCAACCATCAGCCAGCCCATCACTGCTTGCCCAATGAACAACAAACCCATACCAACCAGCTTCCCGCGGTGCTCCCGTGGCAACCGACCCTTGACCCAAAACCACAAGAACGGCACGGCAAAGTACAATCCCACTGCTCGCGCTAACTGACGGTGAATCCACTCGATCCAGAAAATGTACCGATACTCTTCGAGTGTCATGCCGCGATTGACTTTCTGGTACTCGGGCGTCTGTTGGTATTTGGCGAACTCCTCCTGCCAAGCGCGCTCCGACAGGGGCGGAATGGCACCGCTAACAGGATTCCACTCAACGATCGAAAGCCCCGACCGCGTCAACCGCACAAAGCCACCAACCAATACCATCACCGCAACCAGCACAGCAAATCCTGCCAGCCAGCGGCGAACCGACCGATCCACAACGGTGAATTCCATTCTGGAAGGAGATCATTCAAATGGTGAGACCATGCAAAACTACCTCGCACCTTCTGCAATGTCATGCACGGGCGCGCGGTAGATGCACAACAGCGCGTGTCCCGACCACGTTCCCCGGAATCGTCGGCGCTGGTCATGCCGAGCGCCTACTGGCAATTGCTGGCATCGAGCATGCGGCATGCCAGCGCTACGGTGCCTTCACCACAGCAGCAATCGCCAGTCCTGCCAGCGTCCATCCCACGACGGCATCGGCAATCATCGCTGCCGTATAGTCGGCAGGGAAGTACAGCCAATTCATTGCGACAAGGTGATCGGCGACCGCAAGGAAGATTCCCAGAATACCGCAGAACGATACCCGCTGCCAATAAGACCCAGCTACCGCCGTACTGCGTGACAGCAACCACGATGCGATGAATGCTGCGAGAACGAAAATCACAAAGCCCCAGATGAACTGCCCTGCCATCATGGGATCTCGACCTGTTGGGATGTAGAGGATCATCCCAATCGGTCCCCGCATGTGCCGCTGCCGCCAGACTTCCTCTGCATTCGTACCATCTGAGGGGGCGCCTCCTTGTTCCATCATGCCAGGGAAGTAGTACATCCCCTCAGTGGTGATGCAGCGTTGCATGGTCGCGACCACACTATCTTCTTTCGGCAGAGGGCGCATGGTCATAGTATGGTGCGGCAGAACTGTCCACGCAAGTATGCCCCAGACAAACAACACTACTCCACCAGCCAGAGATGCAAGAATAAGCCGTTTCATCGGTCCACCATATGTTGTTGAACATCATCTCACCCATCGAAGTTATCCACCTCAGAAGGGGCGCGACAAAAGTACAAAACCAAACAATGTTCACGATACCGGGCGTGCTACGACCAGATACTGCACAATCGAAAACGGGCGAGCAAGTCCCAGCGTTGCTACGTTAAGCAAGAAAAATTTCCACCCCCTGCTTCGATTTGCTCCTGCAAAATGGACCGTGTATCCAGTCGAGGTAAACATCTGCTTGATCGTATGGCGCGTGAAAAATCGCAGGTGGGTACGATCGAGGATGCCGCTTGGCTCATACTCGAAGCGGTCGAAGATAATTTTCGCCAGCACCGATAGATGTCCGATATTCGGGATGCTTGCCACCAAGACACCGGCAGGGGAAAGCAGTCGGCGAAGTTTGCGCAAGACTTCCCACGGATCGCGGAGATGTTCGAGCACGTCGGCACAGAGTATGCAGTCGAAGTACCCATCGGGATAGGGCAATTCCATTTGCTCGATGTCGCCGATGTGGACTGCATCGAGATATTCGGATGCACGGCGAGCAACCGGTTCGACGTATTCAACGCCGATGGCTTCCTCGACTCCGAGCGTGTGTTTGGCATAGTGGGCGGTCAATCCTGCGCCGCATCCAACATCGAGGAGCCGTTTTGTTCCTGCAGGCACATGCTGCAAAACGTCGCGCCGAATCAGGGAGTAGTAGTTCGGGTCATTCATGGCGGTGGGTCTGTGGCTCATCGGCGGGGAGAGAACACTGTGGCGGACCGAACCATTGGTGACGATGCCGTGCAACAATGTCGTACGCTCGATCACGGATCACAGCAGGCACAGCATACAGGAGCACAGCCAGCAGCTTCCACCATCGGCCTAATCGCCAGAGTATCTGCACCACGGCACGGGAGCACGTATAGGTGTGTGCTCCATCCTGGACAACCACGCTTTGGGGATTCATCGGTGCCAGTGCGTGAACCGATCCGAAACGGAATTGCTGGCGCCGATCATGGCGGCGAATCCACTGCGCCGTGCGACTGCAGAGGACGCATTCATCATCAACGTACACTATTGGATGTGCCTCCATGAACGGGCACGTGGTGGTTATTACTGGGCGAACTGGGCGTCGCGAGCAACACGAACGAGCAAATCGGCACGTGCACGCTCGGCTTTGAGATGGGCGCGACGACGGAGATCGGTTTCTTGCTCCAGTTCTGTATCGAGCCGATCCCGCTCGGCAGCAGCGCGAGCAATGTCGATCTCCTCGGCTCGCCATACCTCCTCGGCAACAACGCTGACGCGGTTGTGCTTGACCTCAGCAAAACCACCGGTAACAGCGAAGACGTGTTCCTCGCCATCACTATCGAGCACGCGGAGCGCACCAAGTTCCAGCGTCGAAATAATCGGTGCGTGATTGACCAATACCTGGAATGGTGCTAATCCACCCGGTAACGTCACCGCTTGGGCAGAGCCGCTGTAGAGCGTTCCTTGCGGTGTGACTATCTCGACGTGAAGATGTACTGTCGGCGCCATTGATGTTGCCTGGTGCGTGGTCAATTAGATTGCGCCTGCCTTCTTGGCGGCATCGAGGACTTCGTCAATGGTGCCTTTGTAGGAGAAAAACTGCTCGGGCACCTCGTCGAGCTGTCCATCCAGGATTGCTTTGAAGCCAGCAATGGTGTCCTCGATCTTGACGTAGCGACCGGGGAAGCCGGTGAATTGTTCGGCGACGTGGAACGGTTGCGAAAAGAATTTCTGGATTTTCCGTGCACGGTACACGGTGAGCTTATCTTCTTCCGACAGCTCATCCATGCCCAAGATGTTGATGATGTCCTGCAGGTCTTTGTAGGCTTGCAAGGTGCTTTTGACTCGCATCGCGGTTTCGTAGTGCTCCCGTCCGACCACGTTCGGGTCCAGGATCCGCGAGGTGGAATCGAGCGGATCAACTGCGGGATAAATACCCAGTTCGGCAATCTGCCGAGACAGCACGGTCGTTGCATCCAGGTGGGTAAAGGTGTTTGCTGGCGCCGGATCGGTCAAGTCGTCGGCAGGGACATAGACTGCTTGCACCGACGTGATCGACCCTCGATCGGTCGAGGCAATCCGTTCTTGCAGCGCTCCTAATTCGGTCGCCAGCGTGGGTTGATACCCCACCGCCGACGGCATCCGTCCAAGCAACGCCGATACTTCCGAACCTGCCTGCACAAAACGAAAGATGTTGTCAATGAACAGCAGCACATCACGCCCTTCTTCATCGCGGAAGTACTCAGCAATGGTGAGCGCTGTGAGTGCAACCCGTGCACGAGCGCCCGGCGGCTCGTTCATCTGCCCGAAGACCATCGCGGTTTTTCCTATCACCCCCGACTCGGTCATCTCCAAGTAGAGGTCGTTGCCTTCCCGCGTCCGCTCGCCGACACCACCGAACACCGAATAACCACCGTGCTGTTTTGCAATGTTATGAATGAGTTCCTGGATAATCACGGTCTTGCCGACGCCGGCGCCGCCGAACAGACCCGTCTTGCCACCTTTGGTGTACGGCTCGATGAGGTCAATGACTTTGATGCCCGTTTCGAACATTTCCTTTTTGGTCGAAAGGGCAGAGAACTTCGGCGCCGGACGGTGGATGGCGTACTTCTTCCGAGCTGGGATAGCACCTTTTTCATCAATCGGGTCGCCCGTGACGTTGAGCAAGCGACCAAGCACCTCCGGACCAACTGGCACACTGATTGGCTCACCAGTATCGTACACCTTCATGCCCCGAACCAGCCCGTCGGTGGAATCCATGGCAATCGTGCGAACACGATCTTCTCCCAGGTGCTGTTGCACTTCACAAATGAGCACCTCTTCCATGCCGTCACCATCGAGTGATGGGCGTGGAATGCGGAGTGCATTGAGAACGGGTGGCAATTGCCCATTCGGGAACTCGACGTCCACAACAGGACCAATAACCTGGACGATGTATCCTTCGTTCATGGAAGATAAGCCGAGAGTAGTTGTATCGAGCTGAGCGCCCCGCAACGGACCGGGTAGCGCAGAAACGTGAGCGCGAAATTACGAAGTTGTTCCCATGTTTGCGTCGGCAGGAGCAGTATCGGTGCCGATTGCGTCGTCATCGTAGGTGAGTGTGATTACCGCGCTACTGCCGCAGGCGCAATGCACCCGAAGAGCACGGATGATACCGTAGGCATCTTTTTCGACTACAACTGCGATTGGAGAATGCCCTGCTTCTTCATGGATATCGAGCAGTGCGGGTTCTGGTGCGATAGCGACGTATTCGGCGGGCACCATGGATCCCGGTGGTGTTCCGCGACGAACACTGGGGATCAACGGAAGCTCGAGAAAATCCTCGAATGCATCCTCCAGACGCTGCTGCTGCAGATGCTCACCGTTCATCGCCAATTTCCGCGACTGCATAGTACGAAACCGGTTGACGATCGGGTGTGCGCACTGCCTCCCTGGCCATAGAGAGCCACCAACGTGCATGGGCAAGCGCTTGGGCAAGCGTTATGTTCTGCCCGTGTGGGGGGACAAGCTCGGCAAGAATTTGTTCGCAGGTTGCGAACATATCGCTTGCATCCACGCCGTGGTTGTCTTCCTTTGCTGCCAGCGTTTCGATACTGGTAAGGTAGGGGTTTCCAGGATAGTCGCGCTCTAATCCTGCTCGCGCAATCTCGGCAATTGCCGCGCAGGCATGGTAGGTTGACAAACTCCGCAGCTGCAATTGCGCCAGTAACCGCCGCAATTCACCGACGAGCTCTGGGGGTGAAATTGCCTGATCATGCGCTCCCGGCTGGATTGCGGCACTCACGCGCTGTTCGAGCAGCGTAAGCTTCTTACAGAGTGCACCCAGGTGCTGCTCAAGCTGTTCTGCTGATGTCGGTTTGCTCTGCAATGGTCCATGCACCAAGTGTGTGTCCTATGGCACATTATCGGCGATTGGGAAGAAACGTTGAGTTCCCCACCACAAGAATTGGTGTGTGCACTTCCGTACCATTGCACTGAACGATGCGGAGCACATACCACCCGTTGTTGAGACCACGTATGTTGCAGCGAACACTTGCACCATCGTAGCTGCACGGCAGAGTGACTGCCCTCCCGTCCACTGCGTAGAATGCCACAACCGACGGGGCAAGTGGCAACGGCAGACTCAGCTCATCACCGATTAAGCGTGGCAGCGCGTGCTCTGCTGGAACTTCCACCGAGCTTGCGCGTGCGGGCGTGTAGTGCACGCGAACCGTAAACCGCTCCAGCTCTGCTGTCGTTCCACGAAGTGTATCGGTGCGCTGGGGCCCAAAAGCGATACGTGCGAGCACTCCACCCAGCCGATCGGTAATCACCACCGAATCAATGCCACGCGGGAGTGGATAATCCCACGCGAAGATGAGCAAATCCCCACGACCAGAGAACTTCGGCGTAACATTCAAGCTGTACTCAACCGCGAAGTGTTCAGTTGATGTACCGGGATAAGGTCGAAAGTCGGCATAGCTCAGATCGGTGATGTCGTCGGTGGTGATTTCCCATGCAGCATGAAAACCATCAGGGGGATGTCCCGGAATTGGATACTCGCCAAGCTGGAGGTCCAAACCATCCGTTGCCATGGAGTCAATGCCGCACCGGAGTGCTATGCTCTGGTTCTCATCCCCGATCAAGAAGGGCAACTCAAGATGTGGCTGCTGTTGGGCAGCTTGTGCAACTGCCACCATCAGCATGAGAGCAAGAAAGCGCATTCTCATCATGTGTTCTCGGCGTAGTGAAAAACATGCGGGGCACCAGTTGACCGCCGGTGCCCCGCGCAGATACGATTTGGGTGATCGCGCTTTTAGTGCCGCTCCAATTTATCGCACCACAGTTACACGCTGCACGGCGGTATAGGTGCCGCTGCTAACCTTGACAAGGTACGTTCCGGCTGGCAGCGCTTCGACGTTGAACTCCACGCTCGTCTGACCAGGCGTGAGCACGCCATCGAAGATGCGGACAACTTCCTGACCCAGCGCGTTGTAGAGCGCAACCGTTGCATGCTGTGTTTCCGGCACCGAGACGCGAACTTGGGCTGCGCGCTCGACTGGATTTGGCGTGACTGTCACGTCGTAACCGATCTCTTGTGGTGTCTGACGGAGCAGGCGAATAGCCGTCACATTCGGGTCACTCACGGTCAGGCTTCCGCCTGGCAGAAGGTGTCCAAGCACAGCACCCGTTGTTGCATCGAGCGCAGTGTAGGCGCCCGTGCTCTTTGCTACTCGGAGTGTGAGCGGGTAGTGTGCACCCTGTACGCGAACGATCGGGTTTACATCCGATGCGACAAGCGTATTGCTGCCGAAGCGAACGTCGAACATACCGTGCGGTGGGAGAGGCGGAAGTTCGTACTGACCAGCCTCGGCCGCGATCCGCCCTTCACCGAGATAGAGCAGACCTTCGCGCTGGGCAGCATCACGAATCGTGAGCTGAGCGGCTGCAGCCAGGACAGCACCGGGATCGTCCACACTGCTTGATCCTCGCGTCGTTGGAGCAGAGACATTATAGAAGCCCTGACCACGAACCTTGATCCAGTAACCTTTCCCAGGTGTCAACTCGGAGACAGCACGGTAACCACGGTTGGTTTGGTATTCATAGACGAACGTCAACGGAACGCGAATTGGTGGAGTGCCACCTTGGGTCGCTGGTTCGAAGGTGATGCGATCGATGCTAACAGGCACCGACAACGCACCAACAGTATTCCACCCATCATAGACACGCACAGGGAAGAGTCGGCTGTTGATTTGCTTGACGAGCACACCCGAAATCACCGTTGTATCGGGGTTGGGGAATCGTACAAAGTACCCAACACCAACTTTGAGCCGCTCATCTTGCTGGTAGATGTCCTGCGAGAACTTGATTGGCGTTACACCTTGCAAGTTCGGAAAGACTACCGAATACAGATCATCCGATGGACGAACAGGCAACGAAACCAAGTTCCAGCCTTTGTCGCTGGTCATTTGGCGTACGGCGCGCGCTGGAGTGTACTCGATGTCGAACGCGGTAATGCTCGCATCGCGGATGGTGTAGGAGCGTGTTCCATCTTGGTTCAGCGTAGCTTCCCGCATATTGACGGCAAAGGTTTGCCCACCTTCAATATCGCGCAAGAACAACTGTGCACCGTCGGGGAAAGAACGCGGATCCCAGGTTATCACGATCGGATAATTGAGCGCACCGCCAGCAGAGAACCGAACACGATAGACGATCGTGGTATCATCGAAGACGTTCCGAATATCCCGCGAGGCAAAAATGCCAGTGTAATCGCCGAGCCCATTATCTTGCGAGCCATCGGTTGCGTTGATGGGGAAGAAGCGAGCAAAGAATTGTGCATCGTTTGGCGGTGTATCATAGGGGAATTCACCAAAGAGCGAATCTGCGTTGATCGTCGCTCGCAATCCCGTCCCGAAAAGCAGTCGTGCTTGTTGCGGTACTGGCGCAGAGTTGCGAATCTTGATTTCGATACCACGCGGCGCCCAGACTGTCGAAACGCCGTTGTAGGTTTCGTCTGGAACGCGGATATACAAGAACGTAACTTTCAACCGGACCGGCGAAATCTCGACATCTTGGGAACGGAAGGTGATATATCCCTCGTACTTGCCAGCAAATTCATTGGGGTTCTGAATGTTGGGATCATCAAAACCAACGGCATTCGGGTCGCAAATGATATCGAGATTGAGCAACGGGTCGGCATTTTGCGGAATGTTATTGTTCACCGCATCCGGGAAACCAATCCCTTGTGGCCCAAGGATACTGCGATCAATGTACCCAATCGTTGCCCGGCGCACAACACCGGTGGGATTGAGTTGTTTGAATGTTCCTCCTCCCGCTGCAACACCCTGGAACAGAAGCCATGGTTGGTCTGACTCAACAATCACATTCTTTGCGCGCACGCCATCGGGCTTGAGACGCACGTTGATGCGAACACGTGCTTGTGTTTGCCCCTGAAGAACAGGATCAAGGTAAACAATCCGCGTAATCGCAAACAGAGAGTCTCCATTGTTGACATTCTCGACAGCAATTTCGTTCGGATCCAGACCCGTTGGCTGTGGCAGGAATTCGAAGCGTCCAGGTGTGTAGATGTGCGCATAAATCATGCCCAAATCAATATCGTTGACAACGGCTGGTTCGAATCCTGTCCGCTGATAGCGAATCCCCGCGAGGTAGCGATCCATATTTGCCAATCCTGGGACAGGGTAGTTCACATCGCCAGGGAAGGGAGACTCGTGGACAACGTCCAGCGTGTTGTAGTAAATCGAGTCCGGCGGAATTGCCAGAGGCGAAACGTCGCTTTCCAAATACCCCGGACGCCCCTTGACTTCGAGTTTGATGTAGCACAAGGGACGGAAGTCGAACGCATTGCAATCTTGGATCGAGGGATCACCGGTCAACGGCAACGGGGTACTCGATTGCATGACAACATTGACGCGGCGACCACGAAGCCGGTTATTGGTGACCGGAATGAAATTGTAGTACGTTTGGTAGAGTGTATCCCGTGCATCGTCCCAGCTGATTTGCCATCCATCGGCAATCGTTGGCTCGTCGAAGCCGTCAACGCGCACATTCGGGTGAGTACCGCTATAGACCGGGCCACGTGTTTGCACCCCGACAGCGCGGAATGCCGAGCTATCGTACTGGAACTTGAAGCGAATGCTGTAGATGGGCTGTGCTTGGTACCCACCAGCGGTTACCCAGCAGTTCTTGATGAAGACCGGCACCAGGATGTAGCGTGGTTGATTGCCCACTGCTGCCGGGACCCACAAGCGCCCATCTGGATAGTAGGAGGTATTGTATCCACCTTCGCGTCCCGTCAGGCTCAACTTGGGAACCTCCGGACGAATCGGTTGTGCTTGCATCGCAATTGCAAACACCAACGCAACAACGACGGTTACCAGACTGGGCAACACACGGCGCCCAACGCCATAACCACGATCCATGACCACTCCTGTTGATTGTTGAAGAAATACCATTGCCGTTTCTATCGGACAAGTATGGTTCGCACTACGTTGCCATTTCGTAAGTAGAGTGCAACAGCACTCCAGCGGCTACTTGCACTTGCCACGATCGGATCGGTGGGTGCGACAATGCGTTCAATCTGTCGTCCCATCAGATCCCACTGAACAAGTGCAACAGCCTGTTCTGTCGGACCACACAGTTTCCACACCTGCGACGCTGCATCATAGTGCCAGGTAAAGACCGGGGCACCGCTCTCGGCGATCGTCGAAAGCGACTCGTATCGAACAAGGAGACTATCGCCTTCCACCACTGCTATACACGTACACGATGCTGGCTCAATCCGGACGATAGCACGCGACATTCCCGAATCGCTGCCTACCCAACGAACAGTGGCTTCCAGGGAAACCGTTCGGGGAGCAACCGGTGATGGGCTTTCGATCTGTACGGCTATGGTCCTCGGTGATTGCTCAATCACCACTGATTGCAACGAATCAACTTCGGCCAACCGTACTTGGCGAACTTCCATCAGACTATCGGTTGCCACCGTTACTCGCCATTGCCGAAAGCTGGCGCCCTCGGGGATGCGAATGTGCACCGGAAGGATTGCATCCCTATCCTGCTGCAGTCGGATGCTATCGAATGGAAACTGTGCTGTCAAAGAACGATTCGCAGGTGGCTGCTCGACCGCGGTCACAATTGCGGATCGAAGCGCGCCGTAGAGAATTTTTGCTTCTTGGTTTTTTTCCGGTTCGTATGCGAAACGCACGCTGCTTGTGTCGGGGCATTCGCTGCGGTAGCGGAACAGCAAGCCGCAGAGCGGACCCTGGCCACGGAATGGTCGCGTAACGTTGAACGCATAGACCCGGAGTGTTTTGGAGTCAATCCTGCCGCTGCCGCTGTAATCGGCATCTTCTGCAAGCGTGCCAATAAAGAGCGGAGAAACAAACTCCAGCACGCTGGGATTGTACTCAATTGCGAACTCAAAGAGCAAGAGACTGTCGCTTGTGTAGAGCGGCGAATCAAGCGATACCGTTACAACGACCTCTCGATCACCGCAAATATTTGGGTTTCCGAGTGCAGTCAGTTGAACATCAACCACTCGCTGTGCGTGCAACTGCACTGTCACCGCGGCAACGAACGTAACGGCGAGCCATGCAGTCGCCCAGCAACGTCGCTGCCTACCGCTCCACGACCACTTTTGCAACCACATATCCGATGCCGCTACCTTCAAGGCGGCAGAAGTACGTGCCCGATGGCAAGGACACACCCCGCTCATCGGTGCCATTCCAACTAAGCGGCAGCGTTCCTTTCTCCATCATGCCCTGTGCAAGCGTCGCAACACGCATTCCTTGTGCGTTGTAGATGCTGACGCTATACACGCCACGCTCGGGAACTGTCACAGCGATCACTGTGCTCGCACTGAAGGGGTTCGGCGTTGCGGTGATGAGTACGTCCTTTGGCTCATACGTTGCGATGTGAACAAGTTTATCGCCCTGACGCTCTCCATTGAACTCGATGTCATGCAGGCGGAACGATTCAACGGTGTTGGGAATTGTGATCCACGCTACTGGTTCATTGGCACTGGCATTGACCGATCCTGCAATCGCAACCCGGCTGCCATGCGCAAGTGCGAGCGTATTCTCCTGAACCGCAAGTTCAACGCGTTCGATCGGCACGCCGGCATCGAAGGCGATGCTGAGCGGACCAGGGTTGTCGCCATCAAGGTAGATTGGCACCCGCAGTGCGTTACCAATCGCTACTGCCTCGCTGGTCCGCAGATCGAAGGTGCGCGCACGCTCATAGGCGAGCTTACCTGCCGGCACCACCGAATCAATCAACCACGGTAGCTGCGGCACACGCCCACCGAGATAGTGCATAATCAGCGCTGCATCGTAGGCATTGACATAGAAGTAGAGCGACCGAATATCGAGGGAGTTGTCATTGGGAAGATCGTCGGTGTAAACCAACGAGCGCGTCCGAATTTCACGGCGATAGCGCGGGGTATCTGCGGTGTTGTTGTAGTTGCGGGTGGAGTAGTAGTACCGACCGTTGTGGTCAACATCCCCTTTGAATGCGGGACGACGGTAGAGACTATCGAGCGGAATTCCCGTTGCCACTGCACGCAAGATCGTCAGCGCATCGTTTGCGGTCACAAAGATATTCTGCGGACGACCTGCATGGCGTGCACCCGGCGCTTGTGAGAAATCAGCATCGCCATCACCCCAGACATCAAGCCGGATACGGGGAATCGCTTCGAACACGATTGTTGTGTCGGTTGCTCCAGAGGGCGGCCAGAGATTGGTCAACCGTGTCGAGGTACGCGCAATATCAACATTGCCACCAAACTCCAACCCATTGATCCAGTCGCCTTGGGGTGAACTACCTTTCAACCCAACCGAGGCATTCCGCGTCACAACCGTTTGCTGAGTAGTATTGGGGTTGCCACCAATCGTCCCATACGCAAATTCGATGTCACCTTGGAAGTTTCCAACGATTTGTGTCTGCCGGTAGAGGAACACCTGGAAGTTCCCCACCGATGATGGAACTGTTTTGTCGTTGATATTCAGATTCCGCCACTCAATACAGAATGCATCACGCCCACCAACACTCACCTGCCGCGTCAGGACCTGCGACGGCATATACTGTGGCTGCGATGGCGGACCGACACGCATGTAGTGATCTCCCCAGAACGGAGCAACGACGTTGCGTGGGAACTGTTGTCCATCGAACAAGCGCGTTGCGATATGCATCCCCACCAATCCAAGCGGTACGCTCGGGTTGTCAATGAACATGATAAAGCCATTGACATTGATCGCAATGTAGTTGTACAGCGTACCGTTGAACTCAAACGGGAAGGGAAGTTGGGCGACAACGAATCCATCGTCTGGATCAGGGTTAGGCGTCGTCACAAAGTTATTTGCTGTGTAAACAGTCGTCCCCGCACCTGTCGGAAGCATCGTATAGGGACGATTTCCTCGCTTCATCGGCGGCATGAACTCGACGTAGACTTGCGCCACCAATGAGCCAGCAGACAGCGCTGCCATCACCAATCCAGCAAGAAGCATTTTTCCTTTCATGACACAACCATCTGTTGTTTGAAAATCTCTCTGTGCATTTCTCGAGTTGGGCGTGTTCCGCGTCGGGAGGTACAGACCCATCTACTGGAGACGTACCTCCCGACGGAAATCACCGGTTACTTATCGTACGACTGTGACGCGTTGGACACTCGTCGTCCCTGCCGCCGAGAGCTTGAGGACATAGCTGCCCGAGCTCAGCGTGCTGCTGTCCCACGTCAGTGAGTGCATACCTGGGCTGACTACACCATCGGCAAGAACAGCCACGACATGCCCAAGATTATCCACCACTTCGAGTCGAGCCACGGTTGCATGCGGTACCGCGAAGCGGACTGTTGCAACACTGCCATCCACCGGGTTCGGCGAAACGGGATAGAGTGCAACCTGATCACCAGCAACGGGCTCTTCCTCAACCGGCGAAGCTTGATCCCAAAGAATCACGAACGTCTGATCAGCATCGCTCTTGATCGTGAGGGTGACCTCATCGCCATTGACGGTAACATCGTAGTTACCCGGCGACTCTGTGGTGAATACACCTGTTGCCATGTTGACACGGTAGAGGTTTCCACCGGTCCCATTCTGCAGGTAGTACGTGCCGCCGCATGGATTCTTCTGCGCATCGGTCCGTGAAGGAACTTGGGACTTATTCCACTTGATCTGGACCGGGAGGTAATTGGCCGTGTTATTGTTGACACCACCCGACTGGAATCGTCCTTTGTAGGCTTCGATTGCAGCACTACCTTGTGCACAGGTCGGGAAGATGTTCACCAATGTTCCATAGCGGTTCGGGATTGTCCAACGGGCGTCGAAGACGTCCACTGGTGGAATCGGCGCCAGTTCGTACTCGCAGTAGTTCGAGTCGAGCTTACCGATACCTCCACGGGTTGCATTATCGCCGGTGGTTGCATTCGGCGCCGCACCCCAGGTGAGGGTCTCGAATGCACCTTGGGCATTGCTGATGGTCATATCCACTGTGAAGGTAGTCGGCTCAGAGACCGCGATCCGGTACCGCAGGGTATCCGGACGACCATTGTGCTTGTCGGTCACAACGAGAACGACTTCGATACTGGTCTGATACGGATTGACCACCAACGGGTTGGCGATAACTCGAACCGGAATTGGCTGATTATTGGCGCGGTAACCCGGAACTTGGCTCGGTTGCACGGTCACACCCGAGGGTTGGATCACACGGATCGTGAGCAATTCATCGCGGACGATGTCAATATCGCTGACGTACACCGTATCCTCGAACGACTTCCCACTCTCGACGCACCGAATGCGTGGAGCTCCTGTGATGTTCGGATCATGGTTACGAGCGATAATCCGCAATGGCAATGTTTTCACGTGTGTGAGTCCACCTTCGTCGGTAACAAGCACTGTCACTTGCACCGTTGTATCGTCGAAGTTCGTATCCTTGACGCGCGGTGTGCCGTAGAGCAAGCCGCTGGCTTCGTTGATCTTGAGCCAATCTGGTGTGCTTGCGTTGGCAATATCCCAGACGCCCGCTTCGGGGAAGCAATTGTCCTTTGCGATTCCGCTCGACTTCCGCGGATCGTTCGCGTAGATCAGTTCGAAGCGGTGTGTTTGGCCAAAGTTCGGATCGTAGACCACGATGCGCTTATTCAAATCGAGCAGTGCAACGTTATAGTCTTCGTCCTCGATTGCATCGGGCAGGGAGTTCGTCTTGATTGTCGGTGCAATGTTGACGATAATCCGTCGCGTCAGGTAGGACACTCCGCCGTGTCCATCGTTAGCAGCGATCGTCAGAACGGTATCGGTGTTGTAGGCACTGTTGTACTGGGGACCCGGCTTGAGCAGGTTGAATGCGGTGGCCGCGTCAATCCGCACATTGAGCTGCCCCTTCGTGGTAAAGTCCACTGCGAGCGGATCCGCTTGCGCATCATTATCGTACTTGCGGAAGTACTGGTTGCTCATCCAGACTGGACGAGTCTGGCTTAGCCAATCAAATGCCGTATCGCTTCCGCCTTGGTTCCGTGACCGGAAGGCATACGATGTCCGCCCATAGGGGAACGTCCATCCCAATGCTTCCGCCGCTGCATCTTCTTGCTCATCATCGGTGGTAAAGTCCACCTTGAAGCGCAAGGAATCCGTCAGGTTCGCATAGAGCGTGTTCGGATCCGGGCCGGGGCACGCCGCTGCGATGTCGGTGAAGTTTGGCAGACTATCGGTCACGAAGATGCGGAATTGATAGACAGTGTCGGCATTCCAACCGTAGTTAACCGTGTCCTGCTGCAAGTACCGTGCATTGGTTACATCGTAGGCTTGATTAGCAAAGTAGGGCGGATAGAGGTAGATGTATCGCGCGATGATGCTATCTGGGTAACCAACCGCTTTGAGCGAATCAATTGTGCGGTAGTTCGGCGGATAATTCCATGCACGGACAGTCACGACCTCACCACCCGGTACGATGTAGGGGTTGCTTGGCCGACCTTTGAGGACAACATGGCCGTAGGCTTGCCAGTATCCATTGGGCTCATCTTGGCTGGCTGGAATCGTATCCGCTTGGAGCCAACGCGCAAGCCCGCTATTGGGATCAACCTGCCATTGATAGGTCAACTGGGTGTACTTATCCGGCTCAATGATGGAGCGCGGATCGAAGAATTTATTCGTATCCTTTGCCGTAATCGCAAAGATGGTGTCACGGCAGGGAATCGTAAATGCTTGGTCACGCGAATAATCAACATCTTCCGACACCCAAATCCGATCCCAGAATTGCGGTGGCGTCAAGATCGGATTGCCCAGGTTATCGGTCACGATTTGGCAGTTGTTATCACGCAGTGGTGGACGATGGGTAAGCACTTTATGCCCGGTCCAAACCGGCGGTGGGGTGGACGTACCAACCCGGAAGATGAGCGCGCCATTGAAGGCGTCATTGTTTGAGCCAACTTCACGCCACAGCGCTGAGCGCGAGACAATCGCAATCTCGTCACCTGCTTTTGCTGGAATTGCCAGATAGCGCTCACCAGCAAAGTACGTTTCCAATCCCTGGTTCGAGGCGGGCAACGATGGACGGTTCGACAGACGGAAGCCGGCCCCACCAAGCTGATTGCCCTGTGCCGATGCCATGTACTTACGCCCTTGTAGCGCACCAGCATCTTCGTTGAATGCATTCCGCTTGATTGCAGCCAGAATCGAAGTTAAGTCACCACCAAAGTTTGCCAACCCTTCGGCATTACGCCGCGCGGCATAACCACCGAGCACTTGTCCGCCGAAGCTTGAGTCTGGTACAATCTCTACCCGTGCACGGAAGACTTCGCTGCTGGCATCGACTTGCTTGAGATTGACGCGAATGTAGTCACCCGTGGTGGTGTTGATGACAAAGAACACCGTTTCGTTAATCGAGCGACTATCGAGGTTGCTAAATACCGGATCAGACGAGGAGTAATCCGCACGTGCTTCGAGGAAGAGCGGGTATCCAATTGGATGATCGCCCACGAATTCGGTTTGCAGCGCGGCAATGTTCGGATCGGCTTCAGCAACAAACGGATCACGCGTATAGCGCTTGACGAACTTGTTGTACGACGGACGAACTGGGTCATTGAACCGTTGGAGTCGGGTCGGAATACCAACCGCGAAATCTTCGATCGGCGCCATCCGACGTTTGGCATAATCTGCCGTCTTGATATCGACACCTTTATCGAAGATGTCATAGATCCGCCCCTGTTGGAGCAGCTTTTCCGGAATCGAGTTCGCTGCCGGTGTTGTGTAGTCAGCACCGTTGAGTGCTGGGATCGAAACGTAGGTATAGCGTCCGATGCTTTCGAACGGACCTTGGTCTTTCCCCGTCCCGTTCCGGATGTAGCGCAACTGCTGCGTGCCATCGCCGGCAACAAAGAACGTCTCCTGATTGACCGAATCAATCGGATCACCATTGACGTCGTACTTGTACACTCTCGTCGTCACATTTGCTTCAGTATGACCCCAGTAGTTCCCACGAAGGGTATCAACTCCGCCATAGCCAATACCGGTGATTCCAGCCAGCACTCCTTTGGTGTTCGGTGCATCCGGCAAGCGGATCAAAAAGCGAGCGGTATTGTCGTAGATCGAGTTTGCTGCAACGCTATAGGTGGTCGAAGGCACTGGACCGATCACTTCGCCATAGATAATCGCACCAGCAAGATCACTCGATGCGGGGTTATACGTTTGGTTAGCAAGCACAACGTACGGACCGGTGATGACATTCTGTTCTTGACCAACCTGCGAGGTTGCAGTATTATTGGCAACAAAGCACCGAGCCATCACCAGCTTGAGGTCGTAGTTGTCCGAGTAGATGACCGCACCGCTATAAGCTTGCTGATTCTGGAAACGTACGCGGTTGAAGAAGACCGAGTCCACTCGTCCGGCGCGCGCAGGAACGATTTGATCGAGGATGTAGATAGCGCCACCGAGTCCAGTACCATTTTCTTGCAGGACCGGACCACCAATTGCAGCATCGGGACCGCTGGTTGCGCCAGTACCTGGGTGAGTGATGGTGATATTGCCTTGTTGCGTCCAGCCGCTTCCCATACGATTGGGATTCGGGTTGGCGCGGTTATCCAAAAAGCGAGTCAACATCCGGACATGGGGCGGAATGGTCTCGTTTGGATTGAACGTAAACGGAGGATCGTAGGAGCTGAATCCTGTAATGAATGCAGGATTGGAACCATAGCTCACTTGATCGAGATCGGTCACAAACACACGCTGGAAGATACCGCCAACAGGGGTGCCGGCAGCCGATGGCTTGGGATTGACCAATGCAATCGCACCTCCGTTACCCCACTGCGCGATATTTCCGCGGAACTCACAGGCTTTTGTCGTTTGCAACTCACCGTTGAGAACGTAGATCGCGCCACCGCCACGGACATTAGCGCGGTTAGCACTATCAACACTTTCCCCGACGCGGTTGTTGTCGAAAATGCAGCGCACGTGACGAATGTAGTTATACTCCGGCTGCACCATCGTGCTGCGGAAGTGTGCCGCAACAGCGCCGCCGGAATAGCCGGCAGTATTGCCAGAGAACTCAATCATATGAGCGCTGGTATAGCCAATCAGCGTGCCACTGATGACGCCACCGGCTCCATAGACCAAGTAGTTGCGCCGAGTAAAGATTGCTCCGCCATCATAGGTGGCAGTGTTATTCTGGAATTTGATGCTGTAGCCCAGGTTCCGCACTTGAATATTCTGTGCATCCGAACCGCCGATATGGGGCGAGGGCTGCGCATCGTAGCTCACGTTTTCTGCAACGTAGATCGCACCACCCCGTGCCGACTGGTTGCTGGTCATGTACATCGGAACAGGGACTTGCGTACCACCACGCAACACCAGCCGACCTGCGGTCGAAGACATGTAGACGGCACCACCCTGATTTACCGCTGCTGCGTTGTAGTCCGTAACAAACGGTGTCTCGGTCATATTCGAGCGATAGCGACCCGTTGTCACCAGGCTGGTGTATCCGGTCACATACACCGCACCACCCCGTGCACCATTGGTGCCAGTGACTTGCTGATAGTTGGTTACCTTGTTACCGTCAAAAATCACGTAGTCGTAGCCTTGGAAATCATTGACGCCAAGCCCAACATGAATGCCCCAACGACCGGCCATATACACCGCCCCACCGAAGGCATCGTTTTTGTACGCCTTGTTGGGATTGGTTTCAATTGGTGCTGGCGCTTGCTCATCATCACGAACGATGATGAACGTACCATTTTGGGTCACCACTGTATCAACCCGAACGCGCGCATTGATCACGCGGTTTTGTGCAAACGTCAACTGACGGATACGGCCAAGGTAAATAGCCAGACGTCCATCATCGAGCGACTGCCGGTAGGTGTCCTCCAGCTCATTGATCGTGCCATCGTAGAGGTTATCATGAGCACGTACATAGTTGGTGCTACTTGGCTGGTTATCCCGCCGCGGCGGAGGAAGCAGTGTCGAGGTATTGGCTGCATTTTGCTCGAAGAGGTACTGGTTGACGATATGGCTCGGGCGCGGCGGACTCATCGCAGCACCCACATCGGCAGGCAGGTACGACGCTGGCAACGCATTATACTGGGTTGCACCTGTTCCTGTCGAGATTGACGGATAGAACACGTTGTTCACATCAAACGGCGCTTGGAGGAACTGCACCGCACCACCATGGTAGCGCGCAGTATTACGGGTAAAGTTGCAATTGACCAGCCACGTCCGCGAGGACAGAATCGACAGCGCACCACCAGACCCTTGCGTCATCGCAACCAATTGTCCATTAACCGAGGCGGGGTTGCTGACATCACCCGCAGCTGTCTGTTGGTAAATGTTCACACGATCAACCGTGGTGTCCTTGCGGAAGTTATCGAAGTCGCAGTCACGGAAGAAAGCAGTCCGTGCACCAGGCAGGATGATGATATGCCCCCATTCGCGAGCAAGGTTTGTTCCAACGCCAACAAAACGGATGCGATCACGCCCCGGACCACCGATGCTGGGGTCTTGGTTGTTGAAGCGGCGCCATGGCTGGGTCCGAATCAGTGGATCCAGCGACGGATTTTCCAGCCGTGCAGTAATCCACATGAGCGCATACTCGTAGGGGACAACGAACTTGGTGTTGTAGTAGGTGTTGGCACCAACCACCGTTGGGGTATTGTACAGGTACAGTTGCCCACTTGGCGGCGGCGGAGTACCGGATGGATTGACCGCCGTTGGCCACTGCACATACACTGCGCCTTGAGCATTGTACGGCAGCGGCGGCAGGTTCTCGATCCGTCGCGTGAGTGTATCGAGAATCACGTTGTAGGTGATGTCGTACTTCTGCGAATGGATCGTCGGCTCGATTTGCGTGGTCTTAGCAATCACCGACACATTGAGGAAGTACGCCGGGTCGGAATAGTCGTAGCACGTTCCACCGCCCGGACGGGGGATGGTCTGGTAGTTCGGCGGATTAGTGAAGTTATAGGCCGCACGGGCGCGTCCGTCGGCGATAATGCGACCGCCGGTGGAATCAATGATGCGCCCATTGGGCAAGAACTCCACGCGCGTGCCCGGCTCGATAATGAGTGTGCCGGCAATCACGTAGTTCCCGCTGACGCGGTAGAGCGTGTCGCGGACGAAAATGCGGACGTCATTGACACCGACGCGTCCGGAAACGTCCCGTATCGGCAATTGGGCGAGTGCAATGCTCGCCGCCATCGTCGCAAAGAGCGCAACCAGTGCACTCAATCGAAACCAACGAAGCATACGACCTCCGAAAGTGTAAAACGTTGCTGTCACATTCATTGCAGTTTGCGTTCGGTTTATTGAACTATTTTGTGCGTTCGTCCTGCAGATTCTTCTACTACTGCGCACCACCGCAAAATGGGCGCGCTCAATATTCAACAACCGTGCCAAGTCTGGCAAGCCCAGCTTTGGCATCGGCAGCATATTCGGAAAACTCAAATTCCGCAAGCAATGCCTTGTAGAGGCCGATTGCTTGGTCTTTGTTGCCGGCTTTTTCGTAGCACTGTGCAGCAAAGAGGGTGTATTTGTCTTTTGCACCAATCTGTTCGGCATCGGGCAGGATTGATTCGTAGAGTGCAGCGGCCTCTGCCAACTGGTTCTGCTGCTCTTTGCAGGCAGCACGTCCGGCAATTGCGCCGATCCGCACCAGGGGAGCATCCGAACCTTCCGCTTGCTCGAAGTAGCGCTCGGCTTCCTGGTAGCGCTTGCGGTCGAAGTAAATATGCCCAGCGTAGAGCGCTGCGGTCTTCCCAGCCGCGGTGCCGCTGTAGGTATCGGCGATTGCCAACAAGCCTTGAACAGGCTCGCCCCGGACAGTCTTTTTGGGATCACCGTTGAGTGCTTCGTCGTACTGCTGAGCTTCAAGGTACGGCAGGACGCGACTGAGCGCCAAACTTGCTTCCGCCTCACGCTCTTGCGCCCAGGAGTGCCAGAGCGCATAGGCTGCGACCGCAAGCCCAACTACAACGAGCGCCAGCACGCCATACCGCACGCGGCGATCATTCCACGCACGCTCCAACCACGGCGGCAACGCAACGGCTGCCACCGGTTGCTCAACAGCGCTGGTCGGTTCTTGAACTGGTGTGGTAGCTTCTGCCATTGTTACACGGAGGTTTCCACATTGCGCCCCTGGAGGGGCAAATCCATTGCTGCCTGCAGACTCGCGCGCCCGGAGGGACTCGAACCCCCAACCTTTGGAACCGGAATCCAATGCTCTATCCATTAAGCTACGGGCGCGGCGTTCCGCAACGCAAATATACGGTGCCTCTCCACGCTCTGGATGGAGTCGGCTTCAAAAAAATTCTTGCTTCCGCTCACTTTGCTTACCACCTTTTGTGCAACATTCCCCACACTGTCAGATTTTCTTCACACATCGAAGCTGACACTGCACTGCCCGGCACGCGCACCAACTCCAGCGGAAGAGTCCACCCATACCGCCGTCACACTTGATTGTAGCATGCCACAGCCAGCACCACTGCTGCATCCACACGACCACCACGCATGAATGCTGCGTATTTTCGCGCCAATCCTTCCACAGCAGGTGGCACACATCCGCATGAACCACGACAAGATTCTCTTCGATGGCATCACGTTCGACGACGTGCTGCTCCTTCCGCGCTATTCCGAGGTGCTGCCACGCGAGGTATCGCTCCGCACCCGCCTGACGCGCGGCATCGAGCTGAATATTCCGATTGTCAGTGCTGCCATGGACACCGTCACAGAATCGGCTATGGCGATCGCACTGGCGCGTGCCGGCGGCATTGGCATCATCCACAAGAACTTGAGCATTCTCCACCAAGCCGAGGAAGTCAGCAAAGTCAAGCGCAGCGAAAGCGGGATGATTCGCAATCCAATCACCTTGACGCCCACACACACCATTAGCGATGCCAAGCGCATTATGGTGCGGTATGGTATTGCTGGCATCCCCATCGTGGACGCTGCCGGACGATTAGTCGGCATCTTGACCAACCGCGACCTGCGCTTTGTCGAGGATAGCTCGCTGCCCATCGCGGACGTCATGACGCGGGACAACTTGATCACCGCTCCCCTTGGAACAACGCTCGACGACGCCGAAGCCATCCTCCAACAATACCGCATCGAGAAGCTGCCCGTCGTTGACGAGCGCGGCATCCTCTGCGGACTGATCACGTTCAAAGACATTCAGAAAAAACGCCGCTACCCCGATGCATGCAAGGACGACCAAGGACGGTTGCGCGTCGGTGCCGCCGTCGGCATCGCAGCCGACACGCTCGAGCGCGTTGCTGCCCTGGTGGAAGCCGGCGCCGACGTTATCGTCGTTGACACTGCGCATGGACATTCCCGGGGAGTGCTCGAGATGGTCGAGCGTATCAAAGGACGCCACCCTGCACTGCCGATCATTGCAGGCAACGTGGCAACCGCCGAGGGGGCAGAAGCGCTCATCGCTTCCGGTGCCGATGGCGTCAAGGTCGGGGTTGGACCGGGTTCAATCTGCACCACACGCATCATCGCCGGAGTTGGGGTTCCCCAGCTCAGCGCCATTATGAGCGCCGCCGAGGTCTGCCAGCGGGAGGGCGTTCCTCTCATCGCCGATGGCGGCATCAAGCAAACCGGCGATATTGCCAAAGCCATTGCTGCCGGCGCCGACTGCGTCATGATGGGCAACATGCTCGCTGGCCACGAAGAATCCCCTGGCGAAAAGGTACAGTACGAAGGGCGAATCTTCAAAGTCTACCGGGGAATGGGGAGCCAAGGCGCAATGATAAGCGGTTCAGCAGACCGGTATTTCCAGGACGTCGAAGACGATCTTGCCAAGCTCGTTCCCGAAGGCATCGAGGGACGTGTGCCCTTTAAAGGTTCGGTGGCCGATACCCTCTACCAAATCGTCGGTGGATTGCGCGCTGCCATGGGATACTGCGGCTGCGCAACGATCGCCGAGCTCAAAGCCAACGGTCGCTTCGTCCGCATCACCCCCGCCGGACTGCGCGAGTCGCATCCACACAATGTGGTCATCACGAAGGAATCGCCGAACTACTTCGCGTAAGGGTTCACCACCGCATCACGTCACGGACGGCAGCCACAATATCTTCGACGCTCAGCAGAATGGCGTTCTCGAGCGGCTTGGCGAACCCAACCGGACAGTCCTTCGAGGCGACGCGCCGGACCGGCGCATCCAACCATCGGAAGCATTCATCTTGAATCGTCGCAGCAACCTCGCCCCCAAAACCTCCGGTCAGGTAGTGCTCGTGGGCAACCACCGCACGACCTGTCCGCTTGACTGCATCGCACACCCTGTCGCGATCCCACGGACGCAACGAGCGAAGATCAATCACCTCCACCTCGATCCCGTCGGCGGCTAACTGCTCGGCTGCCTTCAAGGACCAGTGCAACGCGTTGCCGTAGGAAACAAGCGTTAGGTCCCGGCCCGGGCGCCGAACCCGTGCCTTCCCGAACGGAATCAGGTAGTCATCCGGGGGCGTCGGCGCGCTGGCGGGACGGTAGTTGTAGAGAAACTTCGGCTCGATGTACATGGTCACGCCCTGCGACCGAATCGCCGTCCGCATAAGCCCAACGGCATCATCAGCAAATGCCGGACAGACCACCCGAATCCCTGGCAGATGGGCAAAAACTGCATCCAAACACTGCGAATGGTATAGCCCGCCCTGAATGTATCCGCCACTGGCAAGACGAATGACAATGTTCGGCGTGAACTGTCCGCGGGTTCGCCAGTAATCGTGCGAACACTCGATGAGCTGCTCCATTGCCGGCCAGAAGTAATCGGCAAATTCAGCACCCTCGATGACGACGCGAATGTCCTCCCGGTAGCGGCAAAAACCATTGGCGGTCCCGACGATGTAGTCTTCCGCAATCGGAGCATTGAAGATTCGCTCGTTGCCGAACTCGTCGAGCATTCCTTTGACAACGTTGAAAATGCCCTGCTTGTTCTTCGATGCCACATCCTGCCCCCACAGGAACGTATGCGGATTGCGGCGGAACTCCTGCTTGAGCGCATAGTTGATTCCCTCGCGGAGGGTCATCGCGGGTGCGTTGGGATCGAACTGCGCGCGCTCCTCGCTGGGATCGTCGGCACCAATGATCGCCGGCGGAACGATGAACTGGTGCCACGACTGGGGATCCGGATCAGCAGCCGCTTCGGCACGCTCGGCAGCATCGGCAATGGTGGCCATGTTCTCCTGCTCGATGGCAGCAAGTTCCTCCTCGGTGGCAATTCCTTCCTGGAGGATTCGTTCGCGGAAGAGGCGCAGTGGATCGCGTGCCTTCATCGCCTCGATTTCTTCCTTGCTGCGATAGAGCTCGTGATTGTCCGAATTCGAATGCGATCCAATCCGGTCGCAGTCGGCGTGTACCATCGCCGGTCCGGCGCCGGAGAGTACATACTCGGCAGCACGCTGCATGGCGCGGTAGGAATCGAACACGTCCCGCCCGTCGCACTTGACAATGAGCAAATGCCGAAAACCCACGAAGTTGTCCGACACATCCGGATTAGCCGTCTGCTCTTCGACGGGGACCGAGATGCCGTACTTGTTGTTCTGGATCACAAAAATCACCGGCAGTTGCTCGCGCGATGCACCGTTGACTGCTTCGTAGAAGTAGCCCTCCGAACATGCCGACTCACCGCCGGAGTAGATGACCAGTTCATCGCCCTTGTACTTTTTGATGGCGCGAGCGGTCCCGGCTGCGTGTTGCGCATGGTTGCCCGTGCACGAACTCACGTTCTGGATGCGGATCGAGGGTTTGGCAAAGTGGTTACTCATGTGCCGTCCGCCGCCGGCAACGTCAGTATCCTTACTCAAGCCGTTGAGAATGATTTCGTAGGGCGTAATTCCTGCCGATAGCGCAGTGATGAGGTCGCGGTAGTAGGGGAAGAGGAAATCCTTGCCCGGACGGAAAATCTGCCCAATGGCAAGTTGAATGCCGTCGTGTCCGGCGCAGGGTGCGTGGTACGACCAGCCTTTGGCCATCTTCAGGTAGGTCGCCGCTTTTTCGTCCAGCTTTCGCCCCAGATGGTTGAGCGCGTACCATCGCAGAATGGTCTCCCGATCGAAGCCCGAAACATCGAAGCGCGACCGAATCACGCCGGCTTCAACCGAGGACGAACCATTGGTCACCGAAGGGGACGGGTTGGCAGGTGCTTTCGCTGACCGTGCAGCTTTTTTCGAGGATGATTTCGATGAACGACTTGGCATAGGGGATACAACAACAATGGTTACTTTCCATCCAGTGATGGGGCAGTGCGCGGCTTGGCAATCGACCGCCGCTGGCGCGGTTCATTGACGAACGTAAGCCAATTGTAGGGGTCCTGGCCATCGCGGACAACCGCAGCAAAGCGCTCCAGGATCGCCCGCGTGATCGGACCAACTGTGCCCGTGCCTACCGGGATACGATCAACCGAACGCACCGGCGTAATCTCGGCTGCCGTTCCGCAGAGAAACAGCTCATCGGCAACATACAGCATCGCGCGCGGAATCACTTGCTCGACAACGCGCAGTCCCAGTTCGCCGGCAAGCGTCACCACCGTGGACCGCGTAATGCCCGGCAAAATAGATGCCGCTATCGGTGGCGTATAGAGCACACCATTGCGGACGATGAAGACGTTCTCGCCGCTGCCTTCGCTGATATTGCCATTGGTATCGAGCGCTAATCCTTCGTCGTAGCCGTTCCGCTGGGCTTCGATGCGCACCAGTTGCGAGTTCATGTAGTTAGCCGCAGCCTTCGCCACCGTCGGGAGTGTATTGCCCTGGATCCGTGTCCAGGAGGACACGCAGACGTCCACGCCATGTTCGAGCGCCTCGTTGCCGAGGTAGCGCCCCCATTTCCAGGCAGCAATGACGACTTCGACTGGTGAGCCAAACGGCATAAGGCCCATTTCTCCATAGCCACGGAACACCAGCGGGCGGATGTAGCAATGACTCAGCTTGTTGCGGCGAAGCAATTCCACCGTCGCTGCTGCTAACTGCTCGGTCGAGTAGGGCAGCTCGGTCGAGTAGATTTTGCAGGAATCCTCCAGCCGTCGCAAGTGGTCGTGCAGGCGGAATATGGCCGTCCCTCGCCGCGTGCGGTATGCCCGAATGCCTTCGAACCAACTGGAGCCATAGTGCAGCGCGTGGGAAAGGACGTGCACGGTTGCTTTGTCCCACGGGATAAAGCGCCCGTTCATCCAGATTGTGCGAGTTTTCGGAATCGGCATAGGAGGATGCTCCACGTGGTGAAACAAGCTGGGTCTTACCGCGGCACCGCATCCGGACTGCCGAGCCGTTCCAACAAGAGTTGGCGGACCAGCGCCGGATTTGCCTTGCCATCGGAATACTTCATCACCTGCCCAACCAGAAAGCCGAGGACATTAGTCTTGCCACTGCGCCACTTGGCAATGGTGTCGGGGTTCTCGCTGAGTGCACGCTCAACCAATTGTTCGATGAGGGCAGTATCGGAAACTTGCACCATACCGCGCTCGGCAACCAGTGCTTTGGGCGATGATGGCTGCACCAGCATGTCGGCAAACAGTTCTTTGGCGATCCGGCTGGAGATGGTTTGCGCTGCCTGAAGCTCGACTAATTCGGCAAGATGCTCAGCACCGATGGGAAAGTCCTCGATGCCGATCTTGCGCTCACCGAGCACACGAAGCACTTCGGTCATGATCCAGTTGCTAACAAGCTTGAAGCGTTCCGGCGAGGGCTCGATCAGATGCTGGCAGGTGCGCTCGAAGTAATCCGCAATGGGGCGCTCGGCAACGAGCACGCCGGCATCGTAGGCAGGAAGCCCGTACTGCTGTTGCAAGCGTCGCTTGCGGGCAAGCGGGAGCTCGGGCAATTCGCTGCGAACGCGCTCGATCCACTCGGCACTGACAACCACCGGCACAAGGTCTGGTTCGGGGAAATAGCGGTAGTCGTGCGCGAACTCCTTGGTCCGCATGGGACGCGTCCGCTGGGCTGCCGCATCCCACATGCGCGTTTCTTGTTCGATGGTGCCGCCGCGCTCGAGCACGGCAATATGCCGCTCGATTTCGTACGCAAGCGCTTTTTCGATGTTGCGGAACGAATTGAGATTTTTCACCTCCGTCTTGGTGCCGAACGTACTTGCTCCGCGCGGACGCACCGACACGTTCGCATCGCAACGGAGCGAGCCTTCTTCCATGTTCCCATCGCAAATGCCCAAGTACATGACGATCTGCCGAATCGCCTGCACGTAGAGGACCGCTTCGCGGGGGGAGCGGATGTCGGGTTCCGACACGATCTCGATGAGCGGCACTCCGCAGCGGTTGAGGTCCACCAAGGTTTCGATATCCATGTCGTGGATGGATTTGCCCGCGTCTTCCTCCATGTGGATGCGGGTAATGCCGATGCGCTTGGTGGAACCGTCCTCGAGTTCGATTTCGAGGGCGCCGGCGTAACAAATCGGATCGTCGTACTGCGAAATCTGGTAGCCTTTCGGCAGGTCAGGGTAGAAGTAGTTCTTGCGTGCAAAACGGGAGCGCGGACGAATCTGGCAACCGGTTGCCAACCCCATGCGGAGCGTCATCTCGACCACAGCCCGATTGAGCACGGGCAATGCACCCGGATGCCCCAAACACACCGGACACACGTTCGTATTCGGCGCAGCACCGTACTGGGTCGAGCACCGGCAGAACGCTTTCGTCGCGGTCCGTAGTTGGGCGTGCACTTCCAGCCCAATGACGGCTTCGTAGTCCATGGGAATTGGCATAGCGTCGGGAAACCAGTCACGTTCGCACTATTGGGATGTGGTGCAAAAGTACGAAGCGCCCTCTGGCGGGCAGGCACGCACGCTCTGCCGAGCGTATCTTTGTTCCTACCCAAGCAACATTCAAACGGTTAGGAGGTCTGCCATGAAACGCACCATGCCATGGATTACTCTCGTGGGCCTACTCATCGCTGGCTGTAGCAGCATCCGCGAACCGATTGCCGGACCAGACGTCCCGGCGCCGCCGGGTTATGCTCCGGTCTTTATTACCAGGACTGCACCCTACCAAACCGCGGTCCACGCTCCGTTTGTTATGATCAGTCGTGCCCAGATGAAAACCAGCCAAGCAGTACGGCTGATGGCGCATGTGCTCGATTCAAGCGGTGTGCTCTACACCGGTATTGGCTCGAAAGCATGGCAAAAACTCATCTGCGAGGTCACCACCGAGATCAACGGTCGGACGGTACCACTGCAGTACCGTTTGACCGAATACACTGCAGCGACAGCCGAACAGGCTGCTTTTGTCTTGGTACTCGACCACAGCGGTTCGATGGGTCAACAGCGGGCACTGGCCCTGCAGGATGCTGCCCACGCGGTCATCGCACAGAAGCGCCCCAACGATGAGCTGGCCATCGTCAAATTCGACGACCACATCGAAGTCGAATCGGCACTGTCGGCATCGCAGACTGAATTGAAAGGGAGGCTCCGCCGAGTAGGACTCCACGGATTTGGCGGCTTTACCGCAATTGCCGACGGTGCATATACAGCGCTCAACCTCCTTACTACCAGCCGTGCACCAAACAAGGCGGTCATTATCGTTACCGATGGCTACGACAACAAATCACGCGTTCATCTGGACTCCCTCATCGCTCGCGCACGGACGGCCAATATCCCGATTTGCACCGTCGGGTTCGGCTATGGCATTGACGAGGACTATCTGCGAGGTATCGCAACAGCAACAGGTGGCATGTACCAACGCATCTATCGAACCGATGAATTCCGCCTGGTGCTACCGAGCATTTATACGCTCTTCGAGCATTTTCTGGCGCTCGACGTGATGCTGGAACATTACGGACTGCACCGTATCCGCATCAAGCTCTGCCCGCCTGCACCCGCGACCCCAAGCACCGCCGAAATCATGCTCGATAACACGCCGGATATCGGCACCATCGGAGTGCTCGCCGTGTACTTCGACCACGATAGAGCAGAACTCAAACCCGAATCCAAACCAGCGCTGGACAATATCGAATCGCTGATGCGCGCCTATCCAGTGATGGTCATCCAATTGCGTGGCCACACCGATAGTACCGGCAGCACCGAATACAATCTGCGCCTGTCTGAGCGCCGCGCCGCAGCAGTTCGTGCCGAGCTTATCCGGCGTGGTATTGAGGACAGTCGCATCACTGCAATTGGGCTGGGCTCCTCGCAGCCCATCGCCGATAATCGAACGCCCGAAGGACGCGCGCAGAATCGCCGAACAGAATTCGTGATCCTGCAGAAATAGCTCGCCTGTCCAGCATAGCAGGACGAGCACCCAGCGAAAGGGTCAGGTCCGCTCCGGTTGTCAGAACGCTTACTTGACCAACTGCATCTGCTTGGTTGCAACCACGCGACCATCGAAGAGCAAGCGGTACTCATACGTGCCCGAACTGAGCAAGCCCATCTCGAGCGTCACGCTGGCCCACTGCTCCCGAGCCGGCAGCTCAATGGTGCGAACGGTCCGTCCCATTGCATCGCTGACTTCGAGCTGAGCACGCCCAACGCCACTGGGAACGTAGTACGGGATGGTCGTCGTGCCGTCGTGAGGATTGGGGATGTTCTGCCCTAACCACTGGCCATCGAGGCGGACGGTGGTGGTAGCCGCGCCTGCGGTGATGGGCTGTCCAGCGGCGAGCTGCTCGATCATCGTGCGTAGCTGCGCCAGTTCGGCCCGCAGCTCTTCGTTGCGGCGGTTCTGCTCTTCGACGCGAGCGCGCAGCTCCTCATTGCGGCGGTGCTCTTCCTTGAGCGCTTCGACCAGCAGTGCCGTCAAGCGGCTATAGTCCATGCCTAAGTACTCGCCCGTCTTTGGGTCGCGGTCCACAACTTCCGGTACTATCGGCGCAACGTCCTCCATCACAAACCCAATATCCCGCGTGCCACCGTACTGCGGCTTCCACCGAAACCGCACCCCCTGCAAACGCAACACCTTTCCCAAAGCATCTGCCAGCGGCTCGATGTCGTCTTTCCACGCACGCGAGGAGTAGTTTGCGTACCCTTGCGCACGAATCCGCCCAACGTTGGTTGCTGAATTGTTTGGCAAGTCTATGCGGTAGGATGGCGCGCCGGTGAAAAACGCCAACTTCCCATCGGGCAGAAGTCGCATCTTGACCGTGTCGGTGCCGCTCGAAGCATTGGTGCGGAACTGGATTTCGGCGTTCTCATTCTGCCGCAGTTGGATGTTGGTGCCGCTCAGCTCGATGAGGAACCCATCGCTTGCCGTGTTGCCCGTGGATGAATTGACAAACTGCAGACTACCAGCAGCAGTGACGCGCATGCGTTCGGTGTTGCCCGTGCGAATAACCAGCGGCTGGCTGTCGGTTGTGCCCAGGAAGTTTGTGGAGGGGTCGGTGCTACTATTGCCGGTGAGAGACCAACCACTACCTCCAGCAGGAGACTGCCACTGTGCGGATGTACCATTCCATGTGAGCACCTGACCAGTGCTTGGGATGTTGGTGTAGAGCGTCACTGTTCCGCTCAAATCTGGCAGCGTCCATACGCGATCCGCCGTGAGCGTCGGTGAAGCAAGGGTGAGTGCATAGGGTCCACTTGTTCCGGCGAAGCTGATGAGCCCACCGCTGCCGCTATTGGCTACGACCAGTGCGGCTGCTGTGTTGTCATTGGTCACAATAGCTGTGGTGGTTGCAGCAGAAAGGCTTCCCAAGATCGTCGTGCCGCCGACCACCAAATCGGTGCCAACCGTCAGCGACTGACCAACAGCAAGACTTCCATCAGTGCTGAGGGTATTGGTGACCCCGGGGTTGATTGCGATGCTGCCGCTCCGGCTAAGCGTGCCGGCGCCGTCATCGCTGAGCGAACCATCTACCAGCGCCGAACCGCTCCATCGTGGGATCGCACCAGTGGTCGTGACAGAAACCTCTGGGTCTGTTTCACCCACCGAGATGCTTGCCCACTGCGGTACACCACCTTGCGTGACGAGCACTTGCCCTTCCGAACCTGCCGCAAGCTTACTCACTGCGATGGCTGCTGTGCTGCTGATGTCGGTGTTGGTGATTGTCCCGTCGGCGATCTTCGCACTTGTCACCGCACCACCAGCAAGCTCGGTCGTGCCGACTACCCCGCTGCCAAGTTGCAGGTTGTTGTACGGGCCGCTGACGTCGCCGCTGAACGTTGTGCTTGTCGTCAGGTCGTTGCTGGGGTCATCATCTACAAGTTGCCAGCTAAGCAGGCCGCCTGCATCGGTGCGTAGCACGCCACCGGCAGTGATGGATGCAGGCAGGGTGTAGGTGATGTTTGCTGATTGCGCTTGGGCACGGAAGGCGGTGTATTCAGACCCCGACCCCGATGGCTCTTGGAAGCGGAGTTCGCGTGCGGTGTTGTCGGTGTTACCGAGTGCCACATGGCCACCGGTGATGCTCACATTGCCGGATGCATCAATCCGGAATCGTTCGGTACCGGCAGTTGCAAGGCCCAACTGATTTGCGCCTGGACTAAACATGCCGGTCGAAGCACTGTTTGTGAAGCGGTATGCTGGCGTGCTTGCCGAACCATCGGCACTTCGGTAGCCATCGGCGCGAATGCTTCCATCCACACGGAGTTTTCCATCGGCAGTAACGTTGCCAATGACAACCGTCGTCGAAGCAGCACTGGCAAGCCGAACCGAACCGGTAACGTCGAGCGAGACACTCGGCGAAGACGTCCCCACGCCAAGCCGCGCATTGGTGTTGTCCCAGAATAGGTTACTGCTGCCGGTCAAGGCCGATCCATCCCAGAATGCCACCTGGCCGGTGCTGAGCGTGCCGACCTGTGGGTCGGTCTCAGCCGATGATACCAACGTCGAAGGATTTACCCACGACAAGTTCCCCGAACCATCGGTCTGCAACACACCACCTGCCGTAACACTGGCGGGTAACGTGTACACAATGTCACTGGTTTGAGTCTGGGCACGGAAGGCCGTGTAGTTGGCGCTGCCGTCGCTGCTTGTAGAAGGTTCGTAAAGCCGGAGCTGACTTGCCTGGTTGCGCACGTTGTAGAGCCACAGGTCCACATCCACAAAGGCGGTGATGTTGCTACTTGCGCTCAAGTCGGTTGGGATGTTCAGTATCTGGCCACTGAAGCCAAAGCTGCGATTGCCAACTTTCAGGTTGTAACCGCCAGCAACCGTAGAATATGCGCCACCGGCAGTGTTGCTGCTGCCGCCACTGACAACGCTGAACAAACCACTGGCGGTGTTACCCCCACCCCCGCTGACGACGCTGCCGCCACTGCTTGCAGTGTTGCTTCCACCACCACTGACAACGCTGAAGTCTCCGCTGGCAACTTGAGCAGCATTATCGCGATAGCTCTGTAGGTCCACGGCATGCTGGCCGCGCTGGTTGCCGCCGTTGCGCTGGATGCTCCAAGCAGGCGCACTGGTTCCCGGCGCATTGAAGCGGATAAGTTCATCGGAGGTGTTCATCAGCAACCCAACCTGTGCTGATGCTTCGGTAGTGGCAACCACGGCCACCACTACCACTACAAACCACGGTTTCATGGTAGAACAGTTAATGTGAAACATGCTATGCGGGCAAAACTAAGTCCGTGGAATGGGCACAGGTTCAAGCAAAAATTTACCGCTATCCGCCATACCCACGGGGCAGTGGGTCAGGCTTGACCAACGGTGTCAGGACGGTACGGTAGAGCTCGTGTCCATCGCGCGCGAAGCGCTCGAAGTAGCCGGTGTACCATTGGGCCAGTGTAGCACCGGCAGCCAGCACGTCTGCCAGGTGTTGACTCGAGGCAATGCCACCGGTGGCGACAATATGGAATTCGCTCGGCAGCGATGCGGCAGCCGTTCGAGCCACAACCACCCGTTCCAGCACGTCTGCCCGCAGGGGTTCTCCGCTGATGCCGCCCCCGAAGGTTCGCACAAAGTAATCGAAGACGCGCCGATCCGGCGATGCAAGGCCAAGCCGGTGGCGCTGGTAGTCGGTCGAGGTATTCCCGATGGTGATGCCGCCGAAGCCAAGGCTGCCTGCCAGAGCAACCAGTTCGGCGATCATGGCTGGATTGGCATCGGCTCCAACCTTGATGAGCACGGGCGCACCGCTGGGGCGGACAAATCGCTCGGTAATCACGCGCAGACGTTCGGCGAGCGCGTCGAAGCCGGCGGTGTCGTCTCCGGTATTTGGGCAGCTCTCGTTGAGTTCGAAAAAGTCAACGCCCGCATCGCGATAGAGCCAGAGTCCTTCGAGGAGCCGTTCGAGGGCTTCGGTGGTGTCCATGCCGGGATCGAGTGCGACACTGACACCGATGGGGAAATCTTCGTAGCGTGGGAACGTGGCGATACGGGCCGCGACGGCACGGTGGCCAGGATTGGGCAGACCGAGCCAATTCGAAGCCGCAGCGCTGTGGGGATACGGCACAAAGGGCAGGGCAATCCCGCGCCGAATGTTGCCCATGCGGGGTAGCGCTGTCGTCGTGCCAGCAAGGTAAGCGCCTGCACCCTGACGGTAGGCAAGCTCGTAGCCTTCGCCTGTTTTGAACATTCCAGCAGCATTGAACAGCGGTGCGCGAAAGCGTAGCCCCCAGAGCACCCGCCCAACGCTCGGCGGTGGTGCAAGCATGCTCGCTGGCGTGCTGGCAACCAACCAGTGGAGGGCAACCTGCCGCGCCCAGGAATAGAACGCCACCACCCATCGAGCAGGGAGCAAGCGCACAAGCAGTGGACGCACACGCGCATCCACGCACGCGACCATTTCGGCAAGTGTCATTCGTCAGCGTACCGCAGGGTGAACAGAAAACGCTCCATGGCACTGCAAACCTACGACCTTCGACCGCGCCGCCACTGGAGCGCCGGATGGCCCGTAGCATTTCGCGTTGAGCGGGGATGCTCCTCTAACTTTGGGTGCAATGTCGTATATTGCCACGTCGGCGGGAAGGACTATTTCTCGCGGCGCGGCATTAGTTCCACCACTGGCGATATGACCCATGCAGGGATGGGCATGTGGGCTGCTTGGTGTCGGTGCGGCGGTAATGCTTGCGTTGCTCCCAATGCAGGCATCACCATCGCATCCGCAGCACGGTGGGGAGGTAGCATGCTGCCAACCCAAGGCATTACCCGACGAGTTTTCCGTTCTCGACCAATCCACCTCAACCAGCGACGATGCAGCGCGCCAATTGGAACGCGCGCGGCAATACTACCTCCGTGGATTGGCAGCCCTCGAACGGCATGACACCACCAAAGCAGCCAAACTCTTCGAAGCTGCCATGGACGTGCTCAACCAACTGGCAAGCACGCCCGGCATCGAGCGCAACGAAGACTACTCCGACCTGGCGCAATCCATCATCGAGGACTACGAAAACTTCATCCGTCCCATTGACGAGCTGGACGTCAACTCGCCGCTCTTCGTCATGCGGGATCGTCTCTTCCAAGCCGTCGAGATTGTCCAATCGCCCGTTGCGGGGGTTGTCCCACCGCTGAGCGGGACGCTCTCGACGACCGTGCCGTTGGTGCAGAACGAGTACGTCAACAACGCCATTGCTTTCTTGACCAACACCGAGCGTGGGCGGACATTTTTCAAACGGGTGTTGGGGCGGATGAATCGCTTTTTCCCGCTCTTCCGGCGCATTGCCCAGCAGGAGAACGTTCCCGAAGAGCTTAGCTACCTTGCCATCATCGAAAGCGGACTCAACCCGAATGCCGTCTCGCGTGCCCAAGCAGTGGGGCTGTGGCAATTCATCCAATCAACCGGGCAGCTCTACCAACTCCGCGTGACTCAGTGGTACGACGAACGCCGTGACCCGGAAAAATCCACGCGGGCAGCCATGCGGCATCTGCGCGATCTCTACCAAGAACTTGGCGACTGGCACCTGGTGCTGGCTGCCTACAACTGCGGCATCAACTGTGTCCGCCGGGCTATCAAGCAATCGGGCTTGGAGAATCCCACCTTCTGGCAAGTTCGGGACTACCTCCCGCGAGAAACCCGGAACTACGTCCCGATGTACATTGCCGCCACGCTGGTGGCAATGCAAGCCGAAGCCTATGGCTTTCACAAGGACGACATCGTCCCCGAACCCGCGTGGATCTACGATACCGTGACCGTTACCGAGCCAGTCAGCCTGGGCGCAATTGCTACGTGTGCAAACACGACGCTCGACACCATTAAGGCGCTCAACCCGGAACTGTTGCGCAATACTACCCCACCCAACGAACCCTACACTCTTCGCATCCCCCAAGGACGCAGTTCTGACTTTGCTCTCCGCTTTGCAATGCTCACACCGGAGGAGAAACAGCCGTGGGTTCTCCACAGCGTCGGGCGCGGCCAGACGTTGGCGCAGATTGCCGCCGATTACGACGTGCCTCTTGCTGAACTTGCTGAGTTGAACGGCGTATCCACACGCACACGCTTGCGTCGGGGGCAGGTGATTCGTATCCCGCTCAGCCCATCTTTGCCCGCTGCCGAAACAGAGATAGCAACTGATGAACAGCAGCCAACAAGCCGTTCGACTGACTCCAATCGCGCCGTGGCCGTCCCGGCCACACCAGCGGTTGCCACTGCTGCTGAGAAACAGCAGCAGTCGTCGAAGCCACCGACGTACCAGACCCACCGCGTCCAGCGCGGGGAGACGCTCGCACAGATCGCCGATGACTATGGCACAACGGTAACCGAACTTCGGCGCCTCAATCGGCTGCGGAGCTCGCGCTTGTTAGCAGGGCAGATCCTCCGCGTGCCAGCAAATACTGCGCAACAGGTTACTGCTACTGACCGCACACCCCAACCGCCATTGGCACGCAAAATCTCCCACCGTGTTCGCCGAGGAGAAAACATCGGCACTATTGCTGCGCTCTACGGCGTCCGGCAAGCAGACCTTGTCCGCTGGAATCCGCACCTGGGGAATGGCACCGTCAAAGCAGGTGAGCGCCTGGCTATCTACCTGGAACCACAGGGGAAAGGAAGCTCGCGGGCAACTCCGCGCACCATCAATCGGCTTCCCAAATGGTACACCGTCCGCAGCGGCGATACGCTCTATTCGATTGCTCGCCGTTTCGGCATCGACGTCGAGGACATTCTCACCAAAAACAAGTTGCCCGATGCTGACCACCTCAGGGCAGGGCAACGCTTGCGACTGCAGTAGCGTGATCGCCAATTCCCACAAAGCGCCAACTGCATACGAGTTGATTGCTACTGCCAGAACAGTTGGCACTTATTCTTGACTGCACAAGCTGTCATCACCACCATCGTTCCTTTGTGCCCCCCCCCCGCGTGGTGCATAGTCGGCCAGCAGTGTTTTCAGGTTGTTTCGCGCTCGAAGTAACCGCTGCTTGAGTGTATTTGCCGTGCAGCCGATCTCTTTTGCCGCTTGGATGAGGGATTGGTCATGGAGATACACCATATCAACAGCCTGACGAAGCTTCGGGGAGAGTTTTGAGATTGCTGCCTGCATATCCAGCGCGATGATAAGCCTACGCTCAGGATTGTGTGAAGGTGGCGCGGTATTGTAGTCGCTCGGAAGCTCCGATGGTGTTTCCCGCAAGCAATGGCGTTTTTCGCGTTTGAGAAATGTGGTTGCTTCCTGAGAGAGTGCGTCTCCCGTAGTGCATCGAAGGTCTTGGGATAGGCCATTGCTCCTTTCATCACCTTAGCGGCAACATTCGTGATTGCCTCGGTGACCGCATCCTCGATGCTTGAGCGGAATCCACGCCAACGACGCCATAGGAGGGGCTTGAGAACATGCCCGGCATCAATAAGCTCCTTCCACTGCTGCTCGGAAAGAGGTTGCCCTCGTGGGCAACACGCGCTGTCAGGCTCTTCCATCTGCGCCACCGTTATTCGATGCGAACCACAAACAGCGAGCCGACGAGATTGCCGTTGGAGTCAGTAATCAAAATTCGGTAGAAGCCCTGGGAGATAGAGCTTGGTAGCAGGAGAGATTCTGTTCCCGCAGGGAGATGCTGTTCCTCGATGAGCCGTCCTGAAATGTCGAAGATCCGCATCGTGGAATTCATCGAGAGTGGTGCTCGGAGGGGAACGGTATTGTCTGTGAGCAGAAGCTTTTCGGGCATTGGTACGGGTGCATCGTGCATTGCTACACTGGAGACCAAGGAACTTGTATCACTGCAGATGGCGATCGCGCGCCGATACGCATCGTGGAAGCATTCTAATCGAAACCTCTGTGGGACGCACCACCACTCTACGCCCCACATCGGGACGTAGCTGCGATTGACGTAGGGGTCATAGTACATTACAAGTCGCAGTCTGGCAACCTCGATCTCTGGGCACAGCTCCTTCCATTCACTAACTATGATGGAGTTGAAGATTCTATTGTGAAGTGAGTCAATGTCGTACCAGCTTTTGTTGATGACGCGCGAAGTGTCTTTTGGCCACTGCTTATGACCCACAACCTGAAAATTTCCGCCAGCGGAAATGACCGTGAATAGGTGGATCATTTCCTGGCTCGGGGAGAGGAAGATGTAATCCCAAACAGGCAGAGCGCCGTTTCCTTGCAGGTCGAATGTTCCAGCCGGAAGGCTGTCGGTGCGATACTTCATCCATCGAATGGAAACAAGTGCTACAGCGGTATCTCCGGTTTCCGCAATAGCGCGTTCCCGTGCGAACGAAAGCCCTTGAGCGGGAAGAAAAGGCTCATTGGGTTGCGCTGCACTAATAGCGGCAGCCAAGCAGAGAAGCACCAGTGCTGAGCGCATAGCAACACTCCTTTACTGTTGGTAGTTGAACATGTACACAGCAGAGCGGCGGTAATCTTGGTAGAGAACGTAGAGATTTCCTTCACCATCAAAGTCCGCGCTTTGTGCGCGCATACCGTCCTGGAAGCGGGGAACAAACCATTCACCGATGAGCTTCCCCGTTGCTCTGTCGTATCGCTGCCAGATGAACGGATTGCGGGAATCCTCGTAGGAGCGACCAGCTTCGTAGAGATTCCACACCAGCATGTATTCCTTCGCTGTGATGCCTACAGCAGTTGGCCATGCTCGTGCACCCGCCAGAATGCGATA
>Ga0101943_1000763_pt1 | contig 40196 bp, 40 predicted proteins | sample DewCreD2012metaG_5_FD_75244 | JGI IMG/M metagenome (GOLD analysis project Ga0101943, IMG submission 75244) | Hot spring sediment bacterial and archeal communities from British Columbia, Canada, to study Microbial Dark Matter (Phase II) - Dewar... ... | reverse complement strand
TCAAGGCGTTGATGAGTGGGGTAAGCTGTTCCATGGGGACCACCTCCTATGGGTACCTGCCCATCCACGTGGGCGCAGGTCCATCCTAAAGGGGTGGTCCCACGTTTTGACGTGTACTGAGGCCCCTGACCACAGCCGGTTCCTGCTGAATAGCCCGGCGTCCCTGGAGGGCTTGCAGTTTTATCTGGACCTCCGCTACAAGCACCACGTGGCCCCCACTCCCGAGGAGGCCCAGGACCGCGGGGCCTTCACCATGTTCCTGAACGGACAGACGGGGATGATCGTGGACGGGCGCTGGCGGGTACCCACCCTTAAGGCCCGGGCCAAGTTCGACTTCGACGTGGTGCCCTTCCCCCGGGGCAAGGCCGGAAGCATCGTGGACATAGACGGCTCCGGCTGGGTGATGGCGGCCGGTTCCAGGAACCCGGAGGCCGCCTGGAAGCTCCTTTCCTTCCTGGCCGGCCCTGAGGCCAGCCGCATCTTCACCAGGACCGGGCTCATCATCCCCGCCCGGGGGGTAGATGTGAAGAATGTGGACCGCAGCATCCAAAGCCTCAAGGACTTCTTCGTGCCTCCGCCTCCCAAGAACCAGCAATACTTCCTCACGGTAAACCGCACGGCAAGGCCCACGGAAACCTTCGAGCGCTGGAACGAGGCCCTGCAACTCATCAACAAGGCCTTGGAACCCGTGTGGCAGGGTAAGGCGGAGCTGAAGGCAGCCCTGGACGGCGTGGCCCCCCAGGTGCAGAAGATTCTGGACGAGGTCCAGGCGGAGCGCAAGAAGCGCTAGACCCTAAGGCCAGGAGGCCCCCATGCGCGCCTATTACCGATTCCCCCTCCTCTTCCTCCTGCCCTCCTTGGTGGGCTTCCTGGCCTTCAACCTGGGGCCCATCCTCACCAGCCTCCTCCTTTCCTTCGTCGCCTACGATGGGTTAAGACCCCTTGGCCTGGCCACCTTCCGGGAGAGCTGGGTGGGCTTGGAGAACTACCGCCGGCTCCTCGAGGACCCCGTCTTCCACAAGGCTTTCTTCAACACCCTTTTCTACGTGGCGGTGGCGGTGCCCTTGGAGATCGTGTTGGCCTTGCTCCTGGCTTTGGGCTTGAACCGCCCTTGGCCCGGGGTGCGGTTCATCCGCACCCTCTACCTCCTGCCCACGGTGACCAGCGTGGTGGCGGTGGGCCTCCTTTGGCGCTGGATCCTGAACCCCACCGTGGGGCCAGTGAACCTCTTCCTGCGCTGGGTGGGGGAGAGGATGGAGGGTGCCTATGGCCTCTTGGGGTTAACCCCTCCCTCGTGGGTGGCGTGGCTGGCCCGGGAGGGACCCGGATGGCTTTCCGATCCAGCCTGGGCCATGTGGGGGGTGATCCTGGCCTCGGTGTGGGCGGGGGTAGGGTTAAGGATGCTGATCTTCCTGGCGGGACTGCAGAACATCAACAAGGAATACCTGGAGGCGGCCAGCCTGGACGGGGCCAACAACCTGCAGCGCTTCTTCTACATGGTTTTGCCCCTCCTTTCCCCCACGGTGTTTCTGAACACCCTTCTCGCCATGATCGGCGGTTTCCAGATGTTCGGCCTGGTGTACACCATGACCGGAGGAGGGCCCTTGGATTCCACCAACGTGCTGATGCTTTACCTGTACCGCAAGGCCTTCGGCGTCTTTCCCTTCGAGATGGGGTATGCTTCGGCCATCGCCTGGGTCCTCTTCCTCATCCTGTTTGCCCTCACCTACCTGCAGTGGACCCTGCGCAAGCGGTGGGTGGTGGAGGAAGCATGAGGCTTTTGGGGAGGCTCTGGGATTCCCTCGTCTACCTGGTCCTCCTGGCCGGGGGACTGAGCATGCTGGTGCCCTTCTTCTGGATGGTCTCCACCAGTCTGAAGGCGCCGGGGGCGGTTTTTGACCTCCCTGTGGAGGTCTGGCCCAAGGAGCTCCACTGGGAAAACTACCAGCGGGTCCTCACCAGCGTGCCTTTCGGCCGCTGGTACCTGAACTCCTTGGTGGTGGCCTTGGACCTCACCTTCTTAAACCTGACCAGCGGGGCTATGGCGGGTTATGCCTTCGCCCGCTTCCGTTTTAGGGGGCAGGGGGCCTTGTTCCTCCTCTTCCTCGCCACCTTGATGATCCCCGTGCACGTGCTCATCATCCCCCTTTTCATCCTCATGCGGAACCTGGGCTGGGTGGACACCTACTACGCCCTTATTCTTCCCGGCCTCTTCGATGCCTTCGCTATCTTCCTCATGCGCCAGCACTTCCTGCACCTGCCCAGGGAGCTGGAGGAGGCGGCCATCATGGACGGGGCTACTCCCTGGCAGGTGTACTGGAAGGTGGCCCTGCCCCTGGCAGCCCCCGCCTTGGCCACCTTGGGCACCTTCACCTTTTTGGCGGGCTGGAACAGCTTCCTCTGGCCCCTTATCGTCACCAACTCCTTGGAGATGCGCCCCCTAACCGTGGGCTTGGCGGTCTTCCAGGGACAGTTTTCCACGGAGTGGACGGTACTCATGGCCGGGCTTACCCTGGGCACCATTCCGCCCATCCTGGTCTTTCTCCTGGCCCAGCGCTACTTCATCCAGGGCCTTACCCTGGGAAGCCTGAAGGGGTAGCATGCTGGATCCAACCTTTCAAGAAGCCTTGCTGGAAGCCCTGGATCGGTATCCCACGCCCTTTTACGCCTACGACTGGGGGCGGGTCCGGGCCCAGCTGGCGCGCCTGAGGGAGGCCTTCCCCTTTGCCCGTTTTTTCTACGCACTGAAGGCCAACCCCCGTCTTGGGCTTCTTCGGCGCCTCAGGGACCTTGGCCTCGGGGCCGAGGCGGTTTCCCTGGGGGAGGTGCTCCGGGCCTACCGGTCGGGCTTTGGCCCGGACCAGGTGGTGTGGAACGGCCCGGTTAAGACCCCGGAGGCCCTTACCGCCCTAAAGGGGCGGGAACCCCTTGTGGTCCTGGACTCCGAAGGGGATGTGGGGCGGGTGGCCCGGTACCTTCCCGGGGCCAGGGTGTTGTTGCGGGTGAACCCGGACCTCCCGGTGAACACCCACGGGCACCTGGCCACGGGCAGGGGGGAAAGCCAGTTTGGGGTGTTGCCAGAGGCGGTGCCGGGGCTGGTGAGAACTATCCGGGAAAAGGGGTTAACCTTTTTGGGCCTCCATCTGCACCTGGGTTCGGCCTTGAGCCGGGTGGAGGATTTCCTGGAAGGCTACGGGGTCCTCGAGGCCCTTTATCCCCAGGTGGGGCCGGTGGCGGTCTTGAACCTGGGAGGGGGCTTCGGCTTGGACCTCCCCCTGGAGGCTCTCCAAGGACCCATGAAGAGCCTGGCCCGGCTTTATGGGGCCCAGGTTTGGCTGGAGCCGGGAAGGTACCTGGTGGCCGAGGCAGGGGTCCTGGTGTCCAGGGTGGTGGGCCTGAAGGAAACCCGCAGGCGGTATGTGCTCCTGGATGCCGGGATGACCAGTCTCATCCGGCCTGCCCTTTACGGGGCCCGCCACCCCATCCTGCCCCTTTACCCTCGGGAAGGCCGGGAGGAAGGGATTTTTGACCTGGCGGGTCCCGCCTGCGAGGCAGGCGACATCCTGGCCCGGGAGGTGCGCCTGCCCGTGCCCCAGGAGGGGGAAGCCTTGGCTATCCTCGAGGCTGGAGCCTACGGGGCCAGCATGAGCCTTACCTACCTGGACACTCCAAGGCCCTTGGAGCTCCTTTGGACCGGGGCGGGGTGGGAGGTGCTTCGGACACGGGAGCCCTGGGAGCGGCTTTGGGAGGGGGAGGAGGCTTAGCCCCTTCACTCCAGCCGCCGAATCAGCTTTCCTGTTTTGCCCTCCAGGGCTAAAAGCCACCATCCCTCCTGCGGAGGGCGGGGGAGGCTTAGGCCCTTGGGCACCGCTTGCCAGGTTCCTTGCTGGTACCGGGCCACCAGCGAGGCCTGTCCGCTGTACCCGGGCAGAACCCGCCAGAGTACTCCGCCCTCCCCCCACCAGGCCCGCACCGGTCCCTGGCCCAGGCCCACCAGGCTTCCAGGACCCTGGTAGTAGGCCCAGGTGGCCGGGCTCAACACGGCGAGGCCTTCCGGGCCCACCTCCACCACCATGCCAGGAGCCAGGTAGGGAAGAAGGGGGGTGCGCACCCGCAGGGCCCGGCCGCCAACCCATAGGGTGTCCTCCTCAACCCCCTCCACCTGGCCGTAGTAACGGAGGGCGGGCCGGTTCTCCTCCTTGGCCTCGTCCCTGCGCTTTTTCCCCTCCTCGCCCTTCTTTTTCTCCCCTTCCTTCTCCTCTTCTCCCCACGCCGGGGCCAAGAAGGCCACGGCCAGGAGGAGGAGCTTAACGAGAAAGGTTCGCCGCTTCACCGCGCCACCTCGGAAGCCTCAAGCGTACCCGTAAGCCCGGGCGGGCATTTTCCAGTTCCAGCTTCCCGCCCAGCCGCTTCACCCCTTGCTCCACCAAGGCCAAGCCCAGGCCTAGCCCTTCGCGCTCTTTACGCTCCCGGAAAAAGGGCCGGGTCAGGTGGGGCAGGGCTTCTTCCGTGACTCCGGGCCCATGATCCCTCACCTCTATGACCACCTCCTCCTTTCCCCCACCAAGCCCGATCTCCACGGGGGGTGCCCCGTGGCGAAGGGCGTTTTCCAAGAGGTTATCCAGCATCCTTTCCAGCAGAAGGGGATGGGCCAGGATCCAGGCTTGCTCGGCAGGTCCTGGGTCCATCTGGCCTGGCCCTGGGCCGCCTTCCTTGGAGGGAAGGCGCCGAAACCGCACTCCCGCCTGACCTTTCAGGTAGTCCCTCAGAAAGCTCGTAAGCTCCAGGGGCAGCAGGTCCACCTCCAGGTCCCCCTCCGCCCGGCTCAAGGCCAGGAGTCCCTCGAGGGTCCTTTCCATGCGGGCCAAGGCGCCTTCCAGGTGGGGGAGAACCTGTTCCAGGGGAAGAAGGCCTCCCTTGAGTGCCTCCACCTGGCTCCGTAGCACCGCCAGGGGGCTCCGAAGCTCGTGGGATGCGTAGCGGGTGAGGAGCTTTTCCCGTTCCAGCGCTCCCCGCACCGCTTCCACCAGGCGGTTGAAGCTATGGATGACCCGGGCGAGTTCCCGCTCCCGGACCGGGGCCAGGGGCTTGGGAAAGCGCAGGGCAGAGAGGCTTTCCACCGCTTGGGCCAGCTCCTGGAGAGGCCTGGAAAGAACCCCGGCGAAGTAGGACCCGAGAAGGGCGGCTAGGAGCAGCAGGGGCAAGAGGAGGCTCAGGCTTGCCCTGAGGTAGGTGCCAAGGGCTCGCCGGTACTCCTCAACCCGGAGGTGGACCTCCAGCACGTACTCCTTCCAGGGGACCTTGGCCGTGCGCCAGGCCTCTCCTTCCTTGGGGGCGAAGCCTCCTTCCAGAACGGGCACTCCATCCCGGGAAAGACGGAAGCCGAAGACGTAGTGGGTTCCCAGGAAGACATCCCCCTGCCTGAGCCTGGGGCCTGTTTCGGTGATTTCCAACGCTTTCAGGACCCGCCCCGTGACCTCCGAGAGATCCAAGGCGATGTCCCGCTCCACCAGGTTACGAAAGACCAGGTACCCCAGCAGGAGGGAGAGGAGGCCGATGGCGGCGGCCAAAAGGAAGAAGGCATAGGCTAAGCGCGCCCTCAGGCTCATGGCTTCCCCAGGCGGTAGCCCCCGGGTACCCGTTCCACCACCCAGGGGGCAAGGCTTTGACGGAGCTTTTGCACGTACACCCGGAGCACCGCATCCGTTTCGGCTCCCGGGAAGAGGCGCTCGAGGAGTTCCTCGCGGCTAAAAGTTCTGTCGGGGTGTTGCGCCAGAAGCTCCAGGAGGGCAAAGGCCTTGGGGGAAAGGGTCACCTCCCTCCCACCCAGGATCACCCGCCTGGCCACCAGGTCCACCTCGAGGGAACCCCTTCGCAGGATGCGCCCCTTGAAGTCGGCATGCCTGCGGGCGAGGGCCTTGATTCGGGCCAGGAGCTCCTCCAGGTGGAAGGGTTTTACCAGGTAGTCGTCCCCGCCCAGCTCCAGGCCATGGATTCGGTCCTCGAGGGCATCCCTGGCGGTGAGGAATAGGATGCCCCCGCGGAAGCCCCCTTGGCGCAGGGCCTCGGCGAAGCGGAAGCCCGCATCCTCCCCCTCGGGCAACATGATGTCCAGGATGAGGACATCGGGTTCCCCCTCGGCCAAGAGGCTCCAGGCTTCTTCCAGGTTCCTGGCCCCGAGGGCCTCGTACCGCTCCCGCCGCAAGAGGGCCAGGATGGGCTCCAGAATGCCTAGCTCGTCTTCCACCACCAAGATCCTCATGGCTTCCGGGCGTGAAGGGCTAAGGCTCCAAGAAGCCCAAGCCCACTCAAGGCTAGTGGGGCCAGGGGTGGGGGAGAGCCTTCCTTTTCCCCTTCCCTCAAAGGCCCGGGGTAGGCGGGATATTCCCACCCCTCCTTGTCCACCAGCCGGACCACGGAAGGGGAGAAGGCCTCCAGGGCTTCCTGCATGTGCTCTACCAGGCCCAAAAGCCCTATGCCCCCCACCAGGAGGAGAAGCCCCGTGGCCCAAACCCTTCCTCTCGGGAACCCGAGGCCGAGGAGGATGGCCCCCGCTCCCATCCCGGCGGCTAAGGGTGCCAGGATGCGGATACCCTCCGTGTGGTCCGTCAGAACCAGCTCTGCTAAGACGGTGAGGAAACCCAAGCCGGTGAAAAGGGCCACCATATCGGGAAATCGCTTTTGCAGCACTTCGCCCATGACCTCCCTCCCTAGTCTCGCTTGCCCCAGGCTTTTCCGTCCAGCCCGTGACAGTAGGCGCAGAAGTTGGGGGGCAGGGTGACGTTAAAGGCCTTTTCGTCCTCCGGGTTTTGGATCAGGGCCAGCTGGGCCCGCTGGAAGGCCTGGACCTTCAGGGCCTCTTGAGATGAAAGGCTTGAAACTCCCCGGTGGCAGGTGGCGCACTCCCTGGCCCCTCCTTCCTCGGCCCACTCTCCGTGGCTTGAGGTGAAGTCTCGGCCGTGGCTTTTGGGAGCGTGGCACTGGGAGCAGGAGGCGTCGCCTTTGCGGCCCCATGCGGTGAAGATGGGGTCTTTAAGGGGGCTTTGGCTTCCCCGTAGGGCAGCAGGCTGGGTTTTACCGTCGTGGCAGGTGGCGCAGAACCGTCCTAGGGAGGTGGCCCCGTGGGGCTCGAGGGCTGGGACCTGGGCCCTGCTCTTCCATACCTTGTTCTCGTCCAGGACGGTGTGGCAGGTTTCGCAGGTGCTACCCTTGGCCCCCAGGGCCGCAAAGTGGCGTTCGTGGCTGAAGACCACACGGCCCACCTCCCGGGGCAGGTAGACCTTGACCAGGTCCTGGGGTGGCTGCCACTGCCTCTTGGGCTTGATCTGTCCCTGCTCCAGCTCCACGTACTGTCCAGGCACCACCGCAAGGCCAGGGGGAAGGGGAGAGCCATCCGAGAGGAAGGCCCTGTTCTGGTCTGCGTCCCAGCGCACATAGAGGTAGCGCTCTCCCTCGCTGGCTAGGGCCAAGCCCAAAAGGAGAAGGAGCCAAAGCCGCTTCACCTTGCCACCCCCTGGCCCTTGACCCGGACCACCACCCGGTCCTGGACCCGCATGCCCATGAAGCTGGGGGCCTTGAGCCCATAGTCGCTGAGGGGGAGCTCAAACTCGGCCTCAAAGCGCAGGGTTTGCCCCCCTTGTTCCAAAGTGTAGCGGACGGGAACCGCTACCTTGCGCTCCACGCCGTGAAGGCTCAGGGTACCCTGGACTAGGCTCTGACCAGGATCAAAGCCCTGAATGTTCAGGCAGGCCCGGGGGTACCGGTCCACCTGGAACATTTCCCGGGTATGCCGGTCCCGTAAGGGTTCTGTGGAATCCCAGGCGGAAAGATCCAGGCAGACCCGTCCCTGTAGGAATCCTTTGGTAAGCTTAAAAACCACCTGCCCCTCGAGGGTAGGGTTGACCCCACGGAAAGCCCCCAGGGGAGCCCGGGCCTCGTAGAGGGTCTCCCCGCTCACCTGGTAGGTGGCGGCCGCGGCCCATCCCAGTAGGAAAAGAAGCGCTATTCCCCGCAACATCGCCTTACCTCCCACCTCGAGGTTAGAAGGAAAGCGTAAACGGGGCGTAAGCAAGGGGCGGGGCCTTGAGCCCCGCCCCCAGGCCCTTATGCCTAGCGGCCCTTAAGCTCCACCTTCTCTGCGGCGATGGTGGTTCCGGAAAGAGTCCCTTTTACCTCCACGCGGTCTCCGTTCTGCAAGAGGGTGAAGAAGTCCGCCCGGCTATAGGTTTGGTCGCGCCACTCAAAGCGGGTAGCCTCTGTGGTGGTCACGGTGTATCCCAGGAGCTGGAAGGTGTAACTGGTGGCATCCAGGTGGGAAACTGGGCCCTCCCACTCCTCCATCCCCTCGCCGTCCTGGCTGGTTTTCACCTCCACCCTGACGGCATAGTAGCGCATGTCGGCATCGGTCCGGGTGGGGTCGTACTGCACCTCCACGTAGTCCCCCACCTGGATGTCGGCGAAGGCGATGGGGCCGTCGGGGTCATCGCGTTTGAGGACGGTGGTGGCGTCCACGTAGAAGCCAAGGCTCCCCAGGGAGAAGGTATTGCCCTGGTGATCTATGGCGCTTACCGTTCCCTTGGCCTCCGCCCTGGCCGGGTAGCTCTTGGGGTACTTTACCTTCACCAGCTGGGCGTGGAAGAGGGTAGGGTCGTTGGCATCCACCTGGCCCTTGGCCTCCACGTAGGCCCCGTCAACCAAGGTGCCCACTACGTTGGCGGCGCTATAGTCCACGGTGTAGCCAAGGAGCTGGAAGGTTTTTTGGGTGGGATCGAGCCTGAGGATGGGGCCTTCCAGCTCCACCCGCCTCGAGGCTCCGAACTGGTTGTTCCCCGAGGTCTTGAACACCACCTTTGTAGCCTGAATGAGGGTACCGGAAAGGGTTCCCTTCACCTCCACCCACGCCCCCTCCCTGGGGGTTCCCACCACATGGGCTTGGCCGTAGTCCACCGTGTAGCCGTTCAGGGTGAAGTGCTTGGCCGGCTCATCCAGGTTGGTGGCCCGGCCTTCCAGCTCCACCTCGTTGTTTCCCCTGGGGTGGCGTTCAATATAAGTGGCGAGGATGCCGGTTTCTGTAGTGGTTCCCTGGACCTCCACCACATCTCCTATTGCGAGATCGGCAAGGAGCAGGGTGCGGTAGGAACCCCCCACCTTTTCATAAATCCGGGTGTTGGCATCGGTGAGGACCTGTTGGCCAAGGACCGTGAGGGTTCCGGCGTTCACGTCCAGGGCAGCGATGGGGCCTTTGAGTTCTACCTGCACCTCGAGGCTCTGGAGGCGGAGGGTGTTTCCTTGGTCAGTGCCCTGAGCCACCACCACCATACCCGGCAGGACCGAGCCGCCATAGGGTTCCCCCTCCTTGGTCAGGGATGTTCCTTGCAGGTCCAAGGGCTTCCCCAGAAGGGTGGGCTTGGTTTCCGTGCCCCCCACCACCCCCGCCACCTGGACTGCCTGGGGAATGGACCCCGAGGGGTTCAGCTGGCAGGATGCCAGGATGGCTAGGCCCAGCGCCAGCCAGACCAGCCGCGAAAAGCGCACCTCCTTAGCCATGGTTCACCTCCGGTAGCCACCCTAACCCATTCCCGTAAACGGATCGTAAACGCCCGGTACCCCACCCACCTGGGCCTAGACCTTCAGAAGGCCAAAAAGGGGCCAGTGCTCCTTGATTAGCTCCGGGTGCCACTGGACCCCCAGGAAAAGGGGATGCCCATCCAGGGCTACCGCCTCCACCAGGCCGTCCGGGGCCAGGGCGATGGGCTTTAAGCCCTCTCCCAGGTCCTTGATTCCCTGGTGGTGGTAGGAGTTCACCCGGAAGCTAGGGGGGAAGAGGCGGGCGAGGGGGCTTTCGGCCACCAGCTTCATCCCGTGGGCCAGGGCAGGAGGGGGACTTTTTTCGGTGTGCTGGATCTCCCGGAAGCCCTGGGCCTCGAGGTCCTGGTAAAGGGTTCCCCCCATGGCCACGTTCATCACCTGGATTCCCCGGCATATCCCCAGGGTGGGAAGCCCCTTCTCCGCCGCGTAGCGGGCCAGGAAGAGCTCGTGTTCGTCCCGCTCGGGGCTGACCTCGCCCAGCTTTGGATGGGGTTCCTCCCTGTAGCGATCCGGGTCCACGTCGCCCCCTCCGGGAAGAAGGAGCCCATCCAGGTGGGGAAGGATTCTTTCCAAGGCCTCCGGGCCCTGGGGTGGAAGGAGCACATAGGCCAGGCCCTGGGAGGAGAGGGCTTCCAGATAGAACTCCAAAAGGCCCCAGAATCTTTTCGCCAGGAGGCCCTCGGCCATGCGGTACTGGGTGGCGACACCGATGAAGCGCATGGCTTCATGCTACGCCAGGTGGAGGGTTGCCTGCCGGGGTGGAGGCAGTATGATGGAAGCGCTTCTATGCGGGTAGGCAAAGGAGGCAATATGGGAAGAATCCTGGCGGTGTGGGTATGGCTTAGCCTGGCCCTGGCGGTCCCGGTGACCTTCCGCTACACACCTCCTTCGGGCCTCGAGGTGCGCTCGGTAAGCCTCCGGGGCTCCTTCAACAGCTGGGGGGAAACCCCCATGCAGAAGGAGGACGGGTCCTGGGCGGTAACCGTGGACCTGGATCCAGGGGAGCACCAGTACAAGTTCTTCATCAACGGCCAGTGGCCCAGGGACATGTGCAACGATCCCACCTTCGGCACGCCCATGGTGGACCCGAAGGCGGCAGGGTGTGTGGACGATGGCTTTGGGGGTCAGAACGCCGTGATCGTGGTCCAGGCCCCGGTAGCCCCCACCCCTCCTGCGGGGCCCGTGGCCCTGGACTTCACCCATGATCCGCTGGACGCCCAGTATGTGTCCTATGCCGATGGCAAGCTTTCCGTGCGCTTCCGGGCAGGGGAGGGGGCGGTGGCGGCCGCCTGGGTGGAGGTGGAAGGAAAGAGGTTCCCCATGCACCTGCAGCTGAGTTTCCCGGGAAGCGAGGTTTGGCGTGGGACCCTGCCTGGGGGCGTGGGAGCCTACCGCATCCGGGTGCGGACCCAGGATGGGAAGGAGGAGGTGTTCGGCCCCTTTGACCCTCCCGAAAGGCCCTTTGCCGAGGTGGCCTGGGTAGGCGAGGGGGTCGGCTACCAGATCTTCCCCGAGCGCTTCTACAACGGGGATCCCAGCAACGATGCCCTGGCCCTGGAAACCGACGAGTACCGCTTTAACCAGGTGTGGCAGCGCTCCTCTGGGCCCAAGCCCCATCTTTCCCGCTGGAGCGATCCCCCCTCGCCCCTGCACTGCTGCCACCAGTACTTCGGGGGGGATCTTGCCGGGGTGCTGGCCAAGCTTCCTTACCTGAAGGCCCTGGGGGTTAGCGTCCTCTACCTGAATCCCATCTTTGATTCCGGGTCGGCCCACGGCTACGACACCCACGACTACCTCAAGGTTTCCCCCAAGTTCGGCGACAAGCCCCTCTTGCGCAAGCTGCTGGACGAGGCCCACCGCCTCGGCATGCGGGTGATCTTTGACTTCGTCCCCAACCACACTGGCCTGGGCTTTTGGGCTTTTCAGGATGTGGTAAAAAGGGGTCCCCGTTCCCCTTACTGGAACTGGTACTTCATCAAGCGGTGGCCCTTTGTGCCGGGTGACGGATCGGCCTACGAGGGATGGTGGGGGTTAGGGAGCCTGCCCAAGCTGAACACCGCAAACCCCGGGGTGAAGCGCTACCTGATCGAGGTGGCTAAGTACTGGGTGCGCTTCGGCTTTGACGGGGTGCGGGTGGATGTGCCCGGGGATGTGCTCAATCCTCACGCTTTCTTTAAGGAAGTGCGGGCCGAACTGAAGGCCATCAAGCCCGACGTCTACCTGGTGGCGGAAATCTGGCAGAGGGATCCTAGCTGGCTTCGGGGGGACGAGTTCGACTCCCTGATGAACTACGCCATCGGCCGGGATATTCTCCTCCGCTTTGCCAAGGGGGGAAGCCTGGCCCTGTACAACGCCCGCCGAGCCTCGGCGGACCTGGCCCGGGTTTATGCCCTTTACCCGGAGGCGGTGGCGGGGATGGGCTTCAACTTGATCACTTCCCACGACACGGCCCGCCTCCTTACCGAGCTTGGGGGCGGGGGCCTGAAGGACGTTCCCAGCCCGGAAGCCAGGGCCCGGCAGCGGCTTGCGGCGGCCATGCTCTACGCCCTTCCCGGTCTCCCCGTAACCTTCCAGGGGGATGAGTGCGGTTTCACCGGGGAAAGGCCAGCCGACCCCCCCCACGAGCTCAACCGGTATCCCTTCCAGTGGGAGAAATGCCATGGGGAAACCCTGGCCTTTTACCAGGAGCTGGCGGAGCTGCGCCAGGAGCTTGCGGCCCTCAGGAGCGCCGTGTTCCGGACCTACTTCGGAGAGGGCCACCTTCTGGCCTTCTTCCGGGGGGAGCCGGGAGAAGGGGAGGTGCTTGCCGCCTTCAATAACGGGGTGGAGGCTGCCACCTTGCCCTTGCCTCCTGGGGGCTGGCGGGATCCCCTCGAGGGGCGCACCTACCGAAAGGAAGTGAACCTGCCCCCCCTGGGCTTCCGGTACCTGGTCCACCTGGGGCGGTAGTCTTTTCGCCCTGCCCCCTCGGAAAAACTCCTACCGGTCCTCCGGTAGGAGTTTCCCGTCTCGTTCGGGCGGTTATCGGGCGGTTTAGCTAGGGTTTTTTGGGGGCATGGGCTGCTGGTGCCGTGGCCTTAACCGTCACCAAATTGCCGTCCTTGCCGATGGCCACATGGCGGTTCTTAAGCAGGATGGCCAGGGTGTAGGTGCTCTTCCCAATGTGCACCCGCAGGGCCTCGAGGCTACTGGCCTTTCCCACCACAGCGTAGCGGTAGCTCTTCCCGTGGGGCAAGGCGAAGACCACGTAGGCTGCCTTGGCCAGCTCCTCGGCGCTCGGCAACATGCCCTTGCCCGTCTGCCACACCGCCAGGCCCTGGGCATCTTCCAGGACGATGGCCGTACCCGGGGGCAGTGCCCTCGGCGGGAACACGCTGGACACCTTGAGGCCGCCACCCATGGGCGCTGCCAGGGCCAGAGCCGAAACCATAAGGAACCCAAGCATCCGTTTCATCCCTTCACCTCCGGAGCCTACGCTCCAAGGTCCATTGAAGGGGAAGAGGCTGAAGGGGGCCTGAAGAGCAGGCGGATCCGGAACCCGCCCTCCTGGGCAAGGTGGAGATCCGCTCCCAAGGCCTCGGCCACCTGGCGCACCACCCTCAGGCCCAAGCCCTCCCGGGCCCTGGGGGATGGTCCCGGTCCCTCATCTTGGACCTCCAGGTAAGCCTGCCCATCCGTGGTCCCCGTCCGCACGTACACCGTACCTTGGCCGTGAAGGAGGGCGTTGTGGACCAGGTTGTTCAAGGCCCTCTCCAAGAGGCGGGGATCGGCCACGGCTTTGGCCGGTTGGGTTTCCAGGATGAGTTCCCGCCCCCTGGCCACCGCCAAGGGTTGGAAGCGGTCGAAGGCCAGACCCGCCAGCTCGGGGAGGTCCACCTCCACCAGGCGCAGGTCCTGGGACTGGGTTCGGGAGAGGGCGAGGAGGTTTTCCGCCAGGGCCTCGAGGCGCTCCGCCTGGACCTTTAGCTTGGCCAGAGCGTCCCGTTCCAAGTGGGGAGCCTTGAGCAGGCGCTCCAACCCCACCCGAAAGGCGGCAATGGGGGTGCGCAGTTCATGGCTGGCCAAGGCCAGGAAGGCCTGCTCCCGCTCTCGTTCCGCCTTAAGGGTGCGCAGGAGCTTGGCAAAGGCCTGGGCAAGGCGGGCCACCTCGTCACGGCCCCCCGGGGGCTCCAACACCTGGAAGCGCATGGCCCCGTCGGCCAAGCGGCGCAAGGGGCTGAGGGCCAGTCCCGCCAGGAAGTAGGCCAGCACCCCGGTGAGCACTCCCACCAGGAAGAGAAGGGGCAGGCCCAGGCGTAGGTAAAGGAGGGCCAGGTGTTCCACCACGCCCAGGGGCTGGGCCACCACCAAGCGGTACTCTTGGCTCTCGAGGGTATAGATGCGCCAACCCGCCAGGCTTTGGGGGGTTTTGCCCTGGACCGAGCGTAGAAGAAGGGGAGGAGCAGAAAGCCCACCCGACCAAACCAGTTCTCCCTTGCGGTAGAGCCAGGCTGCTCCCGGGAGTTCACCTGCCAGCACCTCCTGCTCCACCTCAGGGGGCACCAGGTGGTCGGGCTCTTTCCGAACGGTTTCCAGGAGGACCTTGGCCTGGAGCTTTAGGGTGTGGTCCACCTCGGCCAGGGCCAAGCGAACCAGGAACAGGCTGGAAAGCCAAAGCCCCAACCCCAGCCCCGAGAGGGCCAGGGCTGCGGTGATCAAGGCCAGGCGAAGGCGCAAGCTCATCCGGGAACACGGTAGCCTAGGCCCCGGATGGTTTCAATGACCTCCTCGCCCAGCTTCTTGCGGAGGTTCTTCACATAGACCTCCACCAGGTTGGACTCCCCCTCGTAGCCGGGCCCCCAGATCCGCTCCAGGATTTCCTCCTTGGAGAAAACCCTTCCGCGGTTAAGGACGAGGAGTTCCAGCACCTGGTATTCCTTAGCGGTGAGGCCAACGGGAAGGCCGGCCTTGAGGACCCTCCGGGCCTCCACCTCCAGGACTACTTCTCCCACTTCCACCCGCCTGGGCCGCACCTCTCCCCTGCGGAGGAGGGCCCGTATACGGGCAACCAGTTCGGAAAGGGCGAAGGGCTTGGTCAGGTAGTCCTCGCCCAGCTCGAGGCCGTGGAGCCGGTCGTCCAGGGCATCCTTGGCGGTCAGGAAGAGGATGGGTTGGGTGAAGCCCGCCTCCCGCAGGGTATGGGCCAGGTGGAATCCCGCCTCTTCCCCTTCGGGAAGGCGCACATCCAACACCAGGGCCTGGAAAGGAAGATCCCACAAGGCCTCCCAGGCCTCCTCTTGGGAGGTGGCCCAGACCACCTGGAAGCCATGTTCTTCCAGGGCCTGGGCTACGGTCCTTCCCAAGTCGGGATCGTCCTCCAACAGGAGAAGCCTAGTACCCATTAAAGCTTCAAAGTCTGCCGCAGGGCATAGACCTTCTCGGGCGTAAGTTTCTTGGCCCGCTCCTTTTTCACCTCATCCGCGGTGTAAGGCTTGAACCCGGCCGGAGGTTTGTTGCCGAAGGCAGTGGTGATGTAGTTAAGGATGGCAGCGATTTGATCGTCTTTAAGTTGGGGCCCCCAGGCGGGCATGGACCCGTTGTACGTCTGACCCTTCACCTTGATCTGTCCCTGCAGGCCAAACAGCACCACATTCAGGAGATAGGTCCGTCCATCCTTCTTGGCCAGGATCTCGGGCACATGCCCAGCCAGCGGGGGGAAGGCCCCGGGTAGGCCCTGGCCATTGGCTTGGTGGCAGCTGGCGCAGTACTGTCCGAAAAGGGCCTGTCCGCTTTGTGCCGTGGCCAAACCGAGGAGAACCACCAAGGCCGCTAAGCCCAGCTTCCTCATATTTCACCTCCAGGATTTCAGGGTACTCCAAGAGCTGAAGGGGAAATGAAACCTCCCTGACAAGGGTCTTGGAGGTATCCTTAGGGCATGGGGCTTTTAGGCACGCCTAAACCCCGGCCATGGTGGTGGTACCTGGGCCCGGGGTTTCTTGTTTCCGTGGGGTATATGGACCCTGGAAACTGGGCCACGAGCCTCGAGGCGGGAAGCCGGTATGGCTACCGACTCCTCTTCGTGGTAACCCTCTCCAGCGCCATGGCCGTTCTCTTTCAGGCCATCGCCGCCCGGCTCGGGGTGGCCACGGGGAAGGATCTCGCCGAACATATGCGGGCGCACTATCCCGGGGCCTGGGGGCGCTTTCTTTTTCTCACCGCCTTCCTGGCCATGGTGGCCACGGACCTGGCCGAGTTCATGGGGATGGCGGTGGCCTTAAACCTTCTGTTTGGCCTTCCCCTGGTCCTGGCCGCCTGGCTTACGGTTCTCGATGTGTTCCTGATCCTTTACCTGGAACGCTTTGGTTTCCGGGCCCTGGAGTGGGCCATCACCGCCCTGGTAGCCGTAATCGGCCTGGCCTATGTGGTGGAGGTAGTCTTGGCTAGACCCCCGGCCCTGGAACTGGTCCGGCACCTTTTCCTTCCCAACGCTGTCTTGGGGGATGCCGGGGCCCTTTATGTGGCCTTGGGCATCCTCGGGGCCACGGTGATGCCCCATAACCTTTTCCTGCACTCCGCCCAGGTGAAGACCCGGCTGGGGGAAGGGAGGAAGCGGGTGTATCGATTCCTCCTCCTGGACACGGTGCTGGCCCTGTCGGGGGCCTGGCTGGTTAACGCCGCCATCCTGGTGGTGGCAGCCAGCGTTTTTCACACCCATGGCTTGGTCATTCGGGACCTTGGGGAGGCCTACCACACTTTGGTTCCCCTGTTGGGGCCCTTGGCGGCGTTCGCCTTCGGCATAGGCCTCCTGGCCAGCGGCCTCTCCAGCACCGTTACCGGCACCTTGGCCATGCAGGTGGTGGTGGAGGGTTTTCTGGGGGCTAAGGCCAACCGGGCCCGGCTACGGCTTCTGACCCGGATTTTGGCGGTACTCCCAGCCTCCCTGGCCCTCACCCTCCACGCCTCCCCCATGGCCCTCATCGTCTTCTCCCAGGTGCTCCTTTCCCTGCAGCTTCCCTTCACCCTCTTCCCGCTCATGCGGTTCAGCGGGGACCCCAACCTGATGGGTTCCTTGCTGGGACCTTCCTGGCTCCGTCTCCTGGGATGGGGGGCAACTTTTCTGGTGCTGGGCCTTAACCTCTACCTCCTCAAGCAGGCGCTGGGTTCATGAGAGGGCAGAAGCCAACAGGGAAGGATTTGGGGCAACCAGGGCTCGAGGGGAGAGGGGTGATCTACGGGGGAGTTCTGCAAGCGTTACCTTGAGCCCTGCTTCAGGCCAACTTCAGGGTTTGGCCTTTTCCTGAGGGCATGAGGCCTATAGCCTTGCTCCCGCTCCTCGGGTTGCTGGCCCTCGCCTGGGCAAAAGGCCCCTTGGACAAGGGTGTGGTCATCGCTGATGCGGTCAACCACCGTTTGGTGGAGCTCGCTGGGAAGGGGAGGCTTGTTCGGGTGATTAACCTGCTGAGACCGTTCCGGTATACGGATGACGTCTTCGTGGCCCCCGGGGGGTCGGTGGCGTACATTACCGATCCCGAGGTGGATGCGGTGGGTGCGGTGGGCTATCCAGCGGGACGATTGCTTTGGCTCTACGGGCGGCCGGGCCACCCCGGAGCGGGACCGGGTCAGCTGGACAATCCCGATGACCTGGTGCCCTTGCCCTCGGGCCTGCTGGCCCTGGCGGACATCCGAAACTGCCGCATTCTCCTTTTTAGCCGGGAAGGAAAACTACAGAAGGTTCTGGGCCGGACAGGGGTCTACCGCAACGCCGATGGGTTTTTCAATAAGCCCAATGGTGCTTTCCCCTTGGGGAAGGACAGGCTTCTGGTCACGGAGATCGCTGGGCATGACCTGGCGGTGGTGGACCTACAGGGCCACCGACTTGCCACCATTTCCCTTCCTGTGCACTACCCTTCCGACGCCAACCTGACGCCCTGGGGCACGGTTTTGGTGGTGGACTGGTGGTCCCCAGGGGCCGTGGTGGAGGTGGACCTTAAGGGGCACCTCCTCTGGCGCTACGCCCCTGAGGGGAAGGAGGAGCACCTCAACCATCCCTCGGTGGCCCTGGGCTTGAGGAATGGACTTGTGGTCCTTACCGACGACTGGCGACACCGGGTTCTGGTGGTGGACCGCAAGGAAAACCGGGTGGTCTTCCAGTACGGTAGGACCGACACTCCCGGCAGCGATCCGGGCTTCCTCCGGTATCCTGACGGCCTGGACCTTATCCGCTAGGGTGGAGATCATGCTGGCCTTACTTCTGGCTTTGGCCCCCTTACCTTTGGTGGAGGGGTATGCCCCACCGAAACCCCTGCCCCAGGAGCCCTTGCCCTCCTTGACCCTGCGACTTCCCCAGGTGCTGAGGGCAAACTACCTGGGCAACGGTTATATGGAGGTGGGGTACGTCCTCCTTCAGGTCGCCCCTGGGGAAGCATCCCCTGCCAATCTTCTTCGCCTGGCCCAGGAGGCGGTGAGGGGTGCCCTCGAGGCCCGGGTAAGCTTGGCCGAGGTGGATCTGGCCATCTACCCCGCTCCCTACGCGGGTCCAAAGGACCTCCCCCTCTTTACCGCCAGCGTGCCGAAGGCCCGCGCGCCCGAGTTTTTGGCTTTAAGGACGCCCCTCGGCTACGATCGCCTCTGGTTGAACCCTGGGATCCGTCAGGAGAAGCCCTTGGAGGCCATTCTGGAGGACCGCCCTCGGTACGAGGGCCCCGAGGCCTACCGGGCCAAGGAGAGGGCCGAGCAAATCCTTGCCAGCCGGGTAGGCCACCGGGGAGGTGTCCTCTACCACGGCAACCCTGGGCGTCCCTACGTGGCCCTTACCTTTGACGATGCTCCCCATCCCCTTTTTACCCCTCTCCTTTTGGATTTGCTCAAGCGGGAAGGGATTAAGGCCACCTTCTTCGTGATCGGGCGGAACGCCGAAGCCTATCCCTACTTCATCCGGGATCTGGTGGCGGCGGGGCACGAGCTGGGCAACCACACCTACCACCACGTCCACCTTCCGGGGCTTGAGCCAAGTGAGATCCGGAAGGAACTGCTCCTTTGCAACCAGGTCCTGGAACGCCTTACTGGGGTCGTTCCCCGGTACTTCCGCCCACCCGGGGGCCGGTACGACCGCACGGTGCTCCAGGTGGCCCGGGACCTGGGCCTGACCACGGTTTTCTGGACCGATGATCCCGGGGACTATGCGGGGCTTTCCCTCCCCGTCCTGGAAAAGCGCCTCGAGGACCACCTCCGCCCGGGAGGCATCGTTCTTCTTCACGACAACGTGGCCAACACCCTTAGGGTCCTTCCTGTCTTCATCCGTAAGGCCCGGGCCCAGGGGCTCGCCTTGGGTACGGTGGAGGGCCTGGTACTAGCCCAGCGATGACGCTCTCGGCGCGGAGCCTGGTCCTGGATGCCTTTCGGGGGCTCACCGTGGCCCTCATGCTTTTCGTCAACAACCTTCCCCCGGGGGCACCCCCGTACCTGGAACACGGCCCCTTCGGCGGAAGCGTCTACCTCGCCGACCTGGTCTTCCCCTGGTACCTCCTGGCCATGGGGGCCGCCATCCCTTTTAGCCGCGCCAGCGCCCTAAGGAGGGGCGTGGCCGAGTGGCTCTACGAACTCCGTATTCTTCGCCGGGTCGTTCTTTTGTTCCTCCTAGGCCTGGGTCTCACCAGTTTGCAGATGGGTCGGTGGGTCTTTGCCTTGGACGTCCTGCAGCTTCTGGCCCTGGCCTACTGGCTTGGGGCTTGGCTTTATGATCTTCCTCTCCTCCGCCGTACCCTTCTTGCCCTGTTCCTCATGGTCGCTTACGGGGCGGCCATTCTCCTGGTTCCCGTACCCGGAGTAGGGCCGGGGATCTTTGCCGAGGACCGAAACCTGCTCCTCCATCTGAACCGCACCTATCTGATGCCCTTGGGCTTAAGGGGGCTTCCTTCCGCCATACCCACGGGCGCCTTCGTCCTTTTGGCCACGGGCTTGGGGGAGGCCCTCATGAAAGGGCGAAGCCTCTGGCCGTGGGGGGTACTGGGCCTTGTTGGGGGACTAGTTTTCCTGCCCTTTCTTCCACCCGATAAGACCTACTGGACTCCCACCTACCTCCTCCCAACCCTGTTCCTGGGGGCCTTGACCCTGGAGGTCCTTAAGCGCCTGCCCCGGGGTATCCTCCAGCCCCTGCGCCCGTTTGGGGCCAACCCCCTCTTGGCCTATGTCCTCCCCCTGGCCCTCAAGCTCACCTGGCTCCGGGGGTTTTGGAGCTTGCTCCTGGGAACCTTCTTGGCGCATGGGGGGCCTGCTGGGGGATACCTTTTCACCCTCAGCTATATCCTGTTCTGGTGGCTGGTCTTCTGGGTTCTGGACCGGCTGGGGCTATACCTTCGCCTTTAGCCTCGAGGGGGCCTTTCACCCTCGACCGGCGGTTTGGGCTGAGGAGCGTGGGGAACCGCTTGTGGATCCTCCTTCTCCGTTTTGGGTTCCTCGGCCAGGCCCTCCACGCTTTTCTTGAACTCCCGCACCGATTGCCCTAGGCCTCGGGCCAGCTCAGGCAACTTCCTCGGCCCAAACAGGAGAAGGGCTACCACCAGGATGGCCACCAACTGCGCTGGGCTGTCAATCATAGCCCTACCTTAGGCCGGGAAACTGAATCCCACCTGAAGCCCGCGCCTTTGCGGGGGAGAGCCTAAACCTTGGTGGCTTGACCCTGGGTCGCTTCGGGGATTGAGCCCAAAGGGGGGTCTGCTCTCGGCTTGATCAGCTATGCGGGTGCCCCTACGGCTGTAGGTGACCGGGATTAAGGCATAAAGATGTGAGAGAAGGTCTGCAAAAAGCCCTGCAGTTCAGGGGGTCGGGGATCCCATTGGGGTTAAGGGGTTCATCATGGTGTTATGGCCGAGCATGTCCGGGAAGTTTTGGGAGACCCCACCACTGTGTTCTTTACCCTTCTCCGCGTGGCTGTGGTTTACCTGGTTCTCCTTGGGTACCTCCGGCTGAGCGGGAAGCGGGTCTTAGGCCAGATGACCCCGTTGGACCTTCTTACCCTCTTACTGCTATCCAACGTGGTGCAAAATGCCATGATCGGCCCGGACAACAGCCTCGTGGGTGGGTTGCTGGGGGCTGGACTGCTGCTGGCCTTGGACCGGCTCCTCTCTCAAAGTCCCCTGCGGCGGAGCTTTCTCGGGCACCCGACCCTTTTGGTCCATGATGGAAAGCCTATCCCCGAGAACCTTCTGCGGGAAGGAGTGGACCTCGAGGAGCTCATGGCTGCCCTTCGCGAGCACGGCGTAGGGCACCTCGAGGACGTGCTGAGCGCTGTGTTGGAAGTGGACGGCACCATCAGCGTGGTACCCAGGGATCACCTCTTGCCCAAGCGCCTTAGGAAGGTACGCTCCAGCCGAAACCGCTAGGGGGCCATGGGCGGGTTGGAGGCGGGAGTAAAAAGCTCGTTCTTCCGCACAAAGGCCTCCATGAAGCGCCCGAGAATCTCCATCTGGCTACGATGGGCTTTAAGGGCTTGCAGTTTCCTTGCCTCCTCCTCCGGAGTGAGGTCCAGGCGCTGCCAGCCGAGGTGCCGGCCCCTGGGAGGCGGTTCCAGATAGAGCCCGGGATGGAGGCCTTTGGGCAAGGGCCACTCCAGCCCCCCGTGGACGATGTAGAAACGGAGCCGGGAGAGCCATCCTCGCTCCCCTAGGCGCCTCAAGGCCATGTAGGCCGTGGCGCGGTGGTCCACGTGGGCATCCTCGAGGGCGGGCGCCACCACGATATCCGGGGCAACCCGCTCCAGGATACGTCGCAAGTCCGTTTCCCAGGCCTCCCCCGTGTAGGGGGCCCCTGGGGAGACGGTGCCGGGGTAGGCCACGTGATCCAGGCGAGTGGCAGGGGAGCGGTAGGGGGTGAAAAAGTTTTCCAGGAACAGGTGAAGTAGACCCCGGTCCGGATATCCCAGGAAGAAGAGGTGGTTCTCGGGAACCCCTAAGGTGCGGGCCGCCGCCTTGGCTTCCCCAAGGCGCCTTTCCGCCAGTTTCCTAAGGTCTTCAGGCCTGGGCCTGAGGGTACGGTCCAAGAGAGCGGCGTCCCACTGGAAGCCATCCCCCAGGGTCATCCAGGCGATGAACACCTGTCCTCCTGAGGCCTGTACCTTCTGGATCAGGCCACCCGCAGCCAGGGTTTCGTCATCGGGGTGGGGGGCCAAGACCAGGAGCCTCTGCCGGAACGACCCTTCCCAGGGAGTTAAGGCACCAACCCGGCCCCGATAGTACCATGCATACCCCTGTTGAAGAAGCCAAGGTGCGTTGATGACCAAGGCTGTCAGCAGGATTAGAAAAACGAAAAAACCAATGGCCATCCGCCGCCCCACAGCTTCAACCTAACACGGAACACTTTCCGGGGTAGAGGTCGGGGTTTCAGGTGGGCTACAGACAGGCGGACCACGCTAAGGGTGGAGGTGAGGTGGTTATGCTCAGGCGGTTGTGGATGGTAGCAGCAACGTTGGTTTTGGCTCTGGCCCAGGCCCAGGTTCAACCTCCAGACCCTGCCCAGTTTGGCTTTCCCACCGTGACGGCAAGCCTTATCGTCCAGCCGTGGGATTACATGCGCCTTGGGCTGGGCGGCTTGGTTCTCACAGTACCCTCTGGGGCCTTCGGACAGGATCCTGTGCGGCTGGAAATCCTGACCGGGGACCCTGCTTACTGGCAGGCCTACGCTCCCCAGGGGGAAAAGGTGGTCTTTGCCTTTGCCCTGCGGGTTACCGATCTCAAGACCGGACAAAGGATCCTGCGCTTTGCCAAGCCTCTACACTTTTCTTACTATGGCCCCGCCATTACGCCTGATTCCCACTACCTGGATGTGAGCCTGACCAGTCCCCCTAGCGTGGCCCCCAATCCGGTGAAGCCCAACGTGGAGATCTTTCCCCTGGGGCCAAGGCATCGCAACGGACGGCTTTCCCATCCTATCGTGGGGGCCGGTGTGGGCTGGCTGGTGACTTCCCCCGCTACTACTTCTAGGTGAGGTCCCCATGTCCCGGCAGCACGCAGCCCTGGTCCTGGCGCTGGTGGCGCTTTCGGGCGGCATGCTTTGGTGGGCTCTGGATCGGGCCGATGGACAGGGCAGTGCACCGCCGCCACCCCCTTTGTCCGGAAACCTGCAAGGGCTTCTTCCGGATGAGGCCAACACGGTGGAGATCGCTGCCCGCTACGGCCCGGGGGTGGTTCTGGTGCAAAGCTTCCTTCCCGGACAAACCCTGCCCCCTAACGTGCCGCCCCAGTTTGCCCCCTTTTTCGCTCCCTTTCTCCAGCCTCCGCAGGTGGGTACGGGATCCGGGTTCTTTGTGGACCTCAAAGGTTACATCCTCACTAACTATCACGTGGTGCAGGGGGCGGAACGCATCCAGGTACGCCTTCAAGGGGATCCCAGGGCGTATCCCGCTTGGGTGGTGGGCTCCGTACCCTCCTTGGACTTGGCCCTGCTCAAAACCGATGCCAAGCCCCCTGTGGTGTTGCCCCTTGGGGACTCAGACAGGGTCTTGGTGGGCCAGAAGGCCATCGCTATCGGCAATCCCTTTGGCTTGGAGTTTACCGTGACCACCGGGGTGATCTCCGCCATCCGGCAAAACCCCGGGGCCGTGGATCCCTTGGTGCCCAAGCTTCTCCAGACCGATGCCCCTATCAATCCGGGAAACTCCGGTGGGCCCCTATTGGATTCCCGGGGTGAGGTGATCGGAGTGAATACCGCAATCCTTTCCCCCACGGGGCAGGTGGGAGCGCCCCAGTATTCCGGGGTAGGCTTCGCCATCCCCATCAACTTGGTGAAGGAGTGGCTACCCGCCATGAAGGCGGGGAGGCAGGTCACAGAAGGGGAGGTCTTGGCCAGGAGGCCGAGGCTAGGGGTAGAGGTTCTTCCCCTGAGCGCCCTGCCACCCACCTTGCGGGCCCAGTACCGTTTTCCGGACCAGGGTCTTTTGGTTCAGAAGGTGGCCCCGGGTTCCCCTGCCGCCTTAGCAGGACTAAAGGGGGCGAGCCGCTTTGTTACGCTGGCCGATCCGGCGAGCGGGCAAGGCCTTCGGGTGGGGGTGGACGGCGACGTGATCCTCGAGGCTAACGGGAACTCCCTGGACCAGCCATGGGACCTGCAGAACCTCTTGGCCAACCTGGGTCCAGGCGAGACGGTGGTCCTAAAGGTTTGGCGGCAGGGTCGGATCCTGCAGGTCCGGGTGATGCCGGAAAGGGGTAGGTGATGGATTTCGGTAGCCTGATCAACAACCTCTTCTGGCTTTTCCTCGTCTTTGCCTTCTTGAGCCCCTATTTCCAGCGCCAGGCCCTCGAGGCCGCCCGCACCCGGCAGATCCTAAGCCTTGAAAGGAAGCGGGGAAGCCGGGTCATCACCCTGATCCACCGCCAAGAGGCCATCAATCTTCTCGGGATTCCCGTGGCCCGGTACATTGACGTGGACGACTCCGAGGAGGTGCTAAGGGCCATCCGCCTCACGGATCCCGGTATGCCCATCGACCTCGTTCTCCACACCCCCGGGGGGTTGGTCCTGGCGGCGGAGCAGATTGCCCTGGCTCTCCTGAAACACCCGGCCAAGGTAACCGTCTTCGTTCCCCACTATGCCATGTCTGGGGGAACGTTAATCGCCCTGGCCGCCGATGAAATCATCATGGATGAGAACGCGGTCCTGGGCCCAGTGGATCCGCAGATCGGAGAGTATCCGGCGGCGAGCCTCCTTGCCCTGGTTCAGAGCAAGCCCCTGGATAAGATCGAGGATGCTACCCTCATTAGGGCAGACATGGCTGCCAAGGCCATCAAACAGGTGGCGGAACTGGCAGAAAAGCTTCTGGCAAAGCACATGGACCCGGAGAGGGCCGCCACCACTGCCCGCCTCCTTTCCCAAGGCACCTGGACCCACGATTACCCCATCACGGTGGAAGAGGCCAGGGGACTCGGCCTTCCTGCATCCACCAGTATGCCTCGGGAGGTGTACGCCCTTATGAGCCTGTACCCCCAGACCCAGATTCGGCGACCCAGCGTGCAGTACATTCCCCTTCCCTATACCAAAGGGGGTCAAGAATGAGACGGAAACAGGAACCGTTAGGCCTTACCCAGACCATTCTTCTGGCGCTTCTTGTGGCCTTTGCAGGCACCACTTTTTACTTTGCCCTCAACTACCTGGCCTTGCGTGAACAGGGGGTAAGCAAGGGTTCCGCTACTGTCAACATCAGTGGCTCTATCCCTGCCCTCCCCCAGGACTTTCCTGAGAGTCTAGACCAGACCGTGGCCCTTGGTAAGGACATCTTCATGAACACCAAGGACCATCCCTTGAGCAAGGCCTATGTGGGCAACGCCCTCAGCTGCACCTCCTGCCACCTAAATGGGGGCACGGATCCCAAGGGGCTCACGTTGGTGGGCACTGCCACCGCCTTCCCCGCCTACTCCGCCCGGGAAAAGGCGGTCATCACCCTGCAAAACCGCATTGGGGACTGCTTTATGCGGAGCCTCAATGGTACCCTTCCCCCATTAGGGGGTCCGGTTCTGGTGGCCCTCGAGGCCTACATCGCTTCCCTTTCCCAGGGCATGCCCCTGCACATGAACCCCAAAAGCCCCACCGGACTCAATGCCTTAAAGCCCCTCTCGGTGGACTGGACCCGAGCGGACGCGCAACGGGGGAAGAGCCTCTACCAAGCCAAGTGTGCTGTCTGCCATGGGGCTGAGGGCCAGGGACAAGTAGGACCCCCCCTTTGGGGACCGAAATCCTACAACGCCGGTGCCGGGATGGCCAACTGGAAGAATCTGGCCGCCTTCGTCCACGGGGCCATGCCCCTGGGTAACCCCAACTTATCCCCCGACGAGGCCCGGGACATCGCCGCTTATGTGGACAGCCAGCCCCGGCCCACCTTCCGCTTACAAGAACACCTTCCTCCCTCAGGGGAGCTAGGGGTTTACACCTCCAAGGTGCTGGATGAGGTTAAGGAAGTTCAGCCGGTGAGACCATGATGGGGAGAGCCTCCGGGGACCATGCTGCTTCAGGAGGGCCCGTTACCCATTTGGTGGTCTTGGGGATCAGCGGGGACCTGGCCCGGCGCCTTCTTGTGCCAGCCCTCGTGAGGCTCCAAGGGCAGGGTCAGCTTCCTCCCCTGAGGATATGGGGGTTTGGCGCAGAGAGCTGGGACACCGGGGAGCTTCTTGCCCACCTCGAGGCAGCCCTCCGGGAAAAGCCGGGTCTGGACCTTTCTGCCTGGCAGCGGCTGAAGGGATCCATCCGCTACCGGAACGCGGAGATCTCCCCGGAAGGGCTTTCCCCGTTGCGCCACCTGGAGGGGCCGGCCCTCTTCTACCTGGCCCTGCCCCCAAGCCTCTTTCCAAAGGCGGTGTTGGCCTTGGGTGAGCTCAATCTGGCCCAGGAAAACACGGGTTGGAGGCGGATTGCTGTGGAAAAACCCTTCGGCTACGACTTGGCTTCCGCACAGGCCTTGAACCGGCTTCTCCAACGCTACTTTCGGGAAGACCAGATCCTCAGGGTAGACCACTTCCTGGGCAAGACCTCCGTGACCAATCTCCTGGAGCTTCGCTATCGGAACCCTTCCCTTGAAGCCTTGTGGGAGCGGAAGGGAGTCGCCTGGGTAGAGATCACCTATGCGGAGACCTTGGGCCTCGAGGGAAGAGCCCGTTATTACGAGCAGGCCGGGGCTTTACGGGACATGCTTCAGAACCACCTGCTCCAACTCCTGGCCCTGGTGGTCATGGAACCCCCTTCCCGTCTGGAAGCCGCCTCCATTCGCGCCCAGAGGGCGGAGGCCCTGCGGTCGGTGCAGACGGCGGAGCCCCGCCTGGTCGTCCGCGGCCAGTACCAGGGTTACCTGGAAGAGCCCAGGGTGGCCCCGGATTCCCCGCGCGAAACCTTTGTGGCCGTAAGGCTTGCTACCCATGCTCCCAGGTGGCTTGGCGTACCTTTCTACCTGCGGAGCGGCAAACGACTAGCGGCGCGGTCCGGCTTCATCTTCCTGGCTTTTCATCCCTCCCCCGAGGGCCAAAGGGGTGGGCTTCTCCTTCGCCTGAGCCCAGAGGTGGGACTGGATCTGACCCTGCTGGGAAGGGGCAAGCCGGAAACCCTTTCCTTCCGGCTGGGGCCCGAGCCCGAGTTCGACGCCTACGAGGAAGTGCTCCTTGCCGCCTTATCCGGGGACCTCACTCCTTTTCCTTCCCAGGAGGAGGTGGAGGAGGCCTGGCGCGTCCTTGACCCCGTGCTGAAGGCTTGGGAAGAGGGGGAACCCGAGGTCTATCCCCAGGGAAGCGAGGGCCCTGGGGGCCAGATGGGGATCCTGAAGCCTGGCCATGCCTGGGTTTCCCTAAGGGGGTGAAGATGCTGGGGTTGATAGGGCTGGGACGCATGGGTTTGAGCATGGCCAAGAGGTGGCGGGCCCGGAGTCTTCCGGTGGTGGGGTATGACCCGGATCTGGAGGCTCAGGCTCGGGCCAGGAAAGAGGGGATAAGGGTAGCCTCGAGTTTGGCGGACCTCGCGGGCCAGCTTACTTCGCCTAAAACCTTCTGGCTCATGGTGCCAGCTGGGGCTGTGGATAGCGTTCTTGAGGGTTTGGCTCCTTACCTTTCTCCTGAGGATCTGGTGGTGGATGGGGGGAACTCCTTCTACCGGGAAAGCCAGCGTCGGGGGGAAGCCCTAGCCCAAAAGGGAGTGGGCTTCGTGGATGTGGGGGTTTCCGGGGGCCTCTGGGGGGCCAAGGAGGGTTACGGGCTTATGGTGGGAGGGGAGGCGAGATGGGTGGCCCGGCTTGAACCCTACCTGGCAGCCCTGGCCCCGGAGGGAGGGTGGGTGCACGCGGGGACGCTGGGCGCGGGGCACTACTCCAAGATGGTCCACAACGGGGTGGAGTACGCCCTTATGGAAGCTTATGCGGAGGGCGCAGAACTCCTCTATGCTGGCCGGGAAGAGTTGGGTTTGGATCCAGCCCGCATCCTTTCCGCCTGGCGCCAGGGGACCATCGTGAGGAGCTTCCTTCTGGACAGGCTGGCCGAGGTAGTCCAGGGCCCTTTGGAGGGGATAGCCCCGTTGGTGGAGGATTCGGGCGAGGGGCGTTGGGCGGTGGAGGAGGGCCTGCGCCGAGGGGTTGCCCTGCCGGCCATGGCCCAGGCCTTGTTCGCTCGCTGGGAAAGCCAGGGCCGGGCCGGCCTACGCTTCCGGCTCTTAGCCCTATTGCGCCGGGCCTTTGGCGGCCATGCGGTGAGGAGAGAAGATGAGGGTGAAAACCTTCCCTAGCCCGCAGGCGGCCCTGGCGGGAGCCCGTGCCTGGCTTATGGAGAACTTGCTCTACGCCTCCTGCGGGGTTTTAGCCGGAGGGGAAACCCCTCTACCCGTGTATCGGGCCCTTGCCCGGCAGGGGGTCCGCTATCCTGGGGTTTTGCTCCTGTCGGACGAGCGCTGGCTGGAACCGGGGGATCCCGGAACCAACCTCTACCGGGTAGGCCAGGCCCTGGGGCCTCTAAGGGAGCGCCTCCTTCCCTTTCCCCTGGGGCTTTCTCCTGAGCAGGCTCGGGAGTGGATGGAGGAACGGATCCGCCCTTTCTTACCCTTTGATTTTGCCCTTTTGGGGCTGGGTGAGGAAGGGCACACCGCAAGCCTTTTCCCCGGGAGTCCTGCCCTGGGGTCTTCCCGCCTGGTGGAGGTGGTGCTGGGGCCCACATACCCTTCCCTCCGCCTTACCCTCACCCCTAAGGCCCTTTCCGGCACCCGTCGGGTTCTCTTCCTGGCCCTGGGTCCGGCCAAACGGCAGGCCATCCTTCGGGTGGCCAGGGGAGAGGACCTCCCGCCTAACCGCATTCGGGCCGAAGAGAAGTGGATCTTCACCGATCAAGAGGTGTGAGCATGGAGGCCTTTGGCAAGCCGGGGATTCCGCCCACCTGGGCCAGCAGCGCAAAGGACTGGATAGGCACGGCCCTTGGGAGAAGCCGGGTCTGGTACACCCTGGGCCGCGGGATTGTCAACGAGGTTTACTGGCCCGCCACCGGCCGTCCCCAGATGCGGGACCTGGGCTTCATCGTGGCGAAAAGGGGGTTCTGGGCGGAGGTGAAGCGGGTTAACCGCTACCGCCTCGAAGCCACGCCCCTCTTCCCCACGGTGCGCGTGGTACACGAGGGCGAGGAGTACCGCCTTACCCTGGAACTGGTCCCCGATCCCCAACGGGACGTCCTGCTGATCGGTTATACCCTGGAGGGGGAAGGCTTTCGCCTGTATCCCCTCCTCGCTCCCCACCTTGGGGGAACGGGTTATGGGAACACCGCCTGGGTGAAGGAGGGCGCACTTCTGGCGGCCACGGGATCCGAGGCCCTAGCCCTCCTGGGCCCGTTCCTTAGGGGAAGCGCAGGTTATGTGGGTTTCTCGGATGGCTGGCAAGATTTTGCCCAAAACGGGGCCATGACCTGGACCTTTGCCAGGGCTGCGGATGGCAACGTGGCCCTCATGGGTGAGCTGGAGGGAAAGAAGGGCGTTATGGCCTTGGCCTTCGCCACCACCCCGGAGGGGGCCCTCACCCTAGGGCGGTCTGCCCTGGGGGAAGGTCTAGAAACGATCCAGGAAAAAGCCTCTGCCACCTGGAGCGAGATAGCCTCACCCCAGTTTCCCGGAGAGGATGAGGAACTCTTACGGGAGGCACAGGTTTCCTACCACGTCCTCAAGGTGCACGAGGACCGCACCTACCCCGGGGCCTTGGTGGCGAGCCTGTCCGTGCCCTGGGGCAATACCCGGGACGACCCTGGGGGCTACCATCTGGTTTGGAGCCGGGACCTGGTGGAGGTGGCCTTCGCCTACCTGGCCCTTGGGCAGTTCGCCGAGACCCGAGGGATCCTCACCTACCTGGCGGCTGTTCAGGCCGAGGATGGCCACTGGGCGCAGAATTTCTACCCGGATGGCCGGGCCTACTGGCAGGGCGTGCAAATGGATGAAGCCGCTTTGCCCGTCCTTCTGGCCCTAAAGTTTAGGGAGTTGGGGCAACTTTCCCCAAACGGCCCTCTCCGCCAGATGGTGCGGCGGGCAGTGGGCTTTCTGGCCCGGGAGGGTCCGGTGAGCCCCCAGGACCGCTGGGAGGAAAGCCCTGGCCTTTCCCCCTTTACCTTGGCCGTAAGCGTTGCCGCCCTGTCTGGGGCTGCCTTATACGGCTTTTTGCAGGGGGAGGAGGCGGAGTATGCGCTTTCCCTTGCGGACTGTTGGAATGTGCGCATTGAGGAATGGGGCTACGTGAAGGGTTCGGGGCTGGACCGGGCGGTAGGTGTGGAGGGCCATTATGTTCGCTTATCCCCTTCGGGTCCCCTGGGTCCCAGGGGTCGGGTTCAGGTGGCCAACCGAGCTGGCGTGGCCGTGGATGTGGCGGAGCTTCTGGGCCTGGAGTTTTTGTGGCTGGTGCGCCTGGGCCTGCGACGTCCCCAAGACCCTCGCATCGTTTCTACCCTGGCCCTGGTGGACAGGCACCTTCGGGTGGATCTTCCCACCGGCATTTTCTACCGTCGCTACCCGGAGGATGGATACGGGGAGCATGGGGATGGAAGCGCCTTTGACGGCACTGGCCAGGGCCGGGCCTGGCCCCTTCTTACCGGGGAGCGGGGAATGTACGCACTGCTTTCCGGGGAAGACCCGTGCCCCTACCTAAGGAGCATGGCCCGGGGGACCGGGCGTGGTAGGCTCATCCCTGAGCAGGTATGGGATGCGGATCCTATCCCGGAAAAGGGGCTTCTTCCGGGCCGCCCTACCGGTAGCGCCCAACCTCTTCTTTGGGCCCATGCGGAGTACTTGAAGCTCTACACGGCCTATCACCAACGGACCGGTCCCGTGGAGCGCCTAGGACGGGTGATGGAGCGCTACGAGCGGGGGTCGTCGCCGCAGGTGCGCCATTGGCGGCGGGAGGTCCCCGTTCTTCGCCTTTCCCCCACGGAACGCCTTCTGGTGGAGTGCCGCAAGCCTTTCCGGCTCCACTTGGGCTGGGAGGGATGGAAGGATCCTGAGGATGTAGAGGCGGAACCCCTGCCGTTTGGGCTCTACGGGGTTCTTTTGGACCTCGAGGATCATTCCGAGGTAAACTTCACCTTCTTTTACCCGGACGAGAACCGTTGGGAAGGAAGGGACTACCAAGTGCGGAGGGGTTAGATGGAACGGGAGGATCCCACACTAAGGCGTGAGCGGCGCTTGATCCTGGCCCTGATAGGCACCAGCATGGGTTTCGCCACACTCTCGGCACTCTTGGTGGCCAAAGACCTCATTCCCAAACCTTCGCAGACCCCCGATAAGCTTCCGCCTCAGGTAGGGGACATCCTGGTCTGCGCAACAGGTCACAAAGAGGGAGCTCCCATTGACCCCGGGAGGCTTCCCTTGGGTGGGCCCTTCGTTCTGGCCTACCCCATGGATCGCAAGACCAGGGTCATCCGAAACGGGGATGCCAAAAGCACTCCCCTGGTGGTACATCTGGACCCTGCATCCCTGGTTCCCGAAGTGCGGCAGCATGCCGTAGGGGGCGTGGTGGTCTATTCTGCGGTTTGCACCCACCTGGGTTGCATCGTGAGCCTGTGGCATCCCCAGAAGCAGTTAGCCCAATGCCCCTGCCATGGCGGGGAGTACGATCTGGCCCAGGATCGGGTGGTGGCGGGCCCGCCTCCGAGGCCGCTTCCCTTGTTGCCGGTGCGCCAAGAGGGTGGGGTTTTGGTGGTGGCGGGTCCCTTCACGGGGCCGGTGGGAGTAGTTTAGAGGAATGAGCGTTTGGGAGTTTAGCCTGGGGGTTTTCCTGGGCAGTACCCTGGCGGGGTTTCTGGGGGCACTCACGGGCCTTGGGGGAGGGGTGGTGTTGGTGCCCCTTTTGGTGCTGGTCTTCCGGGTAGACCTGCACCACGCTTTGGGGGCTTCCTTGGTGTCGGTGATCGCCACCAGCAGTGGGGCTGCTGCTGCCTATGTACGGGAAGGGTACACCAATCTCCGGCTGGGTATGTTCTTGGAGCTAGCCACCACCCTTGGGGCCCTCTTCGGTGCAGGCCTACTCGGTGTCCTGCCCAAACGGCTTGTGGCCCTGGTGTTTGGCCTTGTCTTACTTCACTCCGCCTACTTAAGCTACCAAGGTCGCCTCGAGGACCAGCCCATAGATCCCAAGGACTCGGATCCCCTGGCGAAAAGGTTGCGATTGGAAGGAGGCCTTCCCAGCCCTGAGGGAGAGCGGGCCTATGGGGTGCGCCGCCTGTTGGCGGGCCTGGGCCTTATGGGGTTGGCGGGGGTTCTCTCCGGACTTCTTGGCATCGGGTCGGGAGCCATCAAGGTGTTGGCCATGGACCGGGTTATGGGGCTTCCTTATAAGGTTTCCACCACCACTTCCAACTTCATGATCGGAGTCACGGCCGCCGCCAGCGCTGGCATTTACCTTAGGCAGGGTTACATTGACCCCAGGGTGAGCTTTCCGGTGATGCTGGGTGTACTCCTTGGCGCCTTCCTGGGAGCAAGGATCTTGCCGCGAAGCTCTACCTCGTGGTTGCGAACCCTCTTTGCCCTGGTTATCGCGGCCCTTGGCTTGCAAATGGTAGCTCAGGGGGTTGGGAAGTGAGGCGGATGGAGCGCTGGCTTTCCTGGGTCCTGCGCACGGGGGTGCTCCTTGCCGCTCTTCTGGTAAGCGTGGGGGCGCTTTGGTATCTCATGGTTGACGGGCAAAGGGAGATTCTTTGGGACTGCGCTCTGAAGGGCGTGGACGTGCATCGGGGTCTGAGCCCCACTGGGTTGATCCACCTGGGCCTTTTGCTCCTGATCCTGACCCCCGTGGCCCGAGTGGCCCTGGCCTTGGGCCTTTACCTGGAGGAGCGGGATTGGACTTTTGCTCTCATCACCTTTTGGGTGCTCCTGGTGCTTTTGGGAAGCCTTTTGGGCTACCTTTAATCTCCGTTGGGACGAGGGTTGGGATAGGGTGGTCGGCCCTTTGTTCCGGAGGTGCCAGGCTCTAGCATAAGGGGGGTTGTTGCCTATGGAAACGCCACCTGTCCGCCGCTGGTTCTTAAGCCTGGCCCTTTTCCTGCTGGCCCTTTGGGCTTTGGGCCGCCTCTACAACCTTTTGCTCTGGGTCTTCCTCGCCTTTACCCTGGCTGCTGCCTTAGATCCCTTGGTGGGACTTTTTGCCCGCAGGCTTCCCCGGCCCTCTGCCGTTTTCCTGGCCTACCTCATGGTCCTGGGGGTGATGGGCTTGGGGTTTTACCTGGCGGCACCCCTCCTGATCCTGCAGTTCCACCACCTGGGGGCACTCTTGCCCATGGTCCTCCGGTGGCTTCAGGATAACCTGGCCCTTTCCCTCCCTGACCTGGCCTCCTCCCTGGCTTCCTCCGCCCACGTGGCCGGGGATTTTCTCCTCAGGGTGGGGGAGACGGTTTCCGAGATGGTTTTGGCCCTGGTTCTTGCGGTGATGATCGCCCTCGAGCCCCACTTGGTGGCCCGGGCGGCGCCGTACCTTCCCGGGAGCGGCTGGACCGAGGTGCTGGAGGATACCTGGAAGCGCATGGGCTACTGGGCCCGGGCTCAGTTCCTCATCGCCCTCTCCTTTGCCCTCCTCTTTGGGGGATGGCTTTTCGTCCTTGGCGTTCCCAGCCCCTTCGCCCTGGGAGTGCTGGGCGGGGTTCTGGAGGTGGTGCCCTTTGTGGGCGGGATCGCCACCGCTTCCCTGGCGGCCTTGGTGGCCCTTTCGGCCAAAGGCCCTTTGGCGGCGCTCCTTGTGCTTGCGGGTTATGGGGTCATCGCCCTTTTGGAGGGAAAGGTCCTCATTCCCTATATCTACGGGCGCACCGTGGGCTTTCATCCCGCCCTGGTGCTCCTCGCCATCTTCGCCTTCGGCAAGCTCTTCGGTTTTCTGGGTATATTCCTGGCGGTACCCATGACCATCCTGGGGGCGGGAATTCTGAAGCACTGGCGGCGCTAGCCCCCCACGTGCACGAAGGGGCGTTGGCTCCGATCGGGTTCGGTGCGGCGCAGGATCTCATGGGTAAGGGTGGGTACATCCCCTTCCCCGAAAAGGAGGAAGTCTAAGGCAGCCTGCAGGGGTCCCTCGTCCGACCACTCGAAGTAAATGTGGGGCCGTCGGCCGGTGCGGTTTCTCAGGTAGAGCAAAAAAGCAGCCAGGGTATTGGGTGCCGCTGTACCCAGGATGCGGAAGATGCGGGCCTCAGGGCGGTCCACCCCCCAGACCCGGGCTTGGGCGGTGAACTCCGAAGGATCCTGCACAAAGACCTCCACGAAGTAAATGGGATCCCCCACCGGGATGTGGGTGGCCTCGCGGATGCGGCGCTCCTTCTCCCAGTACACCCCCCGGCCTCCCCGCTCCGGCCGGTGGGCCACCAGGCGGATGGGGGCTTCCTGCGCCTTAAGCTGGGACACAAATTGCTCGGCCATCTCGTCCAGCTGGAAGCCCTCCACCCTGAGTTCAAACGCCCGCAGGGTCCGGGAGAGCAGGGAGATGATCAGGGTGGCCGCAATGAAAAAGGAGGCGATCTTTACCCCATCCGGTCGCTCCAGGACGTTGGCCAGAAGCACGTAGGCGAAGAGGGGGAGGAGGAGGCGGTAGTACCCGCTTTCGGGACGCTTCTCCTGCTCCGCCAGCAGGGCCGCCGAAAGGGCAGCGGAGGTCATGACCACCAGCACGCCGGTGGCGTAGGCAGCTGCCTGGGCCTCCACCCGGGCCTGGAAAAGGAGGGTGAGGGCAAAGGCCACCCCGGTGAAGAAAAGGACCATGGGACGTTGCTTCCTGGCCCATTCCGGGGCCATGCCAAAGCGGGGAAGGTAGCGGGGGACGATGGTAAGGAGGCCCGCCATGGCGCTGGCCCCAGCGAACCAGAGGATGACGATAGAAGAGAGGTCGTAAAGGGTGCCGAAGTCTTCCCCCAGGTAGCGGTGGGCCAGAAAGCTTATTGCCCTGCCGGAAACCTCCTCGCTGCCCCATAGCTCCTGGGGGATGAGGAGGGTGGTGGCGAAGCCCGCCCCTAAGAGGAAGATGCCCATGACGAGGGCCGCGGTGAAGAGGAGGCGGTGCGTTCCCCGGATGCGGCCCCAGGGGCGCTCCGGGGTATCCCCGGGCAGGCCCCGGATCAAGGGCATGACGGCTACCCCGGTTTCGTAACCGGAAAGCCCCAGGGCCAGCTTGGGAAAGGCTAGGGCTGTGGCCAGCACCAGGCCTAGGGGGTCGGGCTGGCTGGAAAGGAGCTTCCGCCACCAGTCCTCCAGGTGCTCCGGGCGCACGTGGGGCAGGGCGGAGAGGAGGACTACTCCGTTAAGGAAGAGATACCCCAGGGTGATGGGTACCGCCAGGCCGATGGCCTCCCGGAACCCCAGGTAGAAGACGAAGCCCAGGAGGCCAATAAGCAGAAGGGTGAGGCCCACCTGGTGTCCCTGAAGCCAGGAGGGAGCCAGGGGGTTGCCTAGGAAGTGAACGGCGGCGTCGGCAGCGGAGAGGGTGATGGTGATCATGAAGTCCGTGGCCATGAAGCCCAGGACCACCAAAACCAAGACCTTGCCCCGCCAGCCGGGGATCAACCGGGTGAGGAGCCCGATGGATCCCTCGCCGTGTGGGCTTTCCTCCGCCACCCGGCGGTAGACGGGGTAGACCGCCAGGAAGGCGAAGAGGACCAGGGCCAGGTTGGCCAAAGGGGACAGGAGCCCCGCGGCCAAAAGGGCGATCCCCGGCTGGTAGCCCAGGGAGGAGAAGAGGTCAACCCCTGTGAGGCAGAGAACCTTCCACCAGGGGTAGCGCCCCTCGTCTTCCGGGTGCCCTGAACCGGGGGGAGAAGCAGGGGGTTTCATAGACCCTTAAGGATAGCGGCCACGCTACGGGGTACGTGGCCATAGGCCCGGTAGAGGGCATGGGCCTCGAGGAGTAGGGACTTGGCCTCCATCCCCCTTCCCTCCTTTGCTAGGGTAAGCCCAAGGAGGTACCGGGCAAGAGGATTCCGGGGATCCAGGGCCACGGCCTTCCTCAGCATAGCCTCGGAGCGGGCGAGGCCTTTGGGAGTCCTCGGGGGCTTAAGAACCCCTCCTCGAGCCTGCTCGCCCCGATAGTAATAGAACTGGCTCCGGACGAAAGCGTAGGGCAGGGGCCCAACCTCATCGGGAAGCCACCTTCTTCCGTGGATGCGGTAGGCCACAATGGCTCCATCCCGGGCGTAGATGGGTTCGGCAAACCGGTACCCCTCCTTGGTGTTGAGGAAGACCCCCAAGTGCCGGGGGAAAGGAATGGGTTCCGAGGGATCCACCAGGTAGTCCTTTCCCTTAAGCCGTAGCACGGCCACGGCGTGGCCTAGGTTGCTCTCCCGGCCCTCGGGGTTTTTCCACACCATGTAGATGCCAGCGGAAAAACCCATGCTCTCCAAAAGACCTTGGACCAAGGTGGCCTGGAGCAGGCACTGCCGTTCCCCTTTCAAGGTGGCATAGGCGAACTCGTAGCCTTCCTCCAGGCTGAACCGGGGCAGTAGACGCTTCACCACCTGGAAGGCCCAGGTGGCGGCTTCTACGGGAGGGCGGTGGGAGAGTTGGCGGAGGGCCTCCTCCAGATCCCCAGGGTAGCCCCCAGGGGAGGATCTGGCAAAACCCTTACGGTAGGCGAACTTCAGCCAATCCAGAAAGGAGGGGGTGCCGGGAACCTGGTCGTAGGAGTCCTTTATGCGTCGCTCGAAAGCCATGCTTTCCAGCAGAAAGGCCAAAACCCAGCGGACCACGATAAGGGAATATACACCCGACCCAGGCCTGTTGGGGTGAGGCGGGCGGCTATCTGGAGGGATGGGGCAGGTGGAGCGTCCGGCTTCCCTCGTGGTAGGCGAGAAGGCCGGCATACCGCCCCCACTCCAGGAGCACCGAGAGAACCCTTTTGGCCTCCGGTTCCGGCAGGTGTTCCCTGAGCCGGTTGAGCACCCATCCTTCAGGAACCCTTCTACGCTCCAAAAGGGCCCGGTGTAGACGAGCAAAAAGGGGTATCCGCCTAAGGAGGTGTTCGGCGAACATCACCTTGCGCTCCTCGAGGCTGGCCTCCGCCCAAGCCACGCCTGCCGGGGTGAGCTCCACGTCCCCCTTTTCCACCCGGGCAAACCCCAATAGCTCGAGGGCCTCCAGGAGGGGAAAGAGATCGTCCACCTCGAGGCCTTCCTCCTCTGCCAGCAAGGGAAGGTCGGCTCTCCCCCCCAGGCGGGCGATGGCCTCGGCCAGGCTCATGAGGGCACCCACTCGGGCATCGGGCAGGCGGAGAAGCTCCTCCTCCAGACGCCTTTCCACCTCCTCCCGAGGGGTTAGAGCCTCATAGATTTGGTCTACCAGGGCGCGGAACTGGGGGTCGTTGGGGTCCCTGGTATGGGGAAGAGGGATGCGGATCTCCCTCCCAATGCGGGCTGGGCTTCCCTCGAGGATCAGGGCTCGGTCGGCCAAGGCCACCGCCTCCTCGATGTTGTGGGTGACCATGAGGACCGCCTTGGTGGAGATCCGCCCCGAAAGCCAAAGGTCCAGGAAATCCCCCCTAAGCCCCTCGGCAGTAAGGGGGTCCAGGGCGGAGAAAGCCTCGTCCAGGAGAAGGACCTCGGGTTCCACCACCAAGGCCCGGGCGAAGCCCACCCGTTGCCGCATCCCCCCGGAAAGCTCCTTGGGAAGAGCCTCCTCAAACCCCCTTAGGCCGATAAGGGCGATGGCCTCGCGAGCCCGTTTTAGGCGCTCTCCCTTGGGTATCCCCCGGGCCTCGAGGCCCAGGGCTACGTTGTCCAGCACCGTGAGCCAGGGGAAGAGGGCGAAGGTCTGGAAGACCATGGCCATGCCTTCCACGGGGCCTTCCACCCGCTTGCCCTTAAAGCGCACCTCCCCTGCATCGGGGAGGATGAGGCCCGCCAGGATGCGCAGGAGGGTGCTTTTCCCCCCTCCCGAGCGCCCCAGGAGGGCCACCACCTCGCCCTCCCTCAGGGTCAGGTTCACCCCGAAGAGCACCGGGTAGGCCCGTTCCCCTGCCCGGAAGGCCTTGACGATGTCCTTGGCGCTGAGCAGCATACTTTCCCCCTAGAAGCGGAACCTTTCCTCGGCCAGCCGGTATAACCGCCGCCAGACAAAGCGGTTGATGACCACCACGTAGAGGCTCATCACGGCTATGCCCAGGAGGAGATGGGGTCCTTGCCCTTCCTCCAGAGTCCAGCGGGCGATGTAACTGCCAAGGCCGGTGGCCTGGAGGGTGAGGGAGCCCCACTGCACCACCTCGGCCACGATGGCGGCGTTCCAGGTGCCCCCGCTGGCGGTGATGAGGCCCGTGAGGATGTGGGGGAAGGTGCCGGGCAGAAGAAGCCTTCTCCAAAGGGTTAGGCCTTTAAGGCCAAAGCTTCGGGCCGCTTCCTTCAAGTCCTCGGGCAGGGCCATGCTGCCCGCCACGGCGTTGAAGAGGATATACCACTGGGTCCCGAGGGCCATGAGAAAGGCGGAGAACACCTCCAGGGAAAGGTGGTGGCGGAGGAGGAAAAGGGCCAAAAGGGGATAGAGCAGGTTGACGGGGAAGGCGGCGAGGAGCTGGAGAAGGGCCTCTACCCGCTGGGCAACCCGGGGCCTCAGGCCCAGGAGGATGCCCACGGGCACCCAGATGGCGGTGGCCAACAGGAGTACCCCCATGACCCGGAGGAAGGTGAAAAAGCCCAGGAGGAAGACCCGGGCCACCTCCAGCCATCCCAGGGGCTGAAGCTGGCGCCAAAGGATAAAGGCCCCAATCCCCCCGAGGAGAAGGAGAGGAAGGACCAGGACCCACTGGGGAAGGACCCACTGGGGAAGGATAAGGCGGCGCGGAGGGCGCCTCCGTTCCAGCTGGAAGAGGGCCTCGAGGGCCCAGGAGAAGGCGGCCTCGGCGATTCCCCTTAGGGTGTGGGTCCGCCTTAGAAGGTCCAGAACCCAGCTTCTTGCTGGCTCGAGCCCCGGCCGTTCCTCGTACTTGAAGCGCTGGCTCCAGGCCATCAGGGGCCGGAAGAGAAGCTGGTCGTAGGCCAGGATGGCCACCAGCATGCTCAAGGCGGCGAGAAGCACCGCCCGACCATCCCCCTGGGCGATGGCGGTGGCCAGGTAGGACCCGATGCCGGGAAGCTCCACCTGGGTCTTGCCCACGGCGATGGCCTCCGAGGCCACCACGAAGAACCATCCCCCCGACATGGACATCATGGCGTTCCAGACCAGGCCCGGCAGGGCAAAGGGGAGTTCCAGGCGAAAGAAGCGTTGCCAGGGGGAGAGGCGAAACAGGGTGGCCGCCTCATCCAGTTCCCGGGGAAGGGTTTTCAGAGACTGGTAGAAGCTGAAGGCCATGTTCCAGGCCTGGGAGGTAAAGACGGCGAGGATGGCCGCAAGCTCGTAGCCGAGGGCCCGTCCGGGGAACAAGGCGGCGAAGGCCCCGGCCGTGGCGGCCAGGAAGCCCAGGATGGGAACGGATTGGAGGATGTCCAGGAGGGAGATGAGGAAGGGCTCCAGCCGGGTCTTGGCCGCCAGGGGAGCGTAGACCAGGGTGAAGAGCGTGGAAAGCAGGAAGGCTACCCCCATGCGGAAGGCGGTGCGCAGGGTGTATTCCGGTAGCTTTAAAGGATCCAGGGAGATGGGACTTGGGTGAAAGGGACCCGCGGCTTCCCGGGAAGCCTCGAGGAAAAGAGCCAGGAGGCTCAGGGTCAGCACAAGGGCCAGGAGGTCGTGGCGGTTCGGGCGTTCGGGAAAGCGGGTCAGGGCCATCGGCGTCTCCTTTTCCGGAGGGGAATGGGCAGTGAGCGCAGACCTCTTGTCGGGCTCGGTGGGATTAGGGCTGCACTCCTCCTCCGCCGCCTTTCGGTGGATGGCGGCTTTCCTTTCCCGTTATACCCCTTTCTCCTGCGAAAGGGGCACCCGCGTCCAAGGCGCTTTGATGGCAATGAAAAGTGATATTGACAAAGGGATCTGTCAATGATACGCTAAGTACCCTCCCCCAAGATTTTCAACTCCACACCCCCCAGGGCCTTGAGGGCCTGAACCACCGCCTCCCTAAGCTCCTCAACCCCCCCGTAGTGCCGCCGAGGCATCAAAAACCCCTTCACCCGCCGCCACACACCCTCCATGGGGTTCAAATGGGGACTGTACCGGGGCAGGTATCCCACCGTAAGCCCCCGCTCCCTCCACGCCCCCTTCCTCCCCTCCATCCCCCGCGACCGGTGAAAGGACGCATTGTCCATGAACACCCTCAAAGGCCTGGTCAAACCTCCCGCCACCCCGTCCAGGTACCCCCGCACCACCTCCCACCGCACCGGCCCCTCCAAAACGGCAAAGTACAGCCGCTCCCCCTCTCTCCCCCGCACCAGGTGCCCCACCACGTTCACCCGCCCGCGGGAACCCCAGGCCCGGGGCACCCCCCTGGCCTCCCCCCTCCGACTCCAGGAGTAGGTGGGAGGAAGGGTCAGGGAAAACCCGCTCTCGTCCAGGTATCCCACCTCCATCCCCCCCTCCCGCGCCCCCTTTTTGCCTCCTCTTCCTCCGCCGCAAAGGCCTTCATCTCCTCCTCCGTGGGTCTTCCCAAAGGCACGTACCGCGTCCGCTTCCACACGTACCCCATGGCCCTGAGGTGCCGGGAGATCACCTTGGGGGCCAGGCGGACCCCGAAGCGCTCGGCCAGGGCTTCTGCGAGCTGCGGGGCCGTC